>Ga0114953_1001875_pt1 | contig 14850 bp, 24 predicted proteins | sample SidtaG_FD_87298 | JGI IMG/M metagenome (GOLD analysis project Ga0114953, IMG submission 87298) | Marine algal microbial communities from Sidmouth, United Kingdom - Sidmouth_Male2 metaG | ecosystem: Host-associated > Algae > Red algae > Unclassified | place: Sidmouth, United Kingdom | collected...
GCGCTTCGCGCCCAGTGATCCCGGCGTTCGCGTTGTGACTCTGGCGTAGCGATCCGCATCCTGTGCTGGGTTTTCTGACGGGGTTATACCCCGTTGGCTTTGAGGGCAGGATCCACTACAGCCCCGTCGCCTGGAGACTCCCGGAAGAGCCACATCGTCGCCTGCGACCCCGTGGAGCACCACAACGTCCCTTACGCGGCCATCGATCCGCTAGACCACGTACCTCGGATCGTGTTCCCCAGGGGCTGGCGCGAGTGGTTGCTCTTGACCCCGGGGAACTCCGCAGTTATACCACGGGGAACTTGATGGCCGGCTTGCGCCACACCGTATTGTCCCTTGGCGACGCGAGCGGCCATTGTGCCGGCGACAACCCCGGGGTTCCGCCCCGCCAAGTAGAGGAGCCCCTCCAGCTCTTGGGCCGACGGGACATCCGCGCAGCCCTCCTTTACGAGACTGGCGTGGCCGCCGGGGGGGCGGACCGCCGTCAGCAGCGCCAGTGCGTCCGCGACGGGTACCACGAGGAGCTGCCGGCGCAGCGCCCGCGCGGTCTTCCCGGCCACGAGTGGGGTGGGTTCGCGTCGGAGCAGCGTTGAGTCGGGGCAGCGGGGGGACGGACCAAAACCGGAGGGAGGAGATCGCCCCACGGGGGCAGTAGAAATAGCTCGAGTGTAGGGGGTATAGCAGCGTCGACAGTGCAAGCCGGCGTGTCAGCGACCAATATCACCCGCGCGTGTCGTATGCGTACCAACCGCGAGAGCGCCCCCTGCTTCTCGGCCTGGATCCCCACCCGATTCCGCCCGGACAGCCACAGCCACCCCCGCTCAAACTGGTCTGCTGTCACTCCCACCCCTCTCGGCCACGTCTACGATGCCCGACCAACTTGGCACTACACAGTGGGGGAAACCCCCTTTCAAGAGTGACACGACCCTCAGAATGAGCCGGGGACGGGGCGCGACCACTCACGTAACACCCCCCTAGGGAAGTAGCGTGGGACAACCCCCCTTGGGAGGGTGTGTCCAGGGAGCCCGAAGGCCACACACGAAACAGCCCCTCAAGAGGCGCGCGGGGTGATCAGCACCCGGTCGGGCCCCCCTGGAGGTGTCTGACACAGCCGAGGGAGACACGGGTCTTCCCAGATCCGGTCCCGCTGGAGGGACCGGGAAGCTTGTGGAGGCTTCCGCAATCCGAGCGTGAGCCGGACCGAGATCCGATCTCACCCATGGATAAAATCCCACCGATACTCTATCCCGGAAAATGGAAAAATCTTGGCATAAGTCCCGAGGTACATATTTTGGGTAAACCCTGAGATCTAGGAAGTCTTGGTGACTTTCGTGCTTCCGCCCGAGACGAGCGGTGGTCCTCTTCCAGTGGAAGGGTAATCGAGGATTCTGGGCAGGGGCCACCAGATGCCCGGGCCTGAGACCGGGGCCGGTTGGGCAACGGTCCCCCCATGGTGGCGCCCGGGGGTCGGGAACGTGCACGTCCTGCTTCGTTCTTCTCAGGGTAAGTGAGTGAATGTTTTGGGATGCTCCTGCGTATTCGAATAAATCAGCGTTGCGTCTGTGTTACTTCCGTCGGTCTGGTGCGCTTCGTGCCCGCTGATCCCGTCCTTTGTCTTGTTTCTCCTGTATTTCGCTCCACATCCTGTGTTGGGCTTTCCGACGGGGCCATACCCCGTCAGTTTGGAGGGCAGGATCCACGGGACCTCCTGGGCGGCGGGGACAAGCTGTCCGGTCCCAAAAATAGGGGCCGGATGACGGTCGGGCTCGGCGGGCTAGGCCCGTGGATCTATCCCTTACACCCCCAGAAGTCAGTGGGGTTGGGGCTCCGCAAGGGGCCCTAGAAGGTGACGCGTTTTCGGAGGCTTTACGGGATTTACTGGATGCGTTCATAAGACCGTTACATGAACGGCTGTCCTGCTTGGAGACAGCCCTCGGTGCCTCCCGACGGCCAAGGCGCCGTCGTTGCCGATCGAGCTCCTCCCCCTCGGATGGGGAGTACTCTGGCGGATATTGGGGCCGCGATGTACCGCGACGTGCGGTAGCACGCGCCCTAGGCCGCGAGCTGAAGGTAAATTCTCATTGTTGACTCCCCGAGAAGATAGTACCTGCGGATGATCACTATGTAGGGATTCCGGGTTCTGTATCCTACGCCTTGGCGAGTACGGACGTTGAGTATGACCAGAAGATGGCACACGGTCTACGCTGTCGGCGTAGGAATATCTTGGACACCTCTGGTCGAGACGCAGAGTGGGATGGGACGGCAGCCTTAGGCGTCGTAGAGTTTCTGAACCGCTTCGTGACAGCGGGGAATGATGATGATGTGTCAGAGGGAAGAGCCCACTACCTCCTCCCGGAGTTCACCAAGGGTGACCTCAAATGGGAGTTGTACACCGTCATGCCGTCCCTGCAAGGAGGGTGAAGTGGAGAGGTCAGTTCCCATACGGAACGGGTCAACTAGTTCCTCCACAAATATGCGTACGAGCAGTCGCTAAGCGACCATAACGCTCTGTTCCACGTATCCTCCCAGGAGAATGGTGAAACAGAGAATGAGTTTTACCGACGCCTTCGGGGGTTTCGTCTCCGCTGTGGGTATATCCACACAGAGGGGCACATGAAGAGCCGCTCCATGCAGGGGCTCGGTTGAGAGATTCGCGCAGATGTGCGCGAACACAACACCGGCAATATGCCGATGGACCTTCCGGTACTCTCTGCCCAGAGGAAGGGTGACGTCTGTCGCAGACTTCACGAAGAACAACAGGCCGAAGAGTCCTGACGGGCGGAGGGCCGTCGAAAGGGTCAAGCAACACGGCATACACCGCGCAATTAAGTTACCGCGGCGGCGACAGTCCCAAATCAGGTGGGGGAAGTCCAGCCGGGTCCTTCCCCAAGGGGTAAAGGTCGCTTTAAGCAACCGAGGAACTATAACTGCCTCGGACGTAAGGTGCGAGGAGATCTCTCCCGCGAGTGTCCGAGCCTCGACGCGGCGACCAAGGCCTACGAGGTGTGTATGGTGGCGCGTCCTCAAGAGGACCAGCGCGGTCCCAAGCAGACAGTAGCAGCCGTAGGCACAAACCTCAGCCCGCCTCTGTCATCTTCGGATGACAATCCACCCGCAGGAGAGGAAGTCGAAGAAATGGTTGCGGAGGAAAAGTCCTCCGCGGAGAAAGAGTAGCGGGGGCGGTGGTCCGGCCTCCCCCGACATCTCTAAGGGCAAAAATGAGGTACAAGTCTTCCCTGCGTGCCTAGAAGAACTGGCCCAAGCGTCAACCGGAGGTATCCGAAAGTAAACCCTCTGAGGGCACAATATGTGTATTCATGCCCTCTTCTAGCTGTAGGCTAGTCGTCAGGCAATTCGTGACGGGAGGCTTCGACCGGTCATCACGGGCCATCCTGAATACAGGGATTGGCCCCACGCTTATAATCCTGCAGGTACCGCCGTACGACACCCAGCTTCAGCCGCTGGGTGAGCTGGCATCGATGTTTCATGATGTCAATGGGGGCTGGCTAGCCATTGTTGGGTCGGTGTGCCTCGGTGTGGCACTTGCGGGCCAGACGTCATACAATTCCCTCAGAGTTGTAGACAATACGAATGTCCCAGCTATACTGGGCACCTCCTTTGTGGAATATCGCAAAAAGGAATATTGCGACGAACGAGCAACATGTGGAGCTCCGCAATGGTACCAAGGTACCAATACAACGAGACGGTGCCCGCAAGGGCCACCCAGTCGCTTCAGTCAGTGCGGTATGTTCCTGTCCCCAAGGGGGCACAGCTAAGCTAAGGCCGGCACATAAGACCTGGTTACAACCCAGGACTATCGCACACATGCCCGTCAAGAGTACCTGCACGGGGCATGGCTTTGCTGCGGGGCGACCCACTTTGTACCATGACCATGGGGTAATAGTCGCCCAGGGACCCGCCATCATGGTGACGGGCGAGCAATTGACCGTCCAAGTCATGGACGTGGGCACCACGCCCTTGAGGCTGACGACCGACATGACCGTGGGTTATATCGACCTCTATGAGGCCCCGACCTGCGAGGTGTCCCCGAACGAGCTCAAAGAGCTCGACGGGACAACCCAAAAAGATAAAGAATCCCCACTCCCTGGAGTGGACTTGTCGTCGGAACCCGACAAATGGTCCGGGGCCCATAAGGCCCTCTTAAAAAAACATGCCCCCTTCTGGGGGGGTAACTTGGGGTTGATGAGCTGTGTGGAACGCCGCATTCGGATAAATTCCGGGGCTGTCCTCGTGTGTAAACACCCCTACAAGGCCGGTCCTTTAGCCCGGGAGAGAGAGAAAGCCGAAGTCCAGCGCATGCGCTTGATGGGGGTCGTCGAACCCTCCACTGGGGAATGGTCTAGCCCACTCGTTAAGGTTCCGAAGCTTGATGGCTCGGTACGCTTCTGTATTGATTAAAGAAAGCTGAGCTTCGTGACCGTCAAGGATGCGCACCCCATTCCTAGGATGGATGAGTGAGTAGATTCCCTAGGGGATGCCAGGGTGTTCTCCACCCTGAACTGCATTGCGGGATACTGGCAGATACCAGTAGCCGAAGAGGATAAACACCTCACGGCGTTAACGTGCCATTCGGGCGCGTGGCATTGCGTGCGCCTCCCTTTTAGGTTATGCAATGCCCCCGCCACCTTTCAAAGGGCTATGAACATGATCCTAGCAGGGGTCACATGGCAGATATGCTTAGTATATCTGGACGACGTTGTCGTCTTCTCACGTTCCCCAGAGGAACACTTTCAACAGCTCGATGAGGTGTTGACATGCCTAGAAAAGGCAGGGGTCACCTTAAAGGCGGCCAAGTGCCATTTCTTTCAATAAGAGGTGAAGTACCTCGGTCATGCTATCAGATCGGGAAGAGTACATGTCCTGGAGAAGAATCTCCTGCCACTGCAGGGCCTCCGGTACCCAGAGAACAAAACCCAGATGAAGAGTGTCCTGGGTTTGTGCGGCGTATGTCGTCGCTTCGTGGCCGACTTCGCCACGATAGCGAAGCCCCTGACAGCCTTGAAGAGAACCAAGCTCCCCATGAGGCTACATTCCCCAAGAGAGAAGGAGACGACAGCTGTGAAGGAGCTAAGAGGACTGCTCTCACCCGCCCCCATCCTCGCTCTCCCAATGAGAGCCGGGCACTACATCGTTGATGTAGACGCCAGCCATGTACAGCTGGGTTGCTGCGTACAGCAACGAAAATCTGATGGGAAGTATCACCACATCGGCGATTATAGCAGTGCTCTTCTCCCTGCAGAGACGAATTACTTCGCCACCGATATACAGGCGCTCGGCGTGGTCTGGGCAGTGACCTTCTTGAGGTCATACCTCGAGGGGGCAAAGTGTTTGGTCCGGTGTGACCACCGGGCCCTAAGATCGGTACTCACCAACATGAGTCCGAACGAGCGGATGGACCGCTGGCGACTCCGATTATCGGTGTACACCATGATGAGATCCGGCATAAGCCGGGTAAGGACCATAAGGTTGCGGACGCATTATCTCGTCTGCCTACAGAGGGACGCGACTTGACTCCCGTGGACGAGGATATTCTCATCATGGCCATCGAAACCCGGGCGAGTGAAGTCCTGGAAGCCGCCTCGCCAGCCGAAGCCCCCGTGGGGGCGCTGACGGCCCAAAATATATTCCTCGGCCAGGCCCAGGATACTTTCTGTTAAGAATTGCTGAAAGAATGGGATGTTTTTACGCCACCCGACCCCAGGTGGAGTCGGCAAGCATTATTCTTCCGAGAGAAAAAAGGGCTCCTATGCCGACTCCCGGTATTCCGGAGAGAGACCCAAGTGGTCACCCTCGAGGCGCGGAAAAGGCGCCTCTTACGGTAAGAGCACCAGTCGGTGTTGGCCGGGCACCCCGGCTCGCGGAGGATGTATGACACCCTCCGCCGGTATGTCTACTGGCCTACCATGGTGGTAGACGTCGACAAACACGTGGAGCAATGCCCCGCGTGCGCGAAGAATCGCCTCTCCGAGAAGAGGAATATGTCTGCTCTGAAGCTGTTTCCAGATCTGGAGCCCTTCTCGGGGCTTGCAATGGACCTGTTTGGCCCAATGACCCTCTTTAGGGGTGGTCACAAGCATGTGCTGGTCATCTCTGACCCGTTCGCCAAGTTGACGCGAGCCATCCCGTTGCGGGATGCGACAGAGCTGATGGTACCGTCAGCGTTCAATGATACTTGGGTGGCTGCCTATGGCATCCCCGACGCTGTCCTTACGGACAACGGACCTCACCTTTCCTCGGTATATTACCAGGGCATCCTTGGGTTGCTGGGTATACCCTCTCACTATACCTCTTCCTACCACCCCCGGACCAATGGGCAGGTGGAACGATATAACCGGTCCCTTCAGGCGGCAGCTCCGGTGCTATGTCGCGGAGCATGAGACCGAATGGGACAGTCATCTGTTCCTCCCCACCACTGCATATAATACGCAGGTACACGCCAGCATTGCGGAAATTCTCTTTGCGTTCCTCAGCCATAAACGGCTACATATTATTGGCATGGAGCTTATGCCTCGGCTTAGACAAGACGAGGAGAGAAGCGACGATGACTCCACGGCGGCGGAGCAGTCTGTTGAGGACCTTAGGGCCCTCATCCCGGAGGTTCGTCGGCAGCTGAGCAAAGCCCCGGCCACAAATAAGCGGGCGCTCGACGCCCGCAAGAGGTAGAAAACAAACACGGTCAAGGCTGGGTACTGGGTGTATCTGGATGCCCACTCCCGATTTCTAAAGAAGCTTGCGTTCAAGACCCAAGAACCGTACGTGGTCCTGCAAACCGATGGGCATCTGTTTCAGGTGAAGAGCCCTAGGGGTCTCCGCACAGTGAGCAGTGACAATGTCACTGATGCGCCCGTATCACCGGTGTGGGATGCCAAGTAGACTTGTGCCCTGAGGGCACAAGCCCTCTTTAAGGTTCGCGACGAAGTGACAGAGAGCCCTCAGCTCTCATTCGAACGATTTCTCATCCACGGTTGGGATGATGAAGGGCAATTGAAGGTCCTGGTCAAATGGTTCGGGTTTCCTGAAAAGGAATCCACGTGGCAATTTGGCTCTTCCCTCCGTAAGAAAGGCAAGTCGTAAATACTGCTTGAGCAAACGTGTCAAGCTCCCCGCCTTGACGCGGGAAGGTGTTTTCTTTCCTGACTAAGTCGGAAGACAAGCCATAGGGACCCTTGTGACTTCAAATCACAAGCAAGGAAACGAGCACAAGAAGAGAGGCTAAGCCCTTTACCCCCTACGGGAACCGAGACAAGTCGATCGTAAGAAAGACGGCGCCCACCCCCTTAGTGGGGGCGACAACAGGAGACAAAAAAAGGAGCCGGGAGACGTATGGAGCACCTGTTCACCCAAGGGTGACCACGTCACCAACCCCCTGGACGGGCACCGTAGCCAGGAGCATAGTCCTGGCTGCAATCCTCCTCGGGCGCATACTAATGCGGCCCCGAGAGGGTCGGCCGGTTCTCCGAGGAGCCCGAGGCGACCCCATTAAGGTGTTGAGACAAAGAACTCGAGCCCGACCCTTAGTGGGGCGGGGGAGGAGACGGCGGACGTCGGGAAGCCGCAGGCAAGACCGACTCTCCAGGCGGGGCCGACGAGCCGGCCAAGTGCCGAAGGGACCACTTGGCCACAACCGTACTGGTGTCCGCCACGAAGGTAACGTAATACTCCGTCAAGAGACTGCGGAGCGTCTCGACTGCACCAAGATGGTACGGGCGCTCGAAATCCCGTTCCCCGAGGGGGCGGGACACAATTGTAGCCACCTCGTTGCGAAGCCGCACCAAGGTGCGGCTCATCGCCATACTGAGGGTACGGTCCACCCGATTATTGAGGATGGACGGGAGCTCCACTAAGGAGCGCCCCAAGCTCGACCATATGGGAGGGTAGGCGGGATGAGGGGTCCCCAACTGGGCCGACCCCTCCCAAGTGCAAAATAGAAAGGGGCGCCAGAGAGAGACCCGGGGGTCCCCCAAGAAGAGAAATCGTCCCACTGCTACCCCAAAGGGGGTAGGCCTGGCGGGCCCGCGTTAACCGGCCTGGCCTTCGGGGCACGTAGGCTTGGCGCGATGCCGCGCCCCACATGGGCGGCTTAAGGACGGTGGGGCGGAAGCCGTAGCGGCCGGGGCCGACGAGGCTCTGGAGCCACAACGAGGCCAACACGGTCCGACCCAACGTCCGCCAAGTCCATATCTAAAGGTCGGCTGCGGAGGAGGGCTGTCACGCCTCTCCCGTAGGGGATACGGGGGTCCCTCAGACCCTCCCAGAGGACGAAGATACCCTCGTCGTCCAAAGTCTCGGCACATCGGACGACCCCTACGGGTCCCCCAAGCCACTGAAGCCAAGAGGATGTCTCCCGTTCCACGATAAGTATGAGGAGCTCGATTCCGGCTTCAAGATGAGGCCGGGCCGCAGGGTCCGCCGAGCACAAGCGCTCGGTCTTCAGGTCGGCAAGCGCAGACCATATCGCCAGCGGAAACCGCCAGAGGTGTCCGTGATACCGGATACTTATAAGGAAGCCATCCGCCGCCTCGAAGGCCTATACAGTCGCCATAGTCAGATGATAGGGACCCTCTAGGGGCTCCCTCATGCGTTGGATCCCCTGGAGTGCCACCATCTGGGGCACCCGCGCGGCCATGCCCCGGGGCACCTTACCCTGCTCCCACCACACTCGTGTGTTGGGGAAGAGCCTTGTGCGACCTACCACAGGTACGTCACGCACCTCGCGCTGCTCGTACAGCGTAAGAAGGTGAAGGAAGGTGCGGAATGTCCACTGCCCCATCGCACCCACCACGTAAGCGCCGCTGTCCACCTCCCCGAACTGAGGGGGGAGACCCCGGGGAATTCTCCCAGGAGAAGTGGGGCTTTTCCCAGACTTCGGCGAGGATGTCGCATACCGCCAAGTGCCTAACAACATAGCATACCCGCCAGTCGTCCCTGCTACGGAGGAAAGGAAAGTCCGTCACCGTCCCCACCGGGACGTCGAAAAGAGGACCAGACAGCCCCCGGATTGTCGTCCACATGGACGTCATACGACTGCTGTCGACAGCGTCAAAGCGCTGTTCGACAAAGGACCCTCCTCGAGGGGTCCAACAGTACCGCCTATACTCGTCATCGACGACCGCGGGGGTCGGCCAAGAGGCCGACAGGAGGTTCGACATGACATCGTCGTCGATGTTCTCCTCGGGACCCAGATGAGCGCCCGCCCCCTCGGTCTCCCGGTCGACCGCCATGGCGGCGGCGGCGTCGGGAGCGGCACAGAACGCCATCCCGCCTCGAGAGGCGGGAAATCGGGGGATATCAGGAAGCCTCACCCTAGGCTGGGGTACCAGAGCAACTCGGGGCGCGGGGAGAACCCGGTCGCGCCAAGCGGAGTCGTCCCCCCCGAATGACGAAAAGCATGCCGCCAAGAGACCCAGCACCCCCAGGCACCACTAGCGGTGACCGCCATATGGGACTGGCCGGAGGCTCACCCGGCTCCGTACATCCTCGGTTCAACGCCCGTATGGAGACCCGGAGCAGGCCCCCAGGGGCACGCTGACAACGAGGCACGGGGAGGGTTTCCCCTGTGGCCTAAGGGGGGGGTGGCGAGACACCGCCCCCTGGCCCACGAGACGCGGGCCCTGAGGTGTGGGATACGTGGGGGAAACCCCCTGTCAGGGGCGACACCGCCCCCGGCATGAGCCGGGGACGCGCTGTGACCACTCACGTCACACACCCCCAGGGGGGTAGCGTGGGACAACCCCCCTTGGTAGGGTGTCCAGAGAGTCCGAGGGCCCCACACGAAACGACCCCTCAAGAGGCGCGCGGGGTGATCAGCACCCGGTCAGGCCCCCCTGGAGGGGTCTGACACAGCCGAGGGAGACACGGGTCTTCCCAAATCCGGGCCCTCTGGAGTGACCGGGAAGCTTGTGGAAGCTACCGCAATCCGAGCGTGAGCCGGACCGAGATCCGATCTCGACCGGAGATAAAATCCCACCGGAAAGCTACCCGGGAAAAAGGAAAAAGCTTGGGAAACGTCCCGATGTAGTCTCCCCCGGAGAGGACGTCGGGGACGGCATAGTGGTCTCGGGCGCGCAACAACCAGGCGAACAGGGACACACGTAAAACCAAGAAAGAAGGGGTCGCAACGAGGTACAAGGTGGGAATCCCGACACGAGTCGGGAGACTGTAATCCCGTCCGGAAAAGGCCACACACACGAGAGCTCACCTGTTACGCGGGAGAGAGCGCCCGTAATACGCGTACGGGCACCGTATGTCAGCCAGAAAGTCCCCTGCTGCTCCACTAACTTGTCGCATAAAACGCCGTGTCACCCCGGCCCACAGAAACAGATAGGGACACCTGCCCAGCTGATGGAACCCACCAGCACACCCTTGCTCTACTCTCGCCCGGTGACACGGTCACTCAGGAAAGCACCCGAAAGCGCGAAGAGGGAAGAAGTAGGTGAGAACACAGTTATGTTTTTGTGGGGAAGCCGGGCCACCGGCACCCCGCTGTCCCCTCAAGCTAACCGAGAAAGCGGGCCCAAATGGCGCCGAATCGCACACAGAAGCCTTCCCATGGGGAGATCTGGGGATCCATACCAGTGGACCCCCCTTTTTTGAAGCATAAAAATCAAGAAATAAACACTCACATGCAAACGACCCACAATCAATGAAGTGATCAGCTTGCACAGAAAAAAGGCCACCTGTACAATCCGGGACACGCCATAACATCCTCGACGATCGGTGCCCCGCTGGCAACCGTACCGGCCACTTCCGCGGACAAGCATCGCGTTATGCGACACTCCCACCTGCCCATACTGAGACTGGTAACACGCCTTGTGGCATTGGCGGTGGTTGAGCGCGGCAGCCTGCAGTACTCATGAGGGCGGGCGTTGGACTCGCAGTAGCCCAGAACGCGGAGCGCTGACACCGCTTCTGGATCGGGTGCGCCTGCAGGCGTCCGGTCGTGTCGACGGATAGCATCCACCCCGGCATGTCTTGAATCGCAGCGTAGAGACATATGCAGACTGCGCGTGGCGTATGATACCGCTTTTAGGATTCTTAATCGCTGTAGATAGGGGGCTCGCCACCGACCCCAAATTTGTCGCGCATGATGAAGTGCGCTCCCAGACCGATATCGCTCTCGCAACTGGGCCGGCGACCCATCCGAGAGCCCCCAACCAGCCGCTTGCTCACGCGTCCTTGTTTCAGATCCCTGCACACAATAAGGGTGACGCAAACCCCGACCACCACCTCCAGGTTGAGGTCCGCACACCAGCCAGCCGGTAAGCTGGCGGAACATCCAGCCACGCAAGCTCCACCGGCGTGTCTGGGGCTGTAATTCACTCTACCTGCCTCAATCAGACGTGCTCGAACGGGCGTGCCAGGTGAAATGGCCTCTTGGCCGGACCGGTCCCCAACGGGCTATAGTGCAGTGTTCCCCCCGGAATCCGGCGTGCCCGAAGAGGTGCGGCCAAAGCAGGTCGGCGACTGGCCTCAATAACCTATACAGGCGTATGTCACGAAAGAGCACCTAGTCGAGTCATCTCCGCTGGCTGACTACCCCTTCCACTGCTCAAATCATACTGTGCCTGGATAGCAGATGAGGATACATATCCTGTCGATGGACCTTTCAGGACCATGCACAGTACGGCCTTCGATTGCTGATACTCGGCAGGGTTGCGAAACCTGGGCCCCGGCTCGAAGACAGCCTCCGCTGCGGACTACTAATTTTGGAGGCCTCGAAAGCGCCTGAGTCGGCCGGTCCAGCCAGTGTTGCTATGTGAGCCCTTATTTCGGGAGCACTGGGCATAGTAGCTTTCTATGCGCCTCTCAACAGCGCCCTTCGGCGCCTTCAGCGTCCTCAGCGCCCTTGGTAGCCCCCCCACCAAAACGGTTGAATCTCATCGCGACGATTCGATCTCTAGGGTTGGACGCGTGCGAGCCGAGCAGCGCAAAAAAGCAAGCACAGTTTTCGCGTGTCGACGACACCACTGCATTGTCAAGCGGCCCGAGCGGGGAGGACGGTTGGATATCCTTGAGAGATAGACTCTGTAGATGTGTATATTGTGGGGACGGGCGCAGGGGGGGGGGGCGATAGATGTTTTACAAAACGTCACGCGCACAGCTCCACTCCGAGCCTCGTGCAGCCTCAATGGATCACAGCGCCACTACCTTGAGGCGCCTTGGACGCTGTTGTTGGAAGGCACGTGGTCTGGCAGAACTTGTTTGGAAATGCTCGATTCCGCGGAGCTGGTCCAGGAGAGAAACTTCGATGGAGGGCACCAATTGGTCAATCCGACCACCACACGATCGGCTACCGCCAAAATCGCGCACAGCACATTCAGGGGCGCTGGGCGTAAAACCACCCCAGTTGCGCCCTCTTAGCGCCGTCTCTGCGAGCCCTACGAGCGCGCCAGGGCTCACTGATGCCATATTTCCTAATTATGAATGCACCTATGTTTCCGGAGGATACACTGGGAAGAGTCTTATGTATCTTTTCTCGGATCTCTGGACCGATGGCGGACGAGGACCGCTGGATGCCGTGCCATCAACAGACTGCCTCTTTGCGAGTTACCTGTGCAAGCCTCGCATTGTTGTCCCGTGCACTTCGGGCTTTACCTTCTAATGTCTTTTCGTCGTCATCCTCGCCTCCACCGCCACCGCGGCGGCGGGCATCTACGCCCCGGAGTGGCGGTCTCGAGCCTCTCTCAGCGGGTTTCGTGACAGCTGTCTGCGAGTACGCGGCGGGACCTGCTTCGCATGGAAGTGCGTCTTCTTTGCTTGCGGATATCGCTCGGAGGTCAAAGCGGGGCAGGTGGTCCGTGTCGGGGTATTCTGTTAGTTTAGGTGTCGGTCAACGCGGATTTCCTTCTTTATCTCGGAGGTCATAGCAATGGTGGTGCTTTGCGTTGGGAATTTCGGTTGGTGTCCGCGGCGGGAAACAAGATCCTGGTCGGGGCGTTCGACAAACCGGCCGTTATGGTCGACATGGGGGGCGTTCAGGTGGCGGTGACTTTAACTGTCGAAGACCAGCCGGTAGTTCTCTTGGTGGGTGAGCGACAGCTGACCGGACTCGTGAGACTTGAGGAGAATCCATACTTCCATGTACACTCCTACGATGCGCTACGCTGCAGTTTCGATTGTCAACCACTATGTGCCCCTGCACATCATCAGAGACTGAATTGCCATGAGCTTCGCGAACTTTAACGCTGGATGCGGTACTTTCTCTCCAGCCAGAGCGTTTGCCGTGTGCAAGACCTTAAAAAACGCAATGAGGTCTCCTTCTGGGATGACGGCGCTCTCCTCCGCGCCGTCATCGCGCTGGTACGCGACAATCATTTGGCGCTGCTGCGTGCACACTCCGCCATGTCGACTGCGATGCGGGCTGTCCCTGATTTTGCGCATCTCAGGGCGACCAAGAGCACGATCGACCGCATTTTTCGCCGTCTCGGGTTTACCCGAGCAGTCATCTCTCATTTTCATCGCGCGGCCAACCCTCAGCGCTGAGGTGAACAAGCAGTCGTCCGAGAAATGTGAGGCAGTGGGTGCCTTCGTGTCTCTGGCTAAGACCCACGCAAATGGCAATGAAGTGCCCCAATGACACCGGCGGGAGCTCGCAGAGGATCATGTCAACCTCTTCGACATTGGTCTGCGCCATATTGAACGTATCAGAACGACGATGGCGGTGTCATCAGACGTCCTCTTTCTCAATTTACACTCTGTCAGGGCCGCCGTCGCTCTGACCAGCCACGACTGGCGTCTCTTCTTCAACAGTGTCATCCAGAGATGAGGAGGCTCACCCGAGGCGAACCTTGCGCCCTGGAAGCCTTCCCGTATGTTTTACTTTTCAAGAACGCGCCCATTCACCACGCCGCGGGTGAAGCTTTCCTCTAGTACAGCGGCATCTGCTTTTTTCGGATGCATCCCTACTGCCCGGACTTCTAGCCCATTGAAACAACGTTTAAGAGCGATACCAACAACGTCAGCATCGAGAAAGTTCCTCATAAATTATGAGCGCCACATATGTCGCCGTGCACGCTTGTGATTGGGTGTCGAGCCGCGGCGAGCTCTTAACTAAAGGGTTCCACAGAGGTTCTGGCAGACCTAATGTATTTGATGGAAAACGAGGGCTACTGTGTAAATCGGTTTGTGGAGTGCGAAGGCGACGTTGGTGGTTGCGACCTTCCGAACTGACGCAACCAGACTTCTCGCATCACCGTCAGAGGGGCGCTGCGTGTCCCCCGTCAGTCGTCGTCATTTGAGTGGCCGATCGTCCTTCGATCGTCTTTAACTGGATGACACAGAACAGGTTCACACGTCCATTCTTGCGATTTTTTGCGGTCTTTCAGGCGATCATTCGTAATGAGAGCGACACGTTTCTTGTCAACACGTGCCTCGGAGTGCTCGAAGCGCCGTGATCTGATCAGATTTCCGTTTTCTTCGGGTCGACTCGTTTCCGAAGGTGACCGCGAGACCTGCGTTGTGGGGCCAGCCGTAACGAATGAGACGAGTCATAAAAATCCCTTGATCATCCACTGAGGGCAGGGCACGTCAGCGCAGATGACAGTGATGGCAACGCCACGCGAAGTCTGCTGAGCGCCCAATAAACTTGTCCAGCATGACCGCTTCTGTCCCGCACGACCGGCATCTGGTGGCGTCGGGGGCGGTGGCGGCAGCTCACCTGCGGCCACCGACGCGCGGCGGCACTGTGCAGCCGTGGCGCGACGGTGGGCGGCTGGCTTGTCGTTCTCGGCGGCGGCAGTCGGCTCCGTCGTCACTTTGACTTTTTTTTTGTCAGTGTGCGGGGGGGGGGGGGGGGTGGGGGGCCCTCCTCCCGCGCGGGGCGGCGCCCGC
>Ga0114953_1001878_pt1 | contig 14846 bp, 10 predicted proteins | sample SidtaG_FD_87298 | JGI IMG/M metagenome (GOLD analysis project Ga0114953, IMG submission 87298) | Marine algal microbial communities from Sidmouth, United Kingdom - Sidmouth_Male2 metaG | ecosystem: Host-associated > Algae > Red algae > Unclassified | place: Sidmouth, United Kingdom | collected...
ACGTCTGTAGAAACCTCTGTGTATATTGAAGATGAAATTACCCTTGGTAAACTTAAAGCCAATGTTGGTCTACATGCGTCTATGTTTAACGTGGATGGTCAGACCTATTCTTCCCTTCAACCTAGACTAGGTCTACGTTATTTGTTGCCAAGAGATATAGCTGTGAAAGCGAGCTTCAGTACCATGACTCAATATATAAATCTACTGACTAGTGAGGCGCTAAGTCTACCCACTGATTTATGGGTACCTAGCACAGATCGGATAAAACCACAACAAGCATGGCAGGCAGCGATCGGTGTTGCTAAAACTTTTGATAATGACTATGAATTTTCTATGGAAGCGTATTACAAAGCAATGGATAACTTAATATCTTTTAGAGAAGGTAGTAGCTTCGCCTTTGGAGTAGAAGACGACTGGCAGGATAAAGTAACACAAGGATCAGGTGATGCATATGGATTAGAATTTTTTTTACAGAAGAAAAGAGGTAAAACTACTGGCTGGATTGGCTATACTTTATCGTGGAATAATAGAACCTTCGAGGAAATCAACGGAGGACAAACATTTCCATTTAGATACGATCGAAGACATGATATTTCCATTGTTGCTATCCACAATTTCAATGACCATATATCGTTGTCAGGTACTTGGGTTTTTGGCACAGGAAATGCTTTTACCCTACCGAAATTTAGGTACCCATATGATCAATATTCTTATTCATATATCGACTCAAATGGAAATACAGTTTCTAAAACCAATTTATTAAATGTAGAGAGCCTAGGAAAGAAAAATGATTTCCGTATGACTAACTATCATAGAATGGATATTAGCCTTGAGCTTACAAAACAAAAAAAGAGATTTTTGAGAACATGGGTATTTAGTGTCTACAATCTTTACTTCCATAGTAATCCATATTTTGTTATCCCAAGAGAAAGAGAATTTACTGATGAGGCGGGCAATACTACCTCGCAACGAGTATTTTCTGAAGTAAGTATTCTACCTATCATTCCTTCTATTTCATATAAAATCAAATTCTAATAAGATGCATTACATACTAAATATATATATCATACTAATAGTACTTTCTCTAGCTTCTTGTGAAGATAAGTTTATAAATGATTTGGATATTGATGTACCTGACCAAGAACAACTATTAGTAATAAATCTTGAACTCCAAGCAAATAGTACCATAGCTGAAACATTTGTGGCAAGGTCTTCAAATATTAATGAAGTGGATCCAGCATTATATGATGATGCCATTGTCGAGCTATACAAAGACGATAACTTTCTAAGCGAATTTGTATTTGACTTCGATTCTCGAAATTATATAGCAAGTTTTGACAGCACCACACTTACAGAGGGTACCTATCGCGTAGAGGTCAGTGGTATAGAAAATTTGAATGATATTTCTGCTACACAAGTTATACCTGGCATGGTTGAAATACTGAGAGGTGAATTTGAAGAGCAAGGTACAATGAATGATAAGGTGAAAATAAGATTCAATGATCCTGCTGGTCAGGAAAATTATTATTTGGTGCAACTTTTTAGCGTGTTAGAAGATTCATTAGGAATTGAAACTCGCAGAAAATCATTGGCATTAACTTCCGTTACTCCCGTAGCTGAGGTGCTAGAATGGACGGATGGGGTGATTTTAAAAGATGATGCGTTTGAGGGTACTACATTAGAGGTTTCTTTAGGCATAGGTAGAAATTACACCTATGACGGTGGCACAATAGGCAATAACTATATAGAGGCGGTCTTAGGCCATATCGGCAGAGATCATTATCTGTATCTGAAGTCGCTCGATCTCTTTGAAGCTGCTGTAGAAAATCCTTTTGCTGAACCTGTAATCGTTCACAATAATATAGAAAATGGGATTGGAATATTTAGGACAAGTAATCAAAGTAAGATTCGAATTGAACTGGAATAAGTGTTTAATTTCAGGTGATAAACTTACTAAATATGCATTTCTTTCTGGTGATTCAATATTCAGAAAGGAATGTATATTAAACGAATAAACTACTTATATACATATCGCACCCTCTTACTGAGTGTATAGTCCTCTCATTTATTGGTACACCTTTTGCTCTATACTTACCGTACTTTGAAACCTCCAGCGTTTCCAATCCCCAAATAGCGTCATCAAAGAAAGTACATCCTCCACAAATAGTAAAATTTAATAACTTATATAATCCTTTAGCAATAGCTATTTTTCTCCCTTCCCCTGATTAGTTTAATTTACAATCAATCCTGAAGATGAAAAAAAATTTACTTTACGCCTTTGTTTTTCTGTTTAGTATCCAAGTAGGCGCGTTGTATGCACAATGTGATGATGGGACTAAGACATATATTTCCGATAATCTTTTTCAAAATGGGAGTTTCGAAGCTGGCAATACCGGCTTCCAATCTGAACAACGATATTTTGGGGATTGCTTTTCTAACTTTGTAAATCAAACTTCTGAAAGATATTCCGTCGTTTATGCGGGAGGAAGTCCGTCAGATTGCAATTCATATTGGACACCTAATATCACAGCTACAGAGGGTGAACGTATATTTGTATCCAATTTTCCAAATAATAGGAACAACGTAAACCTTTGGTGTCAGACTATAAAGGTTAATCCTAATTCAGCGTATGAATTTTCTGGGAATTTTGCCAATATCGTTAATGAAATTTATGATGTACCAGATCCTAGACTTAGCGTTGTTGCCTTTGGAGATAATTCAAATTTAGGTACACTCTTTAATACGCAAGATCAATTTGTATTAGAAGAAGGTGGAGGCTGGAAAAATGCGTCTATTGAATTTATAAGTGGCAACAATACGGAGTTACAGATTTGCCTTCAGAATATAAATATTGGATTCAATGGTAATGATTTTGCCCTTGATGATATGGTCGTAAGACAATTTGAATGTGTGCAAAATGAAGAGGAAGAAGTTGTTCTACAATCAAAACCTGAATTCTATGATTGTGATGAAGTTGTCGACGATACGCAAGCTTCCGTATTAAATGGAGGTTTTGAGGATGGTTCATTTGACTTATCAGTTAATTCGGAGGTGAATGTTGCCATTACTCAAATGGATAATTGGTTTACTTCATCACTGTTAGGAAATATTAATATCATGGCATCTGGAAATGATGGTGTTTCTGCATTTGAAGGTGATGTATATGTAGATATTGACTTTGTCGATGCTGGTGATATATACCAAGATATTGCCACTGCTCCAGGTGATATTATAACCTTCTCTTTCGCGCATAGAGGAAGAAAAGGTGTAAATATGGTTGGCGTATATATGGATGATCCGAATGCACCATATGAAGGTCATAGATTGATAAACACCTATTCTACTAATAATGACAGGTGGATAATGTACGAAGGAAAATATGAGGTTCCAGCGGAGCAGACACTTACAAGATTTAGCATAAGAGCAGTAGCTACAAATACAGAACTACTTGGAGCAAATAATGTTTCGGACGGCAGTTTGATAGATGCCGTAACTGTTCAGTCATCAAAAGCAACTTGCGAGAATCCTAAACAAGGAAATATAGAAATCTGCGCCAACGGTTTGGATGATGATAATGATGGTCTTATCGATGATGCTGACCCAGATTGCAATACCACTGGAGGCAATGACGGTGGCCTTGAAAGTAATGGTAGACTTGCTGAAAAGATATTCAATCGAAATTTGAATAGACGTATAGACCCTACAACCGCTAAAAGAAATAAAGTAGATATGTTACGCAAAGAGCAAACGGACACCTATGGCGTTTTCGGAGAAGCTAATCAACGTTCGCTCTTGAGTATCGAAGAATTTATACCGATAGATACATTATCTAATACCAATACATTTGTCTCTTCTCCTACTGACTTAGAGGTGATTACTAACGCAACCGAAGTGTTCTCCGTAGATATATTCAGAGATGAAAGTAGACTAGCAGCAATATTCGCAACCACTACACAAAACGGAGTTTATGAACATACAAAATATATATGCGATAGACTGAAAGGTGGTATTATCAACGATCTAAGAACAGAGCGCATTGGATATGCAGACTTTATAATAGCCGACATATATCAGCCAGAAGGAAATAGAGAATTTGCAATGAGTTTCTCTGTTAGAGAAACTAAGGATGGTGCACTAGATATTCAAAGTCACTGGTCTTTAGAGAATTATCCTAAAGGAGAGGCATATTATAATTTCCAAATCTGGGCAGCGAATCTTGATGATCTAAAAACTTTGGCACTAAAAACGATGCAGTTACTGCACGAGTATAAAACTATTAGCACTATGACTACTACGGCACCTCCGTCTGTGTTTGTTTCTCAGGGGGAATATGCGAATGGGATGTTGAACCTCAAGCTAACTAATAAGTCTAATAGTACTAACATATCCATTATTGGTGAGAAGACTGCAACCGAAACACAAAGTAAGCAGGCGATCGAAACCTCTGCGACTATTTCTGGTGGTTACAGCGAATTTGTAAGTATTAATGTAGGTGCAGTATATGATATGGGCTTTAGAATCAAGCACGAAAATGATACAATTTTTGATGACTTATTTATTGCAGACGGACTTTGGTTCATCGATACTAAAGATGGTAATATACAGTACGATGTAAAAGAAAATTTTGCAGATGCTGATGAAGATATGTATCCATTAGAAAGATCGATAAAAGTACAGGGAAGCATAGACAATACGCTAAATATCTATAGATCTATGAAGCCAAACTTCAGATCCGTAAATGTAAGCGACTACAACACGCTTCACTTCGGCATAAGCGGTGCACAGTCATTGCAAGTCGTATTGATCAAGAAAAGTATAAGTGACTGGGATGCGCAATACAAAACGAGCGTCACAACTACTGCGCAATCAAATGAAATCAGTATCCCGCTAAGCAGATTTGGTAATGGTAGCGGTGAAGAAATTGAATTAGGCGACATTCAAGCTATCATATTCAAAATTGAAAATCAGGATGGTAGCAAAGATGTAAAATTAGAAATTTCAGACCTTGACTTCAGAAATGAGGTTGACGAATTATCACAAATAGCTTTCGATAAGACGGAAATAATTATTACACCTAACCCATCAGTTAGCAATGTAAATGTACAGTGGAAGAGCCATGATGAAGGAATGCATACTGCAATCCTTATGGACTCTAATGGACGCATCATTACTGAGTTTGTTGGATTGACATCCAGAGGTCACAATCAAATTATGATTGAAAGAAACAATCTCACAGCAGGTATATATTTCTTCTCCATCATAGAGCAAAGTGGAAAAATCATTAGCGAAAAGATGGTATTAATGGATTAATAGCATATGTGTCTAAAACAATTGCAAGGCAAAGTATAAGCAAAAAAAGAGCCGTGGATATTCCACAGCTCTTTTTTTTTTGATGATCTATATGTACCACAACAAAAAAGACCACCTTGCTAGAAGGTGGTCTTGTACAAAAGACTCACGAAAAGTAAGAACTAAAATTCGAGTGTTTTATATTGATACTGATAGTAGAACTTTAGCTATGAGTGAAAAAGAACATTGCTGAGTCAACATTTCATAAATCGTAAAATGAAGCTTTGGGGTAATTCAATACCTATCGCAATGCATCCATTTAAAAATTTGTAGTGTAGCCCATACAACTACATTCCTATTTCACACATAAGCTAAGTTTATCTACTAAGTGAATACCAATAGATATTTTAGTGTTTCATAGCTAAATTTGTTGGACCGAAGGGGCCATCCATAACAATTTCGCATTCTAGAACTTTTTGTATTTTTATGATCAGCCCTCTGACGGGTACTGCTTTATCATTTTCTACACATTGGATATTGTACGAGCTAACTTGGACAAGCTTGGCCAAGTCGTCTTGAGAATAACCTTTTCGGAGTCGAGCTTCGGCTATCTGTTTTCCCACAGATGGTATGTGTAACTCCATACCAGAATTGTAAACCCGTTCTTTGTGCATCACAAAGCTTAAGAGAAAAAAGCATGTGACGGTGATAAATATAAGTCTTTCCATTATTTTGATTTTTAAGCTTACGCTGTATTAGAAATTTGTAAGATTAGTAGTGTTCTCTAATCAGTGTTGATTTAATCTGCTCAATTGAAAAATTTAATTTCCTTTATTGGGCACACTATTCAGTAGTATAAGTTGGTATGACGTTTAATTTTAGTCGAAGCGATCCAAATTATACAATTCGATAATTGCGATTAATTTACTATCATATTTCCGATCAGTAGCATAGCCTGCCTTCTTCAATCCTTTGGCCCATTTCTTATAATCCATGTCGTAGTCTTGTAAATGCGCATATCGCTCTCCAGTAAGGAATTGACTATGGTCGCGCCAGCTCTCCCAAGCACTTTTATACTTTCGGAAAAAATCTTTATGGCTATCATCCATATGGTTGGAGCAGTGATCATTAGCACAAGACTTAGAGAAACATTTAAGTCCAAAGTGATTAAAGTTCTCGGCCGCTAACCTACTCTTACCATTATTAGATTCTAGCAAGCCTTGTGCTAACTTGATACTGGCTGGTATCCCGAACTTCTTCATTTCTGTCTGTGCAACTTTAGAAAATCGATCAATATAGGCTAGCGCAAATGGATCTTGTCTTTTCACATTAATCTTATCCTCAGACAGCAAGCCTATTCCAGCGGCAGCATTAGGGTCTATATTGTGATTGCTAGTTAATAGTTGTGTACTGTGTGTAACAATAGCGTGATCCTGCTGCTGATAAAAGGCTACATAAAGGAATAAGATTAGTAATAAGAACCTGAAATATGGCAGTAGCTTCATTTGCCTCAATAAGGTTACCACCATTTCAAATACATTATTTACCATACTAAATAGTCCTACTACTACATAGTAAACCCAGTCAGATAATAATCTATATGTTGTAGATCCTAGGCTTGGCTCTGTATCGGCAGCCTGAAAGTGCTGCTGACTTCCTGCTACCTCTATCTCGATGTCAGGGTAGCGAGAACGATAATCTTCCGAATTATTAAAAAAGTGTTTCATTTCTGTAATGTTTAGCGTTTCATAATTATTACGATGTAAATATAAAACAATTTGTTTTATAAACTATAATAGCATCAAATAAATTATAAAAATTTTACTTAATACATAGTTATATTGAATAACAGTAGTTTAAGTTACACATAGAGACACATTTTGTTGATTATTGTTTATTGTGTTATCATATTAATTACAATTAACCCGCCATTAATGATTAAAACCCTATATCATTTAAAACAATTAAGTGGTTTCCCATTCACTTGGTTTTACCGCATAATAAATGACTCCTCTATATCTAAAACTTAGAGACACTCCTTAATATGTGATTCTAGGACTAGTGATGTGCAGTGGTGGCGAGGAACGAGTCAGTCCGATAGCTGGTGCGATGGTAGCGACGTGAGGACCGAGGCGAATGCCGAGCCACGGAACGTAACGACCCCGACTGCGCAGGCTAAAAAGGGCAAGCCAAGGGGTAGGCCCCAAATAAATAATACACATATGAAATAAATAAATGTTTGGCACTTCATTTGAAGGTAGTAGAACAGAATCATCGGTTAGTCTACTAAACGATCGAAAAAAATAGGATAATTAAGAAAAATTTCTAATCAACATACTGGAGCCAACTTAAAACACATTCACCCTGTCCCGGAACAATCATTGTTCTGGGATTTTTTAGTTTAGCATTCATTTGTAACACAGCGCTTAAGATTAAAATATTTGACGACACTAATAAAGTCATGTTTGCACATTTCTTCAACGCCTTTACTTTCATTATTAAACAGAATGCTAAAAAATATCGTTTTAATATTGTGTACATTCATTCTTCACTAAAACACTAGTTGCTCATGAGTATATCTCCCATTTCTCACACTTCCTACTCTCCTGGTCTCATGAGTGTTTTGCCCCTTTTTTATATTGGTTGGGCAGACGGGATATTGAGTCCAGGCGAAGCAAATAAAATAAGAAGTAGGATAGCTTCTCTCGATTTTCTATCCGAGGAGGATAAAGTGATGGCACAGAGTTGGAGCATTCCTTCTACACCACCAAGCGACGAAACTTATCAGAGTTGGCAAAAAATAATATTAAAATATTGCAAGGAAAACAAGTCGAAGGATTTAGATACCTTGATTGACCTCGGGATTTCTTTAGCCAAAAATAGCGACGATCACAATAACCCCACTTACTGGGCAAATGACAAAACAAAAGATGCGCTGCATGAACTCCAATCTTGCATGGGCATCGCTAACTTGGAGGTGCAACAGCATTTGGCGCAACAAGAAAAAGTTAGCCAGCAAGCAGATTTTGATGTGGCTGAAATGACACGAGCATTAGACAAAGAATACACAGAATACAAGGCACGCATCAAAGCCCTTCTGAGCTACCCAGCATTTCGACTGCAGACGATTCCAAACAAAGAAGTATTTCGTGAGCATGTGTTACAATGGACGCGCGACCTCGCTGATCAAGGACTCGGTGCATTGGCATTCGCACCTGAGTATGGAGGCGAAGGAGACATGGGTAAGTATGCTGCGCTCTTTGATGCGATGGGTTATCACGATCTTAGTTTAGCTATAAAATTCGGTGTACAATTTGGACTTTTCGGTGGATCCATCAATTGGCTTGGCACAAAATATCACCATGACAAATACCTAAAAGATACGGGTACACTTGCACTCGCAGGGTGTTTTGCGATGACAGAAACTGGGCACGGATCTAATGTACGTGGTCTTCAGACGACGGCTATCTATGATGCCGCTACTGACGAAATCGTAGTTCATACGCCGACCGAAGATGATGGAAAAGAATATATAGGTAATGCAATGCACTCCACTATGGCAAGTGTATTTGCGCAGTTGATTGTAGACGGCGAGCACCATGGTGTGCATGCGATTCTCGTACCACTGCGCGACGCGCAGCATCAAAATCTACCAGGAATACGGATAGAAGATTGTGGATATAAACTTGGTCTTAATGGAGTCGATAATGGTCGTATCTGGTTTGATCAGGTGCGTGTCCCGCGCCAAAATTTACTAAATCGATTTGGCGACATAGACGCTAAAGGTAAATATACGAGCCCTATTAGCAATCCTTCTCGTCGCTTTTTCACCATGCTCGGCACCTTGGTGGGCGGTCGTGTCTGTGTGCCGCGAGCAGGTCTGAGTGCAGCGAAGACTGGATTGGCGATAGCGATAAAGCATAGTTTGCGTCGCCGACAATTTGAGCAAAAAACGGGCGGTCAGGAAATGCTCTTATTAGACTACCCGTCACACCAACGTAGACTGATGCCGCTACTGGCAAAATCGTATGCGATAAGTTTTGGGCTAGATTATTTAACACAGCGCTTTGTGAATCGCACAGAAGATGACATTCGCGAGATTGAAAGTCTTGCTGCGGGCATGAAAGCTTATGCAACATGGTTTACCACCAGCGCACTACAAGAGTGCCGTGAAGCATGTGGCGGCAAGGGCTACCTCACAGAGAATAGACTCGGTCAGCTCAAGGCTGATACAGAGATATTTACCACCTTCGAGGGGGACAATACAGTGCTAATGTTATTGGTCTCTAAGGGTCTGCTTTCCAATTTTTCTAAGGCCTTTCACGATGATGGTTTCGTGGCAGTACTGCGTATGTTGGGCAATCAATTTTCGACTTTGATCATGGAGCAAAATCCATACACGAAGCGAAAATCTGATAGTGGATATTTACTTAGCGGACATTTTCAGTTGGCCGCATTTAGATATCGAGAGCAAAAATTATTGCATACCGTAAGCCAACGTATGCGCGGATTGATCAAAAATAAGGTCAACTCTACAGATGCATTTTTGCGTTGTCAAACACACTTACTCTCTTTGGCCGATGCTTTCGTAGAGCGTACTATTTTGGAGCAGTTTATCTCGCAGTCGAAGCAGATCGATGATAAACCTACTCGTGATATGCTGAAACAAATGACCCAGCTATACGCGCTTCACACTATAGAGTCGCATAAAGATTTTTACTTAGAATCCGAATACATGAGTCCGACCAAAACCAAGGCTATTCGTCGTCTAGTCGATCAACTTTGCATGGAGCTTCGTAGACAGGCAGATGCACTAGTGGATGCATTTGCAATCCCGGATGAGCTACTTGCAGCACCGATAGCGCTATAGTAACGACGCAGCTGAAGGCGAGTTTGACTTTGAATTAATATTGGGATATTCATAAGAAGGGTAACTTATAAAACTATTAAGGAGATAATTGAATTTTAAAGGTTGAATTGCATCGTTTTTCTAAATTTTGCGCTAAAAACGGGGTAATTCTTGTGGGCAATTTCTCATGATTTTCCCAAAAAATCACGCCAGATCGGATTTAACTCTGATGAAGTCCTGGGTTTTCAACCCAGGGCTAATAAATTTTTCACTCCCGAAAAGCGGGACGGGCTACGCTGTGGGATGTGCTCTTACTTCTGAATACCCCTAGAAAAATCTCTTGTAGAGCATACAATATGAGAATTATATTAGCTGCATCAGGTTTGCTACAGTTTCCCGCCTTAAAAGAGTCGGACAAGCCTTCTTATCAAGATCCACTGATTCTTGATTGCTTTGCATCAGTCGGTCACACCCACGGCTACAAATATTCAAGCTGCTCTGCGGTTATATTCTCTTACTTCTGAATATGTCTAAATTAAACCAAATTCAATGATCTCATAATTTGCGCATTAACAATATGTCGCCCCCACAAACAAGAAGGGATAAGCTTTACAGGACTTGAAAGAGGCGGCAATCACTTTATACGGCGTCCCTTCAGGATTTTGTATTTAAAATTATAAATTACGGGTACACTACGGGGATAGTGAATTAAAACTAATTGCAAAAATTAATTAGAAATGATCTATTTTTATGAAAACTAGACTTTATGAAATTCAAATTACACTATTTAGGTTTAATCATAGCAGTCATCTTTTTTTATCAATTGGTTAACGCTAGCCTTAGAGGAAACTATGTGAGTAGTCTCCTACTCTGCTTTCCAGCCATCTATTTCATTTTCAGCCTCCTTGTTAGAAAAAAGCTTTCATTTAAAGGTTTCTTTACTAGTAGATTTAATATCTTCACTACCAAGGAATTTCGGGTGGTCAATTACGATATCCCACGTAGCCAACTCTTTCAAAATATTATAAAAAATTTAGAAAACTCAGACTTTAAACTTATAGATATTGATAAAGACGTCTTCGAGTTACTGGCCATATCTGAAATTTCTTTTAAGTCGTGGGGTGAAAATATATACTTATCATTTGAAGAAAATAAAGAGAATGAAGAGCATACAACATTGAAATTCTGTTCAACTACTTTTTGTGGAATCATCGATTGGGGTAAAAATGAAGAGAATTATAATCAACTGTTAACCCAAATAGCCAAATCATCTGTAGTCTGAGATAAATCGTCTAAAAAATCCGTGTCATCCGCGTACTGCTTAGTAGTAGTACAGAATTCATTTGCGAAATACAGCAAATATTTACGGAAAAAATTGAATATTTACAAAATCACAAACCTTTTAGCCCTAAAATCACTATCTTTGCGGTTCTAAAAGAATATTATATACCTAATACTATATAAAAATGAAAAAAGGAATTCACCCAGAGACGTATAGAAAAGTGGTTTTCAAAGACTTATCTACAGATAAAATGTTTATAACTCAATCTTGTGCACCATCTAAGGAGAAGGTAACATTTGAAGGAAACGAGTATCCGTTGATAAAAATGGAAATCTCAAGCGATTCTCACCCGTTTTTTACTGGTAAAATGCAGTTTGTAGATACCGCTGGTAGAATTGATAAATTCAACAAGCGATTCTCAGCTACAAAGTTTGCTAATAAATCTGCAGATGGTAGTGATGCTCCAGCAGAAGAAAAGCCAGCAGAAGAAAAGAAAGAAGATACACCTAGCTAATATTATAGCTAAGACAATACGATTAAAAATCTCATTTTTCTTAATTGAAAAATGAGATTTTTTTATTGGTATCTGTATTACCAATAAAATCGCTTTTATCCTTACATTGTACCTCTAGAAAGAATACTAAAATATACTGCAATGAATATCATTTTGTTTGATGATGATACCCGTGAAAAATTACTGCCTCTCACCTACACCCGACCAGTGGGGAAGCTACGAGTAGGAATTTTAACCATACAAGAAAAATGGGAAAAATTTTTTGGAGCTAATGTGTCTTTTATTACCCAAGATTATTTATCAGATAAATTTCCCATCCAGATTGAGGATAAAAACTACGTCGTCAACGCTAGTATACTTCCTACTTTTCATATTTGTAAGCTGATAGAGCAGCTCCAAGAAAATGAAGCATTGCTCAAAGATGGAGATTTAGTAGCAGCTTTGCTCAACAGACAGCAATTTGATAATCTTATCCAGAATGAAGATATCAACGAACTAGCAGGATTTGAGATAGGAGAAACGCCACTACTCCGCATCCAGCAATTGTCTGACATATTTAGTATTAATGCAGAAGCAATACAAAAAGACTTTGAACTCCTTACCAAAAATAGAGAATCAATGCCACTGCCCTCTTACGCAAGAGCGATAGGCAGAGAAAACATTTTTATAGAAGAAGGCGCAGAGCTCTCGATCTGCATGATAAATGCTACCGAAGGGCCCGTCTATATCGGAAAGGGAGCAAAGGTTATGGAAGGCTGTTTGATCAGAGGACCATTCGTTTTGGGGGATCACTCCGTATTAAAAATGGGTGCTAAAATATACGGCGGCACGAGTATAGGACCACACTGTAAAGTAGGTGGAGAGGTCAATAATGTAGTCATGCTCGGCTATTCCAATAAAGGTCACGATGGCTACCTCGGTAACGCAGTTATAGGAGAATGGTGCAATTTAGGTGCAGCGACAAATAATAGTAATCTTAAAAACAACTACGCAGAGGTAAAATTGTGGGACTACAGCAGTTCCAGTTTTGCTAAGACAGGTCTTCAATTTTGTGGGCTGATCATGGGTGATCACTCGAAGGCGGGTATTAACACTATGTTTAATACTGGATCTGTGGTAGGCGTAGCATGCAATGTATATGGTGCAGGATTTCAGAAAAACTTTATCCCTTCCTTTTCATGGGGCGGACCAGACACGAGCTATAAAACACATCGTATAGATAAGGTGCTAGAAACAGCAGCACTAGTGATGGATCGCCGAGGTCTAAAATTGGATGAAAGGGATCAGAACATCATGAAGCATATTTTTGATTATTCCTCAGAATTTAGAGGCTGGGAGCGTCAGCGTAGCTCTTAATATGGTCTCTACTTGGAAGAGATGGTTGAGTTATATGACTGAGATCCATATAGAAAGTGCACCGAGTGTTACTAACCCCCATCTTTATGTAAGTATGAAAAATGGTAAATATCAGCTCTGCACAGAGAATGCTATTTATTCTTACGATGAAAATTATCATAATTTTGCGGGTACTTTTTTGCAGCTAGAATTAGCGCGTATCAAACAACAGGATATATTGATACTGGGTTTTGGTCTTGGCAGTATCCCACTTATACTAGAGAACAAATTTGCTATTAAAGCCTACTTTACGGGGATAGAATTGGACGAAAATGTGCTATACCTTTTTGAGCAGTACAATGCTGAACGTATAAATAACTCCCTCCAACTCATTTGTGCAGATGCCTTGATCTATGCTGCTACTTGCCAACAACAATACGGTATGATATGTAGCGATATATTCTTAGACAATACTATCCCTTCTGCTTTCTTATCTATAGATTACCTAGAAGATTTAGAGCGATTGCTTGAGGAAGATGGACTCTTAGTGATGAATACACTAGCGATGTCTGCAGATAATCAGGCCGCTGCCACAGACTACTTTAATAACAAATTTTTGAAAGTATTTCCAAATGCAATCAAATTAAAAGTACATCACAACTATATGTTGCTGAGTAATAAAGCCTGGCTCAAGTAAGTAGATAATTTACTAAATTTAGCAGCCCTTCAACATCGAAATTGGCTCCAATTAGCTTAAATTTACCATCTAAAAGAAATTTATATGCTTTCTATAAATATATACGTGAAATTTGGACTAATGGCCCTAGGTTTGATAGGCGGTCTAGCTTTCACCTTAATGAGTGGGTTCGGGTTTTGGTATGCGATCTGGTTTTGGCTTCTATTTATTATCATGCTTGTGAGTTACATCTTCATGGGTACGGTGCAGTCTGCTAGTACTTTTATGCAGCAGAATAAATTTGATGAGGCCGAAAAACGTCTAGATTTGACCTTTAAACCAAATTGGCTATACAAAACATATCGAGCACTTTTTTATCTACTGAAGGGATCAATGGCTATGCAAAGAAAAGACAATGACTCCGCAGAAATGTGGTTAACTAAAGCGCAGTCTATAGAATTACCATCCGATGATGAGAAGGCAATGGTTGCCTTACAGCTAGCCTCTATCAATGCAAACAGAGGAAAGTGGGGCGCCGCTGAAAAGCATCACCGTATCCTTAAAGGCTTGAATATTCGTACACCACAGATCAAAGAGCAGGTTCTTCAGTTTGACAAAATGATGAAAAATAAGGGTGCTATTAAGCAGGCTGCTCGTATGAATAAGGGGGGGATGCCAATCAAGCCAGGTGGTAAGCGGAGAAGACCAAAGAATAGATAGTAGGCAATTTGTCATGATTTTTTCCAAAAAAATCACGCCAAATTGGATCTAACACTGATGATAATCCTGGGTTTTCAACCCAGGGCTATAAATATTTCACTCCCGAAAATCGGGACTGGCTACCCTGTGGTGATGTGCTCTTACTTCTGAATACCCCTATGTAGGTAAGTATTAACACAAA
>Ga0114953_1001884_pt1 | contig 14811 bp, 12 predicted proteins | sample SidtaG_FD_87298 | JGI IMG/M metagenome (GOLD analysis project Ga0114953, IMG submission 87298) | Marine algal microbial communities from Sidmouth, United Kingdom - Sidmouth_Male2 metaG | ecosystem: Host-associated > Algae > Red algae > Unclassified | place: Sidmouth, United Kingdom | collected...
AAAATCCAAAATATGCAATGAGTAACAAGCCACCGACTCGAACATTTATTGCCAATGCAATGCCCACCGCCAGCCACAAAATCGTCGCTTTACTTGGATTGGGTAATTGCTTAATAAATTTAAAAAGTTGATATAATGTAAAAATAAAAGCTGCTGCGAATGGGATGTCCTTTGGGTTATTCATCGAATGTCCGAAAATACGAGGAGAGAGTGCCAAAAAGAGCAAGGTCAAAAACCCGACACGCCAACTTCCTGTGACATGCTTTGCCAGCAATCCTGCAAAAAATATCATCATAAAACCGACCAATGAATTAACTAAATGCCGGAACTCGTAAATATCTCCAAAACGGCGATTGGGTACTTGAAAAGCAGGCTCTTCTCTACTCGGATATTCCTTGCCGTTGTTGTCTTTGTAATAAGGTGCGGCAGGGTCGGCAGGTGGATTGAGGCGCGAGGTGGCATAATCAAATAATCCGCCATAATATTTCAGGTTTTTCCATTTCAAATAACTTTCATCTTTACCATCTGTCACCTTGTTTTTCAGGAGTTTATCGCCATAAACACGTTGTGTGTGTTCATCGCCTGTCATCCCATAATCAGAGCTGACCATCGGCATCAAAATCAACAAAATCGCAGTGATAATGACAAATAATAATCGGAAAATAGAGGATTCTTGTCCTTTCTCAATTGCTTCTCTCCTACCCTGCAAAGGCTTTTTCACAAACCAATCCCACTTCACTGCAAGCGAGATAAATAAGGTCTGAAAAAACATCTTAAAACTATCTCGAAGAGGAGATATTTTTGTGCCTTCCACGTCTTTCCATGTGACAGGCATTGAGCGTATCGGTACGCCTTGCAAATCGGCTTTGTAGAGTAACTCAACATCATGTGCCCAACCTTTTACACGTAGGTCTTTAAACAGTTTTTTAGCAATAGCGGCGGGATAAAGTTTGAAGCCACATTGCGTATCTTTGAGTTTGAGCGAAGTAAAAAGTTGGATAATAAAATTGAACACAATACCCATAAGGCGGCGAGTGGGTTCGCCTCTAATTTCAGAGTCAGGATGCTCGCGTGAGCCGATGAGAATTTCGTTATCTGAAAAGGTTTTATCGGATAATTGACGAAGCCAATTCGCAATTTCGAGTGGAGCGGTCGCCATATCAGCATCAAGCGTAAGGATGTGTGTCCCCGTAGCCATCGCTACGCCACGCTGGAGTGCTGCGCCTTTTCCCGCATTTTCTTTAAGGCTAAGAACCTCACAATGAGGAAGATTCGCGTCTTGTATTTTCTTTACAGTGTCATCACTGCTGCCGTCGTCTATGATAATTGTTTCGTATTCGCCTTTCCATTTTTGGTCAAATTTTTTCAGCGCATTAACCAATAAAGGCACACGCTGGCTCTCATTATAACATGGGATGACGAGAGACACCTTACCATCAAATGCTGGTGTCGGTGACGTAGAAACTTGTTTTTGAATATGCTGTTTTGGTTGCTTTTTTTTCTTGCTCATCGCGCGTGTCCTTTATTTTGGGGCTAATTTACGATTTTTTCATGTCATTCTGCCAACGGTTTAAAGGCTTGTCGTTAATATGAGCTAATCTATTTACATGAACACACTTAAATATTAATTGTTTTAATGATATTATATAACAATTAGATTAAAATAGACGAGCATATTCATCCATCTTTACAGGTATCAAGCAAACCCACGTAAGTATTTATTTTTTAGATTTTTATAAATAAAAATAACTTCAAATTAAATATAAAAAATAATCTTGACACTTATTTTCGTAATTTAATATGAATTAAAAATAATTTTTCCCGATAAAGCAACATTAGGATATAAAATAGCGTACAACTAATTATACTCCAAATATTTTTTGACTAAAACCTAACAACACCACCAATGATGAAATGGAACGGAGTTACGTAGTTAGTCGGTCTTTACCTGCCGGCAATTACATCTAAAAATCAATAATTATGCGATACTTAGCGCAAGCAATGATGTGGCTGTGCTTGCCGGGCAGCCTATATGCACAAGCACTCAATACGCCAAGTGATTTCCAATCACTCATTCGCGTATCTGAAATGAATTACCAACCTACTGCGGAGTCATGGCAAGGTACTCCGACACAACCTTTACCTGTTAGTACGGGCGTATTTGTTGTCAAATACAAAGATGATAAGCAACTTGTGAAATATACAAGTGTAGAGTCCAATTTCGTAAAAAAACGAAAAGTAAAGGCAGCACGATATATCACTGAAAAAGATTACGAAAAGGCAAAACAAACCCTCCAACAAGCCCTCAAAAAGATGCCTCAACATGCCGATTTGATGAAAGTCATGGCAGAGATTCATAAAAAAGACGGTGCTTCCGTTACCGCTCTGACATGGTACAAAAAGGCAGCGGAAACCAATCCTATTGACTATCAAGCATATCTCAAGACCGCTCAGATACTGACTGAAAACGGTGATTATGAGCTGGCATTCAAAGCAGTATTATATGCCAAAGTTTTGAATCGTTATTCCACTGATGTGCAGTCAGAAGTAAAGCGAATTGCGCTGCTCAATGGGCTGAATTATAGAGATTGGTCTTTCATTCCTAAGTTTACTTTAATCAAAAAAGGTAATAATGTGCAAATCGCATATACAGGTGAGCCTTGGCGGGCTTATGCTACGAGTGAGGCGTTTTGGGAGCATGAGCCGGGTTACGCAAATACAAAATCTGACACTGAAGAGTATGACTGGGATATGATTCGTTACAAAGAAAGTTTGCTTAATGGTGTGGTTGCTTACAAGCTCCTGAAATATGCAGATAAAAAAGAAGAATATCCCGAAATTGATGCTTTCAGTATTGCTGTCAGCGAAGGATTCATTGATGAGTATATACAATACGAAATCATCGCACTCAAACGCCCACATTTTATACACACGCTCGAAAAACCTGATATTCAACGAATTGTGCAGTACATGTTAGTCACCCACTTCGAAAAAATACCTGAAAAATATGCTATGAAGTGAGTAATGTGCTGATGTACTCATGTGCTGACATACTGACGTGTTTTCGCGTTGCGAAAATAACAAACACATCAGTACGTCAGCACATCCACACCTCAGCACATTACTATAACGCAGCTACATGCTTCGTATCGAAAGTATGAAGTTCATACTGTTCAATGACTCTAATGAGTTTTTCGGCGTAGAGATTATCTTTTGAATATTGGGCAAGTTGAAGCCCTTTTGCCCAACGTTTATAATCTGTTTTGTCGAGATGTGTCAGGCTCTTATAATCACCTTCGCTAATATATTTGCTGTGATTGCGGAAAGAAAACCAAGCCGTTTCGTAACTACGCATACACGCCCCATCATAAGTTGCTGTTTCTTTTTCCCAAGCTGTTTTACATTCCAAATTAAAGTAATTATTCGTCTGTTTGGCGATGATACTCGTACCTGCCTGACTTGCTATCAATGATTGCCCTAACGTCACCGAAGCAGGAATATTAAACTTATCCATTTCAGTAACGGCAACTTTTGCAAATCGCTGTATATATGTTTTGACCGCCTCCTCCGAAGCAAAAATAATCTCTGCATCGGGAGCGAGTGTTGCCTCTTCGTTACCACCAAACACAGAAAGTAATCCAGTCTTAGAAATCGTATTTTCTTGTGCTATAAAATGGTCGGCATCCGTCACTTTTTCAATTTTTTTAACAGGTTTTTCAGGTGTATGCAAAAGTGGTTGCACAGCTTTTGGTTCACCTTCCTGCTGTGGGATATTCTCTTGGTCAGGTTTTTTTATATGAAAATTGACCTGCATATTTTTACCCGCAAAAGCAGTTAATATGATTAAAAAAATGGATAACTTAAACCAATGATTACGAAGAAAAGTACCTGCTATGGTTTGGTACGTTTTCATTTTTGCGACAAATGTGTGTGTTGATTTCATGTTTAAACCATCATTTTGATATATTTTGTTTCCTATTTAAAAGCAAAAGTAAAACAAATTGTTTTTAAAATCAACAAAAAGTATGCTTTTTTTATTTTTTTTCTTAAAAACGGTAGTGTAGTGGATGTAATGCTACCCAAAAAACATTAAAATCAACTCAAAGGGAAGAAAAGAAAAAATTGGGGACAATGACCGCCTTTTCATCAAGAATTAGACCGGTTGATTACCGTAAAAGGTCATTAACTTTAGCCGGAGCGGTTTCGCTCTGGCTTTATTTTTTCCATTTAAAAGACTGTTCGTCAATAGCACGCATCGTACAAAGAACGCCGTTGAGGTGGTCGTATTCGTGTTGTATTAATTCCGAAATATTATCTTGCACTTGCCACGTCCGTTGTTGCCAGTTTTCGTCCAAATAATGTAACGTCAGGCTACGATGTCGCTGTACTTTGACCAATAAATTTGGAAAACTCATACAATCATCCCACAGTTCAAACATCTCCTCACTTGCGTCTTTAATTTCGGGATTAATGATGATGTATGATTTATCCAAATTCAAATAAAACAATCGTTTCATCACTCCGATTTGTGGGGCAGCAATCCCACGACCAAAGCCATATTGACGGCGAATATCCTCCATCGCGCTATGCAAATCTTTTACCCAATTCGCCACCAAAGGCAGTTCGCTTTTTTGTACGGGTTTGCATACTTCGTAAAGGCGCGGATCGCCCAATAAGAGGATGTCATTGACTGTTTTCATACGGATAATAGTATTTGAATGTAAAAATGGCATGTTATTTTGATAGGATAGAAAAAATAATTGGTATTTTGCAAATCAATTACAATTTATTCATCAATCACAAGCTTATGCGACAAATTACTTTTATCACTTCATTTTGCGTTCTCGCTTTAATGATGACCTTCGGCTGCGTTCCGACTAAAAACAGTTCTTCAAACGGCGATTGTATAGATGAAAGTCAGATTAATCCTGATATCATGTGCGCTGCCGTTTACGAACCTGTGTGTGGCTGCGACGACAAGACCTACGGGAATACCTGCGAAGCTGCAAGAGCAGGAGTCACCAAATGGACGGAGGGCGAATGTGGGAAATCCAAAAAACTATCTTGCATAGACGAAAGTAAAATACGGACGGATGTAGGATGTGCCGAAATTTATCAGCCCGTTTGCGGTTGCGACGATAAGACTTATGGCAATCAATGTGAAGCCGAAAACGCTGGTGTGACAGATTGGAGAGATGGCAGATGTTCCAAAAAAGAAACCTGTATTGACGAACAAAAAATCCGCCCGGACATGATATGTACGCGCGAATACGCGCCTGTATGTGGCTGCGACGGTAAGACTTATTCCAACTCTTGCGAAGCTAAAAAAACAGGGCTAACAAGCTGGAAAAAAGGCACTTGTGAAAAAAGCGAAGCCCCAAAAGGTTGTATCGACGAACGAAAAATAAATCCCAATCAAGGTTGTAATAAAATATACAAACCCGTCTGTGGTTGCGATGGTCAAACCTACGGCAATGAGTGCGAAGCCGAAAAAGCAGGTCTCACCAAATGGAAGCCCGGTAGGTGCAAAGGATGATTTTAGGATGGCGATTTTTCTTTTTTAATTTTCCAACGATTGTGCGTCCAAAGCCAATATTGGGGCTGTTCGCAGATTTGTTGCTCTAAGAGGCGGACGTGTTTTTCGGTGATTTCGCCGTGTTCGGTATTGGCTGGATTTTCTTCTATCAATTCCAATTCAAAGCGATAATAACCGCGTTTGACTTTGTGAATTCGAGCGAAGATAACAGGTAGATTGTAGGCTCTCGCGTACTTTTCAGCACCATAAAAAACAGCAGTATCTTGATGAAGAAAGTGTGTCCAATAATAACTTTTGGATGTACGAGAAGGCGACTGATCAGAACCGAAAACCATAATGACATGCTCGTCTTTTAATGCTTCAAATGTCTCTTTGACCTTTTTAACTGATAGGAGTTCTAAGCCAAATTTTGTGCGAGATTTTTGTATTTTTTTATCAAAAAAAACATTCGCCAAAGGCGAATAAATACCTATCACACGATGCGGTACAAGTGGCTTAAATCGAAGCACGGCAAGTTCCCAATTATTATAATGTCCCGAGATGATGACCGCACTCTTACCTTCGGCATGTAAGCGATGTAAAATCTCCGTGCCAGTAGGCGTGCATCTTCGCAATGCCTCCGCATCCGAAATGCTAAACAGCTTAATACTTTCCACTATAATATCGCAAAAATGTCGATAAAACTGTCTGGTAATTTGTCGAATTTCCTTTTCATTTTTTTGCGGAAATGAATTGGTCAGGTTTTTAATGACCAGTTTTTTTCTGTAAGGAATGGTGTAATATGTAATCAGAAAAATCAGGTCGGAGACGCGATGCAGACACCACATTGGCAAGAGGGAGAGCGGCTTGATAATAAGGTAGTATAAAAGGACGCTCATTTGTTAGAGAAGTGGAAATGGTGATTGGTGAACGGTGATTGGTGGTTGGTGATTAGTGATTAGTGATTGGTGGATTTTGCATAGTAAAAATTCCTTATGACCAGTCACGAGTTCACCAATCACCGTTTTATCTTTATCATTCCTGAAGGTCAGTATGTTTGTTCATAATATTGGTACACACCTCCAATTCTTCATCGGTATAAGCCAAAAAATAGACATCACGAAGTTGCGAATCGGGATTGAATTTGAGGTAAGTGACTGCCTCACTAATCAGGCTACGAGCGATGCTTTCTAAATTACCGTTTGCCATACCCGTACCAAATAATGGAAAGATAATAGATTGGAAATTATTGTCAAGTGTATCGGCTTTCGCAAGGGCGTTTTTGATACAATTTTTAATATTACTAACGGCGCGGTAACCTTTGCCGGGTTCGCCATGCACGGCAGCTACGTGGAGGATGCGTTTTACATCATTCGTCTTGCCGAGGTCGCCCGAATCTGTGTCAAGAACCGTAGCGGGCTGTACATATACATTGGTGCCGACTTTTCGTCGGAGGGCATCTGCAATAGTGTCTTCTTTGACATTACCGACATCATCTTTCCGTGCGCCCATGTAGCGAATAATCGCTGACACAGAGCCTTCGTGAAACCTCGCCATTTCCATATTCGTATTTTCGGAATTGACCCAGATGTCCACGCCTCTTACATTGCGAATATCGCCCGTAATCAAACCAACTTTTGTGTTTTTTTGACCTTTCAGCGAATAAGTATGTTTGTCTGTCTTTTCCAATGGCTTGGCACGTCTGACAGGCTCTCCGGTTGATGAACTTTCGATATTTTCGATTTTCTTTTTGAGTTTCTTGTTTTCTTCAGTGAGTTCACCATTATCACCTATCTTGATTACGCGCTGTGTGCCGTACCACCAAATAAAGGCAAAAGCCGCCGCCGCACCACCAAATTCGATCTTAAAAATTTCTCCTTTAGCGATACTTTCAGGAAAAAAAGTAAATATCAAAAAGACCGGAAACAAGGCAATCAGCAACCAAGCCAAAACCATATTCGCATTGCGCTTTGTCCCCGTTTTTACACTCACAAAATGTATGATAGCTCCCACCACAAGGCAAGCCACAGCAATAATTAAGTATGTATATTTCTCCATTTTAGAGCTTATGTTTATTAGTAATTATTTACCACGAAGGACACGTAAGACACAAAGTCGAACTAACGAAAAAGAAAACTAAGATTTTTAATGAAATTCCTCATAGACTTCTTGTGTTCTACTGCGTTAATTCGATTTTCGTGCCTTTAGTGTACTTTGTGGTGGTAGTTATGTTTGTTCAATAAATAATGACAGGCGATAATCGTTTTTGCGTCCTGTATCTCGTTGGTTTCCAATAATTTATTTAATTCAGGTAGCGTATATTCTAAGGTCTGAATGTCCTCATGTTCATTCAGTAATCCGCCACCTTTTTCTACCTTACCCGCTTCATTGACCTCCACATAAAATAAAAATATTCGCTCGGAAGAGATGCCCGGCGACGTAAATATAGCAGATATTTCCTCTATATTGAGTACCTCATAACCAATTTCTTCTAATATTTCCCGTTTGACGGCAGTCTCAGCATCTTCTCCTTCATCTATTACTCCGGCAACGACTTCTATCATCCACGCATCGCGCTTACTATGTGGCGGAAATCGAAACTGTTTGATGAGCAATACTTTTTGTGTATCGGTATTATAGACGACTCCGGCTGCCGAGTCGTTGCGTTCCAGACAAAAATAGGTTACTTCCTCTGACAAGTCACCGTCAAATTTTTCATAGCGAAGTCGTGAAGATTCTATTTTAAAAAAACTATCAAAAAGGGTCTTTTGCTCTATGATGTCTATTTTCATTTTGGTTAATTTTAAGACTCAATATAGGTAAAATTTTATTGAAACAAATAGAGAATGTAAGGACAAGTGGATTCTTTTTATAAAAAAAGTGAAAAGCACGAACTATTTTGTTTCAAATATTGTTCTGTATATGAATTCAATAATGGCAATTTACGATTTTAAATTTCAAAAAAGACATTAATTTGAATTTAAATTTTGCAATGACAAAAAAATGACACTTTTTTGTTTGATTATTTAAACTTCTCAAAAATTGATTATCATGTTTATACGCAGATTCAAAAGAAAGTACCTTGTTCCCGCACCCAATACTCCGGTGACGAAGAACAAATAAGGTAATTTCTACCAATAAAATTAAGCTGCCCTTCGGGGCAGCTTTTTTTATACCTATATTTTTTCAAAGATAATATCAATCTGTTTACCATTTACATCAAAGATTTTTTGGTACATTTTGATGAGTTCGGAAGTCGGATTTACATTATCTTGAACTGCCCGAAGTCCTTTCATAAAGCGAGTACTCGTAACAAAATTTAATACGTTGTTACTTCCCATACGTGCTACACCTATTATCGCCTGAAACGACTATTATGCCGACGGTAGTTGGTGATGTGTAATAATCGCTACTCATGGGGATTATTTTTGAGCAGGCGGAAATGAGCGATATGAGTGGAAGCAAAAATAGATATTTTATTTTCATGTTGTCATGGATTGTCGGTGAAACAATATTTTTTAACGTTGAAAATTCAACAATGCAAAAATAAGGTTTTTTTATATGTTTTCAATAAAAATTGTGGTTGAGCATCTGAATGCAAGAGATTTGTACGGATTTTTGTTTTTAGATTTACATTAAATTAATTATTTTATTATGTGTTAAAAGTTTTTATCATCAGGAATTTCAGTCAATCCACATTCAGACAAATTCAACGTAGTCGATTTATTTTCCATCGCTTCCGCGATACGTCTTTTGGCTTTTTCATTCATAATTCAAAATAATTAAATGTATATTTTTTTTATAAAAACGTAAAACGACGCTTCCATCTCGTTCCGCATTAGCTTTACTTTATATACGTAAAGGCACGAACTGGAAGTATCGTTTTACGATTTTTTATATTTTAGCAAATTTAATAAAAAGGAAGGATTTGGAGTTAGTGAATTGAGAGAGGATTGTATCAGGGGTTATTAGTATTGGTCCGTCGATGTAGAGAAAATTTATGAATTTTCTCTACATCGAGGATGATAATGGGAAAACTACGACCACCGCCTAACCATCCCCATCGCCAATCCAAGCATCATCATAATCGACCCCAGCCACACCAAATTAATCCCCGGGAACAGAATCGCCTGCATCACGATATACTCGGTGCGGGGCTTGCCTTCAGCGATTTCAAAGGTCATTGTACGGGCTTGTGGGTTCACTTTATTGAAGCGGAAACGTAAGCCGAGTTCGTCGATTTTATCGTCGATACTCAAGCCGAAATTATTGCGGATGAGATAAACGGGTTCTGCCTTCCAGACGGAATCAGTGTCCATTTTGTGAACGGTCAGTTGGGCAGCTACGGGGATGTCGCCGGGTTGGGCTTTGTAGTCTTCGTGGGTCGGTTGTTGGCTGAAACCGTCGAATGTGATGTAGTGTTCGCTCGTAAACATGGTGTCTTTTTCCGAGACGATATATTCGACGTATTGTAGGCTATCTTCCTGTGCTTTTGCGGCTTCGGGGTCGGTTTCGCTCATGGGCAGGGCGGAGACGTAGGTGAAAATATCCTTTGCAAAATAGTGTTTCGTCGCCGGATTAGAGGATTCTATTTTGGTGAGCATTTTATTGTACAAGACATTCGGATGTAGGTCAAATTCCTCTATGATTTCCGATTTATCTTCATTATACCGCTTATAATTAATTGTGAATTGGCGGGTAAATTTATCCATTTCATCGCCCTTATAAGTCACCACATAATCGTTCATCACAACGGGCGTTTCCTTTGGTAAAATCATATTAATTCGCGCATCTTCGGCATTGAATCCCTCAATCGCACTCGTATCCATGAAGCCCTTTGAAATGACCTCTTTTTTCGCCCCCGAAAATATTACACCCAAGAGCATTATACCAAATCCAATATGCGCCACTGCCGAACCCGACACCTGAATTTTGCCACGCAATACCGTTATCACATAATCCAGATTCGTCGTAATCGCGTACAATCCAGCGATTAATAGGAGAATATATTGCCATGTTCTAATGCCTGAAAAATATGCCATCGCCCAACCACCGACGATACTTATCGCTAAAGCAAAACCTGTATGCGTTAGGAATTTTCGCCAACGCTCTGTCGTCATTTTATCATCTTTGTATCGTAGAAATTGCGCCATGCCCGACAACATTCCCACAAATACACCTATCCATAATTGATATTTGTTATAATGCGCGACCACATCTTCCGGCGGACTGTAATTTACGGGATTGCCACCGCCCAATTCGGAGAAAAAGGTCAGGATTTTATTAAAAACAGGAATTGAGGTCGTAAAGGAAATTAGGACGGAAGAAAATATCAAAACCAGCGAACCGATAAACATCCAAAATTCCTTTGAGTAAGCACTTTCTTCTTTTTTGGGTGAGGGTATTTCGTTTCTTTTTGAAAATAATAAAAATAATGGAGGAATGAGAAATGCGAGAATGAAACCGACCAATTGCCACTCCAAACCCATCTCCGTAAAAGCATGTACAGATGTATCGCCGAGTACGCCACTTCTCGTTAGGAAGGTCGAGTACAATATCAGTACGAATGTTAAAATAAAAAATAGGTAAGTCGCTTTGATAGAGTGACCTGTGTTTTTGGCAACCACGCCTGTATGTATGCCCGCAATGAGGACAATCCACGGCACGAGCGACATATTTTCAACAGGATCCCAAGCCCAATATCCACCAAAACTCAAGGCTTCATACGCCCATGCACCACCCATAAGGATGCCTGTACCAAGTATCGCACCCGAAAACAAAGCCCAAGGTAAAGCGGGTTTGAGCCACTCTTTATGCTTGCCTGTCCACAGTCCGGCTACGGCATAACAAAAGGGTATCGCGGTCGAAGCAAAACCCAAGAAAAGTGTCGGCGGATGTATCGTCATCCAATAGTTTTGAAGGAGTGGATTCAAGCCTTTACCTTGTAGTACACTCACATAATCGGGGCGTGAAAATATCGGCGCATCAAACATATCGCGCACCATCACAAAAGGACTCGAACCGATGCGCGTAAAGTCATCGCCATGATAAAAATACAAGCCCAAAATCATGGACATAATAAACGCCTGAATCAGCGACAAGGTCGTAATGACAGGAGCTTCCCAGGCTTTCGCCGTCCATAAAAGTATCAAACCTAAGACCGCGTGCCAGAACATCCACAATAAAAAACTGCCTTCTTGTCCTTCCCAAAATGCCGAGAAAATATATCGAAAATCCAAGTCGTCCGAGACGTGTTCCATGACGTAATGATACTCGTAATATTGGTTGAGCATCATATAAAAAATCGTTCCGACAATACCAAATACCGCCAAGCTATGCACTACGAATGCCCCACGCCCCATTCGCAACCAACCGGAACGCGCCGCATCTTTTTCCAAAGGCAAATCGCCTTGTATTTGCTCTTTTCCACGCGCTGCAAAATAATAACTCAATGCCGCCAAAAGGCTCGCGATAAAGCCCAAAAGCACCAAAAAGTGTCCAAGTTTTCCGGGTAGGATGTGTTCGTTGATGTATTCCATTTATTAAGTGCAAGTTCAAGTGTTAAGTACGAGTTTAGGCGACTTACGATTATACTGTCAAAGCCTTAGTCTCCAACTCTTTATCAGTCGTCAAATACCTCAATTCATTACAGTAATAATTCCATTTCTCGTAAATCGGAAGTGGTTCTTGCATGGTAATTTTTGAAGCAAACTTGCTTTTTGCTACGCGATGAAAAAAAATCTCTTTAGTTGGATTCGGCTGACTTTCAGCTATAATTTGGTCGAATTTAATGTCGTCTCTCTTTTCTCTCGCCATATCTGCCACCAATCCCAATACTGACATATCACCTTGTTTTTTTGTCAAATTAATTAATTCAACAATATCAATCATATCAATATTTCTAATTAAAAAATCCAATAAAATCCACATTAATCGCCCTGAATGACGACAGTAATTAGTCGTTTCAGCAATTAACTTTTCAATAGCAATACCCTGAACATCAATGCTTTTTGCCACTAATGTTTTACTATCTTTTTTGTTCCAATGTTGGAATAATATATTTAATTTATCTTCCATCCTTGTTCTTCTAAAAAATACTGAATTTTTTGCGCCCAATCAGGTCTTTTCTTTCCTATCACGTCCATATTTTCTATGACCCTCCGTTTGTCATCATCAGTTAATTGAGGTAATAACACTTCAATATCTTCCAAATCTTGTTCGCGTAATGCCCTGATTTTCATAGTTAATTGTTCTGCAATTCCTAAAACAAATACTTCGAGAAACTTCAAATCCAAATCAAGTTTGGTTAGCCTTTTCCCAAAATCAGGTGGTAAGGCATCTACAAAACCTTTCACACCATCATTCAACCAATCTTCATCTAAATCATATTTTTCAGCGACAATTTTTGAGGCATTTTTTAGTTCATTCAAATCATTCCCTTCCATAATTACGTCCACGTCACGTGTGGCACGAAGCGCACCGAAATGGATAATCATCGCAGCACCACCAATGATAACTATTTTGAAAGGTTGACCAACTTCTTTGTCAAGTTCTTTTAATGCATTTGTTAGCAATAATTTATCCATAACAATAATCTTAATACCACTCACAGATAATTTAGAAACACAAAAATACGACTTTTATTGATTAAAAACAGGTAGTTTTCCTTGGATAGAATCATTCTAAACAAGAAAATTGGATATGATAAAAAACTAAGGAAATAACATGAAAGGAAAGTTTGCAAAACAACAAAAGGATTATCATAGAGAATTACAAAGCTAATATAGCGTTTTGAAACTATATTAACCTTGTAATTTAATTCGCTACTTCTTTTTCGCTGATTTCTTCTTCGCTGGCTTCTTCTTAGGTTTTATTTTATCTAATGCGGTAGGATCTTGCGCCGAAACAATCGCTTTGACCTGTTCCAAATTCAATTCTTTTGCCTGTTCGGGAGTCATGCGTTTACCATCTTCATTCATCAATTTATACTGTTTTTTAGCGAGTTTGATAATTGGTCCCCAACGAGCATTTTGAACAGAAAGTCCGAGGTCTTCCCAATTGTGAATATAGCGATTAGCCTCTTTTTCTATTTTGGATTTGATGAGTTCCTGTGCTTCTGGTTCAGTCAACGTTTCGGGATCGAAGCGACGTGGAATATTAATAAATAAATCTTTCCATTTGAGGAAAGGACCAAAACGACCTTTTCCTTTTGTATAAGGAACACCGTCGTAAGTACCCGCAGGTGCGTCTTCTTTACGCTTGATTTCGATAAGCTGAATGGCGCGTTCCATCTTTACTTCTAAAGGATCTTCATCACGTGGAATGGAAATAAATTTTTCATCATATTTCACATAAGGTCCATAACGTCCACGACCTATGATGACTTCTTTCTCTTCGTAATTACCCAGATTCTTAGGAAGTTGGAACAAGTCGAGTACATCTTCGAGTTCCACCTTAGACATAGCCTGGTCTGGTTTGAGATTGGCATAGCGTGGCTTTTCGTCTTCGGCAAGTTCGTCGGGTGCGCCGATTTGCACGACAGGTCCGTTTCGAGAAAGTCTTACCAAAATCGTTCTGCCTGACTCAGGGTCTTTACCCAATATACGCTCTCCGGTTACACGTTCTGCCTTTTCTAATGTTTCTTCAACATCTTTGTGAAAAGGCTTATAAAAACGGTCAATCATCTCGCGCCATTTTTCCTGACCATGCGCTATCTCGTCAAATTTTTCTTCAATATTTGCCGTAAATTTGTAGTCCATGATATTGTCGAAATGATCGGTCAGAAAATCCGTTACCAACATTCCGGTATCACTCGGATACAATTTATTTTTGTCCGCGCCTGTTATTTCACTTTGAATGACCTTATCTATATTGTCATTTTTTAAAGTATAAACATTGTATTTACGCTCTTTCCCTTCACGCGGTTCTTTGAGAATATAACCTCGTGTTTTTTCTGTAATTTTGCTAATCGTAGGTGCATAAGTCGAAGGACGACCGATACCCATTTCCTCCATTTTTTTAACCAAACTCGCTTCTGTATAACGTGCTGGCGGACGAGTAAATCGCTCAATCGCAGTCATATAATCCAAGTCCAAAACCTGCCCGACACTCAAAGGTGGTAAGATCCCCTTGGCTTCATTTTCTTCCTCATCATCGGTAGATTCAAGATATACTTTAAGGAAACCATCAAACTTCAAAACCTCTCCATTTGCCACTAATCGCGCATCAGGCAAGGTTGAAATATTAATATCAACTTTAGTCTTTTCTAACTGAGCATCAGACATTTGTGAAGCGAT
>Ga0114953_1001894_pt1 | contig 14767 bp, 14 predicted proteins | sample SidtaG_FD_87298 | JGI IMG/M metagenome (GOLD analysis project Ga0114953, IMG submission 87298) | Marine algal microbial communities from Sidmouth, United Kingdom - Sidmouth_Male2 metaG | ecosystem: Host-associated > Algae > Red algae > Unclassified | place: Sidmouth, United Kingdom | collected...
AACGTATTTCACGAATGAGGGAAGCCAACTAGCCAACTGCTAACCAGCTAACAGCGAAAAAACAATCCCTATTTGAAAGTTAATCTCAAAAATTAGCTAATCTAAAAAGTTACCGCACTGTTCTTTAAGAAATGTTGATAAAATAAATTAAGACACTATTTAAAACACTATGCTTCCTCTTTTTCCATCACGCTTCATCCTCCGACAGCTTTCCCAACTCACAAAAAAGCCCATCTCAACAAATCATGCGTCGTCACCATCCCCACCAGTCGACCATCCTCCTCAATCGGTACGGCATGATAAACATTCTCTAAAAACAACCTGGCGGCCAGGCTGATATGATCATCTCCGCTGAGGGTCATGGGATGAGCGGTCATCAGATCTTTAGCCGTCAGATACTCGTAAATTTTTTGGGAGTACAGTTTACCGGAAGATTCTATACTCAACGAATAGGATAAATTGGCTATGTCATTTCTGCTGATAATTCCTTCTACCCTTCGAAGTTCGTTTAGGACGGGCAGGTGGTGAAATTTATTTTTCTCAAAAATCTTTTTAATTTCCAGAAAAGAAGTGTTTACTTCCACCACAGTTAGATCGGTGGTCATGATACTTTTTAGTGTTTTATCTTTTTTCATAATAGAATATTTTAAAATAAAAAAAGGAGCTGCAGAACAAGTCCCCACGTCCCACAAACTCCAAAAACCCTATTTACTGCTAAAGTAAGAGATGGAAGACCAATAAGGGCAACTGTGTCGTGCGTGCCATTTTTTTCGTTAAACTTTGTTGCAAGATATTGTCTAGTAATTTTCGTTGGCGGTTGACCAAAACGATCAAGTCTATCTCATTTTCTTCCGAGTACTGTGTCAAGCCGTCGATGACCGATCGGTTTTTAATATTAACGATGTTAAAAGAAAAAGCAGGGTCGCCCGCTTCAAATAACTGATTAAAAATGGAATCCTCCACCGCTTCGTAATCGTCTTTATCTTCTACGTGCACAAAGTGTAGCGCCGCGCGGAAGGTGTTGCCAAAATCAATAATCTCTTCGATCATCTCCCGATCGCTACTCTCATAATTACTGGCGTAGAGTACATTTTCAAAATCCCGAAAACGAGCTTCGTCCGGAACAAGCAATACAGGACATTCCGCATTTTGAGCCAGGCTGGAAGATACACTACCCAGCATTTTGGTCAGTTCATTTCCAGCCCCTTTGGTACCCATCACGATCATAAAAGCACCCTCTCTGTCCGCAATTTCTACAAGTTTGGCAGCCACGTTTTTTGCGTAAACGGCAATTGTTTTTACTTTGGTTTTAAAAGTCAGTTGGTAGTAAGTTTCCCTTTCAGTGAGCGCATCGACAAAATTATTCATCCGGTCCAAAATAGCGGCTTCTCCGTTTTTTCCTTGCTTTAAAAGAAAAGGTTGTCCGGGATTTAAGTCTTTCTGATAGATGTGTACCATCAACAAGGAGAAACCCATCGCGTTGGCCAACTCTCCGGCGTACAAAAAAGCGTTGAGCGACGCCTTGGAAAAATCTATGGGAACGATAATCTTTTTCATGAGGTTAGAAATTTAGTTCGAGGTAAATTTCTCTTTATTTTTCGTTGGAAATCCTGATTTTCGTCAGTCTGTCAATCTGATTTTTGTCAGTGACAAAGCGGCTGCCCGGTTAATAGTTGCGCCAGATACCAATCGTTGGGAATTTGAATTTCCAGACCCCGAAAAATAAGCAACCCTGCAACCAGCATTAATACTACGGGATACGCTTTTTTGAAAAAATTTCTCATCTTTAAACTTACTAAACTACCAGACAAACCAGCAATAATCATCAGTGGTACCGTCCCCAGCCCAAAAGCAAACATCCAGCTTATACCTCCGATTATCGTTCCCGAAGTGACGGCTCCAGCCAAAGCGACGTACACCAGCCCACAGGGTAACAGGCCGTTCATCACGCCAATAAAAAAGAGAGACTCCAGCGACTTTTTTTGTAAAAAAATACTTAATCTGGTTTTTACAAAAAAGAAAAACCGGTTGGTCCATTTCCACCGCAACAATATATTTTCAATATTTAAAGAAAACAAGGCAACGGTCAATAATAATATTCCAATAGAAATGGAGAAGAATTGTTGCATTCCTGACAAAGAAAATCCAGCGCCCAATAATCCGAAAAATAAACCCAGCAACGAATAGGTTATGATCCGCCCCAGATTGTACAAGAGGATTCCCGGTACTGGATTCCGATTTTTTTCTCCCGACAAATTTAAGGTCGCCGCGATGGGGCCACACATGCCGACACAGTGCAAGCTCCCGACCAGTCCAACCGTAAAGGCAGCCATAAAATGGATCATGGTAATTGAAGGTTTGTTTCTTTATAAAAAGGCGTTTGATCTCCCGTCCAGTCAACTTTTATTTTCCAGTTTCCTTTTTGTAGATCAACGGTCGGCAAGATATATTCGTGATTTTGGTCAAGTGATATCTGGTACAGCACATCCTGTTTGGCATCCGAAGCACGGTAGAGCAGGACTTCTCCTGCTACTTTTTCTATTTCCTCCGGAAAAATAAAACGAACGATATCCCCTTCTTTTTGATAATCAATTTTCAAATCTGTTTTTAATGAGCGAGTATTGTTTATCCGATCAAGATGAGACTGATAGGACAAATCTTTTTCGTAGTAGTTGTCCACGACCAAATTGATGTCCTGTTGTGTGCTTCGGTAGACCATCAGCAGCATGGTCGCCATAAAGGTCAGATAAAAAACAGTAATACCGGTTCCCCAATTGATTCTCATAACTTATATTTTTAAATTTATTTCCTATTCGTACTGGTGCCTAAAAAATTAGTATACACTACTTCGATCACTTGATCATTTAACAGGACCTCTATTTCCAGTTCAGTGGTACGACTTTTTAATTGACCGACAGGATAATCTAAAAACAAGACTCCTTTGGTATTTCCGTGCTTGATCGTTTTGGGTGGATTACCAACAAAAGTGATGGTTCCCCAACCATCTTTAACCCGTAAATCCACGTCATAAATCCGGGCCGTTTTATTATGAATTTGATAATTATAAACATTTCTAATTTTATCTCCAGCAACTTCCTGGTACAACGTTCCCGGTGCCTTAAGCAATAGTACATCTACGTTCCCGCGATTGGCCAGGAGAAATCCCATCAGTCCCATCAGCCCAATTAATACCACGGAATAAGCAATCACTCTGGTCGTAAATAACTTCTTTTTTCCTTCCCGAATGCCCATCTCCGAATCGTACCGGATCAGTCCCGTCGGACGATTTACCTTGACCATAATTTCATCACACGCATCAATGCAAGCCGTACAATTCACACACTCCAGTTGGGTTCCATTGCGAATATCTATGCCCGTAGGACAAACGTGAACACACATTTTACAATCAATACAATCTCCCAGTTTGACAGGAGAAGCCGAAGGTGGGGTTTCCTCTGCTGGTGCAGCAACCTGCTGTTGAATATTAACCAGCGGATTTTCCTTTTTTAGTGATTTTTTTCTCTTGATTTTTCCACGAGGTTCTCCTCGCAGGTAATCATAGGTTACCACAATGGAATTTTCATCCAGCAAAACACTTTGCATCCTGCCGTACGGACAGATGGTCACACATACCTGTTCCCGCATCCAGGCAAAAACGCCATAAAATAAAAGCGAAAAAATCACCATCATAATAAAACCCGTCAAATGCCGGGTGACTGGTTCGGTAATAATTTTTTGAACTTCTTCTATTCCGATGATATAAGACAGAAAAGTATTGGCAATTACCACGGCAATCAAAAAGAAGATCGCATGTTTGGTTATTTTTTTAAAATACTTTTTGGCCGTCCAGGGTGCTTTATTTAATCGACGTTGCGCGTTAGAATCTCCTTCAATAAAATATTCTATCTTCCGATAAACATTTTCCATAAAGATCGTCTGCGGGCAAACCCAGCCACAAAACAACCGGCCATACACCACGGTAAACAAAGCAATAAAGATCATAAAAGTGACCATTGCCACGCCCAATAAATATAAATCCTGCGGTCCAAAATAAAAACCCAGAATGATAAATTTTCGATCAATTACATTAAATAACAGCAAAGGATCACCATTCACTTTTATCCACGGCATCCCGAAAAGAATCGCGAGTAATACCCAACTAACGTACGTTCGATAATTGGTAAATTTCCCTTTTGGCTTTTTGGGATACAACCAAATTCTTTTCCCTTGTTTGTCTACCGTGGCAATGCTGTCACGGAAGGCTTCGGTATCCTGATAAATTTCCGGATCATTCATCTTTTCCATCTAGTTTTTTTACTTCACTGTCTTGATTAACTGCTGTCCACAATTCCCCCTCTGGCCCTCGGGCATTCGGTGGATCGGTGCCTGCCAGGCTTAAAATAAAACTGGCTACCTGATTGATTTTTTCTTCGTTCAGGGAAGACTTCCAGGAAATCATGGTGGTACTCGGTACTCCATTGGTAATAGTAGTTACGATGTTTTTGTATCCTCCGCCGTGTATCCAAAACTCATCGGTTAGATTTTGGCCTAGCTCCGCAAGACCTTCTGCATTTTTACCATGACAAGCCTCGCAGAATTCCTTAAATACCTGCGCTCCGGCGGTTAAATCCTCGACAGCAGTAAGGGCTACTATTGCTGTTTTTTCTTTTTGAACTTCCAGCTCTTTTTTCTTTTGCTCATTCTGATAATACATAGCTCTGGCAATTTCGGCAGTACGAACTTCCGCCTGGTATTCTTCAACTTGTGATTTTCCCAGATCGGAAAAATGAAAAACAATAATATAAAAAACTCCAAAGATGATAGAGGCATAAAACATTCCTACCCACCACGGCGGAAGATTATTATCCAGCTCCTGAATCCCGTCGTAATTATGGTTGAGCAAAATATCATCTTCTTTCTCCAATGGAACCGTACCCAACATTTCCAGATAGATATACTGTATAAAACTATCCTTTTCCACTTTTTGTAATGCGTTGGCATGACTCATCCCTGTCGCCTCGAGCACGGTAATTTTTTGAGACATCCAGAGTACCTTCATGGCATTGAATAAAGAGATGACCACCCCAATAATGGCCATTACGCCCATAATCAATACCAGATTTTGTAAAACCCAATCCAGATGACTTTCTGCTTTTTGAGGGATGGCCGCCCATATTGGAGCAGAAATAATCAGTAACGCATTTACGGAAATTATTTTTTTAGAAATCATGTCTGACTTGTTTTTTTTTGATTTAAAATCGTCAAAAAAGTAAATTTATTCTTAATTATCCAATGGCAGGCTGGCCATTTTGTTAATAAATTCTCGTTTATGGGTAATGGCACGAATCACTACAATTCCAAAAATAATGGTGAAAATCAAGAGCGGAAGAATCGCCATCCAATCCAGATCACCCGCTTTTTCCAAAATATATTTATACATAACTTTTAAGTTTTAAAAATGTGAAATACTTAAGTAACTTCTTCATTATTCAGAGACTGTACGAATAAGTATGTCATTTGGCATCCCGCACCTTGTGTTCCTAAAGGAAAGCCAACGCGCTGACACACTTTAAGGGACAGTCCTATTAATCCTTGGGTCGAATATCCATTCCCAGTCTCTGCAAATATGCAATCAAGGCAATGATTTCCTTTTCTTCGAGGTCCTCCATGTTAATGCCCTGTTTTTCAAAATCAGGAATAGAGCTAGCCATTTGTTCTTTCAAATTTTTAGTGATCTCTTTGGCTTGTTTTTTTAGATCCAGGATCGCTACTTCGTCAAACCCTTCCGGGTAAGGTGTATTTAACTTTTGTAATACCCTAATCTTGGCCGGCAAGTCTGTCAGATCCAAATTGTTGTAAAACATCCAGGGATATGGTGGCATGATGCTACCCGGCGACGTACTGGTCGGTTCGAACATGTGCATAAAGTGCCAGGAGTCAGCGTATTTTTTACCAACACGATGTAAATCTGGTCCGGTCCTTTTTGATCCCCAGAGGAAAGGGCGATCATAAATAAACTCTCCAGATTTAGAATATCCGGCATCTCCTCGCAAATCGTACCGCTCCACTTCCCAGCGGAAAGGACGAACCATTTGGGAGTGACATCCCATACAGCCTTCCCGCACGTACAAGTCACGGCCTTCCAACTCCAGGGGTGTATACGGTTGCACCGTGGCAATCTTGGGTACGTTTTCATCTAACAAAACCATCGGGAAAAATTCCACCATTCCACCAATCAATATAGCGATGGTTGATCCGACCAACATCAGCATTGGTTTACGTTCGATACGACGGTGCCAGTGTTCCGGCTTGCCTTCCGGATGAGGAAGGAGCGGTGGAGCTTCCGCCGCCTCATTTTCGATTAGTGTTCCTTTTTTGATGGTCTGTCTTAGATTATAAATCATGACAAAAACACCTAAAACATAGATGGTACCTCCTACCGCTCGCATATAATACATCGGTAAAATGGCCGTCACCGTTTCCAGAAAATTGCTGTATTCCAATGCACCGGATGGCAAGAAACCTTTCCACATAAAATGTTGGGTCCAGCCCGCAACGTAAAGAGGAACGGTATAAAATAAAGTCCCTAAAGTGGCGATCCAGAAATGCGTATTGGCCAACTTAACAGAATATAGTTTTGTCCCGTAAATCCGTGGAAGTAACCAGTACAAGACACCGAAGGTCAACATACCATTCCAGCCCAGGGTACCTACGTGAACGTGTCCTATTGTCCAATCGGTAAAGTGACTAATCGCATTGACACTTTTGATTGACAACATTGGACCTTCAAAGGTGGCCATTCCGTAGGCAGTAATCGCCACGACCATAAATTTTAAAATTGGATCTGTTCTTACGCGATCCCACGCACCACGCAAAGTCAATAAACCATTTAACATTCCCCCCCAGGAAGGAGCAATCAGCATGATCGAAAACACGGTTCCCAACGACTGTGCCCAATCCGGTAAAGAGGTATAAAGCAAATGGTGCGGACCGGCCCAGATGTAAATAAAAATCAACGCCCAGAAGTGAATGATCGATAACCGATACGAGAATACCGGACGATTGGCTGCCTTTGGTAGATAGTAATACATTAATCCCAGGTAAGGTGTTGTTAAAAAGAAAGCCACCGCGTTGTGGCCGTACCACCATTGTACCAGCGCATCCTGAACACCCGCAAAGACCGGATAACTTTTCCAAAAACTTACGGGAATGACCAGGTTATTTCCGATGTGTAAAACCGTTACCGTTACCCAGGTCGCAATGTAAAACCAGATGGCAACATAGAGATGGTTTTCTCTGCGTTTAAGAATCGTACCAAACATATTGATTCCGAAAACGATCCAGATAACCGCAATCAGGATATCAATTGGTAATAATAATTCAGCGTACTCGTGGCTACTCGTCAGCCCCAGCGGAAGCGTAATCGCCGCCGAAACAATAATGGCTTGCCATCCCCAAAAGTGGATCTTGCTTAAAAGATCAGAATACATTCTCGCTTTGAGTAGTCTTTGCAAAGAATAATAAACGCCCATAAAAATTCCATTTCCAACAAAGGCAAAAATCACCGCGTTGGTATGTAAGGGTCGGATACGGCCAAAAGTAACTTCGGCGGTGGCAAAGTTAAGGGCTGGAAAGATCAACTGCAGTGCAGCCCATAATCCAACCAGCATGCCGATCAGTCCCCAAAAGGCGGTGGCCAGCGCAAAATTTCTAACCGACGTATTGTCGTAACTAAATTTTTCAATCGTTGTCATTGATAGATTTTTCGTTTGTGTCATCAAATAGGATTCTAATACTTGGAGTAACATCGTCATCATATTGTCCTGATCGCACGGCCCAAATAAAGGCTGCCAAAAAACCAATGGCAACAAGCAGACTTAGCAGAATAAGAAAAAAGATGATTTTCATTATAAGATTAATTATGGGTGCAAATTAGCTTACGAATGATTTTTGTTAGTTGATTTTTATCATCTTATCAGGATGATTTTTATCAGTCAACCTTAGTCTCCACGCTAAAAAGGTACTTGACAAAACACCAAACAAAACAATCGTCACCGAACTGGCGGGCATCAAAATGGCGGCAATTACCGGCGATAATTGACCTTGAACGGCAAAGCTTAAACCAATGATATTGTATAAAAAAGCGAGTCCATAGGCTACAAAGATCAGCTGGTAACATCGTTTCATATATTTAATAAAAACAGGCAACTGACCAAATGCAGCAGCTGCCAGAATAGCATCACAAGCTGGTGTAAAATTATTGGTATCATCGGCTATCACGATTCCTACATCGCTCTGTTTCAATGCCCCGGCATCGTTCAGACCATCACCGATCATGAGTACGCTGGCACCACCGGTTTGAAGATTTTTGATAAAATTTAGTTTATCCATCGGACTTTGTTGATAATGGAGATGCTCTCCAAAATAGGGCGTTAAGTCGGTACGGGATTTTTCCGTATCACCCGATAAAAGATGAATTTGGTTTTCTTGTTTAAAAAAATCAATCACCTTGGCTAGTCCGGTTCGGTAGATATTGGGGATACTGAAAGAACCCCGATTTTGATTTTTAATTTTCAGATATACCGATACATTCGGGGTGGCTGGATTACCCGTAAAGTCAGCGGAACCAATTTTGATAAAGTCGTTATTTACAAAACCTTCGAGTCCTTTTCCGGTCACTTCCTCAAATTGTTCTATCTGCGTAGCTTGGTTGTTTTGTATATTTAAAAACTTTAAAATTTGTTGACTGAGCGGATGGGTGGATTGTTCTGTCAGCCTTGCAATTTTTTCTTTTTCTACCCTATCCAAAGGAAGGCCGTTGAAATGTATCGGTTGGGATTGTGTTTGGGTTAAGGTGCCGGTTTTATCAAAAACAACATTATTAATGGTTTGAAAAAATTCAATAACCTCGGTATTTTTCAAATAAAAACCTGCGCGGCCCAGGATACGAATCGCATTTCCGAAAGTGAATGGAATAGATAGCGCTACGGCGCAAGGGCAAGCAATAATCAATACCGCAGTAAATGCGTTGACGGCCGTTCCAACGTCGATGGGGAGCCAATAAAATAAAGTGGTAAAAGCAGTAAGGAGAATTATCCAGGTAAAATACTTCCCAATTTTATCCGCTAATAGTTGAGTGGTGTTGGTCGAATCCTTTTTAAAAGCTGCATCGTTCCAGAGTTGGGTCAAATAACTTTGGGACACCGTTTTATTGATTTGAATACGAATGGCTTTGCCAATCTGTTTTCCTCCCGCGTAGAGTTGTTCACCAATTTCCTTTGGAATTTTGTCTTCCTCACCAGTAACAAAACTATAATCAATCGCAGCCGATCCGTCCAGTAATATTCCGTCTGCCGGAATCAGTTCTTTGTTTTTTACAATAATAATATCTCCCTTTTTTAGATTGTCAATGGGAACGCTTTGGCCATCCGCTTGTAAAATTGAAATTGGAAAGTAGGATTTATAATTTCTTTCAAAACTAAGATGGTGGAACGTTATCTGTTGAAACCATTTTCCAATCAGCAAAAAGAAAACAAGTCCGGCCAGCGAATCCAGATATCCAGCGCCGGCATGAGTGATAATTTCAAAAATACTGCGACCAAAAAGCGTTAGGATTCCGATAGAGATGGGAACATCAATGTTCAGATTTTTTTGTCGAATGCTCCACCAGGCCGAACGCAGATAATCTTTTCCGCTAAAAAATAAAACGGGAAGTGCCAATAAAATATTTATCCAGCCAAACCATTGCTGAAAACCAATGGCATTTATTTCGTTTAAACCCAGATATTCGGGAAAACTTAGTAGCATGATATTTCCAAACGCAAAACCTGCCACGCCGAGTTGATAAATGATCCGGCGATCCTTTTTTCTGTTTTTGGAACCCTCCGTATCTCCTAAATTTATTTCCGGTGGATATCCCAAAGTGGCCAGTAATTCAGCCAGTTCAGCGAGTGAAACTAGATGATGATTAAACGTAACGGCAAATTCTTTATTAATAAAATTCACTCTGGAACTAAAAATTCCGGCATTAAATTTAAACAGATTTTCAAGTAGCCAAATACAAGAGGCACAGTGAATAGCCGGTATAAAAAAAGTGATTTTGGAAGTTTTATTATCCTGATAATCAATCAATTGCGATTGAACTACGGAATCTTCCAACCAGGCGTATTCCGTATGTTTCTGTCCTCTAAGCGAAATATTGGGTCTTTCGGCCAGCTCATAATATTGGCAAAGATCATTTTGAGAAAGAATCTCGTAAACCATTTTACATCCTTGACAACAAAATATTTTTTCGTTAAGAACAACCGGAGTTTCCTCACAATCTTCGCCACAGTGATAGCAACTATTGTCAGTTTCAGGAGGCTTTCTTTTTAGATCCGGAGTGATAGAAATCATTTATTTCGCGTATTATTTCAAAAGATAAAATTACCCGGATATAACTTTTGTCAGAATGACTAAAATCAACCTGATCACTGATTTTTATCAACTTTATTTCACCAAAATTATTTTTACTTGCGTTCTAAAGATCAATAAAAGAACAACCACAGCGTGGTCGCAGAAATGACAACCAGGTCTAAAATATCAATTTATTTATGTACCGTTCCTAAACATCATTGACAATTATGAAAACATTACTCGAAAAATACAACGTATCAGCTCCTCGCTATACCAGTTATCCAACCGTTCCATATTGGCAAAAAGAGCGACCTGCTACTACCAGCTGGTTAAAACGAATGAAGGCAACTTTTCTAAAAAATGACCAAATCAGTTTATATATCCACCTTCCTTTTTGCGAAAGTCTTTGCACTTACTGCGGCTGTAACAAGAGAATTACTAAAAACCACGAAGTAGAACATCCTTACGTAGACGCCTTGTTACGCGAGTGGGAATTGTATCTTGCTGCGTTGCCATATCCTCCCACCATCAAAGAGTTGCACATTGGCGGCGGAACCCCTACCTTTTTCTCGCCCGTCCAATTGAAACGACTATTAAGCGGAATATTAAAGAAAGCCCGTATTCCGAAGCAACACGCTTTTGGTTTTGAAGCGCACCCGGCTAGTACTACCAGGGCCCATTTAAAGACCTTACATGATTTGGGATTCAATCGAATCAGTATCGGAGTACAAGATTTTGAGCCGTCAATTCTAAAAATTATTAACAGACATCAGACGCTGGAAGAAGTACAAAACGTGGTCAAGTGGAGTCGTGATATTGGCTATGAGTCCATTAATTTTGACCTTATTTTTGGACTTCCCTTACAGACGGCTGAACATATTATTTTTACGATGAATCAGGTCAAAGATCTTCAACCGGATCGAATTGCCTTTTACAGTTATGCCCACGTTCCCTGGGTTAGTCCGAGTCAACGGGCCTACAGTGAAGCCGATCTTCCGCTGGGAGCCGCCAAGAGAGCGCTTTACAATACGGGAAAGAAAAAACTATCGGAAATGGGATTTTTTGAAATTGGTATGGATCATTTTGCCAAAGCTGACGATGCGCTATATCAGGCGATGAAACACAAAACTTTGCACCGAAATTTTATGGGTTACACACCTTTCGCAACCGATTTGATGATTGGCCTGGGAGCCTCCTCGATCAGTGATTCGGGCACTGCTTTCGTACAAAATGAGAAAAAAATAGAAGATTATCAGCGTCGGGTATCCACCGGAGAATTACCTGTTTTCAAAGGTCATTTATTATCAAAACCAGATTTATTTTTCCGTAAACATATCACCAATATTATGTGTCATCAGCGGACAAACTGGAATATTGAAGATATAAAATATATGAAAACGGTGATGCCGAGATTGATCGAGATGGAAAAAGACGGGCTGATAAAAATCAGTTTTTTAAGATTAACCGTTACGGAAAAAGGAAAGCCATTTATCCGAAATATAGGAATGGCGTTTGACGAGCGGCTTTGGCAAAATAAACCAACCACTACGCTGTTTAGCAAAGTGGTGTAGGCAAGTCTAGTCAGGAATGTTTATAAAATAAATTAAGACACTATACTTCCTCTTTTCCAGAGAGAAGATTCTACCGACATTAACAAAAAAAATAATGAAATATCAAAACATTAATATCCAAAACGTAACCTGTAAAGGCTTTGTTAAAACATTATCAACGATGCTCCTTAAAATTGAGGGCGTAGATAGTGTCGAAATAGAGCAGCATGACTCGTCGGTAGCATTTAAAATTGAATCAGCCATTCCCAGGCAGAAACTAATGGAACATTTGATCGCTGCTGGCCTTGACTCCCAAGGCAAGGTAAAATCGTGCAAAAAATGTATTGTCGAAAAGCTGGAAGCGATAAAGTAAGTTTGATTTTTGAATGCTTCAAATTTAGGCTTATATTTGAGTTAGGGATGAGAAATAAAATCTCAGTTCCAGCAGTTATGATAATGTATAGTAGAAAATGAGCAATCACCTACCCATATCTTCCTCCAATAAATCCATTGCGGTTCTCCCATTTGTGAATATGAGTGCCGACCCTGAGAACGAATACTTCAGCGATGGTATTACGGAAGAAATCATCAATGCGCTAACCACCGTGAAGGACTTGAAAGTCATTGCCCGCACCTCCTGTTTTGCATTTAAGAATAAAAATATAGATGTACGAACCATCGGTAATCAGTTAGGGGTAAATACTGTTTTGGAGGGGAGCGTTCGGAAAGCCAAAAACAGGGTACGCATTACAGCGCAGTTAATCAATACTAATGACGGCACTCACTTCTGGTCAAAAAATTTCGATCGAGAGATGGAAGATATTTTTGCCTTGCAAGAGGAGATCAGTTTGCTCCTTGCGGACCAAATCCGTGAAAATTTTGGGCATATCGAAATCCCGTCTTTTTCCAACACTACCCCAACTCAAAATATCAAGGCATATGATTTATGGTTGAAAGGAAGTTATCATCTAAAAAGGAAAGACTTTGAGGACATTAAAAATGCAATGAAATTCTTTAAAGCTGCAATTAAAGCTGACCCGAACTATGCAGAAGCATATGCATTCCTGGGAGAAGCCTATATTCATGCTGCGGCGCTTAATATATTACCCAATGAAGAAGGGAATGACTTAGCCAGAAATGCCGCTAAAAAAGCCATCGAATTAAACAGAGAAAATGCAAAGGCACATATGGTGCTTGCTTATGTCGAACTGTTCTCGGCCTGGAATTGGGACGCTGCCCTGGTAGTATATGATAAGGCCATAAAATATGGACAATCTGACCAAAATGAATTCATAACCTACTACTATATATTTATCAAGGAAGATTTTGAACGAGCAATTCAGGTAGCCAAAAGAGAGACAGAAACTGACCCGCTTCATGTTCATACACATTGGCAATTGGGCTTGACCTATTATTTTGCACGGCATTTTGAGAAGTCAATTATTGCATTTAATAAAGCCCTGGAAATTGACGCTAATTATGCGGAGGCTCTTCGTTTTCGGGGAGTAGTCCAGGCGTATTTAGGAAATTATAAGGAGGCGGTAATTGACATTAACAGGGCACTTAAACTATTAGGAGGTCTAGGACTTGCTAACCTGGATCTATTGGTGGTAAAAATACTGATGGGTAAAAAAGAAGAGGTTTTAGCTATCCTAAAAAAATCAAAATATATTGATTCTTCTGATCCAGCAATTTTATACGCTCTTTTGGATATGCCTGATGAAGCCATTTTCTGGTTGGACAAAGCCTACGAAGAACGCTCGGTAACGATGGTGACCTTGAAAAATTATTGGGTCTGGGATAACCTTCGGGATAACGCTCGGTTTAAAGAGATTTACGCCCAGATGAATTTTCCCCCATCTATAAAGAACAAGCATATTCTTGAACCTGTAAACATAGCTCAAACCACTTTCATTCATCCCTCCCTGTTAAGCGAAAATGAAATAGAAAACTATTTAGAAAAATTAGATGAGCTAATGCAAATAGATGAAATATATAAAGACCCATCAATTTCATTAAGGCATTTAGCAGAAAAACTGGAATTGCATCCTAATAAATTATCGTGGCTACTCAATGAACAAATTGGCAAAAATTTTAATGAATATATTAATGCCTTCCGATTAATAACTTTTAAAGAAAAGGCATTAAATCCAAATAACAATCACCTTACGTTTTTGGCTTTAGCCTATGAAAGTGGCTTTAACTCCAAAACGGTATTCAATGCATTTTTTAAAAAAATGGAAAAAATGACTCCGAGAGCCTGGATTAAATCACAAAAAATATAAATTAAAATTACTATGAGCAATGAGGCTAACAAAAAATTTACGCCCTATCAATTTCTTTTAGTAGCGATCATTGCAGTAGTTTTATTCACGATTGTTTTGGACTTTATGCTTATATCAGCATTATCAGCAATCCTTCTTCCTAAACTTGACATCACTACCAAACAGTTTGGTTTACTGGTATCTGCCTATCCAATTAGTGCAGGAATATCTGCTATTTTATTATCGGGTTATGCTGACAAAATTGATCGGAAAAAATTGCTATTATTTTTTTACTCAGGTTTTTTGCTAGGTGTTTTATTTTGTGCAAATGCGCCTTCCTTCCAAGCATTGGTTGTGGCTAGGATTATAACAGGTACTTTCGGAGGTGTCATAGGTCCTATTTGTTTTGCCATCGTAACTGATTTATTTGAAACGAACCAAAGAGGAAGGGCTATGGGAATTCTACAAATGGCTTCTGCAGGGAGTCAAATTTTGGGTTTACCACTTGCGCTTTATTTAGCTTCAAAGTGGGATTGGCATTTAGGTTTTGGGTTGATT
>Ga0114953_1001899_pt1 | contig 14746 bp, 12 predicted proteins | sample SidtaG_FD_87298 | JGI IMG/M metagenome (GOLD analysis project Ga0114953, IMG submission 87298) | Marine algal microbial communities from Sidmouth, United Kingdom - Sidmouth_Male2 metaG | ecosystem: Host-associated > Algae > Red algae > Unclassified | place: Sidmouth, United Kingdom | collected...
ACTTATGCCAGAGCAAGCGGAGCTTGTGAGGTATTAGGGGGTATATGTTGAACAGCAAGAGCCAAGCATCGAAGCCGGGATAAAACAAAAGCCTGATAGAGCCACTTATGCCAGAGCAAGCGGGAGTGCCGCGAGATACTAAAGACTCTTTCTTTGGGGGGCGCAAAATTTTTAAAGTTGAGATTTACTGTACCAAAGCGGATAAAGAGCAAAGTAAGTTAGAGTCTTTTGTGCCAGAGCAAGCGGAGCTTGCGAGGTATTAGGGTGCTGACGGATATTTACTATCCCAAAGCCTTAAACATTAAGAGCCAAGCATGGAAGCCGGGATAAAACAAAAGCCTGATAGAGCCACTTATGCCAGAGCAAGGGTGAGTGCCGCGAGATACTAAAGACTCTTTCTTTGTGAGGCGTAAAATTTTTAAAGTTGAGATTTACTGTACCAAAGCGGATAAAGAGCAAAGTAAGTTAGAGTCTTTTGTGCCAGAGCAAGCGGAGCTTGTGAGGCATTAGGGGGTATATGTTGAACATTAAGAGCCAAGCATAGAAGCCGGGATAAAACAGCGGTAACAATCTAAACCGAAACCAGTCGACGAATGATTGAATTTAGAGGCTCTTCTCAACCGTTATAGGTAAATACATGTCTGCTGATTGTCCTACAAAGTAAACATGGCCGTCCGCATTGTCAGCGTAAATATCTTTGTCCTTGGAAACATAAAGGCCTGCCTTCTTGAGAGTGTTAAAGGATATAAAGTCAACATTCGTATCCGTTGCTTTGAGATCACCAATCTCAAATGCCCCAAAAAAAGTTGTCTCAATAGGTTTGCGTGATTGATGCATGCTCATATTATCAAATATAGCATTATATATTGTATTAGGCGCCGCAGCGAGTGCAGGGGCAATATCTTGTAGAACTTTAATGTTTTTTGAGCTAGGAGTTTCGACGAAAAAGGACATCATACCCGGGTGAATCCACCTTGGAAATGTTGCTTGGAAAACAAGATAACACTTTGAATCTTTGTCGCATACTATTCTATTTACAGTGGGTGGCTTCTCGCCTCTGTTAGTGAGGATTTTTTGTAAATCGGGGGCACCTTTTAGAGCGTCTTTAAAATCATCGTAGCCTTTAGATGAATCTTCAATGTCCAAGTGAATGTCATAGGAGGCAGAATACCAAGAGCTCAGGTTCAAGACGAGAGGGTTTTGTTCTCTTTTTTTGCACTCTGTACATTTTTCAGGAAATTGACCTTTTTTTGCAAGGCCTAAATAGTTCCTTGAATTTGCACTGCTGTACTTAACTTTGATTGAGGGGTTTTCTGTCCATTTAACTTTTGTTTCATCAGATTGCCAAAAAATATCAAACTGAGATTTTTTGGGATCCAAACAAAAAATTAATTCCATGTGTTGGTTGTTTTTTAATGAAAAAGAACCAGAGGGAGGTGAGGCAAAAGCACCATCAACCAACATTTTAATGCCCATTTCAGCGCCATTTAAATCAATTTTTGAGGGGCTCTTAGAAGGGTCTTTGTGCGCATCCACCCAGAACTGATCAATAGCAAGGTCTGCAATAGAACGCGAAAAATCGCTTCCTTTAATATAGCTTTGATCATACGCCATAGTTGGTGCTTTCATATTTGAGTTAAATGATAACCGTCTCACTAAAGGACACTCTGATAGCGGCAGCTCTGTGGTCTTTTTCCCCTTGGCAGCATAAAAAACATCTTTGTTTCTCCAAAATGAATTATTAGGAAGTTTAGGCTTGATTTCATCTCCAGATTTTACCCAACCAAGAACAAAATCAGAGTCAAGCGGCGCATACTTTACGGGATCATCTCCTTTGAGTTTTAACTTGAGGTAAGTGCCCTGCTCAGTTTTTGAGCAGGGGGTGCGCCCTTTAATTTTGTTAGAAGAATCTAGCGTACAAGGATTATAAAAAACTTTTGAAATTCTTTTTAAGAGCGTTGAAAAGAATGGATCTTCTTCAGTTAGCTCTGTTGGTGTTTGAGATGACACAAGCCAAGTATTCAGTGGTGGGATCGAGGAACTTTGCTTGGGCGGTGTGGTTTTTTTAGGGCCTTTTTTTCTGGCATTTACTTTCTTTGGCTTGCTCTTGATGGTGGGAGCTTTTGGTTGGGCTATTTTTGGTTGTTTTGGTTTAGGCTTTGCGTCACTGCTTTTTTCAGCATTGTCTTTATCTTTATCCAATATTGCTTCGGAAGTCTGATCTGAGGACTTGGTGGCAAGTACACCTGGTACATCACCGGTTGTTTTTGTTTCATCAACATTTTTTTCGATGGTCTTAGCAGTCGCTGAAGGTTCAGTGGGCAATAGGGGCGCTTTTTCTTCAATGATTTTCTTCAACGATTTTAGGGAAGGAAGGTTTAGATCAATAGTGTGCACATAGGTATCAGAAAAAAACATATTTTCATCAGAGTCTGCATGTTGAAGCTCAGAAAGGGCATTAGAGGGATCACCAAAAAGAACTTTTTTTATTTCAGATGAAGGAGATGTGAACTTAAAATGAACTCTAATGCCTTTGTCTCCAGAATCCATATGAGACGATTCAAATATCGCGTTATCTTCGATAGCCCATATTTTTATTTTATCATCATCTGAAAAGCAGAATGCGAAGAACTGATCGTAGTTGCCATCTTCTGATACGATTGTTTCGGGCGTGAGAAGCTCTAATATTTTGTCAGAGATGCCTAAGTCAGGTTTTTGTTTTTCAATGTTACGAAGTGTCAATGGCCCGCCATTTGGTACTAGACTTTCTGCAAGGGCTGGTTCGAAATCATCGAGCATAAACTCCGATAGGTCAAACCGAACAGAAGAAAAGGCAGAGGTATAGTACAGAGTTGTAGAGCAACTTTGACTCATTTTTTGCTTGGCAGCTTCTCTTTTTTCTTCGTTGCTATATAACTTTGGATAAAACTCAGGTAATAAAAAAAATGAAGTTTGAGTGGACTTTATTTTGCCACCCTTTCTGAAGAAGTATGCCCCGCCATCTTCATTTTCACTAAAGCGTATTCTTTCTTCTCCAATTAACTCGCCTAGCACTAGCGGATTAATATATTTATCGTTTCCATTAGCATCTTTTTCTATATTGCCAGACTCATCCAGCGGGTAGGGTCTTTCTGGAGAAGGGTTGGTTGTTAAAAACTTATTGATAAGGTGAGAGGCATCTTCTTTGGCAGCATCTCCTGGAAGTGTAAAAAGAGCAACCAGGTCTCCGGCTTGTTTTTTTTGTTGAGAGCCATCGTTGGCACAGTTTATACAGTCACTTGTAAGCTTCTTGATTTTCTTTTTTAAATCTTTAACCTCATCAAGCACTTCATCTAATGTATCATCTGTTTTTTGTTTTTTTTTCTTATCTGTTTGTGCAGCTAGCTTTGCAGCAGCTGGATCAATTGTAAACCGATTGACCTCAAGCTCGCTTTTGGAGGCATTGTTTTTGAATTCTTTGGATCGGTCATCGGGTAGAATATTACAATGGGCAAAAACTAAAATAATACCCAGGGCCAGAGAAGTTCTTTTAAAAATATGCATGTTCATCTGTGCTTTGAAATGTTTCATAAAAATACCGCTGAAATTATAGGAGACTCGTTGTAGACATGCCATTCATAGCCATACGAAGAATGAGAATTTCGAAGTCGGGGTCATCAATCTCTGACAGGTTCATTTTTTTGCCGTTTTGGTCAAATTCAAGTGTAGCCCACATTTGGGGAGCCAATTCTTCTAGGGCTCCACTGCGTATAATAATTGCGAGTTCGCTCTTGAAGTAAGATTTGTTTGTTGCGTCCAGTCTTCCGTAACCTTTGACCTCAATTCCAAACTCTTCAATGGCTGGAGTTTCATATTCAAAACCAGTAATTTTAAATTCTAGATTTTTTGTATTGGGAACAACTTTTCCGACGACGCCTGCAACCTCAACTTCATCCATAACATCCAGGCCCGCTTCAAGAAGTTTAGCGGTGACGTCAAGGGCGCCTTGGTCTTCGGCTTTTTTTAAAAACTTTTGTCTTAGAGATAAGGCCCCTGCTTCAGTAGGAAAGGCCATTTTGACTGTTTCATCTTCTGACGTGATAGAGGCTAAGGCTACTATTTTTCTCTTTGTATTGACTTGGTCGTCAATGCCTGGGGTTACAATCATTTCCACCATGAAAAATTCGAGCATGCCCGATTTTTCAAATGTATCCATCTTGTCACATGCAGAAAAGCCCAACACCACAGCCGCCCCAAGCAGGAAGGTCTGAAGTTTGTGGGTGAGGTTTCTTTTGACTTGTGTTTTTGTGATCATCATCAAACCCTTATAGCAAATTTCTGTGCATGACTCAATGCAACCTGGGGGGCGCGTTTTTTGGCAATTTCATTAAAAACGTGTATAAGAATGGGGCGCGTAGTTGTAAGTGCTTAATATTATTTAATTTTATTATTTCCCGCTAAGATGCCTGACTATTTTTCTCATATGCCTGAAAAGACCTGGACGCAATTGGCACAGAATCATTACGAAAACTTCCCCGTAGCCTCCTTTTTTATCAGGCCAAAACAAAGGAAAGCCATTTGTGCTGTCTATGCATTTGCCCGTATGGCAGATGATTTTGCTGATGAACCGGCATTTGAGGGCACGCGCAGCCAAGCCCTAAAGCACTGGCGGGCAAGCCTAGAGGCGTGCGCGGGCGGGGAGGCTAAAGATGGGCTTTTTAAAGCTTTGAGTGAGGTGATCCAGGAGCATAATTTGCCAGTCTCTTTATTTCATGATCTTTTGGATGCCTTTGAGCAAGATCTTGTACAATCGCGATATCAAAGCTGGGAGGGCTTGATGGACTACGCTTCCAAATCAGCCAATCCGGTGGGCAGAATCTATCTGCGTATCTTTGGTCATGATGATGCTCAGATGGATGCTTACAGCGACGCAATTTGTACGGCTCCACAGTTTACAAACTTTTGGCAGGATCTGTCTGTGGATCTACCGATAAACCGTCTATATATACCCTTGGCATTGATGGATGATTGTGGGGTTGATGCCGGAGATGTTCTGGCACAACAGGCATCCGACTCTTTTGACAGTCTCATGGTTGAGCTGATTGAAAAAACTCAAGCACTCTATGACCAAGGGCGCGAACTTTTGCCGATGTTAGATGGGCGCTTGCGACGGGAAATTGGCCTTATTGTCTGTGGCGGGCAGGCGATGTTAAGCAAGGTGAGGGCTCATAAAGGAACGCTTTTGGTCAAGCGTCCAAAGCTCAATGCCTTGGAGAAAGCCAGTTTGGCACTGAGAATGTGGTGGGTATGATGCAGGTCGATCCTCAAAGGATTTTAAACCAAAGCCAGTCTAATTTTGCCATTGCATTTTGGGGACTTGGCGTTGATGCTAAGCGCGCCATGACAGCTGTCTATGCGTTTTGTCGGGTTGTAGATGACCTGATCGATGAAAGCTTGGATCTAACTGTTGGCCTTGCAGAGCTGGAAAAGTGGCGAATCTTTGTGGATGATTTTAGCAGCGCCGGTAACATACTGGAACGTGAGCTGGTATGGAGCCGAGACCGTTTCAACCTAAGTCCAAAATATTTTCATGAAATTATCACAGGCGTGGCGCAGGATGCAGAACCTGTTGATATACAAACCTGGGAAGCATTGTGGGTGTATTGTGATCGGGTGGCATCTAGCGTCGGACATCTTTGCTTGGAGATACTCGGTGTTCATGCCTCACCCCATGCACCAGCCTATGCCATAGCTACTGGCAGGGCGTTGCAGCTAACCAATATTATCAGAGATGTGTCCGTTGATGGCGCCATTGGCCGGATCTATGTTCCAAGTGTTTTGCGCCGCGCACATGGCGTGTCGGCATCAGCATTTTTTGAGGCTAAAGCCTCAGAACCTTTGATTGATGTTCTTACAGAACTCTTAGACCACACGCGCACCTATTACAATCAATCTGAAGAGCTTGCTAAAGCTTTAGATCCCAAAAAAATTTGGGTTTGTGAAGTCATGAAGCGTGTGTATTTTGATGTGTTTAAGCAAATTTCTAAGGACCCCAAAAAAACTTTTGGATCAAAGGTGCGTGTTTCTAAATTGAAAAAAATTTGGATGTCTCGATCTGAATATCTCAAATCGCGTTGGTCATGAAACATGTGATTATCATCGGAGGAGGTGTTGCAGGCTTGAGCGCTGCCACTGCCCTGGCTGAGCAAAACATGCGTGTGACCTTGTATGAAAAAAGTAAGCTTTTGGGAGGCAGAACTCTGTCGTATCCCGACCCACACTCGCAAGAGGTTGTGGACAACGGTCAGCATTTATTTTTGGGGTGTTATGTTGAAACTCAAAAAATGCTCAAGCGAATCAAAGCTGAGCATCATGTGCGTTTTCGAGACAACTTCCAGACCCGCATGCAAGGTCCAGTTGGCGCGTATGCGTTTTTAAAAACCTATGCGCTTCCCGCGCCCTTTCATCTGTTGTGGGGGTATCTGCAGTTCAAGGCATTTTCTTTGCGTGAGCGTTTGGGGATTTTCTATCTGGTGTTGGCACTCAAACGCTTTTCGCCCACCGAGCTTGGGCGGATGAGTGCACGGCATTTTTTGAGAAAGAGTCGCCAGTCTGAAGCTGCTCAAGAACGGTTCTGGGATCCATTGATTTTGGCTACACTTAATATGCAGCCAGAAGATGTTTCAGCTCAGATGTTAGGTGTTGTTTTGGAGAAAGGCTTTATGGCTTCTCGAAAAGATGCGGCTTCGGGGTTGTCAGATATCGGCCTGACAGACTTATTCGGAGAGCACACCAAGCGTTTTTTAATCAAGCCTCATATCATGCAAACATCAACACGCGTGCAAGACCTATGGATAGACAAGGGGAAGCTTAAGGGTGTTGTCATAGCGGACAGGTCAAAAGGTGAAATATCTGTTCAGGCGGATGCTGTAGTATGCGCCGTGCCGCCACATGCAACGCGCAAACTGATCCAAAAGCATATGATGTTTGGATCAGATGCCCGGGCACTTTTAACCCTTAAGCCTTCACCCATTGTATCGCTCCACGTATGGACTGATCAGGCTTGGTTCAACGATCCTTATGTAGGGTTTTGGGGCTTGCCTTTTGACTGGGCTTTTCGGCGCGCGCTCTTCATGCGCGATCCTAAGGTGTCTCATTATACATTGGTCGCTTCCGGTGCCAGAGACATGGCCCGTTTGACCACCAAGGATCTGATTGGAAAAGCAAAGGCGACGCTTGAGCCCCTTTGGGGAGGGCCAGTTAATATCCTGCGGGCCAAAAAAAGTGTGGTTCATGATGCCACCTGGACACCGCCTTTGGGAGATGCGAGGGGGCGATTGCCGTGCAGATCCGGGCTTAACGGGTTTTACTTTGCCGGCGATTGGACTGATACGGGCTTACCCTGCACCATCGAAAGTGCTATAGCAAGCGGTCACAAAGCAGCAGAGCTGATCTGCAAATCATCATGATGTCTGTGTAAAGATTGTTTCGATAATCTGGGCTGTTAGATCAAGCGTTGTATTATTTTGATCTAGCTCAGGATTATATTCGGCTAATTCGAAGCAAACAGTTTTTGGATGGTGAACCAATAGCTTGCAAAGTTCAACCATCAGTTCCATCGAAGGTCCTGCTTCTGCAGGGGTGCCTGTGCCCGGCACCAGCGCTGCGTCTAGGCAATCTATATCGAAGCTAACATATAAAATATCACAGTCAGCCAAGTGGTGTAATATCTGAGCAGCATACAATTGGGGGTCATTCGAGGTTAAGTTGTGGGCATATAGGTTTAAAGATCGTTGGGATGCAATCAAGTCTTTTTCTGCTTGTTGGAGGTCTCGGATCCCACAAAAGGCAATGTCGCAGGGAAGAACTGCAGGGGTGATGATGCTTAAACTTTGCAAAGCCTCCCACGCATTGTGTTCATCCATGGTGATCTCTCGGATGCGTCTGAGGGTATTGTCCTGGTCGGTGATAATGCCCAAAGGCATGCCATGCAGATTTCCAGAAGGTGAGGTGTGGGGCGAATGAATATCAGCATGCGCATCAAACCATACAACTCCCAAGCGCTTATCAGGATAAGCTTTTTTGATGCCCGCCACGGTTCCAGCTGCAGTGCTGTGGTCGCCTGCCAGGACACATGATTTTTGGTTGCGCTGAATATTGGCTTTAATGATCTCTGAAAGTGTATCGAGCGTGTGATGAATTTTATCAATATGTCTGGCATGTGCAAAGGGTGTATTTTGATCAAAGTTTGTGTGTTGATGCACTTCTTGGACGGTGCTGTTTTTAAAAAGGTGGCGCACCTTGTTCCAAATCAATGCGGGCCCTTTGCGTGCGCCCGGCAATGAGGCTCCCAAGTCATGGTGAACAAGGACAATATCTTGGAAGGCGTGTTTCATAGGTTCTTAAGATTTATGCAAAGGCCTTGATGCGGTTTTGTAGTTCGCTGTCAGGGCCTTCAACTTTACAATACAATCCATTTTTACCATCATTGCTTGGATGGGGTCCCCAACGCACAACGGAAACCAGAATACTTAGGAAGTCGGTTTTTTCTGGATGTGCAATTTTGAGGTTAATCAATTGTCCAGATGTATAGGGTTTTTTTGTTGTGAAATAAATAAGCTCATCAATGGATTTTTCTAAGAATACCCCAAGACGGTCTGATGAGCGAAAGCGCAATGTATAAGAAGGGATGGCTTCATCCTCGGGCTTTACAGTGTCCAAGGCGCGGATGGGGATGATGTCAGTGGATTCTTTGTTGGCTTCAATAAAATCGGCCCAGTCTTTTTGGTCTTCTGGATTAAGGCCTAAAAAAGCAATCCCCATCGCACGTTTGGAGTCGTGCAAGGTGTGTCGGACCACTTTGCCAATGATCTTGATGGTACTTTGGTCAGCTAAATCCACCATAAATGAGACAAAGGCGTTGATGGGTTTGAGGCTGTTATTATCCAAGGTCACAAGCGCGCCCTCACGTGATGCATCCATCATCATGCCAGAAGCTTTTGAACGGTCAGAAAATGAGACTTTGGCATGGGTAGGTACCCTCGGATATTTTCGTTGGTTGACCATCTTTAGGTCCTGTATATAACATGACTTTTGTTTTTTTTCCTAGGATTCAATGCCGTTAATGCAAAGCGTCTTTTTGAGCATGTCTTCTATGCGGCGGATTTCATCAGGGGCTTTTTTGGAAAGGTAGGTATGAATGCGTTGCGTTTGAGCAATTGAGACTGGAAAATCTTTAGGGCTTGAAGGTTTTAAGAGCATTTCTTGAATATGCTCCACAGAAGATCTGTCAATACGGTCTAAAACTTGGGCATAGGGTTTAAGTATAGCATATGCCACTGCCTGTAGAATACCTGAGCCAGGCTCGTGCAGGTTGTTAGACTTGTACTTTGGGCCCAACACCTGGAAGGCATGCTCTTGCAGACCTGTCATGATCGGGTGATCTTGAGCAGAACAGGTTGCAAAAAGAATCGGGCCGAAAAAGTGAGCGATGGATGCTCTGTAGTAGTTCAGATGGGGCAAACAGTCTTTAGTTAACCGATACATGTAGCCGGGCTCTTGTCGGAGCCATTTTTTTTGAATCAGCTGGTCTGTAATCTCAAGAAAGCGACTTTCAAAATGGTGAACATCGCTGGAAAGAGTGACGTGGTAAGATTTGAGGTGCTGAATGATATGCAAGCACGCCTGATATAACTCGTCTTCAAATATAGGTTGTTGTAAGCAAGTTAGCGCGCTGGCAACAATTTGAAATGGTGTCACTACAGTCTGGGACTGAATGTCTTCAAGTATATTGTCAGCAAAACGCTGCACGTGTTTTTTGTTGATGGGGTTTTCCGACAAGATTTCGGAAGTGCTGACAGGTGGCAAAAAATTAAAATGAATGTTTTGGTAATTTTCAAGCTTTAAAGCTGATCGAAGGAGTGAAAAAAAACTTTCTTTTTCTTTTTTTTGACCTCGAGCTTCACGCATAAACGAAGGCACATCAGGCGTAAAGTCATAAGTTATAGACACTGGTACAATTTGAATATTCGTATTTGGCATGCTTTGAAGCGCTTCGATGACAAGCGTAAGAATACCTGTTTGGGGTTTGCAGATTGTTCCATCTCGGCTTCGACCGCCTTCAACAAAAAGCTCCAGGCTTGCCGGAAGGTTCAGGAGCCATCGCAAATAGGTTTTTAAGCAAAGCACATACAGCACGTTGCCTGAAATTTTTCGACGAATAAAAAACGCTCCCAGTCGTCTAAAAACATAACCCATGGGAAAAAAAGAAAGGTTAATCCCTGCAGCTATGTGGGGTGGGGCTATTTTATTTTGGAATAAAATATAAGACAAAAAAAGATAATCAAAGTGACTTCGATGTGATGGAAGAAAAATATAGGTATCTGATGTTTCCTTGAGCTTAGAAATGTCCCCATAGACTTTGAGCTTTTTGAAAAAAAAAGATAAAAGCACCTTTAGAGTCATTCGGCTTAGCCAAAATCCTGCCGGCTGGTATTGGGCGGCCATTTCTTCAAAAATATTGCGGGCCTTTTCATACAGCTCTTCCTTGGACGCCTGAATTTGATCAGCATATGCATCAAGCCGTTGGATGAACATTGGGTCCTTGAGTAATGCATCGATCACACTTTTGCGTTTGTACTTGGGGAAATCTAAATTCTTCGACATGGCCTCATCGTTCACCTATCATAGGTTTGATTAAATGAAAGAGATACTCACACAGCACCTCGTGCAGGCATCAAATAACGGACTGGCTAAGGCCATGGCGCTGGGCGTGGTGCAAGATGGTGACGTTGTGTTTGAACATTACATCAATGCAAACCCAGAGAGTTTGTTTGATGTCGCTTCGCTGACCAAGGTCATTTCAACCACTACCCTTTGCGCGAAATTGGTCCAAGATGGAAAGCTTGATTTGAAAGCGCCCATTAGCGAGGTGCTCAAAGATCAAGCGTGGCTCGGTGGAGAGGCATGCATGCTTGGCGCGCTTTTGAGGCATCAAGCAGGGCTTGCAGCCTGGCATGACTTTAGGCATGTCCCTGCGGATCAAAAGTCTCGCGTTCTTCAAGGGCTATATATGATCAAGGATCCAATTGGCCAAAAGACGCGGTACTCTGATGTAGGTTTTTTAATTCTGGGTGAAGTGCTTCAGGCGATAACCCAGAGGTCTTACCTTGATCTTTATATGTCTCTGCCTAAGGTGATCTCCAAAAACATCCTGCCCTGGCACCTTATTCCCCAAAGCTCTTTAGACAAAACTATCGCAACTGGGAATTCATTGCACCGGCAAAGTATTCAAGGAAAGGTATTTGATGACAATTGCTTTTACCTCGGAGGGTTGCAACCCCATGCGGGCCTTTTTGCAACGCTAGACTCAGTGATGTCTTTTTTAGATCTCTGGCTTGATGATACCTCATTTTTGGGTGCCGACACCAAAAGATTGTTTTTTGAAGGCGCTAGCGCAAAGGATGGATCAAGGCGCGCATTGGGTTGGGACCTCCCATCAAAGGATTCATCAGCAGGGCTGGCTGTGCCTCCTGGTGTTGTCGGGCACTTGGGGTATACAGGTACATCTATTTGGATGGATGTATCACGCAGCATTGGCGTTGTGTTGCTAACCAATCGCACACTGACACGTACATCTCAAAAAGACTTTCATCTCTTTCGCCAGCAAACCCATGACCTGATATGGAAGGCGATGTCATGACATCTAAGCGCGTACATCTCATTGGCATCGGCGGCTCTGCCATGTCTAACATCGCGGTGATGTTTGCCCAAAAAGGTTGGGCAGTAACTGGCAGTGACCAAGGTATTTATCCACCAGCCCTGGACACACTTAAGCAACACAAGATAGATTTTTTTGAATCGTTCGATGCAAGTCATATTCACAGCGAGTTAGATTTGGTCGTTATTGGCAATGTAGTCTCTGCCGGACATGTTGAGGCTCAGGCATGTTTGGACCAAGGCATGGCTTACACATCTATGGCGCAAGCCTTGCTAAAATATTTCATGCGGGACAAAATCCGTATAGGGGTCAGCGGCACCCATGGAAAGTCCACTACAACAACATTATTATCATGGGTATTTGAATATGCTGGGCGAAAGCCAAGCTTTTTTGTTGGTGGGATTCCAAGTAATTTTGACTATGGATTTTCGCTTGCCGACGGAGATGCGTTTATCATCGAAGCCGACGAATACGATACGGCATACTTTGAAAAAACACCTAAGTTTTTACATTACGACCTGCAAGATATCATTGTCACAAGTATCGAATTTGATCATGCAGATATTTATCAAAACTATGAGGAAATATTTAAGCAGTTTAAAGGGTTAATTGTGTCCTTACCCAAAGATGGGCATGTGATTCTGTGCGTAGAAGATCCAAGGTTGCTGCCCTTAATGGATATATGTCCTGAAGTCCAAACTTATGGTTTTGACGATGCAGATTGGACGGCGAAACAATTGCAACACACCAGTTTTGGCCAATCTTTTGATGTGTTTTTTAAGAATGTGTTTTTTGTCAATATTCAAACGCACCTATTAGGTAAACACAACTGTCTTAATATTTTATCTGCAGTGGCTCAAGCACACCGAAGGGGTATTGCAAAACAAGATATCCAAGGTGCGATTAAGTCATTCAAGGGACTTAAAAAAAGGCAAGAGATCATTGGAGAGAAAAGCAATATTTTGGTCTATACAGATTTTGCTCACCACCCTACTGCCATTGAAAAAACCATTGAGGGTTTCCGGCCGTTGGCCCAAGCACGTGGTGGAGCCCTTTGGATTTGTTTTGAACCTAGGTCCAATACATTGCGGAGAAATGTTTTTCAAAGTCAGCTGGCCCATGCTTTACAAGGCGCTGATGGTGTGATGATTGCCAATGTATTTCAAAAAAACGATCGACTTCCAAAAAGTGAGCAACTCAACCGTGATGCGATTGTAAAAGACCTACAGAAAAAAAACATTCAAGCCTTTGCCCCCAGCTCAAACACGCTAATGCTAAGCCTGCTTAAAGATCATGTACGTAGCAACGACCTGGTTGTGTTTATGTCCAACGGCCATTTTGATAATGCACCAAGAAATTTTTTGGAGATGTTATAGAGTTTTTCGAATCAATATGTAGATAATTAATTTTTTTTAATCTGAAAGTGTTACCGTAATACTACATTTTGGAAAGTCTTCGCTCATGTATTATGAGTTAAGCATTTCCAAAAAGTGAGAACGCGTCAGAGGGCAGCAAAATATACAGATTAAGTCCCAAATAAAAAATAAACTACAATAGCACTGACATTGTTAAATTTACACCGCTTCAAATTGGAATATCCTGATACAGGCAAAGACAATTTTGCAACAATTGTTGAAATTGTGCTGCTGGAGATGTGGACAAAGATGATTTGGTAGATTGGTTTGAACGACATTCAAAAGAGCTAGAACGCATGTAAAATGTGATAGTAAATAACACAATAATATCAAACCTTATTTTGTCAGAGAAAAAATATTTTTTATCTATGACAGACAGCTCGATCGTTTTGCTGTGCCCCATAAATAAATAGGTTATAAGTATTCCCGTTAAAGTTGAAAATGTAGGCCCAACGTGTCGCAGTTGAGGCAAGCAGTTCTTGATATTTGCAATTCTTAACGAGCTATCTGTTTAAAATGACTAAGTATTTTTTTTATTCTTGGCACTGTTATTGCTTATATTAAACCAGTGCTATAAAAAACATTTGACACCGAAAGGAAAAAATAAAATGAAAAAAATAAAAACCTTAATCCTCGGCCTTTTCTGCGCCAGTGTATTTTATGTGGAGACTGGTTTGAGTCAGGATATTGGTAATAGTCCACCGAACGAGAGCGCACAAAGTGCAAGTAAAAAAGACATTTGCGATCAATTGTGGAATGCCATGATGGAATCTCTGAATAAACTAACTATCTACGAACAAGGACATGCAATTATAATTGACTCTTTGAACAATGATTTGTACGAATCTGATCTTGACATACTTGATGCTATGTCAATTGGATTAGACCTTACGAAAACGTATTATGAACATGGGAGAGCTGATCTTTTATTAGAAGGTTTGGAAGGGTATGGTTGCGACGCCGAATTGAAATTGTTTGATGAAAGAATGAAACAAAATAGTGTAGAAGAGTAAAATTACTTGTTGTTTTTAAAAACCCCCTACACAGCATTGTGTAGGGGGTTTTTTTAACTTTTCAGCTTCACCAACCGGCTTCTGAGTTCTTAATTCCACCAAATGTCTAGGTGTCTAGGTGCCAGGCTACTTTTGCGGATGCGGAGTGTCATAGGCGCTGAAAATGGTATGAGAATTGTATACGTAGAGGCACGCCTAGAAGACATGCAATTCCTAGTGACTACTTTCCTTTTTTTATTTCAGCTAGGGCGATAATAAAGAATGGTTTGCTCTTCCGTTAGAGTGTGTAAATGGGCTTTATGCAAATGCCACCTGGTTCTGCGGCTTGACTTTCGACTGGAGCATCTTTTGATAATACGTTAGCATTGGTGAAAAAGAATCTCGCCATGTCTGAAGATTGAGCAGCTCGCGCGACGAGAGGGGTTCTTTTTTTCGAAGCTTCTGGCCCAATTTGTTTACCTGTGTACGGCTCGTCACTGAAACATCTATACTAAAAGTCACTGCTGTCCCAACATTAATCTAATAAAGTCAACTGTTTAGAATCGGGTGGTGTTATTTTTTGTAGATGGTTTATGGGAAAGAGTTGATTTATCGGGGTTTTAGAGAATGCGTTGATGCCT
>Ga0114953_1001905_pt1 | contig 14719 bp, 15 predicted proteins | sample SidtaG_FD_87298 | JGI IMG/M metagenome (GOLD analysis project Ga0114953, IMG submission 87298) | Marine algal microbial communities from Sidmouth, United Kingdom - Sidmouth_Male2 metaG | ecosystem: Host-associated > Algae > Red algae > Unclassified | place: Sidmouth, United Kingdom | collected...
ACGGGCGCGCCAGAAAGGACGGGCGCGGCGACGGTGTGGTTGCGTGGAAAACCACGCGCTGATGGGGGCGCTGTACCTCGCTCGCTGCACCCGCCGGCCGACATGAGGGAGCGCCCGCCGCCGTCTGCTCTTGTAGCACCAGACCGCCGGTCGGCCGTGCCGACGCGAGCCCCGCAGCGGCGCCCCCGCGCGCATCGGCCGCCGTCGCCCCTCCGCCGCGCCGTCGCGCCGCACGGCCGCCGCCGGCGCAATAGCGGTGGCGGGGTACGACCCCGGGGACAGAGCCGACGCCCCACACCCGCCGCCGCCGGCCCGTCGCATGGGCGGGAGGGGGCCCCCCAGGGGCGGGCGGCCGTCGGTCGCTGCCCCTTGGGCGGGGGCTGCCATGCCGCGGCCGCCACGCGCGGCCGACGAGGGCGGCCGCGCGAGCCGGGCGGGCGCCCGCGCCCGCGCTCGCGCCGCTCGCCCGACGGGGGGGGGCGGGTGGCGGCGGCGCCACGGTGTCAGGGCCGCGCCGCGGCGCCGTCGTGGGGACCCCGGCGGGGCGTGGGGGCGCGGCAGCGTTTGCGGGGGCGCCGATCGCCGCCCAATGGCGGGGGAGGGGGTGGCGCGGCGCCCGCGGCGCCGCGCGGCGCGACCACGGTCGGGCGCGCGGCGGGGACCAGCTCGGCCGACCGCGACCCGCGCGCCGCTCTCAGCGGGGCTTTGGAGGGCGGATATGGCGGTCGGAGCATCCGCTGTCAGGCTCTCGCGTGCGCCCGTTGGCGCCGACGGGCACACGCGAGAGTCTAACAGCGGATCCCAATCTCCCCACGTCGCCCGCCACCGCCATGGCGGTGGCGGGCGACGTGGGGAGATTGACAAGCGCCATCTCCTTTCCTCGTGGCATCCGCTGGGAGTGAGGTACAGTACAGTACCGTGCGGTACCGCCCTCTGCAGGTCCTTGCACATCCGGAAAAAAGGCGTCAAACGCGTTGCGCATTTTTGATGGAAGCCAAAGGTCCACGGCGCCGACACCCCGTCGGGCGTGCCGGCTGTCCAGCCGAGTCATCGACTGTATACTCGTCACCATGACCAAAACCGCCTGTACGCACCTCCTGTAGCTCGACTTTCAAAGATTGGGCGCGTCTTTGGGTAACTGGTGACAAGTGCCGCAAAAGTGTGATGCCGCCGAGGCGGTTCGTTGCGCTTGCGCCCCTCTGTACTGATGGGGATGCAGCGCAGCGTTCCCCGACACCCGTCTGGTGGTCTGGCCGTGGCGGCCGCCGGCCGGCAGCCGCGGCATTCGCCGCCGCACCCGCGACGCCGAGCCGACCACCGCCAGCGTGGGCACGACCAGCGAGCAGAAAGAAAAAAGGGGTCGTCCACCGAGGGGCAGGGGGGGGCGCCTCGTCTTTTGGCAACGACCCACGCCGCCACGGCGGCCGCCCGCCGTAGCGGCGGCGGGGGTGTGCAACGTGGCCCGCAGAGTCGTGGCGTCGGCCGCCCCTGCGCCCGCGCCCGCCCGCCGTCTGAGCGGGCCACGCGCGGGGCGAGGCCGACGGCCGCGCCCGCGCCAACGACCCGGGGTCGCCGCGGCGGCGACGCGCAACCGCCCCCGCGCCATGGCGCGGGAGCCCCGCGGGTCGACACGGCGCGCCGTGGGCACAGCCTCCCCCCCCCCCTGCCCCCGTGGCTGCCGCCGTTGGGGAGACGACGCGCGGCAGCGCACGCCGCCCGCGGCGGCGGCGGCCGTGGCGCGGCGGCGCGCCGCAGCGCGCCGACGTGGGCGCGCGCCCCGCGCGCGACGCGGGCGGTGGGAGGGGGCGGACGGCGCCCGATCGCCGCCCCGCAAGCCGAGGCATCCACGGCGGTGCGGACAAGACCCGCTCGGGTGCCCCGCCCTTCTGCCGACCGCACGTGGCCAAAGACCGCGCCATCCGCCGCGGTCGGCCACGCGTCTGCCCCGCGTGGATCTGTGGCAACGCCACGTGGTGAATGAAACGGCAGCCATCAGAAACGGTTGTGGTTGCGCTTCCAGTGAGGACCAAAGTGGTGTGTACATCGTCAGAAGAGCAAACATCCCAAACGGGATTTTCTCCCGTGCACCATCCCGTCTTTGGACAGAAGCGGCTCCCGTCGGAGACCTGTTCAGGTGCATGGGCCTGGATCGCGAGTTTTTCATGGTTCTCGGGCGCCTGAGTCCTTAGCACCGCTAAACGTCGGAACGGTAAGGACGCGGGGGGGACCGAAACAATACAATGGGATCGATCGGTATTTGAATCCGCGCCAGACGGGCGCGTGCCCTGGCACCCGCTGCTGGGCCCCGGTGCTGGGCGGCCGTGGGGTCGGTTGTCGGGGTGCAGCTATTGGGGTTATGGCCTACACTGCGACGTGTTCGGTCTCCACTGCCTACGACACACGTGTGCAGATTGATGTACATGGTACACGGGCGCTGCCGCAGTCAATCATACAGACAGAGGCAACGGGACGGACGGCTAGGCGTACACAACGGAGAATGTGGGACGACAATCTTCCAGTTGCGCCAGGCATAGCAAGACGCAGAGACGCGATGAACACAACAAGTGGAAAGAATCATTTCAAGACAGACAGTTGCAACCACAGGCGCTCATGTACGCGGGCTCGGTGCCCTTGGCACCAGCAGATACGCTCGGTGACCCACGGCTAGTCAGAGCTCTCCATCAAAACCCTGGCCGCCGCGCGGCGCGAGGCAGCCTCGCGCGCCTCCACATTCGTGCGCCGGGTTCGACGGGGCGGGTCCTCCTCGTCCTCGCCGCTCAACCAAACGTCGGCGTCGCTCTCGTCCAACGGCGGCGGGGCTCCGACGCGCTGTCCATCTGCAGCACCCGCTAGACCACCTGCGGCAGCGTTTTCTGCCATTGTTCCGGACGCACCGGTATCACCCGTACCAGCAGCGGCAGCGTGCGGGGCTCCAGCCAACGGTCGTGCAGGCGTCGGTGGAGGGCGTGTAGTGTCCAGGCGAGTTGCATCAAGGGCGTCAGTGACGCGGAAACCGTTGACGGCATAGGCACCCTGTGGGCGCAGGATCCCGTCCACAATAGGCAGCTCGGCCTCCCACTCAGGGCGGTGACCACCGTTAAGGGGCTCGCTCGTCGCGAAGTTGCCAGCCGCGCGCATGCCGACGTCGTCACCGTCGCTCTCCTCGTTTCCGCCGCCCTGGCCACCTTGGTCATTACACTCCTCGCCCTCGTCATCGTTTCCCACGGCTTCCTCGTTCACTTGCTCATCAGCACCACGGTGATTGGCCGCCGCGCGCGTTCTCAGGTGCGCGCGAACCTTGGTCGACACCAAGGCAAAGTAGCCCAGGCGGCAGGCGACGACTCGCGGATCGTCCCGCGTTTCCCCGCTTTCGGAAAAGCGGTCTACGACGTTGTAGAAGGAAAAGACGGCCGCCAACGCCCGGACCAGCCCGTGCCGGCAGGTGTTGTCTGTGAGAAAGAAGTTGTTCTGCAGGAGCTTGTTGGCATCGCGGCGGTCGAAGAACACCTCATACTTGGTCTTTGTGCCGCGCAGTCGTCGCAGCGTCCCCTTGCTGAGCTTCTCGTTCACGTGCGATGCAAATGCCGACACTGCTTTAGCCCCAACACGCTGGTACAAGTGGGATATACCGCGGTGAAGGTACCTGTAGGCCGGCGTCCAGTCCTTGGTAGAAGAGACGGCCCGCGCTCGGGCGCTGCTTGTACCCGGGCTTGCCGCTGTCGCCGCGGCACCAGCCGGTGCGGCTTGTAGAGATGCTCGCCGCTTCGGGCGGACCGGTAGGCCACCGCTTCTCCAGCATCCGCACAGCCTCCCTGGGAGATAGCTGAAAGCGCCTCACCACCCACTCACGCAAGAACAGGTTGACGTCCGTCGTCGACACCCAAATGTCCGCGGTGCAAGTGGCGCTGAGGAACGTACGGAGGAGCCACACGTCCAGGTCGCGCTTGAGGTCCAGCACCCACCTTGCCTCTTGGTTCTCCTCTTCCTCCGTAGATATCGGCGCCGGTGCCGTCACCGCGACAGCAGGCGCCGTCCGAGACCCGTCGGCTCCACACGTCACTTGTTGACTGGCCACCCCGCTCGGCGCTTGGCGCCGCGCCATGGCCGTCGCCAACTCCGTGCTCACCTTGAGCAGGATGTGCCGCTGCGTGATGAGCGAGGCAGCGAGACGGTCGGTCGAGACCGCAATGTCATTTGTCTTCTTGATCAAGACCCGCAAGCTGCTGGTGTTGACCACCACCTCCTTGCGCAGCACCGTGACCTCGCCACGCAGACTGGAGAGCCCGCTCTTGTGCGCGGTGGCCATCTCCATCAGCTTACGTGCAGTAGCGTCAGAGGGTAAGGCTGACGTGGCTACTGCAGCCCCCGCAGGAGCCGGTGGGAGTGGAGACGGCGGCGTTGACGGCGGCGGTGTGGGTCTCAGACGAGAGGGTCCAACGGAGGGAGCTTGAGGATGTCGCCGTTGACGCGTTGGTGGCGGGCTTGGTGAAGCGGGGGCAGCCGCTGGCCGACGGTGGCGTCCTCCTATCGGAGGAGTCGACAAAGCCCCGGAAATTGGTTGCGCACGAGAAGACGCGCCACTGTCCGGGCGTAGAGCCGGCCCTACGTCCATACCATCGAGGCCCACGGCCGAGGCCGAAGCGCCGATCGCCGAGGGCGGGGGCGACATGATGTCTTGAAGTGCCACCAGGCCTGCTGTCGTTGATGACGGCGAGGACGCCGGAGGAGCCGAGGACGGCCCCATGACACCCGTGTTTTCCCACGCCAGCGCGTTGGCGCCGTCGAAGCCGTTATACACTGCCACACGAACGGGCGCTGGCGGCGTCGCGCCCAATCCTTGACGATGCGGGCTGCCGAGTGTGTCCAACGTTCTCGACGCGTGAGCCCGGGACCCGTTCAGAAAGGGACGATGGCCGGGCCAGGCAGTGCTGACAGGGGGTGCCGTTGCGTGGCGCCCCGAGAGGAAAACATATCCCTGCTGTGCACCGTCGTGGGCGACACCATGCGTCGGGGGGGGAGCCGCGCCGCCGCCGCGGTTTCCACCAACAGGGCCTTGGGGAGAAGGCGGGGGTGGCACAATTGCCAGCGCAAGTCTGCAGAAGGGCTTGCCATTGAGCGTCCACATGGCGAGGGACAGAGGCACGTCCGTGAGAAAAGGCGGTGGGTGACAAACGAAGCGTTGCGGAGGAGGTGGGGTCGAAGGAGGACGGGGGTGCAGGAGAGCGGGTTGATCACAACGAAGATGAGGAGCACAGGGTCTAGGAGGAGGAGCAACCAGCGCGAGGAAGCGCACTGCGGGGATCGGACAATGGGTGAGTTGGCGTTGGACTGGTCCCTCTACGGCGGCGGTGGCTGTATCCATACGCATCGATCCATCTCCAGCACCCTTGCTTGCGTGAGTAGCGCCCACTTCGTGCGGCGCCTGAGGTGAGCTCGCCTAGGGCGGTCCTTCGCGTCCTCGGCGGCGCCTGCAAAATTAACCGCTTCTCGCTACATGCTGCAGCGCATTGCACACGCGCCCAGGGAGTGACACAGCCGGAGACGCTCTAAGAGGATGTTCATACGGCCGGGGGGGGAGCGCTTGCGAGAGGACCACGCACAGGGAGACGGTGACCGGCGGGGTTGCTCGAGAGAAGGTACGGCGGATGGCGGAAGTCGTTGGTGATCTTGCAGCAGCGGGGGGGTTGGTGATGTTGCAGCAGTGAAGACTGGTGATCGTGCTGTGGCGCGGTGGGCGTCGGCGGTCCCAAAGCGAGAACACCAGCGCGGTAGAGCAAGGCAGCGCCTCTTTAGAGTTGCACAGCGCCGTCCGTGATGGGTTTAACTCCATTTGTTTTAAGTACATTTAATTACTCGTATTATTGGGGCTGCTACTTCTCACGTTCGACGCGTTGATTGGCCATATGAGAGCTGTCGGAGGCGCCAAACGCAAGGTACAGGTTTGATTGCATGAAATAAGGCTGGGGCTTGCACTCATTCGACTCACAGAAGAAGAAGGCCAGCTCCGAGACGAGACTTCTTTGCCAAGCCCAATGCTGCAACTCACGTCAACCGCTTGCGCAGTCGTCACAGAAACAGCACGTGCGCGTCTTCTGTGCCGTTAGTGGTCTCTACTGAGATGCGAGCTCCTTCCCGTGGACTGTCGATTTTCTCTCTCGCTGCTTCTCACGACTCCAACATGCCATTGGGCAACAAGGCCTTATCTCGTCCTTGAAGCATGATCTCTCGGTGAGGGGGGGGGCTGAAACCTCATGTGGCTCTCGCGCTTGTCGTGGCGTGACTATACTTGTTTTATCCCGTGCTTTCCCGCCACTTTGCGATCTTCTGCGTTCTCCTGAGCACCAGGCACGCAATCACGGAATGTGCAAGGCCATGTGTCGCCTGTTGGCAATCCCAGGCCGCTACCAGTGATTCTGAGATGCTCTTAGTGACCTCCACGGAGGCGCACGCGCGAGCGTCTGCCAGAGACTGGATGTTGCTTTTCAGCACTACGTTCTGGTCTCGCTGATGCGCCGGCTGGGTGCACGAGTCCCGGGCACGGCCAACAGTCCGGCACCGTAGCCGGTGCGCTGTGATGGCGTTGGTGGCGTTACTCGAGAACGGCCATACGCACGTGGCGACAACGAGGAGCTCAGAGCCAAGCAGGCGTCGCTGACGGGGATGCAGGGGAGTGCTTGCGCGTGGAAGCCAGAGGCGCTGGTGCAGCACTCTTGCGCGAGAGCTTGCCCCTGTGGGGCGTGAGGCCTGTCGCAACCGTCTCTGCGCGTACGCACATTCACCGCGAGTCGGGAGCTCGCGGCATTCAGAACGAGAGCTCAATGTTGGTCCGCATGCTGCCCAGCAGGTGCTAAGGCAGCTCTCTGCGCGATACCTCTCCGTTTTCGGTGTGTTGTTCCTCATTCTGTGGTTGTCTTTACAAGGTTTGGGCTTTTGCTTCTGCTTGCGCTTTTCCTATTGTGCTTTTCCTGGAAGCCTGCATGTACGCCGTCGGGCAGGCCCTGTGTCTGCGCGCCACGAGCATCTGTGCATTGATTTCTGACCAAGACAGATGCGCAGCTGCGGCCAAGCCCGCGTCCCCCGCCCTATATATTCTGGTGCGTGCGGCTGCGCTCCTTCTACCGCCAGAGTCGACACCACCCACACCGCATACCACCCGCTCTACCACCAACGCGCTCCCTGCTTCCTCAAGTCCACCTCCTGCACGAGCAGTTTCCGTACGCCCACCCTTTTGACCTTACCTACGACATACGAAGCAATGGCGCCGCCTCCAGTGGCCATGCGGCTCCCCGTCAAGTGCTCCTACTGCTCATCCACATTTGGCACGACCGCCAACGTCGCGCGCCACGTCCAAGTGGCGCACAAGTTTGCCAGCCAGCTTGTCGGTGCTGGCCCAGTCGGTGGTACGGCAGAGCTCTTCTTCGGCTCCTTCGGCTCCCGCGGCGCACGACCTATACCGCTGCTTGAGGCAGACCCCGAACCCGTCCCATTGGCAGCCCCCGCTGAAGCGACGGAGGTGCCGACTGCAACTGCCGCAGCATCCCACATCGCAGCGGGAAACTTTGGCGCCCCCCCACCTCTCGTGTCGGACTCAGAGGATGATGGCGACTCGGAAGAGGACGGCGACATCCCCCCTCTCGTTTCCTTCTCTGACGACGGTGAGGACATCCCGCCGCAGCTGTCGGAGTCGGAGCCTGCGTATGACGCCGCCGAGGGTCTTCTTGACGACATCGACGAGAGCGATATCGAGGCGGCTGCGGGTGCGTCGACATCGGGCATGGAGGACTGGGGCACGGCGGCCGAGTACGCGGCATTTAACGACGTAGACGACGTTCTCAACGCGGTCGAAGACGCGCCACCAGCACAAGCTGCCGAAGCGGCCATGACACAGCACGTGCTCATCAGCAGCACGGCGTCTCGCATCCGCGCCTACTACGAGCGCTTCCCCGAGACGTCTCTTTCGACACCGGTTGTCGACCACGTCTGGACCAACCGGCCGACTCGTTTCGATTCCCCTGCGCTCCGTGGTGCGCTGTTGTTTGCGCTCACGGCCGGCGGTTCGGGCATGACGGAGCGCGACCAGGTCCGTTACGCGCGCTCGCTTCGCGCTGTCGAGGAGGAGGCAACTCGCGGCACGGGTCGCCGCGGCCCGGTCACATCGACATTTGGTTCGGCCCACAGCTTCCTCACAGCCACCCGCCACGAGATGAACCGCGTGCTTGCTGACCGCAAGTGGATGCAAGTGCCTGTGACGGTTGGTGGACGGACCTTCCAGTACTATTACAGGGACGTGCTGCAGGCGGGGGTGGACGCTCTGGCTGCCGCGGAGACGGTTTCTTTTGGGCCGAATGACGCGGCCTCGCGTGCCTCACGGGCGAGCGCTCAAGCTCCCAGTGAACGTGATGTGGAGGCGCTGATGCAGGCTGTGGACCTGGACGGGGACGACGCCGGACGGGTGCGTCGCGGGTCCCTGGACAGCGACTTGTTCCTATTGGACGAGCGTAACGTGCGCAAAGTGCACGGCGCCGACGCTCTTGTCCTGGGCGTGCACCTCCATGCGGATGAGGCGCTTGTCTCCTGGTCCGGTGCGAACTACATGTTCCCAGTCCGTGCCAAGTTTGTCAACATCCTGGACCGTGGTGGGCACTGGGAGACGGTCGGATACATCCAGCATGTGCCTAAGCCTACCGAGAAGACGGCTGCGGCGCGTCTTTCTACCAGTGACACTCGCAACGAACTCTTCCAGCGCTGCCTGGCAGTGTCGCTTCGTTCCCTCATCCACGCGAGTGAGCGAGGCGTCTCGGTGCCTGTCAAAGGCCGTGGTGTTATCCTCGTCTTCCCCCGTGTGCTGGGCCTTGTGGTTGATCAGGTGGAGGAGAGGAACTTCTTGGCGCTGATGGGCAACCAGTGCAACTACTTTTGCTCGCCGTGCATGGAGGACAAGCGGGCCAGCGGGGCGCTGCTCGGAATCCAGGCTGTGGAGCGCGATGTGATCTCGACGCTGGATGCCCAGCTGGCGGCCGCTATCGTGCGGGCCGAGGACCCGAGACCGAGTCGTCGACGCGAGCTGGGGCGCCAGTTCAGTGCGCTTGCGTTTGCCCCCGCGCTCGGCGCCATGCACGGTCTCAGCACCGGCTCTCACAACCTCTACCGGATTGTGTCTTTCGACGTGCTCCACGTGTGGAAACTGGGCATCCTCCGCGACTTGGCACAGCGGCTGCCAGCTGCCTTGGCAGCCCTGTGCGCAGGGCGCACCGGTGCGCGGCTTGGATCCGTGGCGTCAACATTGGACGCCATCAACTTGAGAATGTACCATCTCGGAAGGAACTGCAAAGCGGCGCCAGCACCCCCCGGGTACGTTGCTCAATGCTTCTTTTGATTATGTTAGATGCGTTGCGGAGTCATGGGCCACCAGTAGCGAGTCTACGGAGTGGCGTGAGATGAGATAATGGGCGAACCTGCCAGGCGGTGGGAAGAGCCCGACTGGACGAAGACCGTCATTGTTTCCGGCGATGACAACCGTGTGCGGTGTTACGCGTTCGTATGCTGACCGATAGCATCCCATTGGCTTCGCTGTTTTCGCGCTGTCTGCTACGCTCCCCACCCGTCCTTGCCTCCGACACTATCAGCTGCTTTGTGCCGTTAACTGATAAGCAAACCACGATGACGGGCCGCAGCTGGCGGCACCTGAGTGTCTTCTGGCCCTTTGTCGTGGCGGGGGTGCTCGGCCCGGCCCCTGTGGCCGAATCTTCTTCCTCGGGCTCGGAAATGGACGGGGATGAGGTCGCCCCGACGGGTATGTGCTCGTCGGTCCTTCTTTCGGCGTCCAGGGTGCTCTCGGACAGTGAGAGCGAGTACGAAGACGGAGCCTACGCCGCGGGGGCATCCCCTGCGTCCTCTCCCTCGTCGCAGGTCGATGAGAGCGGCGACGATGACGACCGGACGACGCCGCCGGGCCCCGACATTGTCAAGACGGACAACTACCAGCACGTATTCAAGGATCTGCCACTTCACGAGGCGATGCTGGAGATGTTCTGCATGGCCGCCCGGCTGGGTGGCGACCTGTTTGGTGACAACGTCGCTGACACGGCGGTGACATCTGAGGAACAGATTTCGGCGATGGAGGAGCGCGCAAGGGTGCTCGGCGTGGACTACCTGCAGACCCTCTACGGGCATGTCAACACGTCCAAGGTCCACCGTCTGGTACAGCATTTGGGGGACGAGCTGCGCAACCGGGGTAACCTTTGGGAAGGCGACACGTCCGAAAACGAGAAGATGCATGCCAGTTGCAAGAGGATGTTCCGGCGCAGCAACAAGCGGGGGCCTGGCGTGGCGCTGCAGATGATGCGTTGTGACGAGGCCCAGTCGGCCGTGCTACAAGCTCTCGGGGAGGCCGACGCGGACGTCAACTCGCCGAACTCGACGACCACCGACGGCGGCAGTGACGACGAGACGGCGGCCACCATGCCACCCTCGCAAACATCTGACCTGTCCTTCTCGGGCAGAGGCGAGCGGGTCGCCGTCGGAGACCTGAAGCGCATGCCGGCGCTCGCCGACCTTGGAACGGTGCTGAACTTGGCGGACAACGAGTCCGTGTCGGTGCATAAGACGGTGCGCATCATGGCGCGGTTTGAGTGGGGGGCGCCACCCACGCTGCAGCACCTCCGCGCAACGTCGAGCTTCATCGGAAAGCCGTGGTGGTCGTTTGTGCGCTACCAGGGGACAAGCGGAATGGCGCAGTGGGGTCGCGTCCGCCTCGTGCTGCGCTCGCTTGGACGCGAGCGCCGCAGCTGCGTGGTGGTGCAGCGTCTGCGCCGTGTCGACCCCCGCCCTGAGTGCGTTCTTACGGCGCACAATTGCAAGCGGCTCGCGTGGCACTTTCACTCTCCTCTCGACGCCTACCCGATGCTGGAACTCGTGGATGCGTCGCGCATCCTCCGCGCGGAGGACATTCAAGTCGACTGGGCTGACTTTTCGGACCGGCTTGGACTCTTTGCTACGCCTGCAAACGTGCGTATCGACACTGCGGAGCGACATGCGTCGCGTTTTTTTACCAATGCCTTCTATCCGTGGACCAGTCGCTCTATGCGGCCGGGCTTTTGATCGGGGAGTACGTGGCCTTCATTAGGTGTGTTGACAGTGTGGTGTGACTGTACATGCGTGCCCTTTATCTCGCGGCAGTTTACGTGTATCACCAGTTGGTTGTATCGCGCTTGTATCACAACATGCTATGCACTGTCACCATTGGGATTCAACGAGGCGACATCAGGTACAGATGGAGGGGCTGGAACAGTTCTCTCTGCTCTGCCATGGCGCTGCCGATGTCACCGGTTTTTCTGGAAAGACTTCCGTCTCTGAAAGTCCGTTAGCCGCCCCCTGCTCACTACCGTGCGAGTTTTCCTCTGTCTTTCGCCGAGGGGCGAGTTGCAAACCTGACCTGCGGGCGCCTCAGCTCACAACAACCAAACGTTGAGGCGTGTTGGGGACGATCGCGGCCTTCGTACTTGGTCTTGTGTGCAGCGCACGGCCAAGGAAACACGAGCAAAGCCGCGTTGAGCGGATGCCTGTGTATTTGAGCAACAGCCCGTACTGCTCATCCAGCCTGCCGGTCCTTTCCCCGTACAAATCCTATCGCTGACGGCTAGGATCTTCCGGCGTCCACTACCTCATCTGTAACACGGCTCTCACACAAGCTAAGATCAATGATTGGCAGACGTTAGTTCGTCAGCGAATAAGAGACTCGTGAGGGAACCATTGCTGCAAGGTTCGCAGGCAGGGCCTGGCAGCGCGGGCCTGGACAGAATAGCCCCCCGTGCAGCCTCCCGTCCGCGAACGGGAGGCTGCACAGGATTTCTCCCGTTCAGCTAGTCCCTGGACAGGACTCCCGTTCAGCATCCAGTCCAGGTGTTCGTTCTTCTGACGATGGTGTACGTCGAATGGTTGCTTTGCTAAATCCAGCGCCGTCGGTCGGCCCGGCTGCGAGTTGCCGCACGCTCGCTGACAGTCGGCCGCCGAGAGCAAAGCAAAGCCATCCCGGGGCGCGTGAGAAGGAGGCGACGTGCGTCGGCCTCCCCGTTCCTTCAGCGTCGCGCCCTCTCGCCGTCCCGGCTGACAGTGCCTCTTTTCCTGGCGCGCCGCCTCGGAGGCGCTGTCCTCTCCCGTTGGGGGGAGTCAGGTGCGCGTCGGCTCCCCTGTGTGCAGCCATTGTCGAGTCCCGCGGCGCTGGGCGGCCCGCGAAGGGGGCGTCCACCGCGTCTGGTCTGGAATGCCAAGCCACCCGTCGGATCAAGGCCCACCTCGGAGCGCCCCAACAAACAGGCAATTGTGTGTGGACAGGGAGCAAAAAAAAAAAGACTCCGCCCACTCCGCCACCCCGAACGCGCCGTCTGCCAAAGACGACGACTGGCAATACGGCCGGGGCGCGTTGGACTCACCCGCGGGAAGGCACGACTCAGTGGCGCTATTCATCGCCCTTCTGCTAGACACCCCTCCGCTGCCGCCGTGACCGCCATGCCGCCCCATTGCACGCCGCCCGTCAGGACGTGGCGCCATGGTCATCGTGCGCCGCGGACGCGGCACTCCCTATTGGAGCGCTGCGCGTCAAGCCCGCATCACCACCGTCCTTTCCCCACTCCACTGTCGTATCTGCAGGTGAAGATAGAAACGCACTACGCGCACATATGACTATCCCAAGGACTACCTCACTGTCCCCCTTCCAGTGCCTTTCAGCAGTGCACGGCAACTGCCCCCTCCGCCTCCTCCTCTCCACCCCGCGGGCAGATGCGCCAACCGAGCTGCAACAACACGGCCCAGCGGCGGGCAATCCCGCTCGTATTCGCCGCAATGAACGACACGTCGCGCGCACCGTCGCGCCCGAGGCCGCCCACCCGCGCGCCCGAAGCGAGCAGCGCCACCACCGACGCCCGGCGCGCCGTTGACGAGCACCGCCAGCCGCTCCCCAACCGCCTCCCGATCCCCCGCCGTTCGCTCCCGGCGGAAAGAGCGGCCCGCCGCCAGCGCAGCGACGCTCACGTCGGCGCGCCCGTCGGCGCGCGCCCACCCGTGTGGGCGCGCGGTGGCGACGGCGCGGTGGATCCAACCGACGACGCCCGCGAGGGGCGTCTCCCCGTTGTTGTCGCGCGCGCGGGGGGTTACGCCCGCGCCGAACGCGGCAACGACCAGGGGCGGCCGCCGCAAAGGCGGCGGCGGCGGCCGCGGCAGCGGCGGGGATGCTCGGCGGGGGAGGCGGCGGGGGCGACGGAAGCGGCGGCGGCCACGCCAAAAGGTCTATTCCATGCATGCAGGCGTACGAAGAAAGAGTTTTCCCTGCTGTTCCAGAGGTTGATTGACTATGAGAAGCTACAGAAGTGGTCTTTGTGGCATGGGTACTCAGAGAAAAAAAAGAAGGCGCTCAAGGTCTTGTAGAGCTGAGACACATCTCGGTGTTTCTCTGTCCCTCGAGACTTTCCCCGATATCGCGGGCTCCTAGCAAAAAATAGGAGCAGAAGCCACCCATAAATTAAGGACAGAGGCCCCCTTTTCCGGACTTCTGGGTCTCATCTTACAGTTTGGACCCCTCCTCAAATGACCGCCAGAGCAGCACACGTGTCGAGTCTGCTGCTGACAAAGAAGCCATGCACCCGCTGGTTGGCTGTTGTCGCGCCGTGGAAAGAAAAAAAAAGAGAAGAAAAACAGGCACCGACATTCCGCCCGGCACGGCCGTTGATGGGGGGGGCGGCGCCCGACGGGCCGCCGCCGCCACGCCCGCGGCGCACCGCAAGGCACCCCTCCACGTCGTGCGCGCGCGCGCAGACGCCGCCGCCGGTCCGCCTGTCGGTCGAGCGCGGCGGCCGCCACCGACGGCCGCCGTAGCCGCCGCCGCGCCGTCTCCCTCGCCGCTGCCCGTGGGGCCACCGCCGCCCCGGTCCACCGCCGAACCGACGCGCCCCCGTCGCCGGCGGCCGTCGCCCCGCGTCGCCGCCGCCGCCGCCGCCGCCGCCACTGCGGCGCGGCGCGCGGTGGCGGCAGCATGGCAATCGCGGGGGGGGCGCACGGGGCGGCGCGGGTCCGCCGCTGCCCGCCAGTGGTCCGTCGTGGCGACGCCCAGGCGGGCGCGGCGCCGGCGTCGCCACGGCCGCGGGGTCCATCCAGCCCCACGTGCGTCTGGGGCAGTCGTCGCGGGCGTTGGACCGGAAACCTGCATGTTTTCGTTGAAAGCGGCGATGAAAGGTGAAGAGGCCGGCGCTTTGTTCCTTGCACAAATTGATTGCCGCGGCCTCCATTGGCGTGCCGTTCCAGCCGCGGTCGGCGGCACCTCCCTTGGCCCCGTTTGTGGCTGCGGGCGCCCAACGGCGCGCGCGTGCCGCTTCCAGTCGGCTTGCCATCCACAGGATGCCTCTCCCATTCTGCGGGTGCGCGCGGCAATGGCCGCAAGCCCAATCTCGCCGCGCCGCCTTGGTACGATCGATGCGCCTCCACTCCCGCGACCGCCGCGGCCGTCTCCCCATCACCCGCCGCCGCCGTCAGCCACCCGCTCGATTGGTCACTGCCACCCACCTGCTCCTCTTTCGCGCCCGCCGCCGCCCCGCCCCCGCGTTGACGCTCTGTGGCGGAGAGCGGGGGGGGGGGGGGGGGGGGGGCGGGGGGGGGGGGCCCGCCCCCCCGCGCGGCCCGGGGGGGGGGGGGCGGGGGGGGGGCGGGAGGGGGGGGGGGGGGGGGGGGG
>Ga0114953_1001907_pt1 | contig 14717 bp, 15 predicted proteins | sample SidtaG_FD_87298 | JGI IMG/M metagenome (GOLD analysis project Ga0114953, IMG submission 87298) | Marine algal microbial communities from Sidmouth, United Kingdom - Sidmouth_Male2 metaG | ecosystem: Host-associated > Algae > Red algae > Unclassified | place: Sidmouth, United Kingdom | collected...
GGGGCGCCCCCCCCCGGGGGGGGGGGGGGGGGGGGGGGGGGGGGGGGGGGGGGGGGGGGGGGCAGGGAGGCCCCCATCACTGCGGCTGTTGGGAGACACGGCGGGTGGCGGAAGCGCCACCAGCGACGCGGCGCCCAACGAGGGGGCCTCTTCGGGGGGCGGTGGCGGCGGCGGGTGGGCGTGCGTGCAGATATGGGGGGAGCGCGCCCGGCATCCTCCGTGGTGGCGGACCCGTCAGAATTCCCGATTGAAGCCGCCGTCCAAGTACCCGGTGAGGGGGCACCGGTGGGGCACCCCGGAGGCGGGTGCGAAAGGGCACCTGCCCGCCCCGAGGTGGGCCTGGAGGTGCGCCCCAAAGCCCAGCCGCCGGTCGAGTTGGAAGGAGGGCGTGTGCAAGGGAGGTTGCAACCACGAACCCAATTGAATAAAGGCCCCAAGGGTAGGGCACCCCAGCGCCCAGGCGAGGCAGCAGCCAACATTTTCTCTCATAAAAACGGCGTTGCCAAACGACAACACCTGTGCTGGTGAGCGGCACACGACGACAAAGGATCAACCGTACTGGCAGACGCTCACTGGACACTTCCGGCGGAAGTGGTGGTAGTCGCGTGAGTGGCGCGTATCTACCGGCAGCGCCGGCCCCCCTCACAGGTCACAACAAGCGGCCGGTGTGCAACAGAGACTGCCACCGACGCTGCGGCGCCACGCAAGAGCCGAACTGCACGTGCAACTCGCACGTTTGCAAGCGCTGCCAGTCGTAGTCATGCGGAGGACCAAGCCGACACCATGCTGAATGAATCAGCCTGTTTTGAAATTAGGTAGCGGATTCGCCATCGACAGGTTCCTCGCCGCCGAGCCCCACGCAAGAGGCTGCAAGGGGTCTCGGCCCCCCTTTGGGCGTGGAGGGTGGCGCTTGAATACTCCCCGCTGTGGTACTGTACGCCCGGACGCGGGAGCCGGCGGCGGGCCATGGGTCTTGCAGAGACCCTCCAGCTCTGACCCCCACCGCCGGTGCAATCTGCACCAATCGAATCAATGGTGACCGTCTGTCACCACCACATCCCCCTCTCCCGATTGTTCACGCGGGTGTGCTGCCGCGCGCTTTGTGCGGCACCCGTCAGCAACCCTGCTCGGCAGATCGCGACGACCCGCAGACGCTGTTGGCCCCTCCGGTTGGGATTAGGGTTCAACCCGCGGCCGCCTCTTGTTGCAAGACGCGACACCCCTCGACCGGTGAATGTGTGGGCGAAACGAAGCGCTTGACGGCCCGCCGGTCATAGACCCACTCGCCATACGATGAGTGCCGCGACTCGGGGTCTGATCGGAAGGGTTGTTGCGTGAGCCCGGCGCGGCGGCCCAGTTTCGTCGACAGAGAACGGACAGCGTGCGTGCTCGTGGAGTTGAGATTCGTGCAAAAACGGCAAGGAGTGGGGCCGGCGGCGACGGCAGCGGAAGAACGGCTCCAACCGACACCTTGTGGCCGCGAAGTGTGCGCGGACAGTGTGGACCTCCCACGGCGCCGCGCAGTTGGTGGCGACAATTCCAAGCCGACCCCTGCGACAGCGTGCGTTGCGGGGCCGCTGCCGTTCCTCGTGCGTTGACCACTCCTCGCAACGGGAGCTCTGTCGTTGGAAGGAGAGGAGACACCTGTCTCTCTCGGAACGGTAGTAAGAGGCACCCAGGCTCTCGCGCGGTCACCTTCTATGGGTGCGCTCTCTGCGGCCGCGCTTGCCAATTTGAGAGTGCGCCGCCGCAGGGCGGCCGGCGGCCGAAGCAGGGGGCTGGCAGCCCATATGCGGGCTCATCCACGGAAGAGCCCTTGGCAGACCCGGACTTGGCTGCGGCCGGCCTAGATCCGTTGTTTTTGGCTGCTCGAGATCGTCGCTGGTGTATCTCACACTCGCCTGTCTGCGGCGAGATTGTCGCCTCCACGGAGGCGTCAACACTTGGCTGGTGTCGCACGCGGTACGGGGTGATCTGCTGGCCACCTCGTCGCCATCATTCGGACGAGGTGGCTGGGTCATTGCCCCGGTTGACTGCTTGCGTTTCAGGGATGGGGTCGGAGCTCAACTGCCCAGACCGATCACCCGACGTTCCTCGATCCACCGCTCATGGATGTCGTTTCGAGCCGTGGACCAATGTGCACTCTTTGGATTCAGGGTACATCTCGGGGGCCCTCAGACTGCAGAAGCCACAGGGTTGGACGGCCTGCGGACCCTCTGGGACTCGTCGCCTGCCAGCTGATTGGCTGCAATATGGGTTGTGGTCGCTGTCCCTTGCCCTTTGTTCGGCCGACTCACGGCTCGCCGTCCAGAACATGAAACGCAAGCTTCGCGGCGGGCCGTGGGCCGCGCGGCGGGCCGGGGGCCGCGGCGGAGCTTGCGTTTCGTGTCGATTGACGCAACGACTGCCAGCGAGATCAGGTGCCCGAGTTTCTCTCTGACCGCACCCCACACCGCTCAGCTTTGCACGTAACGCAGGCGGCGAGGAGATCCGAGAGTCACGGCTGCAGACTGAATTCTGGGCAGCCCAAAACAAAGGCTGTGGCCGTCAGTGCCCCACGGTCTGATGGAAAGAGCCAACGCCAACCTTAACCCTATCCCAGGAGCGAAGCGTGTCCCAGTCCCGGCCGCTTGTTGCAGTGCGGTACAGTACGACTGCCACCAGCTGGTCACTTGCAGGTGAGCGCTTCACCATCTCGGCAGGTGCACGGAATGCGACACGTCTCTCCGAGTTTTCTATGGCCGGTCTCTGAAGTTGGATGGGACGCTGAGAGAAAGCACAGCACGTCGTCACACATTCGAAGTTCTGGAGTAGGCCTTGACGGCCGACCCAACGGAGCTTTGGCACAGAGCATTCGTGAGATTTCCGCTATGCGCTGCTGTGAGCTTTCTCAGCATCCCATCTTTCTTCAGAGACCGGCCATATGAATACCTGACATGCAGGCCTCGTTGTGTGCGCACCATGCCTCAGCGTAGTAGTGCCGGATTGCCTTACAATAGCGACGGCATGATACGCTTAGCCGCTCGTTTAGTGGCCAACAGATCTTTTTAACTCGTCAACTCGTCCTTGTCCTTGGTCTTCTTCAGGCCACCACTTCATGGCATCGGACAACGTCACGAGGTGTCCACCACTCACGCGTCGGCTGAGCTCGCCGCGCTCCAATGAGAGGGGTCTTTTCACAGAAATGCACCACTGCCTTTCGGGCTTTGCTCGTTCGACAGTCAACCAGAGCTTGGCACACAGATTCCTGCTAGTGTGTGTAGTTTCGGATGGGAATGGCTGTTACTAATCACACCGTAACAGCACATTTGAATAACACAAGCGAAGTTAGGAACACTGGCCCTGAGGCGACGACAAGACGGCCGCCGGCCATCGCCCCCGCCTCCTTGATGCCGTCGACGGAGTTGACTGGTGCATCCCCGATTGCCTACTGGGAGCCGCCGCTACCGAACTCGCCTATCGCGGCTGGTTTCCTGCCGCTGTCGATAGTCTAGCAGCGTGGCTACACCGCCATGAACGGGATCCGATTGCTGCCGCAGTCCTTTCGGCCTGAGTGGCTCTGCCGTGCATTGAGGTGCAGAAAATCCTGGCTCTGCCGCGCATTGAGGCTCTTCGAATTTGGCGCCGGCGTTTTCGACTGTCGCCCTAACGGCGCCGCTGCCATTGGTGTCGGCTTCTGAGCAATGTCTCGCGTCATGGACCCCGCTCTTCTCAGTGTCGGAACCTCCCATATTCTCCCCACTTGCTAAGCGTGCATTCCCCCCAAGCACAGTACCTGCTGTCGCCATTGACACTGCCTTGCGTCCCGCATTGTCTGCGTTTTTCGCGCCCGTGCTAAGCGTCGCGGTGACCCATTCGACCGTTGCTGTGCCACTGATTCGGGCAGCGTCCAGACGAGGTGGGCCCCGTGATTGCTCCAACCACAAGGAAAAAGGGCTTATGTGATGCCTTTGCCTCGTACATAAGCTCGGGTCTTCTGTGTTTACTACACATCACAAAGACAGTACAGTGCTCAGCTCGTCGCCTACGGCTGTGAGCCACCACCCGCGGCGCCTCCGGGTTGCGCCCAGGCGCCGATGGATGAGTTGGATAGAGTGGGGAGAGAAAATAGTAGCGCAGCTTACTGAAGATGTAGTGTGTTCGGACTCACAAGGTCGCTCACGAGGCTGGCGCGGCATTTGAAAAGGGGGTGGTGCTATACAGTATCTGCCTATCCTCGCTCTCTCTGCCTATCCGCCGTTGCAGAAGGGCACGACCGGGCGTCCTAATGTACCTGCCACTCATGTCAAGTCCCACCTGTACTGCGCGCCGGCAAGAGTATGCCAGCACAGACAACACCACCACTCTCCCAGATGGACAGGTTCTTGATACTCGCTGCCGCATTTACTGTTAATTTCATGAAATGGGAGACCCCTGAAATCAAATGTAGTGTCCCTCAAAATCAACAATTCGGGAACTGTCCGATGACATATATGGATGGCCACTGCCCATGGCTCTGCGCTGTTGATGACACGCGCAGCGGGGCCGAGGCGGTAGCGCAAAGCAGGGGCCGCTAGCGGGTGTCGCGCGCGGCAGTGCGACACATGCACCTTGGCTTGGCATCTGATGCGTTTATTTCTTTTTCTATGTGTTGCCACAAACGTCTCGGTGTGTCTCAGGCCGCGGTTGCGATGCGCGCACCGCCTCGCCACGGCAGCTGGAGCGCGCCTATTTCTGCGTCCGCGCGCGGCACCCTATCCTTGTTGTCCCTGCTGGAAATGTTGTCCCTGCTGGTCTTGCTGTTGCCACGGGTGTCGCCCATCGTGCGAAGGTCCCTGACAGCAATCGCAGCGGGACGTCCTCAACGTCTCTGGGCGGGGAAGGAGACTCAGCGCTCATCGTGTGCCTTGGACTCTCCGACAAATGGGCAGGGAGCAACTCGCCACCGGGCCATCTATGGCGCGTCGCCAAAGAGTAATCGGATCGAACAAACTCTCACAGAAAGTCACAGAAGTTCACAACAGCTCACAACACAGAAGTTAGAATTGCTGTGGTTGCCTGGTCTCCCACAGAGCCATCCAGGAGCCCTGAGCTTGCAATTTTATTTCAAAGCACAGTCACAGCACAGTCACAACATGCTGTGACTTTCTGTGAGCTTTTCCCAGATCCGATCATTCTTTGGCGATGCGCTGTACTGTACACGTTGAACCCGCACCTACAGCCGTTCTCCCAAAAATCCCACACTCCATCTGTCCCAAAATAGTTCCAAATCGGCCTCTGCGGGGTCGTAGAGGCCGACTTGGTACTCTTTTGCAACAGTTGCAGTGCCGTTTTCTTGTGAGAACCACTACATGACGCACATTGTTGATGGATGACCAATCCGCCAGCTGTGCGTCCAGCTGCTGCAGCCGCCCCATTGGAGGGCGTCCATTCCGGCACTGGGGCCACAGCTCCTGCGGCCTCTGCCTCTGCTGGTATCATATCCATGATGTATCGGTCCGTTGGCGCCGCGACGTCTTCTGGATGGGGTATGCGGTGGCAGACTGGGCATGTCACGGACGTCCCCGACGTTCCCGTTGGGTCTCGTGTGCTGTGCCACGATGAGGTAGCCTGCGGCGTTGGCACAGCTGCCTCCGGGTCTGAGGAGGGTGCTAGGGGGGTCGACTCGGTCGAGCCGCCCACTCTCCTGACGAGTCGGCTTGCTGGCCTTCTCCAATAGCCGAGCCCATGGTCCAGAGGGCCCAACAGGCTGGTGCCACGGGATACGTGAGTCTGGCGAGCTACCCGGCTGGCACGTGCAAACGGCAGGCGTGCCCTTGCCCAGTACCGCATAAAGGCCGTGCGCGGCCAGCGACGCTCGGTCCGTGGAGCTGCCGCGAAGCAGAGCAGCTTGCCCACTGAACGCGTGTAGGCGAACCGCCAACTCTACCGGCCAAGACAGAAGACGACGAGCAAGAAACCGTCGTCCCCGCCGCCGCCATCTCTGTCGTTGGCGGAGATTTCGTACACAACATCTCGCCGCCGACGCTCGTTGGCCGACCATGGACGAGTCGCCGCACCCTGCCGCCCGTGCAGCGACACGCGCGCACCGCCCGCGCGCCGCGGCGGCCACTGCGGCCATCGTTGTCTCCGTCTTCGCTGCTGCCGCCTCTGCCACCGGGACGGTGTTGGGGGGCTCAGCCCCCGCCACCTTTCATTTGCTGGACGCCGTGGATCGCCAACCGGCCGACGACCCGTCCGGCGCGGGCCCGCCCGGCAGCCGCCATTGGACCTCCTTCTGCAACGGCCCCGTGTCGATCACCGCAACATGCCCGTGCTACTGGAGGGTTGAGGCTGACAGTACGGTTTCTGACTTATCCCTCGACGCGGCACTCGTGCTCGCCGAAACGCAGCCGCCGGAAACGACCGAGGCGGACCTAGATGCAGCGGCCGTCACCCTGGCCAACGTATCTGTGTCGGGGGGTGTGCTGGCGCCCGTGCAGGACTTGGAGGGGCTGTTTCTGTTTTCCAGTCGCCCGTCTATCATCCGCGAATCCGTGACGGTTGTTGCCACCGCCACCCTCCAGGGGGGGACGGGCGTCGGAGACGACGGCGACTGCACAACCTTCTTGCTCATGCCTTTCCGCCCGGTCGAGGCAACGTGCCCAGTGCTTGACATCTCCATTGGTGGGAGCGGCAGCCGTGTTGCGACGGCGCGCGGGCCGGCGGCTAGCACGGAGGAACCGCGGGCGGCCGTGGCCGCCGACCTTTTCGAGGGGGACGCTGACGCTCACCGGGAGCCAAGGTGGATGCGCGATGACAAGTTCGCGTCTGCCCGAGTTTCGCGCGTCTTCGGGCGCATCGTCGGCGGGACGCCCCTCACCGACCCCGAAGCCCGTCGGTGGGTGGTCAAGATCTACGGCAACGACAACAACCGCTTGCGCTTTGCGTGCACGGGGTCGGCCATTGGTCCTCGGCACGTCCTGACCGCCGCGCACTGTGAGATTACAGTGGGGTCGGTCGTCAGCTTTTTGCCAACGTCGACAATGGCAGCGGGCACCAACGTGAGTGTCGTCACCGTGACGGGACATCCGGACTACGACGAAGACAGGCAGGAAAACGATGTGGCGGTGCTGGGCCTGGCGGACGACGCGCCTGGATGGCCGGCGGCGGACGCCGAAGAGCCTCCGCCTGTGATCGTCAACCGCGACGCTGTGGTGCCCGCTGACAACTCTGCGGCCCGCTCTTCTGGCTATGGCCTCATCACGGAAGACCACTTCTTTGGCTTGGGCGTGGCGCGGTCGGTCGACTCCTTCATTGTACCGCCAGACCAGTGTGATGAAATCTATGGCCGCATCCCAACGTCCGACGGGCCAGCCTCCGATGACCTCATCCACGCGCTCATGATTTGCGCTGGGGTCCCCTCGGGCGGCTGCAGCGTGTGCCAGGGCGACAGCGGCGGGCCCCTCTACCAGACCACGACCGTCACGGCCGGCGGCACCACCAGGACCGTGTCGGTGATTAGCGGGGTGACGAGCTGGGGCATCGGCTGCGCACGTCCAGGCGTGCCGGCTATCTACGCGCGGGTGTCGGCCTACGCCGATTGGATCGATGGGGTCGTTGGTGCGCCGATGAGCATGCGGGCAGCGGTGGCGTAACTGCTGCCGAGCGCCACGTCGCCACTCCCTGACGCTGCCGTTTGCCACGCGGCTATCCTCGCGCCTCGTTGTGCGTTACGCGTTGTCCATGGGATGACTTCTCGCCTCTGTGTGACCGCTGTGTTCTCCCTCTCTCGGTTATCAGTTTGCCTGTTTTCTTGTTTTTTTCTTGCTGCGGCACACAGGTGTTGCCTGCGGACCCCTTGCGCTATGGTCCTTAACTCAAGTCGGGGCACTTTTGCCTGTTGTCGACGAGGACCACACATTGTATACCTCTGGGTCACTGTGCGTTCCCGCAAGAAGAACGGGTGTTTTATTGCCGTTCTCCCAAAAATCCCGCACGTGCGGGATTTTTGGGAGAACGGCTGTAACCTGATCCTTGCAGCTGTCCACAGTTGGAGCCCTCCAGGGCGCGGAGACACAGCTCATTTGGGAAACCATCTTTCGGCCGGTGATCTGATTGAGAAATTACAGTACTGCCAGGAGAATGTTCCACCGGCTTGGCAGAACGGCATGCCGGGCAAGACTCCTGTTGAAGACGACGATGCGTCGTCTTCAACAGAAGTTCATCCGTCGATCGACCTTTCCAGACAGAGGCCACTTTTATTCATCTTAGAGGGCAATCAGCTGTCTGTGTATCGAGAACACACTGTGCTCGCATTCATTGCGGTTGAGGCACCATGATGGTGCCTCAACCGCATATTAGAGAGCGACGGCAACTCAAGATGTGGGTCAAAAATGGAAATTTTCTCGATCGGAGCCGCACCCACGGCGTGGGTAGACGCCCTTCTGGACCCACACTTGTACAGTCGGTACCCAATATTATCCGTACGCTTTTGGAAGCAATTTGAGGTGCCAGATCCGGCTTCCCGATGTGGCAGATGGCACCCGATTGCCGCATTCGGCGTGTGGAAACGCCCAAGTGCTATGGCACGGTCCCTCTTTCACAGCCCACAGCTCAGCGCCCAGGGCGCCGCCCAGGTCGGCAGGCACCATGTCGGGCTCAGCACATCGCCCTCTTTCCGACGGCGAGCGCGCCGCCATCAATGCCCTCCTCCAACAGGGTAAGTCTGTTCTGGCCATCGGTACGGCTTTGGGGCATTCCAAAAGCATCGTCACCTACGCGGCTACGACCGTGCGCACGGAGGCCGCCCGCGCTAGGGTGGAAAAGCGTGGCCGTCCCAAGGATCTGAAGGAACGTGAGCTGAGAACCCTCAAGCGGGCGATATACAACAACGGGTTCTCCTCTATGGCCTCCGTGACGGAGATGGCCAACACCACGCGCTCCCAGGCTGCGGGTGGGACCAAAAAGGGCGCAGTGTCGGTCTCTCCTGTCTGTAGGACCGTCCGAGCCATGGGGTTCCAGTCTCGGGTTGCCGCATAAAATCCTTCCGGTCGGCCAAGAACGTCGCCAAGCGCCTAAAGTTTAGCCCCGGGCGCGGGGGAAGAAGGCAGAGCAAGTACCTTCTCATGTGCGACTAGCTACCGCGGGGGGGAAAGAGCACACGAACACGCAGTCTAGCCGGGCGCGCGCGTGAGCGACCAAGCCTTTCACAACACCGGCTCGGCGACGCTATCCGGTGCCGCGCCGCCGGCGCCGCGGCAGCCGCGGCGCGACAAACGTGCGGTGGGGGCGGCGGGGGCGCTATCGCAGCCACGCCTGCGGCAGCTGCGGCGGAAGCGACAGCGGCCGCTGCGGCCGCACGCGCCGCCCCCGCCAGCCGCCAGTCACAGGCGGGCGGGCGGCCGCCGCTGCCGCCGCCGCCGCCGCGGCCACCGCCGCCACCGCTGCCGCCGCCGTTTCCGTCGCTGCCGCCGCTGACCACAGCGACGAGCTGCCCGTCGCCCATTGGCGCGGCAGCTGGACCATTCACCGCCATGCGGTTTCCCCCGCCGCCACCGCCCGACGCTGCGCCAGCCGACTCGCCGGCGGGTGCCCGCCGCCCCCCACCAACCGGGCCGGGCGCCCTAGCTGCGGCGGCTGCTGCCGCCGCGGTGGCGTGGGTGGCCTCCAACACGGCACAACGGTCAGACGGCCGCCGCCCTGGGTGCAATGGGGGGGGGGGAGAGGGAGGGCGGGGAGCATGGCAAATTCCATCAACGACGGCCAGTCGGTGACCGGGTGCCGGCAGACGTCGCGCCCCATGTGGCCCGACGGCGGCAGCGCCGTGGCGGCCGCGCACGTCGAGGTTCGTTGCGGTGTTCTCTGGCCTCACCCTCCCCACTGATGCCACTGCCGCCACGCCGCCACGCGCGGCGGGTGCGTTTACAGCCGCTGCTCCGCGCCGGCCCGGTCAAGGTGGCCGCCACCCGCCATGCCGACGCCGGCGGTCAGCCACCTACCGCGGTCGCGCCCCTCCCGGCTGGGAGAGGAGGCGACGACGGTGATCGCCACAGATGTGCATGCAGCAGGCGCCGGCGTCGTCGGCGTGCGGCTGCTACGCCGTGGCCACTGGCGCCAGCCGGCGCCTCGCCGCCCTGGCGCGTAGGAGCGACGCCCCCGCCCCCCCACCCCCCGCCCCGTCCGCCCGCCACGCGTCGCCCACCGTCGTCTCGGAGGTGGCCGCCGCCGCCGGCGCGGCGCCGTAGTGATGGGCGCTGCCACCTCGGCGGGGAACCTGGCGGCGACTCAGCTGGCACCGCCGCCAGTCGACCGCCACTGTTGGGACGCGGGGGGGCAACTGCGCGCTGCTCCCCCCGCGGCCCCGGCACTTTGGCGGCGGCGGGGAGTTGCAGGCGGGCGTGCCCGTGCTCCCCACAGCGTGCCGCACCTCCTGCCACGCACCGCCGCCTGGCCCGACGGCCTGGCGGCGGCCTGCACGGTGGGGGCGCTTCACGCGGACGGGCGCACCCAGCCCGGCCGGCTGAGTGGGCAGGGAGGGGGGAGCGGAAAGAGAGAAGGGCCGTAGGGGCCCGAGCACCCGGCTGGATGGAGCCGAGGCGCCGGGAGGAGCGACGGCGGGAAGCCTGCTCGCGGGGCCGCGGGGTGAGAGCCGCGGCGCGTGCAGGCTGGAGGGACCCAACTGGAGGCGTGTGCCAAGGGGAGGGCGAGCACCGTCTGAGAGGAAAAAGTAGACAGCGCCCGGGGATTCTCCCTGGGCGCGGCGCGAGGAAAACAAGCTTCTCCTGGACACTCGACACTGACCCTGCGCGTGTGCACACGCCTCACGTGAGGCGACGGCCACGACGGACGTGACCGCCGCGGACAAGAGCTTCCAAACAGCCACTCTTGACGGGGCGGGAGGGGGACAACTGGCGGGGGCGTAGAGGCGGGGGAGGGTAACGCCGCCACCAACGGCGACGCGATGCCCACCTGCGAGCGGGCGCCGCGCCCCAGTCTGCCGACGGCGCCAGCGGCGCAACCGTCGAGCTCGTCGAGGCAGCTGCCATTCACCGCCCCACCGTCGCCGTCCCCCGGTGTCGGCACCGGGACGGCGTCGGCATGCCGACGCCGACGCGCCCCCGTCGCACCCAGTTTGCGCGTCTGCCCCGGCGGCTCGGCGCGGTGGCCGCGGTGGCGGCGGTCATGCGTGACCGCCATGGCGCTCACGCCCTCCAACGCGGCCGACAACGGCCCGGGCGCGATCAGAACGAGATCGGCTGGACTGGGGTCTCCCAAAAAACCCGCACTGCAACAGTTCCAAAAGTGTTCCAAATCGACCTCTGCGGGGTCGGAGAGGCCGATTTGGAACTCTTTTGCAACAGTGCGGGATTTTTACGAGAACGGCTGTATGCGTGAGATTTTTTCCGGGCCTGGTCCGCGCGGCCATGTTCCGGTCGGTGCGCTGGCATCCACGCCTCTTTCCTCTGGGGTTGCCTCTTTATGTGGCGGAGGGTGCCGCAGTCTGGCCGGTGCCATGGGTGCGCTCCGCTGCGCTGGGCGCGCAGAAGGCGGCGGCGCTCGTCGTGGCGGCTGTTGGGGTAGGTAGTTGCGGTTGATGGTCACCTGACGGAGTAGTGCACTGAGGGCGTAGCCGAGCAAGCAGTTTGGCGGATGCGCGCGGATACAACCCGGCGGAGTGGCGGCTCTCCCTCTCCCCTTTGTTGTTGTCAGGTGCGCTCGCTCCGGTACAGCTGCTGTCGCTGCCGGTGGCGCTTTGCGTGCCGGTCACCGCTGCGGCTGGCGGCTGTGTCACAAGGATGGTCCTGTCATCGCCGATGGCGCGCCAAGAGGCCTGTTCCGCGCTGCAGGTGCCCGAAAACTGCGTGGCGCTGCAGGAGATGCTCGCCGAAGGGACCGCTGACGACTTGCTAACGCAGTCGCTAGTCCACTGGTTGGTGGCACTCGTGATCATCCGCGCGCTGGTCGTCGTGTTTGATGCCCGGGCGGACCGGGCCTACCGGTGGACGACGCTGCTCGCGGCGGACACGGCCAGCTTGGTCATCCGACTGGTCGTCGTGGTCGCGTCCGTGTGGCAGCTCACGCGCTTGTGGGACAACTCGTCAGCGTTGATCGAGTCGCGGGTGCTGGCGGTCGCGGTTGCCCTTGACGCAGCTGTTGCACTGGTACGGGTGCTGCGCCTCGGCTTCTTCCTCTATTTGTACCGTGTTGCGCGGCGGCTGTTTGTGCATGACCCGCCAACCTACCTGCACTGCGCGGACGTTGAGCGCGTGCTCTCCGCACCCACGGGGACCAGCGGGCCTCGCGTGCTTCGGGCGCAGCTGGTTTTGCTGGTGCGCGAGTGGGAGTACATCAGCCACCACCTGCGTCAGCCGGGCCACGATACCCTCCGGAGCGGGCCAACGTCGGTGTTGTGGCTGCCTTTCACTTTTTTTGGGCTCGCCGCCTTTCTCGTCTCGTTTGCCTGGTTTGCACAACAGTCGCTGCGCTGCCCAGGACGCAGTGCCGAAGCGAGAGAGGATGCTGACAGCGACTTCTTTTCCGTGCTGTATGGGCTTTTTTCCTGGGTGTGCCTCAGCGGCCACCAAAACGACCCTGCCATTGCGGCGCTGGAAGACAACCTGCCCGACTGTGCGTGTGGGAAGGGAAACCACTACAGGCGGCCACCGACTTCCGCGATGCTCGGCCACACGGTCAACGTCCTCAACCTCGAGACTTGCCTGCGGATTGAAGCGGGTGGTGGCTACCGGCGCATGCTTGCGCTCGCCCACGTGCTCGATCACGCGGAGCGCGAGCCGGCCCGCCGCGCGCAGCGGGTGCCGGATCGCGCCGAACTGACCGCCTGCTGGGCGGCCGTCACACGTCGTGCGCCCGTCGAACGCCTCGTCCTCAACCCCGTTGCCCTCTCGACGATGCGCGTGCGGCTGCACGCGCTGCGCGTCGGCCTGAGGTGGCTGCGCGGCGGCAAGCGCCCGACCGACCGCCTCGGCACGGCAGTGCTGTTTGGGCTGTGGACGACGGGGGGCGCCACAGCGGCGGCCGGCGCTCCAAGCGCCGCCTTGCTCGTCTATGGCTATTGGTGGTCACGGACGCCGGCCACGGCGCTCTGCCGCGACGCCGTAGGCGCATGGCTGAACGCGGCACCATCGGTCGCGCCAGCGACGGGCTCTCCCGCGCGCGAGGGGCCCGCCGTAGCGGCCCGCGAGGGAGACCGGACCTCGTCGGCCCTGCGGCGCTGGCGTCAGAGCCCAGACTACGCGCGGCCGCTGGGTGACGACTGGGGATCCAGTGACGGGGCGCTGCCGCGGGCGTGGGATGAGCTGGTGGGGGCCGACGGTGGCGGCCTCGCCGCCCTTGCCGTGTTTGGCCTGCAAGCGTGGATGGTGGTCGCGGATGTCGGCCTCGATGGCCTCGGCGATCTGTACCTGACGCTGGGCGCGGCGCGTCAGCTAAGCCGCGGCGTCGACAGCGGGCCTGCTGGGGGTGACGGACGGCCGACGGGCGCTCTTGTCGGAAACCGCGACGCATCCGAAGTTGCTACCGCAGAGCAGTTGCGGCACGCCTTGGCGCACCCGTCGGCATCCACACAAGTGGCAAGGCGCCTGGCACAGTCGTCATGCGGTGACGTGCTCCCGCCGGCAGAGGGAGAGGCTGCTAGCCGCTGGCCGTCCTCCTGCCCGGCACCGCCAACGACGCTTCCGCCCACGCCTTTCGTCCAGCAGGCGCAGCTTGCGGTCCTACAGCGCTTCTTGCCGGATCCGAAGGCCGACGATGTGGCGCCCTTGCTGGTCGCCGTCATCGCCACACCGCTAAATATCAACGGATGCGGGCACCGCAAGCTGGCAGCCGAGTGGCAGCGGCGCTGGAGCGACGTCCTTGCCGCCGCTTGCGACTTGCACGGGGTGCGTGGCGAGGCACGCGCGGCGGTGCTGGATCTGCTGCTCATCGGCTTTTACCCTGCCATGCGCGTCGCACTCGACGGCTTGACTGGGCGGTGGGAGCCGCTGGCTGCGGCGGTGCTATCCCGCACGGGCACCATCGTCGGGGGTTGGCCAGACGCCGTGGTTACGGGGCTGAAACAGATACGCGACTGCCTCCACCGCTGCCTGTGGCCTGCAAACAGCGCACGCGTTGCCGCCTGCATGGCGTCTCTGTTCCTGTCGCAGTCAGCAGAGGAAGGCGGCGCCTACCGTCAGCAACTGCATGTGGACATTGACAGTCCAACGCTGCGGCCGCCGGGTGCCGAGCTGTTGGACGCGTCGGTCGCGTTTGCGGCTGTGGCGCTGACGGGCTACGCCGCCACTCGCGGCAGCGACAGTGGCGGCGGCGACGTGCGGTTACGAGTCAGCGACTAGTCGCCAACCACTGTATGCAGCACCACTTTCCTCTCGACCCCCTCCCCCCCCTTGGAGGCCATGCCGGGTGCGACTGCGGCGAAGGCGGCGGCCGCATTGTCTCTGCCGTTACCACCACCGGCATCGCCGCTGACACCTCCGCTGCTGCCGCCATCCGTGTCGCTGCCGCCGCCACCGCTGACGCCGTCCGCCGTGGCCGGCGCTTCCCCCCCGCCCCCCTACCCCCCCCACCGCCCCCCAGTGGTCCCGTCCCCCCCCCCACCGCGCCCGCGCCCCCCTCTGGGGCCACACTCGCAGGCCGCCTCGGGTGGCGACGCTGCGCCGGACGCTGTCTGAAGGCGCGAAGGGGCCCCCCCCCCCACCCCCCCCCCCCGCCTTGGAGCGGCATCGCAAAGTACGCCTCAC
>Ga0114953_1001911_pt1 | contig 14709 bp, 18 predicted proteins | sample SidtaG_FD_87298 | JGI IMG/M metagenome (GOLD analysis project Ga0114953, IMG submission 87298) | Marine algal microbial communities from Sidmouth, United Kingdom - Sidmouth_Male2 metaG | ecosystem: Host-associated > Algae > Red algae > Unclassified | place: Sidmouth, United Kingdom | collected...
CTCGTCGAGCGGAGCTCAGCTCCCGGTTAGAGTTGGCCTAGATTGTTGAGCGGCCAGACCCGTACGAAGGCGCGCCCCACAACAGTGTCGATGGGAATAGGCCCTAACACCCGGCTGTCTGATGAGTGCTGGCGATTGTCGCCCATCACGAAAACGAATCCTTCGGGAATGGTGCACGAATCACGAACCGCGACCTGCACGCAACCTGGAATTTCTGATCTTGGGGTCGTGCTGTCAGGCACCGCCAGGTAGGACTCTTCGATCCGGAAGCCGTCGATATAGACCTGATTGTTCACGAACTGCACGGTCTCGCCCGGAAGGCCGATGACTCGCTTGATCAGATCATTGTCCCCGCTCGCGCCCGGGGGCTTTTCCAGAACAATGACCTGACCCCGCTCGATCTCGCCGAACCGGTAGCTCAGCCGGTTGACCACGACCCGGTCGCCCTTCTCGAGCGTTGGAATCATGGAACCCGACGGGATGTGGTACGCCTGCACGAGTACCAGGCGAGTGAATAGTGCAATGACGATGGCGGCGAACAGAACCGGGCCCCACTCGCGCAGCAGCCGGCCGAAGCTCGTCTGTTCGCGGATCGGATTGCGGTCACGGGGCCGGTCGTCGAGATCTTGCCATGACAGCTTGTCCCAACCTTCGGGTTCACCTGCCTTGCCAACCGATACAAGATCGTTCTCGAACGCCGAGCGGCCAACGGCCTGGGGAACGAGTCCCGGTTCGGCGGTCACCGGTCGGGCTGGCAGCGCCGCCGGTGCCGAGGCGATCGTAGTGCTTGGCGGTGCTACCGGAGGCGAGTCGACCCACCGGATCTCGGCCAGGCCGTCGGCTGGCCACAGGGCCTGTTTCGCTGCGGGCCGTTCGCCGCTAGCTGGCTGGGCGACCTGTTGCTGACGCTCGGGAACGATCGGAATTCTGGGCTCGTTGTGACCGCGATCGACGTGCTGGGTTGCGCGCTCAAGAATCTGGTCAATCCAGTCGGGCTCGTCGGCACCACCGGCACCCGAAGGCGGTTCGCCGCTCCTAGTCACCCAGCAAGACTACCGTGACCAGCGACCACAACGAGCGCGGCGCAGACCAGCCGTCAGAGGCGGCCGAAGTGACTCAGCGGCCATACGCGCACGAACGCACGGCCAACGATCGTGTCTGCCGCAATCGGGCCGAATACTCGGCCGTCTTCTGATCCGGTACGGTTGTCGCCCAGCACGAACACATGCCCTTCGGGCACGACGCAAAGGTCCGAGGCTGGCACTTCCTGAGCGCACCCAGGGATGATGCGGTCGCGGAGAGTGCTGCTTTGTTGCAGAAGATACGGCTCAACGACCCGGGCACCGTCGATGTACACCTGATTGTCGATGAACCGCACGGTCTCGCGGGGCAGACCAATGACTCGTTTGATGACGTCGTCTTCGCCCGCCAGCATCGGAGGCCGGGTGAAGACCACCACTTGGCCTCGCTCTATCTCACCGAACGTGTAACTGAGTCGATTGACGATCACGCGGTCTCCATCGACCAAGGTCGAGACCATGGAGTCAGACGGAATGAGGTAGCTCTGGAAGAGAAACGTGCGCACCACGACTGCGATCACGATCGACGCGATGACAACCGGTGCCCACGACCGCACCAGACCGACGAAGTCAGTGCGAGCACGACGATCTTCGTCTAGAGCATCGGCTTCGCTCACCATGTCTTGTTCAACCGGGTATTGGTCGACCGGGTCTTGGTCAACCAAGTGTGCGGTCGCTGGATCTGTGATCGCTGGATCTGTAGGCAGGCTCACCGCGGCAGGCTACTTGCCCGACGTAGCTTCGCTCACGCGATACTTCCGCAAGATCTTTGCGGCAGCCTCGCCCACGAAATCTTCGGGCAGCGGCGGTTCCGCCGACTCGACGATGCAGTGCTTGCCAAGTTGCACCAGCAATCGTTGCAGCCACGTCAAGCTCGAGACCGCGAGCGTCACCCGCAGCATGTCGTCGGCTCGCTCTACCGCTTCGACCGGGAACGCCTCGGCCACCCAGCCAGCCTCGGGTGCCAGGTTCAGTGTGACTCGGATGTCATCTTCGGTTGCGGCAAACGTGGCCGCGGCTGTGGCTTCGACCGCTTCGAATGTGTCATCCTCGATGGCTAGAGCAAGCACGCGATCCAACCGAAAAGTTCGGACTTCGCCTGCCAGGTGACAGAATCCCCGCATGTACCACTCGCCTTGTTCGCTGAAGACACGATGCGGCTCGACCGTGCGCGAAGTGGTTTCGCCACGATGCAGGCTGTAGTAGTCGATGGTGACCTGATGAAGGCTCTGAGCGGCACCCATTGCTTGGTCGACGATCACGGGGTCGGCTCCGCCGAGACTGACGTCGAGCTGATCTCCTAGCGCCACGTTGAAGCGCGCTGCGACTTTGTGCAGCGCTCGCTCGAGTGCACTGTCCTGACCGGCTGACGAGCCGAGGAGACCCAACCCAGCCGACACCAAGCTGAGGCCTTCTTCGGGAGTGAGTCGAAGCGGAGAGGTGAAGTAGTCAGCGAGGGCAAAGCTGACGCGCTCGTTCTCGTCGTCGAGGTACACCTCGATCAGCATGTCGGGGGTATAAGGGTGCACTCCGACAAACTGCACAACTTCGGTGAGATCGCGTCGGAGCCGATCGATCGGGTAATCAAATCGCTCGGCAATCTCTGAGAGCGCTACTTCGCCCTTGCCGCTGACCCACGGAATGACGGCCAGCAGCCGTCGCATCCGATCAGCTGCGGTCAGCCGGCTCATGAGCTTGCCTCGCCGGCCAGACCTTCGAGCCACACGATCATGTCGTGGCGTAGCTCCGGCGGGGACAGAATCTCGGCTGCATCACTCATCGAAAGGACCAGCGACCGGAAACCAGCCACGTTGTTGACCTCGAGTTCGATTTCGATCGCCCCGTTGTCGTGTTCGACGACCACAACCGCATCGCCAAGATGATGCTGCGCCCATCGAGCGTGGCTGGGATCGATGGCGACCCGCGCGGTGAACGTCTGCTCTTCCTCGGTGCCGAACTGCCACGGCTGGCGCTCGCTGGCTGCATCGGGACGCGGTGTCGACGCCGTGGCGGCCTCGCCAAGCGTAACAACGCCCTGAATCCGGTCGAGCCGGAAACTTCTAGAGTCGTTGCGAGCAGTATCGAAGCCGTTGAGGTACCACTGGCCACGGCGAAAGGCCAACCGCCACGGTTCGACCGTCCGTTCTTCGTCTCGGTACTGAAACGTCACAGGCGCCTGAGTAGTGATTGCCTGGTGGATCTCCGTGACCGCCGGGCCCATCGATATGGCGGCGAGTTCGGGCCCTGCAGGCTCGTCGACGGGTGTCGCTCCGCCGAGCTTCCACAGCGCGTCGTGCGAGGCGACACCTTCGAGTCGTATCAGGCGCAGCGCCACCGACAGCGCAATGACTTCGTCGGGTTCAAGACCGAGGTCGTGCAGGTAGTAGTCACCACGATTGACCCGGTAGCCATCGATCGAGCCGTCGATCGCTTCGGTGCGTTCGACCCCAATGGGTATGCCGAGCCGACGGAGATCGTCTTTGTCGCGCTCGAACGCCCGGCGAAACGCAACGCGATCGTCGGGATACCCCTCGACTTGGGCATGGATCTCGCTGGCGCGCAGCGGCCGTTCGGTGTGGAGAAGCGCGGCGAGCAGACCGAGCTGGCGTTCGAGCTTGTCAATCGCCATCGGGCTAGCTCTACAAGCTTTCGATCAGCTTTTCGACCCGCTCGTCGTGTGCCTTGAACGGATCTTTGCAGAGCACGGTGCGTTGGGCCTGATCATTGAGTTTGAGATGCACCCAGTCGACGGTGTAGTCGCGTCGTCGCTCTTTGGCCCTGCGAATGAAGTCGCCGCGCAACTTGGCCCGAGTGGTCTGCGGTGGCGTGTCGACCGCAGCAGCAATTTGGGCGTCGGTACACGTGCGTTCGACGAGCCCACGCTTCTGTAGCCGGTAAAACAAGCCGCGGTCTCGGTTGATGTCGTGGTACTGCAGGTCGAGCAGCGACACCCGAGCGTCGGTCATGGGCAGTTCATGGCGTTCGCGGTATTTCTCGATTAGGTGATATTTGATCACCCAATCAGCTTCGGTGTCGAGCAGCAGCGGATCATCGGCGATCGTGGTAAGGCAGTGCTCCCACATGGTGAGCGCCTGTTTCTCGATCGGATTGAGCTCGTGATGGTCGGCATAACGCAACGCTCGTTCGAGGTATTCGGTTTGGATCTGCAGCGCTGATGCTTCTCGTCCGTTGGCTAGTCGCACCGGGCGACGACAGGTGATGTCGTGACTGATTTCTCGGATGGCTCGGATTGGATTGTCGAGAGTCATGTCGCGAAGCACCACGGTCGGATCTTCGAGCATCCGCAGCAGCAGGGACGCCGCCCCGACCTTGAGGAAAGTGGCGTATTCGCTCATGTTCGAGTCGCCGACTATCACATGGAGGCGGCGATACTTCTCGGCATCGGCATGAGGCTCGTCGCGCGTGTTGATGATTGGTCTGGATCGAGTTGTGGCGCTGGACACGCCTTCCCAGATGTGTTCTGCACGCTGGCTCACGCAGTACATTGCGCCCCGCGCGGTTTGCAGTACCTTGCCCGCACCGGAGTAGATCTGTCGACTCACCAAGAACGGAATGAGCACCTCGGCGTAATCGCGGAGATCGTCCTTGCGCGACGTCATGTAGTTCTCGTGGCAGCCGTAGCTGTTGCCGGCACTGTCGGTGTTGTTCTTGAACAAGTAGATATCACCAGCAATTCCTTCTTCGCGCAGCCGCTCCTCGGCCGACGTGACGAGTTGCTCGAGTATGCGCTCGCCGGCCTTGTCGTGAGCGACTAGTTCTTGGATGTCGTCGCACTCGGGCGTGGCGTACTCGGGATGTGAACCAACATCGAGGTAGAGCCGGGCTCCATTGGCCAGAAACACGTTGCTCGACCGCCCCCACGACACCACTCGCCGAAACAGATACCGAGCGACTTCGTCGGGGCTCAGTCGGCGGTGACCGCGTTGGGTGCACGTGACGCCATATTCGTTTTCGAGACCGTAGATGCGTCGTTGCATTCGGTCAGCTCACCAAGCCCGCAAGTTCGTCTTCGACGATTCGGCGAAAGGTACGCCGGCCGTTGCCGCGGGCAAGCACTGCAACCTCGAGGTCGCCAGCCACCAGCGCGCGGTCGGGCCCAGCAAGCGCGGCCTGGGCCTGCTGAATAGCTGCGCCAACTGCAAGGCGGGCTTCGAAACCATCTTCGAGCCGAGCCGTGATTGCGTCCGCGTCGCCACCAAGAATTGCGTACTGGTCGCGGTCGAACACAGTTCCGTCGTACAAGATATGGAAGAACTGATCTTGGTTGCTGTCGTCGCCATCCTCGGCAATTTCGGCAACGAGTATCTCGACTTCCATTGGCTTCATCTCGTTGGTGAATGTTTGACCGAGAATCTGCGCGTACTGGTTGGCGAGGCTCAGCGCGTCGACGTCGTAGCGGCTGTAGTTGAAGCCCTTGAGATCGGCATGGCGAATACCTTGAATTCGAAGCTGATCGAACTCGTTGTAGCGGCCAACGCCAGCAAAGCCGATGCGGTCATAGATCTCTGACACCTTGTGCAGCGTGTTCGAGGGGTTCTCGGCCACGATCACGATGCCGTCTTCGTAGGTGCTTGCGATCAGCGAGCGGCCTCGGGCGATGCCTTTGCGTGCGTAGTCGGCACGGTCCTTCATCACCTGTTCGGGTGCTACATAAAAGGGGGTACTCATGATGGTGGTTCCTCTGCCCTAGGCCGACGTGTTCCGGCTGGTCAACTCGTCGACCAGGCTCTGGCTGCGCTCACGGACTTCGTCGTCTTCGAGCTGCACATATCCGGCGCTGGTTACGGTGGCGACGATGGGAAACAAATTGCGGATGAAGTCGGGGCCTCCGGTTGCAGAGTCCTCGTCGGCGGCAACGTAGAGCGCCTCGATCGCTAGGTCAACTGCACTGTCACGGCCTTGGTCTCGGCGGTAACCCAGTTTTAGCGCGGTCGCTGCGTGCAGGCTCCCAGAACCGGTGGATCCATATTCAAGTTCCTCGTACCGGCCGCCGCTGATGTCGAACTGGAAAAGACGCCCGGTGTTGGTTCGCAGGTCGTATCCCGCAAACAGCGGCACAACGACCATGCCGGCCCGGGCCGCGGGGAGGTTCTGGCGCAGCATTTGGCTGAGTTGTGCTGCTTTGCCTTCGAGGCTGAGTTCTTTGCCTTCGACCTTCTCATAGTGCTCGAGCTGAAGCTGAAACAGCCGCACCATCTCGACTGCCGCACCGGCTGCGCCCGCAATCGCAACCGCCGAGTGGCGGTCGCTGGGGAACACTTTTTGCATCGTGCGGTAACTAATCAGGTTGCCCGATGTTGCACGACGATCGCCAGCGATGAGAACACCCTCGTCGTAGCGCATTGCGATGCAGGTCGTGCCGTGGGGAAGATCGAGTACATCGCCTGCGGCAGGATCAGAGATATGTCCGTTTTGGCGTGCAAGACGAGAGAAGTCGGGTCCCGGGTCTTCGCCGAATGAAAATGTTGGCAAGCTCACGCCTTGCAGACTAACCGTTGGAGGCCAGAGCGCTAGCTACTGACCGCCCTTTTGTACGTAGGACTTGACGAATTCTTCGGCGTTGGTCTCGAGGACCTCGTCGATCTCATCGAGCATGTCATCGAGACCATCGACAAGCGATGTGTCCTTAGTTTTGGAGGTCGGTGCCTCGGTCGTCTGCTCAGACTGGGCGGGAGCCGGTGCCTGACGCTTTTCTTGTTCGGCCATGTTTCCTAGCTTTCGAGTCGATCGAGTAGTTCTTTGACAGTGTCGCAGTCTTCGAGCAGGTCCGCCACATGAGCTGCAGTGCCGCGCGTTGGTTCCATCATTGGCACTCGCCGCAGTGGCGGTTCGCCACTGTCGAACACTAGGGAATCCCAGTTCGCAGCCACGATGGCGTCGGGGTAGCGCCGCAAGCATTCGCCGCGGAAGTAGGCGCGGGTGTCGTCGGGCGGATCGTCGGCGCCAGCGACCGCTGAATCGTGGTCGATGATGGTGTGCATCTTGAGCTTGTTGAACACCGAACGTTCAGGCCGCATGTCGTGATATTGCAGGTCGAGCGCTCGAAGGCGAGCGTCGCCCCAGTCGAGGTTGTCACGGTCGCGGTATGCGTCGAGCAACTTCTTCTTCGCGACCCAGTCGATGCGATCAGACAACTCCATTGGGTCGCGATCAAGGGTCTCCACAGTTTCGCGCCACGCCTTGATGACATCGAGCGCATCGGGGCCCCCTGCGCCATCGGGGCCGTAGCGCTCGAGATAGCTCTCGGCGGCCTCGATGATGGCGGCCTGGATCTCGATGGCTGTCGCTGAGGTGCCATCGGCCAGCCGCACCGGCGTCGACAGGGTCAGGTCATAGCTGATGTTGCGCAGTGCCTGCACCGGCGCCCGGAACGCAAGCTTGGGGTTGAACTCGTCGTCTTCGATCATTGCCAACACGATCATGGTGGACCCGACCTTGAGCCAGGTGGCGAACTCGCTCATGTTGGCGTCGCCCACGATCACATGCAGTCGGCGGTACTTTTGCGCGTCGGCATGAGGCTCGTCGCGGGTGTTGATGATCGGTCGTTTCAGCGTGGTCTCAAGGCCCACTTCTTCTTCGAAGAAATCAGCTCGTTGGGTCAGCTGATAAGGCACCAGATCAATGCCAGTACCCGGGATCTCGCAGCCGACCTTGCCAGCGCCGATGAAGATCTGGCGGGTCACGAAGTGCACGGTGGCGTGCGAGACGATGTGCGAGAACGGCGTGTTGCGGTCCATGAGGTAGTTCTCGTGGGTGCCGTAGCTATTGCCCTTACCGTCGCTGTTGTTCTTGTAGGCAATGAGTTCCTGCCCACCGCCGAGAAGCTCTTTGGCGGCGTCCATCGACTCGATGACCACCAGCTCGCCGGCCCGGTCATAACGCACTGCGGTGCGGGCATCGAGACACTCGGGCGTCGACATTTCCGGATGCGCATGATCGACGTAGTACCGAGCGCCATTGGTGAGAACCGCGTTGACCAGATGCGTTTCGATCTCGGGCGGGCGAGCGCCGAGCGGTGTGAAACCGCGCGCGTCGATCGACGGACTCTCGTCTTCGAAATCCCACGACACTCGCTGGGTTGCTGGGCGACGGCCTGTTGCCTCGCATCGAGCGAGATAGGCGTTGATCAGCAGAGAAGACGCCGTGATTGGATTGGGGTCATCGACGCCGCGATGAACGATGCCGTATTCGGTCTCAAGACCGACGACCTTAGTGCTGGCCATGATGTCCTCGTTGGTGGGCAGGCTTGCGGGCTGGTGCGGTGGGAGTTAGAGATACTGACCGGTGGTCACGCCATCGATCGACTTACCGCCCTTGTTGTCATCGTCGCGATCGAGCAGGGTACGAATGAACACGATGCGCTCGCCCTTGCGGCCACTGATGCGAGCCCAGTCGTCGGGGTTCGTGGTGTTCGGCAAGTCTTCGTGTTCCTTGAATTCTTGGAATACCGACTCGATGAGATCTTCGGGGCGCATGCCACGAACGTCGGTCTCGATGAGCCGCTTGATAGCGAGCTGCTTGGCCCGGCGCACAATGTTCTCGATCATTGCGCCCGACGAGAAGTCCTTGAAGTACGTGACCTCTTTATCGCCGTTCTGATAGGTGATTTCGAGGAATTCGTTGCGAGGGTCTTCGCGATACATCTCCTCGGTCGCCTGTTCGACCATGACCCGAACCGCCTTGTCTGGATCGCCTCCGCCCAAGCTTTCGACAACGTCGGGCGCAAGGGGAAGATCACTGGTCATGTAGCGAGAGAAGATCGCTTGTGCTGCCTCGACGTCGGGGCGCTCGATCTTGATCTTCACATCGAGTCGCCCCGGGCGCAAGATGGCGGGATCGATCAGGTCTTCGCGGTTCGATGCGCCGATGACGATCACATTGTTCAGGGTCTCGACGCCGTCGATCTCGGCAAGAAGCTGAGGCACGATCGTGCTCTCGACATCACTGGAGATGCCGGTGCCGCGGGTGCGGAACAGCGATTCCATTTCGTCGAAGAAGACGATGACGGGCCAGCCTTCTTCGCTCTTTTCACGGGCTCGTTGAAATACGAGCCGGATTTGTCGTTCGGTCTCGCCCACGTATTTGTTGAGCAGCTCGGGGCCCTTGATGTTGAAGAAGTAGCTACGGACCTCGTCGTCGCCTGCACCGCGCTGGGCGTTGACCTTTTGCGCCAGTGAGTTCGCAACCGCCTTGGCGATCATGGTCTTGCCGCAACCGGGAGGGCCATACAACAAGATGCCTTTCGGCGGCGGCAGTTCGTGTTCGAGAAACAGCTCGGCGTGCAGGAATGGCAGCTCGACTGCATCGGTGATGGCTTCGATCTGAGTGGTGAGTCCGCCAATGTCGTTGTAGCTGACATCGGGCACATCTTCGAGCATCAGATGCTCGACTTCGGGCCGAGGCAGTTTCTCGAGCGCAACCTCGTAAGACGCGTCGACTCGTACCGCGTCGCCAGCTCGCAGGACCTCGTCTTGGAGCTGCTCGCTCAGCATCACCACCCGTTCTTCGTCGGCGCGGCCGCTCACTACGCATCGCTCGCTGCCGAGCACCTCGATGACCGACACGATCGAACCCGTCGATTGTGCGTCACGGGTCATCACCACATTGAGCGATTCGTTCAGCACCACTTCGGCGCCCTTGTCGATCTCCTCTTCGAGATCAGGGTGACGTTCGACGCGCATCTTGCGCCCGCCAGTGAACACGTCGATCGTGCCATCGTCGTTGGTGTCGAGCACCAAGCCGTAGCCCGATGGAGGGCTCGACAACTTTTCGACTTCTTCTCGCAGCGCTGCTATCCGATCGCGCGCTTCGCGCAGGGTCGATGCCAGTCGGTCGTTCTGCGACATTGCCCGGGCGAGCTGCCCCTTTACCTCGAGCAGCCGTTCCTCGAGTGTGCGCACGCGTTTAGGTGCGTCTTGCAACCGCCGCCGCAAAATCTCTACTTCGTCCTGGAGGATGACAACGTCTGGTGTTACTTCCTCGTTCTCGTTGATGACAGAACCTCCTGAGCTCCACGGGTGACCCTACACCTGCGCGCTGGTCCGAAAGGGGCCAACCCGTACCCCTTTCGGAATATTGCGGTCGCGACCAAAGTTTGACCATGCCGCTGGCGTATGATCGCACCGCCCGGACAAGCCCGGCGCTGAGTTTCTTCCAAGGAGCCCCTCATGAAGGTTTGGATCGACCAGGATCTATGCACCGGCGATGGCATTTGTGTCGAGATTGCACCAGACGTATTCGCTCTGCTCGACGATGGTCTCGCCTATGTCAAAGACGGCGACACCATTCACAACCCCGGAGGACCCTCTGGCCTGGCGACGGTTCCCGAAAGCGCCTACGAAACTACCGTCGACTCCGCAGAGGAATGCCCTGGCGAATGCATCTTCATCGAGGTCGGGTAGTCCGGATTCGCTGGCGCTCATCCTGTTTTGCAACCTCTGAATCCATAGTCCCGGACGCGGACCGTCGAACATGTAGCTCCCGCAGCATTTCGGCGAGGAACGAGCCGAAATGCGGACTACGCCCGCTCGCCCAGCATTTCGTCGGCGCCTGGCCATACTGGGCATGTCATCATGGTGGGGTGACACCTTCTCGTCGTGCCTTGCAGGCCGTTTCAGATGTTGCGGGCGCTCGGCGTGCGAGCGATCTGGTCGGTTGGAACGTGCGCTCGGATATCGGCCCGAAACCCCGCTCCTCAAGCAACTCGAAGCCGGGTTGTTTCGGCGGCGGCTTACGCTGAATTTTCACCCAGATCGGCTGATGAAAGATCGCACGTCGGTCGTCGACGGGTTACTCGCAACCGGCCGTTACTTGCCGCAAGCGGTCACCGGGCTATCAAACGGAATGCGGTTTGCAGCCGGCCAGGGCGGGCGCTCCCAGTGGGAACGGGCATTGTTCGGCGGCGCTTACGACGACGCACCGCCTTCGACCATGAGACCGGTCTACGGGGCACTGGATCTTGCGCACGACCAGTTCGGCGGCTCGCCGAGATTCGGGTCGTCGTTTGTGGTGCTGACCCCGGCGTGTGCTCATCGATCGACCCTTTGTGTTGGTGACAGCCATGTTGGTCCGACCGACATAGGGACACGCGACGAGTGCGTCGGGCTCCTCGCAGGGTTGTTCGAGCAAGCCGCATCGGGAACTGCCTTGGGCCGTCGAATCGACACTGACGAACTCACCCGACTACTCACCGAAGCCGAGCCAAGGACAGCTCTAACGGCTCGCGAGCTCGACAGCTATATCGAGGCCCAAGTGCACGGCGGGGTGTCCTTACAAGACGACGTGAACGCCATCGTGCTCGATCCCAGCTTCCGCGACCGCGCCGTTCACGAAACGCTCGCCGACGCCGCCGACCGCTTCGGCTTCGACCTGAGCTGGCATACCGGTTCGGAAATGAGTGCCCTTGATATCCCCGACGATTTCCGCGGGCGATCGGTAGCCGAACTCGGTCGAGCGATCGCGCCCGCAGGCCACAAGCTCGACGCGGCAGCAATCGGCCGTTCAGCAGCGACGATCCCGTTCACTCCCCCGTCGCCGGACGGCGACGTACCCGAGAGTCCGCTGCAACAACATAAATACCTGTGGCACTGCCTGCTCGCCTTCGGCCATGAAGCGGGTTAGGTCCTCACCCCGACTCCTGCCCCCAGGGGTCGACACGTTAGGGCGTGGCGAGCTTTCGTGCGGTGGTCAAGAATCCCGTGTGGGCGACCATTCGATGATCGGGTCGCACTGCGTTGTGCTCGGGTTCGATATGCCAGCCGCGATTCAGGACCTCGACGGTTTCAGCCATGCCAAAACCGTGTTCTTGCAGGCGGGCCCGGAAAGTGGTCGCCTGAATAATGCTTGGTGTGTAGCCCAAGATGATCCCACCTCGGGCGAGCGCGCCCGCAGCATGAGGAACCACAGTCCACGGCTCGGGCAGATCCAACACGATGCGATCGAAGTCGCCATGTTCGAACGGCTCATAGGCACTACGCACGTGCACGTCGTAGCGCTCGAGCACGTCCTGACCCATGAACTCGGTCACATTGGCGGTCGCTTGAGCGGCAAAGTCGTCGCGGACCTCGTAGCCCGTGATGTGAGCGCCCGCCCGTAGCAGCGTCATCGACAGCGCGCCCGACCCGAGCCCGGACTCCAACACTCGGGCGCCGGGGAAGATGTCGGCCATCATCAAGATCGGCCCAAGATCCTTGGGATAGATCACCTGCGCACCTCGCTTCATCTTCAAGATGAAGTCCGACAGCGTCGGCCGCACCACCAGATAGGCAGCGTTCCTCCCGGTGCGGAACTCTTGCCCCTCGGCTTGGCCGATTATGGCTTCGTGCGGCACAGCGCCCGCATGGGAGTGAAACTCGCCGCCTTCGACCAGGGTTGTGAGATACCGGCGTTCTTTGCGGTCGATGAGCATGATTAGCTCACCAGCTTCGAGCGGACGAGTGGTCATGAGGTCCTTGAGGGGGCTTGAGTCAGTTGGACTGGAACGGCGTTCCCGCCCGCACGGTCGACCAGACGGCAGAACGCACACACGTCGTTTGGTGTGGGTGCACCGCAGTTCTCACACGGGCGCAGTTCTTCACGCAACTCTTCGGCCGCGTCGGCAAAGAAGTGCGACGCTTGCTTCAGAAACTTGTGGAAGAACGCCTGCTTGCTACCCGGCGATGCGGCTTCGATCGTGTTCAACGCGTCTTTGTAGCGCAAGTGTTTATTGCCAGCCGACATCGGACATTCGTCGAGCATGTAGTCGATGCCGAGAATCACGCAGTAGGCAGCCATTTCGCGTTCGTCGAGCCGAACCAGCGGTTTGACCTTGCGCGGCAGACCGTTACGCGCCGGCAGCACCGGATGCTGGCGTGCCAAGTAGTCGGTCTGCCAATGCAGCACGTTGCCGAACAACACTGCGGCCTCGTCGTCGAGGTTGTGCCCCGTGATCAATACGTCGTAGTCGCCTTCGAGTGCGACCCGATCGAAGATGTGCCGTTTCGACATGCCACACGCCGAACAAGGTGCCCGTTTCGCAGCCCGACTGCCGTTGGGTACGTCGTAGCCGTACTCTTCGACGATGTCGACCACCGTCAGGTGAAGTCCATGCTCGGCCGCGAATGCTTTGGCGTAATTGCCCGAAACGTCGCTGTAATCGGTGATGCCAAGCCCTATGTACAGACCGTCGACGCAGTAGCCGAGCCCGTGCAGAATATGCCAGACCGCCAGGCTGTCTTTGCCGCCGCTGACTGCAACCAAGAGCTTGTCGGTCTTTTCGAACATAGCGAACTCGCCGATTGCCTTCTCGACCTGTTGCTGGCAGAAGCGCACAAAATGGTCGCCACAGAAATTGGCGTTGTGGCGTTTCAGGTCGATGACTGCAGGACCTCGACACACTCGGCACTTCATGTGGCACCACCGGAGATCACGTTGCGGATCTCCACCACGGCGTCGGCCGGCAAAAACGCGTCGGTAGGAACCAGCGTTCCATTGCAGATCACCAGTACCGACGCGCTGTTCAGTTCGAGTCGGTTCAGAAGTTTGGTGACGCTCATGGCACCATCGACTTCGATGGCACGCGTCGGGTTACGGAGTTCAATCTTCATGTACTCGTTGGGTTTCGTCGGGCGCGACTAGGTCGACGTCGATCGGCTCTTTGCGAGATTCTTCGTCGCCTTCTTGTCGCGCTTGTCAGTCTTCTTCTGCGCCTTCTTCGTGGCTTTGGCCAAAGTCTTGTCGGCTTTCTTCGCCGCCTTGTTCTCGCTCTTGCGAGCCTTTCGACGCTTGCGTCGGCTCGTTGAGGGCTGATGGGCTATGACGAAGCTCTGACCAGGTTCGACATCGTGGACATACACCGGCTCGGGATCACCAAAGCCGAACAAACCTTTGGCTTTGCGCCACGCGGTGATGACCAAGAAAACGCGAAACCATTTGCTATCGCCGCCAAAGACACCAGAGCGAAGTGCCTTGCGGCGAAGCAGAACACCCGGTTTTAGTTTGCGTCGACCAGCCACAGGAGCGAATCAGAGCCGGCGAACTTCGACGACGGTCTTGGCGGCCTTGCCTCGGCGCGACCCCAAGATGAACGCGAGCAGCACCAAGACCACCCCGGCGACGACGCCAACCTTTTGTGCCGTGCTGCGGGCAGCACCGGCAACGTTTTCGAGTTCGTCTTTGAGCTGACCGAATTTTTGTTGCAGGTCTTCGGGAGTGATATCGCTCATGCGTCGTCGTCCATCCACTCGGGAGTCTTCGTCATTGCCCAGAAGCAGGCGCCAGCGACCGCAATGAGCAGCGCAAAGACGAACATGTACGGAGCGAAGCTCCACCCGCCGCCTTCGCACACACCGGTCGCAATGTCAACTTCGCATTGGGTCCAGTCCATCTTTTGAAAGAGCCGTAGGGCTCCCAACCCGGTGAGAAACGCGCCAATGGTGAGACATATAGCCCCAGCCAGGCCGAATGCCGCCCACTGCCCGAGGTTCTTGAGAGGTTCGACCGTCTGCTGTTTGGCATACGCGGTCACCATGGTCTTGAGCTCGTCGAACGTGCCGCCCGAGTGTTTTACCTTGGTCTGTTCTTGTTCTGCCATGTACTGCTCCTGTGTGAGCAACGCTTAGTGGCCAACGAC
>Ga0114953_1001914_pt1 | contig 14695 bp, 7 predicted proteins | sample SidtaG_FD_87298 | JGI IMG/M metagenome (GOLD analysis project Ga0114953, IMG submission 87298) | Marine algal microbial communities from Sidmouth, United Kingdom - Sidmouth_Male2 metaG | ecosystem: Host-associated > Algae > Red algae > Unclassified | place: Sidmouth, United Kingdom | collected...
ATTAAGGACGGTATATTTTCTCAATTAAAGTTAGATACTTATTTTTAATAACATCTCGTTTCATTTTCATTGTAGGCGTAAGGTGTCCATCATCAATAGACCAAATATGAGGAGTGATTTCAAATCGTTTAATTTGTTCCCATTTTCCAAACTTTTTATTACAAGCATCAACTTCTCTTTGTATGCGTTTTTGAATGATTTCTGAATTTGCAATATCTTCAAAAGAATCTCCAATTGTATGATTTTTACGTTCAATCCATTCTTTAACAAATTCAAAGTTTGGTTGAATAAGTGCAGCAGGCATTTTTTCGCCTTCTCCAATAACCATTATTTGTTCTATAAAACGCGACTGTTTCAAATCGTTTTCAAGAAGTGTTGGGATAATGTATTTTCCACCAGAGGTTTTAAACATTTCTTTTTTACGCCCCGTAATTTTTAGAAATCCTTCAGAGTCAATTTCGCCTTTATCACCTGTATGGAAATAGTCATCAGACATAACACTTGCTGTTTTCTCTTGGTCTTTGTAATAACCCAACATCACATTTGGTCCTTTTATCAAAATTTCACCATCTTCAGCAATTTTTACTTCAACATTTTTAATAGGAATACCTACGGTACCGACTTTAAACATATTATCGGCATATTTGCCTACGGAAACTACTGGTGATGTTTCTGTTAGCCCATAGCCTTCCATAATTTGCATACCAGCTGCGGAAAACATTTTTGTAAGACGTGGTTGTAAAGCTGCGCTGCCAGAAACCATGGTATGTAACTCTCCGCCAAGAGCTGCTCGCCATTTACTAAATATAATTTTATTTGCTATACTTAACTTGAACTCGTACCAAGCGCCATTTTTTTTATAGGGCTCCCAAATTTCGCCAAGACCAACTGCCCAATAAAATAATGCTTTTTTAATGCCTTTTAACTCTTCGGCTTTAGCTATAATTTTATCATATACTTTTTCAAGAAGCCGAGGTACAACACTCATCATATTAGGCTTTATTTCTTTGGCATTGTCTCCAATTTTATCAATAGCTTCTGCATAGTAAATGGATGTGCCAGCGTATTGATATACATAAATAAGAACCCGCTCAAAAACGTGACAAATAGGTAAAAAACTTAATATTCTAGTTTTTCCGCTTTTTAGCGGTACTCTAGGGATACTGTCTAAAACATTACTTGTAATGTTCCAATGTGAAAGCATGACGCCTTTTGGTTTTCCTGTGGTTCCGGATGTGTAAATAATTGTTGCTAAATCGGATGGTTTCACAATGTCTTTTCTAGCTTCAACCTCATTTTGATTTATGGTGTCTTTTCCCAATTCCAATAACTCAGAATAATGCTCGCACCCTTTAATATGATCAAATGAATACACTTCTTTTAATTGTGTTTTGGATTTTATTTTATTTACTTTTTTAAGTACTTCTTCGTCTGAAACAAAACAATATATCGATTCGCTATGGTTTAAAATATATTCATAATCTTCAGCACAAATAGTTGGGTAAATGGGAATATTTTGAGCGCCAACTTGTAGAATACCAATATCCATTATGTTCCATTCGGTTCTATTAGTTGTTGAAATTAAGGCAATTTTGTCATCTTTTTTTATTCCTAGTTTTAATAAAGCTCTGCTAATGGCATTAGCTTTATTTATATATTCTTGTGTTGAAGTTTTTATCCACTCACCATTATATTTGGTTACTAAAGCAGAGTCGTTCGGTTTGTTTTCTAATTGGTAATAAGGAAAATCAAAAAGTCTTGTTATCTCTTTCATAGGGAATTTTAATAATCAATGATGCAAAGTATGAATTTAAACAAGATTTTTAAATAAGACATATAAAAAGTAAGATATTATTATGATTTGGTGACTTTTTTTATCAGTTTAATAATATTTAATATTGTGGCAACTTAAGTTATAGGGCTTTATAATTTAATTCAATTAATGTTTTGTAATCATAGATTAGTGATTTTTGTAGCATATGTATTTAAAAGTAATACAAAATTTAAATAATTAACTATAGCGTTTTATTGTTATAACTTTAATAGAATTAGATTTTAACAATATAAAATTAAAGCCAATTTCAAATTTTTTTAATTCAGATTAAGGATTAAAAAAACTAACTTGTTTGCTTAAAATTTTGTCTTTTATCGTGTAATAAATTTTCTACTAAAATTTGTTTAAATAGTTCAATGTCATATGGTTTTACCACAATATCATTCATACCACTTTTAAAAATCCGGTGTTTTTGTTCCTCAATTTCTACGGCTGTTAGCGCAACTATAGGCGTATTTTTGTCAAACATTCTTATTTCCTCTGAGGCTTCAATACCATTTTTTATCGGCATATTAATATCCATTAATATTAAATCGTAGGTATTGTTTTTTGCCATAAAAACTGCTTCTTCTCCATTTACTGCGATGTCACTTTTTACTTGCGATGAGTTTAATATTTTTTTTGTAACAATTTGATTAATGCGATTATCCTCAACGATTAATATTAGTTTATCAGCTAAATAAGAGGGTTTATTTACTGGGGATGTGATTTTTTCATTGGATTCGGAAGAAATTCTAAATGATAAGTTAAAATTAAAGGAGCTCCCTTCTTTAAGTTTACTTTCAACATATATTGGGCTTCCAGCTTGGTTTAGTAATTTTTTGACTATTGGAAGTCCTAGTCCTGTACCTTGGTATGTATTAGCTGATGAATTTATTTGTGTAAATTCTTTAAATATATCTTTAAGCTTTTCTTTATCAATTCCTGGCCCATTATCTTTTATTACGAATTTTAGATTTACTGCTTGTTTATTTTTATTTGTTACGCTTATAATTATTTCAATACACCCATTCTCAGTAAATTTACAGGCATTGCCTACCAAGTTCATCAATATTTGGGACAGCATTACCGAGTTGCCTTTTAATTGTGATGGAACATCATCAGCAATATCAATTTTTATAAAATTGTTATGTTGTAATCTAATATATTCAAATGATGCTACGATAATTTTTATTTGTTCTCTTAGGTTAATACTGGTTTCTTCTTTTGTAAAGCTATTGTTGTCAATTTTATTCATTAATAGTAAATCATTTATTAGTGCTAATAAATAATTGGCAGAGAACTTTAGAGATTTTAAGTCTTGTTCGTGTTTTTTCAGTTCTGTGTTTTCTAACAATATGCTACTCAGTCCTATAACTCCATATAGTGGAGTCCTTAACTCATGGCTTACTGTTGCAAAAAAATCAGCTTTAGAATTTGCTAATCGCTCACTCTCCTCTTTAGCAATTACATATTGCCTGTTTTTACCTTGTAAATTTTTTATCAGTATTTTTCTTTTTTTGTAATCAAAGTACGTTATAAGTAGTATAATAACCAGTAAAACGGCAACGCCCAAAACAAAAAATAACTGTATATTTCTACGTTCAGCTTTTTGTTTCAATATCTCTTCTTCGAGCTCCTTAGATTTTATATAGTCTTTATAGCGCTCTACATTAAGTTTAGCAGATACAGCATCGGTTATGTTTTTGACTTCATCTTTATCTTTTTCGATTTCATAAACTTCTAGTTTTTTGTTTATGTTATAAAGTCCTTTATAATCTTTTTTCATGATTAATGCTTCCCTGTACCCATTTAAACCTTCTACTACAGCATTATCAAATTCTGTATTCTCACAAAGTGAAATAGTTTCTTTAAATTGTTCAATTGCCTTATCAGGGTCGTTTAGCAATAAATACATTTGCCCTTTATTATATAAGTGACTGGCTCTGTAATGCGCAGGATTACCTAACTGATTTAAATAATATTCAGTTTTCTTTATATGTTTAATGCTATTTTCAGGTTGCTTTATATCGTTATAAATTCTAGCTGTATTATGATGTATTATAAATAAACGTGTAGTATCTTTTAGGAGTATTGCAATTTTCAAGCTTTCATGATACTTCTCTATAGCTTTATGTTTATATTTAGGATTATAAATGTACATATTAGCCAAATTGCCAGAAAATTTTAAGATAGAAGCGCTATCTTTAGCTTCTTTGGCTTCTTTCAGAGATTTTAAGAATATTTTTTTAGCACCGGCAGTATCGTTAATACGCAACATTGTACTGCCTACAACTGCCCTAACTCTATGAAGATTTTTTTTATTGCCGGATTTTCTAGATAAGTAAATGCCTTTTTCTGCATATACAAGTGTTTGTACATAACGGGATTTATAGTAATTTTTAGTCATCCACTCAATCATAGCTTCGAGATGAGCTGTTATTTCTGCTTTTGTAGAATCCTTCGAGATTTTTGGTAAGGCCTCTTTAATAGTTTTATTTGGAAGAATATCTAAGTCTGAATTTGGTGATTTATTTTGACTGTTTATAGTTATCCATATAAAAAATGCTATAAAGAGTAATGTTCTATTTATAATTCTCATACGAGATGTAGTAAATTTTAAATATAAGATAAGTTTTGTGTGTAAAGATATGTTCTTTTAGCGGTTAATTTGTCTTTTAAACGATTTTATTGCTTTTGTAATAAGTGCCTTATTGTAGTAAAAGAATTCCTATTTATAATTCTGTTGCTGAATAATTGTTGGTTTTTCTGAGGTATTAAGAGATTTATTCAATTTAGATTATTATTACTTAATTAAACATTAAAGGTTTTTAACTTAATAAAAGATAATATTTATTGGTTCTTTAAAAACCAGTTAAAATTTAGAAGCCGAGTAAGTATTGACTTTAAAATCATTAATTTTTGAGCAATATTTTCAAAATATGATAAAAACACGCTTGAGTTATCTTCTCAAGCATGTTTTTAATAAAAGAATATAATAATTGATTTTATTGTTCTTTATTCAATCTTTCAATCCAAAGTCGAGCATTCACAAAAGCCTCTAACCAAGGCGATACTTCATCTTTTCGATTATCAGGATAATTAGCCCAGTTCCATTGAAACGTTGAACGCTCAATGTGCGGCATAGTCACTAAATGGCGTCCTGTTTTATCACTCATCATAGCAGTGTTGAAATCAGAACCATTTGGGTTATTAGGATACTCTTTATAACCATATTTTGCAACAATATGATATTTATCCTCATCATATGGTAAATTAAATTTTCCTTCACCATGAGAAATCCAAACTCCTAAAGTAGTACCTGCAAGTGATGAAAGCATTACCGAATTATTCTCTTGAATTTTTACCGAAGTAAATGAACTCTCATGTTTATTAGAATCATTATGATGCATTTTTCCATGAACTTCATGGTCGGGATTTATCTTCTCAAGTTCCATAAATAATTGACAACCATTACAAATCCCGACAGATAATGTATCTTCTCTGTTAAAGAAATTCTGGATAGCTTTATTTGCTTTCTCGTCGTATTTTATAGCACCAGCCCAGCCTTTTGCAGAACCTAAAACATCGGAGTTTGAAAAACCACCAACAGCTCCTAAAAACTTTATATCTTCAAGTGTTTCACGACCGGTAATTAAATCGGTCATGTGTACATCTTTCACATTAAAACCAGCTAAATACATAGCATTTGCCATTTCACGTTCAGAATTTGAACCTTTTTCACGAAGGATTGCAGCCTTGGGAGCCCCATCCCGACCTCCCCCAGAAGGGAAGGGGAGTTTACCTGTAAAGTGTTTTGGAAATATATAGCTTAAAGGTTGCTTTTTATAGTTGTTGAATCTATCTTTTGCTAAACCATTTGCACATTGTTTATTGTCTAATAGATAAGACGTTTTATACCAAGCATCTCGCATTTCAGAAACATCAAAATCGAAAGTATCGTCGCCATTTTTGATGTTTAAATTACCAGAATTATTTGCTGAACCAATATTAAAAAATTCAATATTGTTTTTAGATAACACAGTTTCTACTGAAGCATCTGCTTGAAAAACAAGTCCTGAGTTTTCAGCAAATAGAACTTTTATAGAATCTTCTTCATTCAATTTAGAAATATCTAAATCTGCACCTAAATCTACATCAGCAAAACAAAGTTCTAAAAGTGTTGTAATTAAACCACCAGAAGCCACATCATGTCCTGCAGTAATTTTATCCTCAATAATTAAAGATTGAATGGTATTGAATACAGTTGCAACATACCCAGCATCATTTACATTGGGCGCATCATTTCCAATGGTATTTAATACTTGATTGAAAGAACTTCCACCCAATTTAAAATTATCTTGAGAAACATTAATATAGTAAATTTTGCCGCCGTTTTTATTTAAAACAGGCTCTACAACCTTGGTGATATCATTACAATTAGCACCAGCCGAAATAATAACCGTACCAGGAGAAATTACATCCTCGTTAGGATATTTCTGTTTCATAGAAAGTGAATCCTTTCCCGTTGGTACATTAATACCTAAATCAATTGAAAATTCAGAAATTGCTTGAACCGCTTCATACAAACGCGCATCTTCACCTTCATTCTTACAAGGCCACATCCAGTTTGCCGATAATGAAACCGCTTTCAAACCATTTTTTAAAGGCGCCCAAACCAAATTGGTAAGTGCTTCGGTAATCGAGTTTCTACTTCCTGCAACCGGATTAATTAATCCAGAAATAGGCGAATGCCCTATTGATGTTGCCACACCTTCTTTCCCTTTAAAATCAAGTGCCATAACACCTACATTATTCAAAGGAATTTGTAAAGGCCCAACACATTGTTGTTTGGCTACTTTACCACCAACACAACGGTCTACTTTATTTGTTAACCAATCTTTACACGCTACAGCTTCAAGTTGTAACACTTGATTTAAATAAATGCTTAAGTTTTTGGTTTTATATCTTGGATTTTTATAGTTTCTAGTAACTGTTTTATCTCTTAAAACTGTTTTTGGTGAACTTCCAAACATATCTTCCATGGCTAAATCCATGGGTTTGTTACCTTTGGTTTTAGATTGGAATGTAAATCGATTATCGCCCGTTACATCTCCAACGGTGTACATGGGCGAACGTTCACGATTTGCAATTTTGTTAAGCGTCTCCAAATGTTTTTCGGCAATTACTAAGCCCATTCGCTCTTGCGATTCGTTGCCAATAATTTCTTTATCAGAAAGCGTAGGGTCTCCAATAGGCAATGCATCCAAATCTATTTTTCCGCCAGTATCTTCAACCAATTCAGATAGACAATTTAAATGTCCACCAGCACCATGATCATGAATAGAAACAATAAAATTTTCATCACTTTCCACCATGCCACGAACGGCATTTGCAGCACGCTTTTGCATCTCAGGGTTAGAACGTTGTACGGCATTTAATTCAATACCAGAAGCAAACGCACCAGTATCAGCCGAAGATACTGCAGCACCACCCATACCAATACGGTAATTTTCACCACCAAGAATCACGATTTTATTGCCAGTTTTTGGCGTATCTTTTAAAGCTTGCTCTGCTTTTCCGTAACCAATACCACCGGCTTGCATAATCACTTTATCAAAACCTAATTTTCTAGATTTTGCATCGCTAGAAGACGGATTTTCATTATGTTCAAAAGTTAAAACAGAACCACAAATAAGCGGTTGTCCAAATTTGTTACCAAAGTCAGATGCCCCGTTTGACGCTTTTATTAAAATATCCATTGGCGTTTGGTATAACCACTTTCTGGCTTCAAACTTTTGTTCCCAAGGTCTGTTTTCTTCAAGTCTAGAATACGAGGTCATATACACCGCAGTTCCTGCCAATGGTAACGAGCCTTTTCCGCCAGCAAGTCTATCTCTAATTTCACCACCCGAACCTGTCGCAGCACCATTAAAAGGCTCTACCGTAGTTGGGAAATTGTGCGTTTCCGCTTTAAGTGAAATTACAGAATCAAAATATTCAGTTGTGTAATAATCAGGAATATCGGCACGTTTTGGTGCAAATTGTTCCACTTTAGGGCCTTTAATAAAAGCCACATTATCTTTATAAGCCGAAACAATAGCGTTAGGATGTTGCTTCGATGTTTCTTTAATTAATTTAAATAACGACGTCGGTTTTTCCTCCCCATCAATCACAAACGTGCCGTTAAAAATTTTATGTCTACAATGCTCAGAGTTTACTTGTGAAAACCCAAATACTTCAGAGTCTGTTAGTGGTCTGCCAATTTTTTTTGCAACACCATCCAAATACGCTACTTCCTCATCACTTAACGATAAACCTTCTTGTTGGTTATACGCCGCAATATCTTCAATATTCAAGATAGGTTCAGGTTCAATATTAATGGTAAAACTCTCTTGATTTAAACTACTAAATTTTTCAGAAATCATCGGGTCAAAATCTGTAAAATCCTCAGTTATCGTTTCAAATTTCTCAATCCTTATAATATCTTTAATCCCCATGTTTTGAGTAATTTCAACAGCATTGGTACTCCAAGGTGTAATCATAGCGGCACGCGGACCAACAAAAAAAGCATCCAATGATGCTTGTTCAACTTTAGGCTGGTTTGCAAAAAGCCACGTTAATTTCGAAATGCTTTCGGTAGATAATTCTTTTGTTGTTTGAACAGCAAACACTTTGCTGGTTTCGTTTCCAAAGAAATGAATCATTAGGTCTTAATTTGTAAGTGTTAAAAGTAAATGCAAATTTAGGTTTTTTTAGTGGGATTGTCAGCAAAAATATAATGTGTAAAATGGGAGTTATTAAGGAGTTTTAAACAGTTGTTTTTATGATTTGGGCGTTACCCGAAAAGGGTCGGGCTTTCTGTTTCAAGTCCTCGCTTCTGTGCTAAGGCGTATAATCTACGGGCTTTCCACTACAATCCCTAACGCGTTAGCTTTTAAAAGATAGTGTTTAATTTGTAGTTTTAAAACTTTGCAAAGGCTAAGTGATTTTAAGCTTATCCATTATATGTTCAATTATTCCTTTCGCTCCAACAAGGCCATGTAAAAGCCATCATAACCAGATTGGTGGGACAATACTTTATTATCCTTTAATAAGGTAAAGTTTGCTCCAGCTTCTGATTTTAAAAAGGTAGCGACTTGCTCTTGGTTTTCTGATGGTAATACAGAGCAGGTGGCATAAACCAGTTGTCCGCCCACTTTTACCATTCTAGAATATTGTTGTATAATCTCTTGTTGGGTTATTTTTATTTTATCGATAAACTCGGGTTGTAGTTTCCATTTGGCATCTGGGTTTCTGCGTAATACACCAAGTCCGGAACAAGGTGCATCAATCAATACCCGGTCGGCTTTATCGTATAATTTTTTAATGGCTTTGGTAGATGCGATTACGCGGTTTTCAATATTGTGGGCACCGTTTCGTTTGGCTCTACGTTTTAACTCGTTGAGTTTATTTTCGTAAATATCCATGGCTATAATTTGCCCTTTGTTTTCCATCAAGGCTGCCAAATGTAATGTTTTTCCGCCTGCGCCTGCGCAAGTATCAACCACACGCATACCAGGTTGTACATTTAAATATTCTGCGACTAATTGTGAATTTGCATCTTGAACTTCAAAATGGCCCTTTTTAAAAGCCTCGGTCGAGAATACATTAGCACGCTCTGTTAATTTAAGGGCGTTTGAGTAATTACTTAAAAATTCGGACTCAATATCCAAATCGAACAATTCGGCTTGAAGTTTTTCCTTTGTGGTTTTAAGGGAGTTGACTCTTAAAACCACATCGGCTTGCTGGTTTAATGCCTCGATTTCTTTATCCCAAACGGCTTTTCCCAATTCTTTTATACCGATATTGTCCATCCAATCCGGTATGGATTCCTTGAATTTTCTAATTTTTGAGAGCTCGTCATATCGTCCTTTTATTTTACGTAATGGCGTACCTTCAAAATATTTCCAGTCTGGTAACTTTATACCTTTTAACGTGGCCCAAACAGCAAACATGCGCCATAAATTATCACGATCAAAAGGTTCTTTAACTTCTGCAATTTCTGCATATAAGCGTTTCCAGCGCACCATATCATAAGTGGTTTCTGCAACAAAGCCTCTATCGCGTGCGCCCCAGCGTTTGTCTCGCTTTAGTAGTTGTTGAATAACTTTATCGGCATATTTGCCTTCATTGAAGATTAGGGTTAATCCATCAATAACAGCAAAGCATAAATTTCTGTGTAATCGCATTTTTTAGTTCTCAATGTTCAGTTTTTAATAAGCAGCCTTTCAAGTGTAATTAAAAATTGAACTTTTATAATTATTAGAATGCAAAGTTACGTTAAATGCCACGAATTCACGAATGTTTTATTAATTGAATGAATAGACTTATCTTTCTTAAAAACTTAAAATTATGAAACATTTTCGTCCATTAATTTTGTTTATTGTTTTTTTCTTTTCCTGCGAAAAAAAGGGCGTATTTAAAACAAGAGATTTTTCTAAGGTTGAGATTGAACATTTACTGCAAGATTCTATTTTGAATGTTAGGGCGATTGAAATCGCAAATGGTAGAATTTGGTTTTCAGGCTCAAAAGGTTATTTAGGGAGTATTGAGATTGATTTCAATGAAGAGAAAAAATCAGAATTATTTTTTATAGAAAAGCCATCTACTCAAAGTCAAAATAATAGTTCTTTATTGTTTAATATGAAAAATGATTCGATGGGGTATGATATGAGGGCCACATCCAAAGTTGATGATGTATTTTTTACATTAGCTATAGGCAGTCCGGCAATATTAACAAAATATAATTCAGTTGGGCGTAAAATAGTTTATAAAGAAACCCATCCCAAAGCATTTTATGACTCCATGGACTTCTGGAATGATGATGAGGGTATCGCCATTGGAGATTCCACTGAGAAATGTTTAAGCATTATAATAACTAGAGATGGAGGAGAAACTTGGTCGAAATTATCATGTAATATATTACCAAAAGGGTTAGAAAACGAAGGTGCTTTTGCTGCAAGTGATACTAATTTAGCTATTGTAGACAATAACACTTGGGTAGCAACAACAGCAGGAAGAGTATATTATTCACCAGATAAAGGGTATACTTGGGACGTATTTAATACGCCCATAGTTAAACAGAAAGCAACCGAAGGGATTTATTCTATTGATTTTTACGATGCCTTGAATGGTTTTGCTATTGGTGGTGACTATACTAAACCAAATGATAATGCAACCAATAAAATAAAAACCTCAGATGGCGGAAAAACGTGGCTATTAGTTGCGAAAAATCAAAACCCTGGGTACAGAAGTTGCGTACAATATATTCCAAATACAGAGGCTAAGGAGTTAGTCGCTATTGGTTTTAAAGGTATAGATTATAGTAAGGATTCAGGTAAGACATGGAACCATTTAAGTGATGAAGGTTTTTATACTATACGTTTTCTTAATGACAGTATTGCTTATGCCGCTGGTGCTGGTAGAATTTCGAAATTGACTTTTAAAGTTGAAAATTGAATAATCGCAGTTAAAGAATATTTTTATTAAAAAAACCATAATAAGGGTAGGGAAAATTATAGATAACTTGTTTTATTGTTAAAATAAATAAACATAATATGAAACATATTTTACTATTCTGTCTTTTTGCCAGTTTTGCATTTTCTCAAAGCGTTGTAATTAATGAGGTTCAACCAAAAAATTTGAGCACTTATAAAGGCCCTTTTTTCTTTGATCAATTTCCAGATTGGATTGAATTAAGAAATACAACTTCCACCACGATTAATTTGGATGGCTATTTTTTAAGTGACGATGTTGAGGATTTAACTAAATGGATGTTTCCTGTTGGTACTAATTTAGCAGCAAATGGCTATTTGCTGGTTCATGCTTTAGGGGGTAATCCAAAATTAAGCAGTAGTGATACTGAGGGTATAATCACCAATTTTAAATTATCCTCTTCTGGTGAGTTCGTTACGCTGTCAGCTCCAGATGGCTCTATAGTTCACCAAATAGAATATCCTAATATTCAAAACGATAAGTCCTACGGAAGACTTAATGATGGCACATATACTTTAATGAGTGAGCCTTCACCAAATATGTTAAATATAAAATCTTCTGCATTTACGCTATTAAATGTCAATATAGCTACCAATATTTTATCTGGTATCTATAATGCGCCTCAAACCATCGAGGTAACGCACGAGGGCCAAGGTGTTTTATATTACACTACTGATGGAACTAATCCCACCACGGCATCTGCTAAATATATAGCACCAATAGGGATAACGGAAAATACAGTTTTAAAAATAATCGCTGCAAAGTCTGATCATGAATATAGTTTGATTGAAAACAGATCCTATATCTTAAACGCATCACATGATTTACCTGTTATATTACTTACTTCGGATAATTCATACTTAAATATAGACAATAAAGAGGTTATTGATGGGCGGGTGAATTTTCAATTTATTGAAACTGATGGTACGACTGCTATTGATCAATATGCAAATTTTAGAGCTTCAGGAAAAACCTCTAGAAGCCAGCCACAATTAAATGGTAAAATTGAAGCAGATGATTTATATGGGGATGATGATTTTGACTATAAAATGTACCCGAATAAACCTATGGATGAATTCAATTCTTTTCTATTAAGAAATGCTAGCCAAGACTGGTCTGAAACGCATATGCGAGATGCTTTCATATCTCGAGTATTAGGACAGGATAATTTGGCGGATTTTCCTTTTGAAGGTTATCGTCCTGCGGTATTGTATGTTAATACTAAATATCAGGGTATTATAAATGTTAGGGAAGACGACGATAAGGATTATGTGCGCCATAACTATGGCTTAAAAGATTCGGAATTTTGTATTAAGGAATGTTCCTCTGTTCCTGAAATTGAATTTACTACAGATAGAGAACTTTATGAGAAAAATTATAGTTTTAATGATGGTATTAACCTTATGTTTATTATTTCATATTCAGCTTTGAATGAATATGGTTTTTCACAATGGTATGATATTTCTGAAAAAACGAAACACAGGTTTAATGTGTTAATGCACGATTTTGATGCGACTTTTGGTTTGTTTGGAGAGGATTATAAACCCTCAGAAAAGCAAATGGATATCACTAATTTATTACCTTATGATTTGAAAGCCCATGCGCCATATAGAGAAGAAGCACTACAATTTATAGCTGCCATTATTAATCATATATATAATCCAGGGCGCACTATCGAAATTTTAAATAGCATGGAAGAAGAATTGGAAAGTGAAATTCCAGCGCATGCTATTGTTAACGCAAAATTGGGCATTGATCAGGAATATAATAGATTTAATACACCTCCATTTCAAAATGTAACAGAATGGAAGGCTAATGTTGAAGCTCTAAGGAAAGATGTTTTAGGTAGGTTTGATTCTTCAATTTTTGATAAATTGAATAGCGAGTACGAATTAGATGGGGCTATTCAAGTAACTTATAAAAGTTCTAATATTGACCAAGGCATAGTAAGGGTACATAATGTAAAATCTACAAACAGTACATTTACAGGCACGTATTTTAAAAACTTACCTATTAAATTTACTGCTGAGGCAAAACCAGGTTATATGTTTTTAAGGTGGGAGGGTGATTTTGTAAGTACAGCTGTGGATATAGCGCCAACATTTTTAAATAACGCATCGATTACAGCTGTTTTTAAGCCTATTACATTGCCAACCACTAAATTAATCATTAATGAAGTGCAAGGAAAAAATGATAGTACTATAGCAGATGAGTACGGGGAATATGATGATTGGATAGAAATATTTAATCCATACGATGAGCCAATTGATTTGGCCGGTTATTACATTTCAGATAATACAGATGAGCCTTTAAAATGGAAAATACCAGATACCGATTCGAGTAAAACTACTGTTGGTGCAAAAGGCTATTTATTATTATGGGCGGATAAGGATTTGGAACAAGGCGAAAATCATTTAGATTTTAAATTGAAAGGGTCGGACCAGGTTGTGCTTACTGCTCCAGACGCAGTTACGGTTATACAGCAAATTGCTTTTACAGATTTGGAGGCGGACACTTCTTACGGAGCTGAAAAAGATGGGGAAAAGGAATATATTATTTTTGCGAAACCAACACCTAGAGCAACAAACACATCTTCATTAAGTACATTAAGCTTCGATGATTTAAAAAATATAAAAGTTTATCCAAATCCTACAAGCAGTATTGTTAATATTACCAATATTCCAAAGCTATTACCAGATTTAAAATGGGAATTATATAACATACAGGGTCAAATTATAAAATCTGGAAATAAAACTGAAATTAACTTAGAAGGTTTTATGCACGGATTATATATTCTTAATATTAATAGTTCGACCAATATTAAAATTATTAAAAAATAGAAATAAAAATTAATTCACTTTAATTTTAAAAAAGAGAAAGGTACTAACCTTTCTCTTTTTTGCGTTTTTTGTATTCCTGAAGCATCCTTCTTTTAAAATCGTCTTCCGCTAGTTTTAACTGTATTATTTTTTTAGAGGAAATAATTCCTGAAAGTTTATTAGTTAAATCTGTACGCAATTGGTGTATGCGGGTTTCAGCACTATTAAGTCTGTTTAAAAGTTTATTGGCTTTTTCATCAGTCATCGTATCAATATGCTCTCTTATTTCTTTTCTGATCGCTTTTATTTCTTTAAATTTAATAGCAGATATCTTTTTTTCATTAGTATTGTATATAGGCCAAAATTGTTGTGCTTCTTTTACTGTGAGGTCTAGTTTTTTAGTAATTACAGATATCTTTAGTGATTTGATGCGTTCTCTATGTTTGTTTTGTGCTGTAATGTTTAACGATACCAACAACAGTATTATAGTGAATAGTTTTTTCATTTTAATTATATTTTATTCAAT
>Ga0114953_1001915_pt1 | contig 14686 bp, 8 predicted proteins | sample SidtaG_FD_87298 | JGI IMG/M metagenome (GOLD analysis project Ga0114953, IMG submission 87298) | Marine algal microbial communities from Sidmouth, United Kingdom - Sidmouth_Male2 metaG | ecosystem: Host-associated > Algae > Red algae > Unclassified | place: Sidmouth, United Kingdom | collected...
GGGCCGAGGCGCATCGCGACCGCCTCGCTGCCTCGGCGACGGCCGCCGTGCGGCGCCTGCGTGGCCGCCACCCGGCGGTCATGTGGTCGGTCAAGCGGTGCATCTTTTGGGGGTGCGTGCTGCAGTACGTCAACCGTGACGTGAATGCGGCGCGCAACATAGCCCACGGGGCTCTGTGGGAGATCACTGGCGTTCGCATCGCGCCTTTCAAGAGCGGCGACCGCGCGGCGTGGCCACCGCCCGAGTGGCGGGTGGGGGCGCACGCCGCGTGGGACTTCTCCACCGACACGCTCGCGACAATTCCGCGGCGTTCCGACTGTGGGGCCGCCGGTGGTGGGGTCCACGACGGCGGTGAGGAGAGCACCGGGTACCTGGTGCACTCCCCCGACGCTGACAACATTGGGGACGTGGCGGGCGCGTCGGCCGTCGCGGCGGTTGGGCCGTGACGCGGGCGCGCGCGCGACGACGGGGGGTGGTGCGATGTGATGCATCCACCTCCCAGGGTCGTACCCTGCGACGAGCCCTCGTGCACGGGCACTAGTCGGAATCGTCGCTTTGTTCACCATGAACCTTTTCCATTGTCTGCGGACGTGGACGCCACATGCTGCTTGGGGGGGGGGGAGGGTGACTGCTTCGCTCCCATTCCCGCTGTGTGGCGGGGAATAGCTGGTATCCTCTGTTGACACGGGGCGGTGCGATGCTTCGATGGCGTTTCAACCATCGTGTTTGGAAATCAGGGGTTCATTTGTGAGTGACGATCTCATTCTCACGTCTACATTGGAAAGTTGTGGTTCATCTCCCTCCGCTGTCATGTCGGGCCGAGGGCAGTCGCTCGGTCAGATCCGCAGACTCGCAGTTGTCGAGAAGCCATTGGCCATCACATCCATGCAAGGATCTATTCTCCATGTGGGGAAGAGACCACGAGGTATTCAATATGTCATCTGACAAGGCGCCGTATTGGCCGTTCTAGGCAGTGCGATGGCGGCCACGCGACCGGGAACAGTGCATTGTATGACGTCGCAACGTTGACTATTGGACCGGCCTTTGCGCCTGTTGTGGTGCCATCGTGTTGGGGCAGGCGATGGCCTTAGTCCCCAAAGGAGGCGATTGACCGCGCCGCAGCAGTTGGTCGGCGCGTGTCCGCGACGGCGCCCAGGGCACCCTGGCCGGCGGATCGAACGGCGGCCAGATATGGCAGGCAGCGGTGCGGCGGCCACGGGGACGCCCCAGTTCACCGGCTCGTGCGCGGCTCCGCTCACCCGGTCCTGCGCGGCGCACCCTCGACGTCTGCGCGGTTCCTCAGTGTCCGCGTGGCACGCCCTTGACGTCCGCGCAGCTCGCCCTCGACGTCCGCGCGTCGGAGAGCCGGGTGGCTCAACCGCATGGCGCGACACAGTGGCGCACAGGCCTTCCTCGCGGGTCGGCCCAATGGAAGGCGGCCACCCTCGGCGACAGCAGGGCACAGAGAGTCCGCCCCCACCCCCCCGGCGCCAGTGATTGGCCACGCGTCAATCAGTGTGATCCAACCTCCCAATCTGCCTCTCTTTTGACAAGAATATCGACGCGCCACAAGGAGTGATTCCGTTTTAACCTGCGGTCTGGGAGACCCGAAAACGGTAAGAACACCCGCTGAAAACACCATGGAGTGCAAGGTCCTGGCCAGAAGGGTCCGCAACTGGTCGTGCCTTTGCCAAAAAACGATTGACATGCCGTGTACGGGAAAATGCTGTCTGCCGGGGATGAGAATTGCTGAGTAATTTCAAGTACCCTTCGAGCGCTGAGCTGCGACGTCTCCCTCGACCAGCAGAGTCATCCGACGACGCTGGACTGCGGTTTCGGCGCCTGTAGGGACAAGCGTAATCGTGGCCGTGTTCCATCGTGGGGCATAAACTGCTGCTGGTCGACGTACTGACAACGCGAAGAGATGGTTATTGTACCGCTCGCAGCTCTGAGTCCTGGAGCAGGGCAGGTATGGCGCGTCCCAGCGAATGTGGGATGCGAGAAAAACTCACAGCCAGTCACAACATGCTGTGATCGCGCTGTGGAACGAATTCCGTGAACTGAGGCTGGTGAAGGCCTCTGTGGAAGGCAAGAGCAACCACATCGATTTCAAACAATCGGCTGTATGCCGCTTTGAACTGCCGTTACTTACTCTGCGTTTTCTCGTATCGGATCCTTCTTCTGGGACGCGCCATATAGCTACATTGCCATCTGAGACCATGCCTGTGGCAGTCACCATGCAGATTCCACCAAGAGGACCAGCCCGACTTCAGTCATGATCGCAGTTTCATTCGAACACATTGTAAGTACGGTCGCAGCAATGTGTGGATGCAACTTTTTGTACAGATATCCGGTTAGCGCAACAACACCATTCTATTCGTACGCATTAGCAGTGATCTGAGACTGGTCGTCGAGGTCCTCTCACGACTACCACTTTTCTCACGATGCTCTCCACTCCTGTTTCCCGTTCGCGAACTGGACAGTGATGGATGTGAGTCCCGTTCGGTTTGTCTGTGAATAGGACTCCCTTCCGGTGTCCCGTTCTACATCAGTCTGTACGACGGTCACGAGGAACGCCCAGCCGCGTCGGGACGCCACTCTCTCTGTGCCGCTGCGCTTTCGCGCATCCTCCTCCCGGCTCCCTTTCTGCCCGCCAGACTGCATTGCCCCATCCCCCTTGGCTCGGCGCCCGCGCCGGTCTTGACGGGCAGCGTCGACTCCCCCCCTCCCGCTCCACCGCCTGCCGCGTCCGTCATCCCCGCCGCCGTACCCCGTGGGAGGGTACTGTCAGCTCCAAGGGCGCCGCCACCCCGCTCCGTCTTGTTGGCTGGATGTGAGGGGCGGGAGGGCGTGGGCGAGCAGGGTGTGGGGGGGGGGCTGGACCATTTGCAACAGGTCCGCCAACACCCCTGGCCATGGTGCTGGGGCTGGGTGGGGGCCGCGCGGGGCGACCGGCTGACGGGGGGGGGGCGCGCCAGTGGGGGGGGGGGGGGGCAGCAATGCGGCGTCACCTTTTGGTGCTCGTTCATGCTTGTCGTCTGACGAGGCGGCACCCTGTGTCGCCCCCAGCTCTTGGCATGGTGCGCCGCGAGCACGCGGGCGGTCGCGCGGTCGGGGTGCGGGCGGGGGGCGCGGGCGCGGCGGGGCCACGGGGTGGGTCTGCGCGCGCCCCCCCTCTCCCCGTCACGATTGGGCTGCCACGTTCGGACCTGGAGCGGCGCGGCACGCCCCGCGCCCCCCGCCATGCCGCCGCCCCAGGGCACCCGCCGTGACCCGCGCGTGTGCCCGCAGGTGGGCACGTGGCCGCGCCGTTGCCGGGCAGATGCAGCCGCCGCTCCCACCACGTCGAGTGGGGCGAGCCGTGGCAGCGATGCGTGACGGCGCTGCCGGGGTGTGCGTGGCTGGCGGGGGGGCGGGGCGAGGGGTGGGGCTGCCGCCACCTCGGTCTGCACGAGGCGTCCATAAATGGGAGGCGGCGCTGCCGGACACTGCCACCACCCGCCCGCCCCCCACCGCTGCACGCATCGTCCCTTTCCCCCCCGCCCGCTCGCCCTCAACACACGCCGTGACTCTCGCTCGACGGGCGCCCCCCACTCGCTCCCACACCGCTTCCCCCCCCCTTGCCATCATGTTCACCGCCCGACGCTTCGTGGCCGCCGCTGCCGTCGTCGCTGCCCTGGTCGCGTCCGCCGCGGCCACCTACTCACACGGCGTGGTCGTTACACACAAGAAGCCGTGCTTCACTACCACTCCGTGCAACATCATCAAAGTTGTGTCTTCCGGGTGCCAGATCCAAGTCTCAAACCCAGTGCCGTGCTCGACGGCCGCACCGCTGTTGCTCGTCGGCGGCACGTGCTTTGCGACGGCGACGCTGACGGGCACGTGCACGACGGTAGTGGTCCAGGCACGTACGTGCAAAAAGCCGTGCGTCAAGACGTGCACGATCTTGAAGGACTGCTCGAAGACGATCAAGAAGAGCTTTGACTGCTCGATCATCAAGTACATCATCGTGCCCTGTTCGTCCCTCCATGGCCACTACTCATCGGGCTATAGTGCTGTATGCAAGAAGAAGGTGGTTATCCAGAAGACTTGCCATAAGCTGGTGACGGTGAAGAAGACTTGCACCCATGTTGTGCCGTGCCCTTACTACAAGTGAGGGCGGTCAAGGCTGTGACGGCCCGAGGGGTCCATGCCTTCCAAGGCGTCCACTCCCCGGGCCTGTGGGTTCGGTGCGCTCGGCGCCACGACGTGCGGTGACCGGTTGCCTTCCTCCCCGCGTGCTTGTTTTTATTTTTCTCTAACCAGAAAAGGCTGGCATCGTTCCACAATTTTCGACGCCACCGAGCCGACGCGGCCCCGCCACGCACACACATGCCCGCCGTGACATGAGGGACAGAGCGGCATCAGCGTGACGGGCAGCCACCGCTTGCACCCACGACCAAGCAGACCGGCTGGCCGTTCCTCCAGCGTCGCAAGGAAACACGCGTTGCCTTTCACCACAGCCGGCACAACCAGTGGCATATGGGGAACTTGTCCGCGACGGGATAGGGGAAACGCAACGACCGAGAAGAGTTGCAGGCGCGTGGGAATCCAGCGCAAGTTGCTCAAGGGGAGAGAGGGGCGGACGCATTGCAGAGCGCGCTGCCGCCGACTACACGCGGGCCCGCGTCTGCTGGGATGGGACACGGGCGTGCATCACGCGCATCGCTTCACCCGTCGTGGGCAGATACGCGCCACGTCTGGCCGGCACCCGTCGCGACGTTGACACCGACCGTGCGTGTGGCGCCCGCGGTGGTCGGCCGGTCGGCGGAGCCGCCTAGCGTCGGCAGCGGCGGCGGCACCGCTGGCTGCGGCGCGCCTGACACCCACCGCGGAAAAGGTGTCGGCAGTGACCGCCCTGCGTTTGCGCCCGCATGTCGGCTCCGCGTTGCGATTCGGCCGGTGCAGCGGCGGGGGGGTGGCTCTGGCGGGCGGGTCAGGATGCGGGTCCATATCTCCTGTTGATGCGGTCAGTGTTTTCCTGGCTATGCGAGCGAACGAAAAAGATGCAGCAGATGGATGTTGAGTGCCTCGAGAGGAAGTGCCGCGTCACTTTGTCAAGGAGCAGGTGCGTCCTCTGCTTCTATCGCCTCTCTGCCGTTGTGTCAAACAGAAGACAGAAGCGTGAGCGGGATCGGGCATGCCGGACGGCAGTGCTGAGAAGCAGAATCGGTGGTGGGCGGAAAGTGCAACGCCAAGTGGGCTGTCCTCCGCCAAGTGGTGGCCTCAAGACGCCGGCACTGAGGAGCGTGCGAGTTGAAACATGGGGGAGTCAGCTGACTGGGAACCAATTGATCTCCAGCTTTACCCTCAACAACAGCGTTGCTTGGCCGATTTGTCTCCCCCTGGCCTCCGCCTCTGTCCATGTCGCAAGCCTTATCTCGTCAGACAGACCGCCACCACTCCAGGGGAGCAGGTGGTCACGGACTGCATCTGCCGAGGGGGACAGGCGGCAAGTTGCGGGTGCGTCTCGTTGATGCCACAGCCGAGCACAGGGAGTGGCAAGGGTACGAGGTCGGACGAGGCGGAGGTCGGTCGTCCGCTGGTGGCAGACGCAAAGGTGGGGCAGCAGTCAAGGCGGAGGACCTCGACCTTGAGCCACCTGGTGACGCCCGGCCCACCTATGTGTTTGAAGGAGGAAAGTGCCATCCTTTGAGAAAACCGCGCTATCTTTCGCTGCAGTTTCACAAACTCATCAATTGCTGCAATTTCTCAATGAGATTCTTCACGAAGATCAAAGAACGAAAGAAAGCACGTGTTGTTCATGGTGAAAACGGCAAGAAACGGCAAGGATCGCATGTGCAAGGATCTCGTATCACGAGGGCATGCAACTGTTGACGCCGTCGACCGGCGACCAGTCTGACGCGACCCTGGGGGGCCACCAGCACCTCCCGTCAGGCCACCGCGCCCAAGCGTTGCGCCCGCCTGGGCGGTCGACGCAACCGCGTCCGCCGCCCTCGAGGTCCCGCTCGCGGGCCCCTCCCGGGTGGTGTCGTTGTGTCCGGCAACCCACCCAACAACGTAGAGTAACGTGCCAAGCGGCCCCGCGACGCGCCGCGTCACAGGTGGGCGAGCGGCCTCTGAAAGGGGTGTTGGGGGGGGGGGGGGGGGGCGGGGTTTTTTTGTGGCCGCGGCGCCCGTCTGCGGGGGGGGGGGGGTGCCTTGGAAGGGGGGTGGGGGGGGGGGGGGGGGCGTCGTGTTTTTTTAGGGCCGTCGCGCCCCGTCGACTGCGCCGCTGCAGTGCGGCCGCCGTTTTTCTGGCGTGGCGGCCGTAAGCCTACTGTCTGACATCGGGGGACGGGGCAAGGGGGGGCCGGTCTTGGCCCTGCCGGGATCCGCCGCCCCCCCCAGCAGAAACACTGGCGCCGTACCGGTCACGGGCCAATGGCACAGCCGGGTGCGCGCGTCGAGACACGCAATGGCCGCTCTGGTCCATCGTCGGGGCGGTCGGCCAGCGGGACGCTGCGAGTGCCGACTGTCAGGGGGCAGGTCACCAAGGACGCCCTACGCGGCGCGGCGCGGCGAAACCGTCTGGTGGACGGCCTGCCGAGCGAGGACGTGAACGTGCGGCGCCACTCGGCTGCCCGGCAGCTTTGCAAGCACAGGAGGCAGCGACGGAAGCAGTGGTGTCTGCTGGCGAGCGAGCCAGCAGTACTGCAACCTCCCCTCTCCCGCGGTCGACTCCGTTGTTGGCCTGAGTGACAGTTACGTCATGTCAAACCGAGCTCATCCCCCCTAGGCCCGCCGAGCATGTACAGTACAACCAGGCTTGAGGACGCGGCTCAATGCGAGGGGGAAACGCATTCCCAGAGCGCAGGGCAAGCAATGCAACAAAGCACGCTGGTGGCGGGGAAAAACACATAGGCACGTGATGATAATGATGGAGGTCCTAACACACCTAGAGCACCGCGCTTCAAACACGAAGTGGCACACAGAAGCCTACGCGCATACGATGAAGGGGGGGAGAGCGTGGAGGACGAACATTGATTGATCGGCCGACCAGGACACACACACACCACCACCCCCACTCACCACCGCAGCCGGCGCAAAGACGAAAGAAGAACGGAAGGGAAAAAGGAAAGAACGTGAAGCAGCACCCCACACCCGCGGTCGGGGCAACCCAAGCGTGCAGATGCAGACAGACCACCGCCGCCACCGATGCCGCCATGACGACGACTGCAACAGAGAGCGCCCGACGAAGTCACACAGACACAATCCCAGTCGGCCGCACCTCCCGCCCCCCGCCAGCCAGCCCGCTCCAGCAACCACGGCGGCAGACGAAAAGGCCCGGCCGACCACAGAACAAAAGGAAGAAACAAGACACATGACTCTACAGACATGGGGGGATGGCGCTCCCAACGTGCAGGCGGCCAGGAGCGAGGGGGGGGACGCAGCCCACGAGTGCACCTGTTGGCACCTGCAAGGGGTCCGCCGCGGACCCCCCTCCTCCCACGCCGGCCGCTACTCGGTGCCCTCCTCGTCCCTGCACAAGAGGTGGCTGCCGTCCGCGGGTCCGCCGCAAAACGTCGACGACGCTGGCGCATACATGCGGCCGCTGCCGCCACCGGCAGGGACGTACACGGAGGCGGCCACGCCGCTCGCCGCACGCGTGCGTGAGCGCGTCTCAAACGCTGGCCGCAGATGACCACCCGTGTCCATCGACGGCAGAGGGCCCGCAGCGCCGGCGAGCGACGGCGGCCCGCCCCCGGGCTCGGGTGGCCGCCCGCCGTCGCCGTGGGCGGTCGCAACCATCTGCATCGGCGGCAGCTTGATCGGCTGACGTGACAGGTGGGAAGGCATCGACAGCGAGGGGATCTGCGACATACCGCCGCTGAGGGCAGGCAATGACGGCCGGAACGGCAGTGACGAGGACGGGTGCTGCTGCCCGTGAAGGCCGCTGCCACCACCACCGCCGTTGCCGCCCCCGCCGCTGCCCCCACCACCGCCACCGCCGCCGCTGCCACTGCCGCCGCCACCGTGGCCACCCGCCTGTGCCGCTTCACCCGAAAACGAGAGCGGGACGGGCGACAGCGTCGGGCTGCGCGACGTGTACGTCAGCCGTGAGTCTGGCGTCAGCGAGGTGGTTGGCCTGGAGAGCGCCGCGGTGGCCAAGGAGAGGAGAGGGTTCTTAGTGGTGGCCTGCGGGGGAGTTCCACGGTTGCCACTCCCGCCCGTGCTGCCCAGCAACCGTCCGCTGCCGCCGAGCGTCGACGTGGGCGTCAGCGAGCGGAGGGTGCGGGAGCCTTCGTCAGGCAGCGGACTGTGCTTCGGGGGGGTGTTGTACGGATAGGAGACGCCGGAGCCCAGCGGATTTGCACCAAACGACGGCGGTCGGTAGACGCCACCCAGGGGGCGGGGCGGGCCTGACGGGGAGTAGGCTGGCCCGTTGCCGGCACTGCGCAGCGGATATTGGCGGCCACCATTGCCGAGTGCAGGGGAGCTCGGCGCCAGCGGAGAGGGCGCGTCGTACGGCCCACCAACGGCCCCGGTGGTTCCGCCGCTGCCGCCGCCACCGTTGAGACCGTGCACGCCGTTCATCCCGCCGAGGCCGTTGACGTCGTCGCCCGCATATGGCGGTGATGCGCCGTGGCCAACGTGCCCGCCCAGAGACACAAGCGGCGGGGCGAGCGGCAGGGGCCCTTGAGCAACCGGCGGCGACGCGCCAACGGGTTGGAACGGCGGCTGCAACGTGCTCAATGGCCACGAGTAGGCCTGCCGCTGTGGCGGGCGGCCGTGGTCCATCGGCGACGTCACCGCTCGGTTGGCGGCCGCCGCCGTAGCGAGTGCCGCCTCCCGCCGCTGCTGCTTGCGGAGCATCGAGTTCCAATGATTCTTAACGCAGTTGTCGGTGCGCCCTGGAAGACGCAGAGCGATCTGCACCCACCGGTTGCCGAGCTCCTCGTGCGCCGTCCGCAGCGTCTCTTCCTCCTTTTCCGTCCACGCGCCGCGCTTGATGCCCGGCTGCAGTTGATTCAACCACCGTTCACGGCACTGCTTGCCGGACCGGCCGGGTAGGTTGGACGCCACCTTGGACCACATCTTTGCGTGCGCCGCCACCGACGAGGCCACCGTCGCAGCCTCCTCCTGCGAGATGCCGCTCTTGACACGCCCGCTCGCGACCGTTTCCTCGTACACCAACTGCACGAGGCGGCGATCCTCGTCGCGCGCCCACGTCGCGCTCTTGCGCGTTTTCCCAATCCCCATCAGCCGCCGCTTGCCGCGAGTGTCCCCGCCGCTGCCGCTATCGCAGCCGGGCGAGTAGTGGTCGGGCGGCCCGCCCATGCCCGCCGTAGAGCTCCGGGTGTAGCGGCCCGACGGGGGCAACGGCGTGCTTGACCGGGACCGCATCAGCACGTTGTTGGAGCCGGGGCCGGCAGGGCCCCCGCCGCTGCTGTAAGAGAAGCCCCCATTGAGATGGCCTGGGTGCGGGGGGGGGCTCTCGCGGGGCGGCAGGCTCGCTCGACCCCCGCGGTATTCATCCGAGCGTTGCGGGTGGTACCCGTCATCACCGAGGGGCTGCCACCTGTTGTCCCCCGTCCTAGGATCTCCGCTCGCGTAGCCCCGCCCGTGGCCATAGGCGACGTGCTGGGCCCTCGGTTCGACGCCTTGGTAGCCGCCGTGAACCGCCTCTGGAGAGGGCCTTCCATTGTGGTACCCTCCGGCGTAGCCACCAGCCATGTAGCTTGGTCCGCCAGGGTGCCCACCGGGGTGCCCGCCGGGGTGGCCGCCAAGATGACCACCAGGATGACCACCGGGATGGCCACCAGGATGGCCACCAGGATGACCACCCAGGCCCCCTCCCAGGCCAACGCCACCCCCTCCAAGGCCAACTCCATTGCCGCCAAGACCGACCACACCCCCTCCCATCCCCCCTGCAAATCCCCCTATATCTGGCGGAGGAAAGCCAACTCTGGCGCCGCCGCCGCCGCCGCCGCCACCTACGCCACCGCCCAAACCGCCGCCGATGCCACCGCTACCGACGAGGCCGCCACCGCTTCCGAGACCGCCGCCGCCGCCGAGGCCGCCGCCACCACCGCCGCCGATGCCGCCACCGCCACCGCCGCCGAGGCCGCCGCCGCCTCCGCCGCCATCACGCACCTCGCTGACATTGTCATAGTCACCGAGCTCCCCTCCGTCCCCCCCGTTGCGCAAGCTCCGCGTTGTCATTCCTTCATAGTTGACGGGCACACCACGTGAGGAGTGCCGCAGCGTCATAGTGACGCCGCACGTCAGAAGGGGCGCATGGGTGACAACGCCGACGTCGGCGCGTTACCAGGAGGGGGGCAGGCGAAGGCGTTCCGCGGGGGTCCTGCAGCCCAGACGCCAACGAAAGAAAAGATGGAAAAGGGGAATGGTGAGGGGTGGAAAGAAGAAGAGGCAATGAGGCGTGGGAAAAGGGATGGAGAATCCTCCAGAGGAGTCGACGGTGTGACGAGCACCCGACAATGGGTGGTAAGGACCCTGCGTGTACGCAAAGGACCTCTTGGGCGCTTGATGGTCTTGAGCGGGGGCCTCACGATGGATCGTGTGGGGGCGGACGGCTGCCGCGCTCGCAACCGGCTCCGGTGTCGCCCGACGCGGGCCGTCCCCCCCGGACGCACCCGCACCGTCGTCGGCGACAAGTGGCTCCCAAGCCGCCAACAAGCAGGATGGAGACCAACGCCCCGACGGAGAGTACACACCGTAACGAAAAAGACCGATTGTGGGAAGGGAGAAGGGGAGAGAACCGCACGCAGCGGCGTCGTGCCCGGGCCACGCAAAAGAAAGAAAGAGAGAAAAGATCACCGACACACGCACCCGGACCCGCCCGTCGGGGGGGCCAAGCCACACCCGGAGAGATAGCACAATCCCCCCCCCCCGTACGGCGATGGGGTCGCCAACGGACGCGACGTCGTGACCGTGGGGGGGACCGACGGCGGCGGTGTGGCCGTCACAGACGCAGCGGCGTCAGCGGGGGACCCGGCCGACGAGACGAGCGGCGCAAGGAGGGGCCGGCCGCGGCCGCGCACACAGGCCGGCCACAGCGCCGGCTACGCCACGCAACAGTGGGTCAAAATGGGGATGCCGACCTTTGAAAACAACGGAAAAAAAAAAACGGCAAGGCGACCCCATTGGTCGCCGGACGCGGCAGTTGACCTCGTTGACCAGCGGAGTTGAGGGATCAATTTGAAAACTGACCGGCATCAAAAATCTTGCACGTCGACAGCGGGTGTCGTCAACTCTGCAACATGTGCAGCAAGGAACAGCATAGCGACGAAACAGCCGATAGAAGCCGTTCCGTGTCTCTCAGTACTATACCAATCAGCATGTAACTCAAACCATCAAAAGATGAAGGCCATGCAAGCAGAAACGCAAAGAATGGACGTTGACATCAAGAACATCGTGGGCTCAGTCATCACCGCCCTCTTCTGCTTTTTGGCAGAGCGCAAACGGGAGTTCACAAGGACGAAGGAAGACCGTGTCCGTGTCTTTTATGCCGCGGGACAAGCTCAAGAACAGGGCCATGTGAGCTTCATGGCGAAACTCTCCTTTCATTCATGGAGAATAAGCATCTTCTGGTTGCCTTGCCCTTGCCTCGCCCGAGTCCACGCGGTCCTGTACACATTGTCCTTCCGTGCAATTCGGGTTTCCTTTGTGCTCGTGCTCTGGCTCTTGTTCTTCTTCTCTGCCCACTTCCTGGGCGACGGGCCTCTGCGTGTATTCGAACTGAGGGCCTCTTCATGAGAACTACACAAGATTCAGGAAGGGGGGAAATCCTGTGACCTGGCTGGATCACAAGTCCAACCCGGCACTGGAGCCCCCGATCTCATGAGATACGACGAGCTCTGGTGTGCGCTGAAAGACCGCGTGCTTTCACCGTACTGCAACCAAGGTAGATTCGAGGGAAAAGGGGGTGGGAGGTGCGACGCGCTCGCTAGAAGAGAAAGCAGGGGGGCAACATACTATTTTTTTCATGGCAGCTTGAGAAGCCAGTCCAGTATCAATTGCACCTCCACGTCCTGCAGATACATGGCGCGGGCACACAGTATTCTCACGCAGCGGGCCACTGCTCCTTTCGTGCCACTTATCCGACGCCGTACATGCGTGTACAGCGGTCCTGCAGCGCTCACCGAGGGTCCATGTGGGCATGCGACACGTTGTTTGGGCTTGCTCTGTGGTTCCCCGCGGACCTTCACAGGAGCACCAGTACCCGAGCCGCCTACTCACGACTCGCCAGCAGACATGTGCGATAGTCTAACGTCGCACGCGGCACGGTGAAAGAAGCCACCCCCTCCTGCCCCTACCGCTCGTCGAACGCCGCCGACAGCGCCCAGCCATACGAGAGCACTAGAACGCACGACCCTCCGATCAAAGTGCCCGTGAACAGACACACGTTGCCGTTGGGCGTGGTCGCTTCCATTTCCCCATCTTGCCAGTGTCTCTAGCAGGCCGCTAGGCCGGCCGAGGCGGTCGCTGTCCGGTCGCCCTACTGGGCAATCAGTAAAGCGGCAACGGCCGGTTTTGCACCGGGTGGACACGCTTGCTGCTATGAGGCAGTAGCGCTTGGGCGCAGCGTAGCGCCCGGTGCGTCCGCCCGCGGGGGAACTCCGCACGACGGGGCCGCTTCGTCGCCATCTCACCAATCTGACACCGTAGAGACGGGAACCGCAAGAGAGACAATGGCCCACACGTCAACAAGGCAAGGCAGGAACAGGCCGAGTACGGGACGCACTGGAGCGAGTGGCAGCTGCTCCACCAAAAACAAGAGGCAGCTGCCCCGACGTCGGCATCGGTCGACCGGGCAGCCCATGGCGCACGAAGCAGTGGCCGTGGCGCACCAGCCGGCCGGCACGGGGGTGTGGTCCGCAACGCGCGGCGGGAGGAGACCTCGAGTGCCCATGGCGTCCAGTAGCGTGCCATGGCCGCCGCGGTGCCCGACCAAACAGCTCGAAAGCTGTCTTTTTTCAACGGGCAACGACGATTGATCCGCCTCGCGGCCTTGAGCGGTAATTGCGCCAAGCCGCCGCCCCCGCCCGCGGCTGTCGGACACGGACAGATCCCAACAGCGGCCGCTGGTGCCGCGAGAGGCGGCACGACGCGTGGCGGGTGGGCGTGGGCAGATCTCGGCCAGTCGCGACACGCGCGGCAGCCCCGCCCCGCCGACTTGTCAGAGCCGGGGGTGGAGGGCGTGGGCTTTTCGCGCCCCCCACCGTCGCCTGCAGGGGCGGTATCGATCCCCCCTCCTTGCCCCCCCCGCCTCCCTCGCCTTCCCAACCTTCCGGCCCGTCGGCGGTCCGTTTTGCATCTCTCGTTTTCTTTTTCTTGGTCGGCACTTGTATTCTCGTCGTGCTCTGTTCCAACACGTGGTCGCCCCAGTCCCCTTTTTCCATCTGCCCGACCCCCCTTCCCCCCCCCGCGCGTCGGGACTCGCCGGAGCCGCGATGGATCCTGCCGTGGACCCCCCCGCCGTTGCCGACGCCAAGGCCGTCACCCCCGACGGCCTCGTCACCAAAACGGTGCTCACGGCCGGGTCGGGCGAGGCCGCCGGCCGCGCCTCCCGCGTGTGGGTGCACTACACGCTCTGGGGCCCCGTGCCGCCGACGCCGTCGGCCACCGCCGCGGGCGCGTCGGCGTCTACCCCGCCCCCCGCCGCCGCTGTGGCCGCCGCCGCCGACGGGAATGGCGCCGCGGGCGTCCCCCCCCCCCCCCCCCCCCCACTGCGGGTGGTGGAGGATTCCGCGACCCGCCGCCGCTCCCGCGGCGCCCCCTACTCCTTCCGCATCGGCACGGGCGCGGTGTTGCCCGGCCTTGAGGTGCTCGCCGCGGGCATGTGCGCCGGGGAGGTGGCGGCGGGGGTGCTCCGGGGCCCCTACGCGGGCGCCCGCGCTGGACGTGGCGGGCGGGGCCTCCTTTTCCGCGTCACGCTCGTGCGCTTTGTCGGTGACGTGCGCTCCAAGGGGGTGCTCGGCCTCGAGCCGGCGGGGCGGCTGGAAGCGGCGGGGCTGTTTAAGGAGGAGGGCAACGGGCTGTTTAAGGATGGCAAGTATGGGGAGGCGGCGGTTGCGTACGAGCGGTGTTTGCAGTACCTCGAGTATGTGAATTACGGGGCGGCGGCACCGTCGGCAGGGGGAGCGGCGGGGGGGGGGGGGGAAGGGCCGGCAACGGGGGGGGGGGGGGCGGGGGAGGAGCAAGCAGCCGCCGAGGGCGACGCGTCCGCCGAGGGCGACGCGGCCGCCGAGGGCGACGCGGTCGCCGAGGGCGACGCGGCCGCCGAGGGGGAGGCTCCCGCTGCGGATGAAGGGGCGGAGGACGAGGCAGGTGCGTCTGCCGACGTGGGTGCAGCTGGTGAAGCAGATACGGCCGGCGAGCAAGGTGCGGCTGCCGAGGAGGGCGCGACCGCTGAGGAGGGTGCGGCTGTCGAGGAGGCCACTGGAAGCGGGGACGCGGCGGACGGCGACGCGGCTGCTGGCGGCGACGCGACTGCTGACGGCGACGCGGCCGGCGACGGCGACGTGGCCGGCGACGACGACGCGGCCGGCGACGGCGACGCGGCCGGCGACAGCGACGCGGCCGCCGCCGGCGACGCGGCCGCCGCCGCTGCCGAGCCAGCGGCCGACGCCGCCGCCGACGCGGCACTCACAGCCGAATTAACCGCCGACGTTTCCGA
>Ga0114953_1001919_pt1 | contig 14678 bp, 9 predicted proteins | sample SidtaG_FD_87298 | JGI IMG/M metagenome (GOLD analysis project Ga0114953, IMG submission 87298) | Marine algal microbial communities from Sidmouth, United Kingdom - Sidmouth_Male2 metaG | ecosystem: Host-associated > Algae > Red algae > Unclassified | place: Sidmouth, United Kingdom | collected...
CCGCGGGGGGGGGCCCCCCGCGGGAGGGCGCCCGGGCGGGGGGGCCTGTCCCCCGGGGGGCCCCCCCAAGGGGGGCCGGCCCCCCCCCCCCCCCTCCCAACAGCGCAGCCGTCGTCGACGACGACGACGAAGAGGCGGCCGTCGACACGACGCGCAGCAGCGCCGACGCTGCGGCGGGGTTGCTCCCAACCGCCCGCACGCCGGCCGACGCTTGGCGCGACACGCACCCGTCGGGCGGGCGGCGGGCGGCCACGACCGCCGCGGCGACCGCCACCGACGGCGTCGGCACCACCGCCGCCGCCGGCGCGGCATCGGCAGCGGCGAGCGGCCGCCGCCGCCGCGTATCGACCAGCGGCGCCACAGTGGCCGCAGGCGCAGCCGCCGCCGCCGCCGCCGCCGCCGCGCCCGCCGTTAGGGTCCCGGTCAACGCCGCAACGCGGTCGTCAAACTCCCGCGGCGCCACAAACGTGCGCCACTCAATCGCGGCGAGGAGCGCCAGCTCCAACAACTGCATTTCCGCCGGGCACACCCCCCCCACCGCCCCATAGTGCGCCGCCGACACAATGGTATCGTCGTGGAGCTTGGCCGCCACCGACACGGCCGTCAGCAGCAGCCGGTGCGCATTGAGCGGGGAGGGGGAGAGGGACTCAGGGCACGCCACCGCCGCGCGGGAGAGGAGGATGGAGGCAAGGACGACGCTCGCCGCCGACGCGCCGCCATATTGGCACACGCGGTCGACATAGGCGGCAATGCCAATGCCGGGGGGCTCCACGCAGTGGAAGGCGGAATTCCAGTCAACGGCCGCAGCAGCGGCACCGTCGGCAGGGGAGGGGGGGGTCGCCCGCCGCCGCGGCGCCGCGCCGATCGACGCGATTTGCGCTTCGAGCCACAACCCCAGGGCGGCCGCCGAGACGCCGTCGGCGACAAAAGCGCCCCAGGTCGCCGTCGCCGTCCTCCCGGCCGGCGGCGGTGGGGTGCGCGCAGGCACGGGCGACGAGGCGTGGACGTCGTCACAGCCGCCGACCACCGCCGACGGCGGCACGTCGGCGGCGCACCCAAAGCCCGGGTCTTGTGGAAGATCCCCCTCGGCGCCCGAGGAGAGGAGCGACATCCATGACAGGGATTCCGAGACCGTCGCCGACGGGGGCCCCGTGGGGCCCTCACACCCGCCCGCGCCATCCGCCGAGGCGCCGCCGGGCTCGCCGTTGGGCGTGCCGTCGGGGGTGCCGACGGCGCCCGCCGTCGCGCGCGGGCACCCGTCGTCCGCGGGCGCGACCGCTGTCGCCTTGATCATCGAGGGCGCGGCGTCGTCACCGATGCGGCCGTCAATCATGGTGGGGGACGCCATGGTATCTCTTGACGCGGCACGTCAACGCTAGCGACGCCCGTGCTGAGGACCCGCGGCGCCACCGAGGCGCGCGGGGTAAAGCGTCCAAACCGGCCCGCCGGAGGATTCACCGCCGCCCGCAACACACTTTCAAGCACCAACAAGGTCACAACGCCAACGGTACAATGTTGACGCCGTCGTCGGTTCTGTGGACGCTGCCCCAAACAACCGTGGCGTCGACGAGCGAGGCACGGCCGCGTCCGCGGCGTCCGCGGACGAGATGAGGTGAAAACCACTAGTCCTCGCGCGCACACTCGAAGCACCGGTCGCAACGCGAGATAAGCCGTATCGTCAACCACCCACACGGCGGGTGCGGCGCGTGGTCCCCGCGTCGCACGAGAGAGGGCGGCTGTGGACGTCGGTGAACCACTGGTGGCGGCGGCGGCGGAGGCGGCCGCGGCGTGAAGGGGTGTCTGGGGGGGGCGCGCTCGCGCTGTGGCTTTGGCCCGTGCCCCAGCCAAATCAGCAGGGCAGAAACGCGTCGGCCCCCCCCCCGTCACGCCCCCGACAGCAGCGCCCTGGAGACCGCCCCCCGCCGGTTGGCGGCACGAGGGGCGTCGTCAGCGGCGTCCAGACGGGGCCAGGCGCTGGAGCCGCTTGGCGGGGGTGGCGCTCCAGATTCAAGGTCAACAGTAGCCCACGCGCGCTCATCGTGGAGCGCGTGCATCTCCCGCGATGAGGCGCCGCCCACAGCCTTACAGGGCGGCTGGGCGCGTGCCGCTGTCGATTGTTTTGAAACTGGTTCGAGGCGTTCCTCCCCCGCCTCACTGGGGGCTGCGGAGGGGTACGTGTCGGCACGTGCCCGCGACCACACACACGGGCCGGCTGAGGCCACGCTGGAGGCGGTGACCGGTGCCACTCACCACCAGATTTGATGACCGTGGCCTTTGCAAGCACTGAGTTGCACGCGCGTGTGAATCTTGGCAGGCTACTTTTTGTTGACCCTCTCGCTGGACGAGCCCGTGGCGCCACCACAGCCGACCGTGTGGACGGTCGCGCTCGCGGCAGTCGCGCGGCATCCGCCGCCCATTTCGCTTGTACACGGTAAAACACTCGAAGTCCAGGAAGCTCTCAGAGTCTGGAATCGCATCCAGGAAGCTACTGTACACCCCGCTCACAAGGCGCGATTTAGCCTTCCTGGATTCCACGTTCCAGGACCCTTCAGGGCCTATCTCGGGACTGCACCAGGTCGGGCCGCATCACCGGCCCTCCGCCCAACCAACCTGCACATTTCGGCACGGCGTCGATATTGGTGACCGATTTCGACCATCGTAGGCAGCCAGGCCCCGCCACCGAGCGCCCCCAGTGGGGGGGGGGGTGGCGGCGGACCAGCCCAGCCGACCACCCCCAGATCCACGCGGCATCCGGGCGCCGTCGGGGTGCCGCCACACCGCGTCACGGCACGGCGGCCGCTTCCCGCTTCCCGCCCCCGCCCCCCCGGGCGGCCGCTTCCCGCCCCAGCCCCCCCGAGCGGCCGCGGGCCCAGCGGGTGTCGCCGGCCGCGTCGATGGCGCTTCCCTGTCGCCCTAATCGTTGCCACCACCCCCTGTCGCCCCCGCCCCCTGGCGCCGCCGCCGCCCCGGGTGGCCGCCAATCGCCGGCGTGGCGTCGCGGCCGCGCCGCGCCCCCGCCACCGTCGGCGGTTGGAGGCGCGGCGGCTACCGCTAGCGGCTCCTCCCCGTCGTTTTCATCGTGGCCACCACCCCCCACCCCCTCTCTCCACCGCCCCCTGCCGCCGCCGCCGCTGCGGGTGGCCGGTCATCGCCGGCGTGGCGTCGCTGCCGCGCCGCGCCCCCGCCACCGTCGGCGGTTGCGGGCGCATTACCACTAGCGGCTCCTCCCCATCGTTTTCATCGTGGCCACCACCCCCCACCCCCTCTCTCCACCGCCCCCTGCCGCCGCCGCCGCCGCGGGTGGCCGCCCATCGCCGGTGTGGCGTCGCGGCCGCACCGCGCCCCCGCCACCGTGCGCGGTTTTGGACGCGGCGGCTGCCGCTAGTGGCTCCTCCCCGTCATCCTCATCGTGGTCGCGGCCGGCACCCCCTGGCTCCACCGCTCCATGCCGCCGCCGCTGCCGCGGGTGGCCGCCCATCCCAATAGTGGCGTCGCGGCCGTGCCTGTCCTCCGCCGCTTGAGGATACTGCTCGCTCGCCGCTCGTCATGGAGCGCAGGGACGTCTTCTACACTACTGTTGAGGACCTGCAATTGGCCTTGACTTCCACGACGGCGGATAGTGCCGTTCACGCCCAGGCGCAGCTCTCCCATGACGGGGACGTTGTTTTTGTCGACGCGGACGACCTGCAACGGGCGCCAGGTGCCACGTCGTTGGCATGCGCTCCACCAGAACCGCGGGCCTCCTTCATCGAGCGGCCTGGCGGCTACCCCCGAAGAGGACCAGGGCGCAAGAAGGGGTCGGGTCTGGACCTCCGTGAGTCGCTGCTCCAGGTGCTCCTCGTACTGCTCTCCACGAGCGCCTACATGAACCTGATGGAGCTCTTCGCACCAGACGAGCTCGCGCATGTCAACCTCACGGGGCTCCGCAATCTGCGCTACAAGCTGTTTAAGATCACGGACAAGGCGCTGCGCACGCGAGCGTGGGATCTGTCGCGGAGCGGTGCCGTCGGAGTGCTGATCAAGTACGGCACGGGAGGGTCGCGGGACGACCGTGGGCGCCATCTGGCCGTGGCCGTCGAGGTCTCTTTAACCAAGGACGGTGTCGTTTGCGTGTGCAGTGAGGCCGAGAAGTGCCTCGGCGATGGGAGTTGCTCGATGCAGGAGCCGATGCAGAAGGCGCTCGACGAGGTGCGGTTGGCCGCCGGCGTGACCATGGCCGACTTGTTTGTCATCCTGGGCGCGTCTCGTCGGATGCGCTCCCGCGTGGTCGGTCGCGCAGTGCTCTACGGGCCCTCCACTTGCGTCGTGAAAATGCAAGGGGGGAGCTGGCCGTTCGCTGTCGTGCGCAAGACGAGGACGGCCAACTGGATTTGCTTCTCGTGCCGGACGGCGGACGGCAGTTGTCAACACGCTGCGGCCGCCTCTGAGGCGGCTAGAGGCGGAGCTGCTGATGAGTCCGAGCCGGAAGACGGCTCCGACGACGATAATGCCGGCGTGGATGGCAGCGCTGGTGACGGTCGTGGACCGACGGAGAACGAGCATGGGCACGGGCAACGGGCTTGGAACGGCTCGAGTGGCTTGGATGTCGAGGGGCGACGTCCGGATCGCCGCAAGCAGACGCCCCAGTCTCTTCTCCCGCGCCACATTGTTCCACCGCTTGCTGCTCAAGAAGAGCGAGCCACCATCCTGCTCGCTCTTCAAGATCCGAGTATCACGCTATTTTTTCCTGCAGCTGACAAGTGCCCGTACTGCCAAGTGGAGCGCTTGACGAACCGCACGCAGCGGGAGGTGCTGGTCGAGTGCGGCGAGGGTGTGGCCTCGGGTGTCGTCTACACTTGGAGGTGCCACATCTGCAACTACCGGGTGATCCCAGATGGCCGGGACCTCGGCATTGTGTTCACCTCCTCGTCGACCGCCTACTCGGAGGTCTTCCTGTTTGAGATGTCGGTCAACCTCTCTCGCAACGGTAGCTCCCTGCGCTCTTCCGCGTACCTCCGAGATGCTTATTGGGAGATGAGCTCTGCCCACGTCTACCCCGACGCCCAAGACAAGCTGGGATCTGTCACGACGCTGCGCAAGGCCATCATCCTGTACCTGTCGCTTGTTATTGCGGGGATCCCAGCAGAGGTGACGCGGTGCTCCAAGTGCGTCCGCCTCGACGGCAGTTACGCCATCGTTTGCTTTGATGGCCTGCAGCTCGGGTACCGCCTCAAGTTCATGGTCCCTTTCCTGCGGTCGTCCACCAAGATCTCCCCCATTGCTCGCGCGTCGGTGTACGCCCGCGTCATCAGGGACGAGGCGCTGTCTAAGGCGCTCGGCGGCGTCTTGTCGGCCACTACATCGGAGAAGAAGGTCACCATCACAACGCTCACGGCGATGCGCGGCAACATCATGGCCTTTATCTTGCTGAATGGCTACGTGGAGGTCGACGGATTCGTCAAAACCTTTGCTGGCAGCACGTTGCCCAAGAAGGGCCGCAAGCAAGACCGCGGGTGGGACCCGATCGAGGACGGGGGAGTACGGACGGAGCTGATTGAGTTCCTTCGGTTCTTCTTTGTTTGCCGCCGAGCAGCCCGTGCATTGGCAATGATCATCCTTGGTGGGCCACTGGACCTCCTCCGCCGCGTACCTCGGCCGCTCATTGCGGCAGTCCAGGCCGCTGCGGCCGACTTCTCGGACGACGCCGCCCAAGTTAGCGGCGGCGTCACGGCCTTCAACACGCACGAGATGGGCAACGAGGTGATCGACGAGGGTGCGCAGCACGACCGCTCCTCGGCGGACGGCGGAGCGGAGGTGGATGACGACGGGGCTGCGTCCGAAGGTGGAAGCGTGGTGACGGATGCCAGCTTGGCAAGTGACGGCGAGCTGTCTGACAGCGGCGCCGTCAACATCCCAGAGGGCGCTGCCGACGAGGACTTCCGCGCTAGTGCCGCGTACGTGCCGCCGACGGGGGCATGGGACGATGATGCGCCGTTGCGCTTCTACGCGGAGCAGTTTGGAGAGCCGGCGTTGGCGGACACCGGGGGCGCCAGCGGAGCCGTGCAGATCCGGAAGCTTGTGCTGCCGCTGCGTGCCGGCGCGCCGTGCACGGCTGCGTCGGCGTTGAAGGTGCTCGACTTTGTCCGGGCCGTTGTGGTTGACCCTTTCACCGTCTGGGCCCCGACCGACGACTGGTCTGCTGTGGACGCTGTGTTCAACTGCCTTCTCTCCAATGACTTCAGCATGGCGCATTTGTCGGACGTGGTAGCCAGGACAGATGTCAGTGACCTGCGCCTGTTGCGGGGCGCCGTTGCTTGCTTGGCGCCCACATTGTGCGCTCACGCCGAGGTACGCCGCGTGTTTGCCGAGCTTCTGTTGTGCCTGGTTGAGACGCGCGGAGACTACGACGACTTTGTAGCGGGCGCGCCGCCCGCTGACGCGGACTCAATGCTCCCGTGCGGCAGCGACTCGGAAGGCGACGCCAGCAGTGACGACGAGGGCATCTCCAAGACGGCGATGACGTTGGCACACCCCGACCAAGTATTCACGCCGCAGCAGTACACCCGCACCTGGCTGCTGCCCGAGGCAACGGCTGCCGCGTATGCCGCCGCGCACGGGCTCCCGGTGGGGCACGTTGAGAACTTTTTGAGGACGGGCGTGTGGGCTCCGGGGCTGCCGCCCATCCGGTCGCTGCCTGGCTTTGTCGGGGGGTCGAGCGCCCAGACGGACTTCCCCGACTGCCAGCACGACATGGGCAAACAGAAGAGTCACACCGGCGGTACGTTTGGGGGCTTTTGCACGTTTACGCATCCTAAGTGCCTGGGTGTTGTGGTGCTGGACCAGTCAGAGAGCCAGCGGATGCCGATCGAGTTTGTGGTACAGCGGTTTGCCACCCTACCGGACACCATTATTTACGACTTTGCCTGCGCGGCTCTCAAGACGGCGCTGGTCCGCCTCCCCCACGTGGCCAAGAAGGTGTCTCTGCGGGTCGACCGCTTCCATTGGCGCAAGAACCACACGCTCTGCAGCAAGGCTATGTCACCCGACTCGTACGCTTCCATGGACGGGGCCAACACCTCGTCATCCGAGGAGCGCAACGCCCTGTCGCGCCGCCAACAGCACCACCTACGTCAAATGAAGCAGGACCACTTCATTTTATTCACGGTGTACCAGCAGGCGCTCTCCAACGTTGTTGCTATGTACCGCGACCACGCGACCAGGGAGACGACCATCAAGTGGCCAGAGTGGTACCGCCGGACGCATGTGGACAATGAAGATGAATAAACTGTCAACTGTTTTCTGTTGCTATCCGCTGCCGCTGGTACATAGGGGTAGCCCGATTGGTAGTATCAGATAGCAACGCTTCACATGTTTCTGTGCGGGGATGCCGCACATGAGAAGGCGGCGACGAAGAGCGGTGTCTAGGCTGTTGGCTGCAACAGAAGGTCATGGAGTGTCCACCGTGGCCCCGGGAGAGCCCGCTGCTCAGAGAAATTGAGCAATGGCGAGGGTATCGATGGCGACGGTAGTCACCGCCGGTCTCTCTGACCGCCTATAATAGCTGTTCGTAGCACATCAGAGGGCTCCGTGCGTACCTGATGTCTGGTCTGACAGCTCTTGTGGCGGTATTTGAGGTGGGCGCTGGAGGTCTGTTTGTGGCCAGTGTCGTAGGGAGGAACGGGTGAACGGGCCGGCGGTGCGGCCGGAAGTGCTCCGCGTCCAGGGATCAGCCACAGCCGGCTGATGTGAAAGGCGGGGGATCTTGCGCCAGAGTCAATGCCAAGCGATGTACATTAGCCCGTGTCACAGGATTGTTCCACAACCGAGCCAATATGGCGAAGCAGTGTATCCTGAGGGAGGTGCAGTCGTTGCTCAAACGATACGGTTTGAGTATTGCAGGAACCCAGTCGGAACTGTCGGTAGCGGTGGGGTCCGAGTATGGATATCGTCGGCCTGGCTGGCTGTCACCCGCGGCAGACAAACCTGAAGCGAGGTGCCGCAGATGGCGTTTACTCCGTTGGTTGTGTGATCTCTGCATTCGGCTGCCACAGGCTGCTTGTTGCCGTACTGCCTGCTGTCGCTCGCCTCCAGGCCGGCGCCCAGTGACGCGACAGCTGGTATCTCGTGGCAGCGGCAGCCAGTCGGGGGTTACAAAAACAACTGCAGTCGCAGTCGCTCCCGATGAGGAGGCACCCGTGGGTGGGTTCCGCACCAAGAGAACAAAAATGGCCCGGCAGGTGAGAGGGTGGGCGCCTTCGTCATGGACCTGGTATCTGACTGTGCAACGGGTGGCCAGCTGGTGTCTCTAGTATAGTACCTAGTCAGACGGAGCCTGTGCCGCTGTGGCAGGCACCTCTTGTGGGCTCAGAGTCTGTCAGTGGGATGGGGCGGCCGTCCCCACCATTTCGCCATGTCCAGTATCTCTGCACCCTCCGCTCCACCCGCAACTGCGACTCAGGTAGTCTCCACGAACCCGGATTCGTGGTCATGAGGTGGCTGGTGGGGTGTCATCTGGTGACCGATCAACGATTGATGCCGAATGGGTTCATAGGGCACAAATCTCAGCTGTCCCGACGCCACTCAACGCGCTTTCCCCGTTCCGAGGGACCCTTGACCCTGGCTTGCTCAACGAGTTCTGACCTTTCCTGTGTCCGCTCCGTTCGGTTATTCTCTTTACTTACCACCACGCGGCTCTTGCAGCTTTTGCTTTCAGCCTTGGCTGGTAGTGTTCCCCCACCCCGCCCACCCCTCCACGCTATCCTGCCCTCTCATCACCCTTCTCCTCCACCCCCCCCCTTCCCCTACCCAATTCTCCCTGCTGGTCTGGCCAATCTGTCGGGCTCGTCGGCGCCGACCGATTTCTGTCCGCCAATCCTTGATGGCGTTGTTCGACCACACCTCCTTGTCCCACACCGTCGGCCGGCCTTCTATGACCATGCCAGCTTCACCTCCCAGCGAGCGTATGCAACGCCACGACATGGAGGTGGGGCGGGTCGCGGTATATGCCACCCGTCCAATCGTGTCTGAGGATACGACGGTGGTTGGAGCGCCTGGTGCTTGTTGCTGGGTGTGGTGGCTTCTTACACGTGCCTTTCGTGTGCACGATGGCCCGGTGTGTGATCGGTTTGCCTTGTACACTCGTTTGTTCCGTGGTCCCTGTTGTTTGGTCTCCAAGCATTCGCGTGGCTGCCGTCATTGGACCGCCGTCGATTATGTTCTTTGACTGGGCTGGGTGATGACGTTGTAGAGTTCGTATAGAAAGTGTTGGGTGCAGTCTACATGAGCTTTGATACCGAGTCCCTCCGAGAAGCAAAGGCCTCCAGTCGGGCGTCCTCGTAGCGCTTCCCGCAATGCAAGAGAGTAAACAAAATTCCAAGACGCATGTGATCACCAACGAGCCCCGGTATCTGGCCCAGCTTCTCCCCAGTCAGAGCACACCAAAGATGAGCCAAAGCAAAAGGCCCGCAGTTGTAGGCGTCCCTCTGGTATGGCGTGTTAACAAAAGACACGTTCCACTTGTCAACCACGGACGCGCTCGGGTCGCCGAGCCGCCGCAAACGGTCCATCTCCCGTGCGAAAAGCTGCACGCGCGACACGGCAAAGTCCTTCTCGTTCATGAAGCACCCGTCGGACGAGTCGAAGATGTTGATGTGGCCGTCGGGCACCACCTCCGCCGAGATCCAGTGCTGCCCGACCAGGTTGAGAAGCATGACGAACCGGTGGTAGCGGGCGTGCGGCATCACGTCATAGATCTCCTTGACTTTCTCCAGGGCGACGGCCTCGTCAACCCGCTTCTTGTTGCACGTCGTGAAGGAGGCCGACTGGCCGGTGAGCAGCACGTAGGCGGGCGTGTGGCGCTGCACACTGTGTAGCCGCATCTCGACAAGCGCGGCGTCGAGCACGCCGTTGGTCATGTACTCCCGCTGGCCGCCAAGCACCAAGTCGGAGTAGGCGACCGTGCAGCCACCGTACATGCGGGAGCCCAACTTGTCCCCTTCAGAGCCGGCGCCCAAAAGGAAGTACCGCCACGCCGGGTCGCCGACGCGGCGCTCGGTGCACGCCGACCACACGAACTCGGAGGCGGCCCCCACGGACAGCAGTGAGCCGACCAAGAACTCGAGCTGCCAGGGAAACTCCGCGGTACTCTTCCGCAGTGGTTGCAACCACTGGGAGAACGCCGCGCACATCTTCAGCTGCTCGTTCAGCGAGTGCACCGAGGACATGTTGATGAGCGAGGCCGTCGAGCACTGCATCGGGGAGTGCTTGCCGACAGCCATGCACACAACCGCCGATGCGGCCCGCGCCGCGTCTCCGCCCAGCCGCGCATCGCCAGCCGACTCCCTGTCCAGCGAGACCGCTCTGCCCGAGCCGTCGGACATCGCCAGACCCCGAAATGCCTGCTTGAGTAGATCCCGGGGGAGGACGACACGCAGCTGGTCTTCAGCATGACGTACCATGACAATCTCGTTAGCGGGCAGCGCCAATATGGAGACGCGAGTGGACGACGGCAGTAGCGGAGCGGGGTCCAGCAGCAACAAGTCGGAGATGTTGTACACCTGGGTGGCCTGCGCCAATTGCGATAAGGGTGCCATCGCCAGTGGCAACTCCCCATCATCGGCGGGCGGGTCGAGCACGTCTTTGCCGGCCGGCGGCGTGGGCGTCTTGCCGCCACTCGTCTTCTCGACCGGGTCCGTAGCCGTCGCGACATCACCACTAAGTCGTAGCATCCTCTTCTTGCGGCTTCGCCTACCGCCTGCGTTGGCAAACGCGTCGTCCCCTTGGCGAAAGCGCTTGGCAACAGCAATCTTGTTGAGCGGGTTCTCCATCATGTACCCGCGCAAGACGGCGCTCCAAAAGGGGCAGAGGTGGGCGGCGACACAGAGGACGAACCGCTTCTTGTCGACGCCGCCAGCCCCGCGTGCCTTGCCGTTGTCGGGCGGGACAAACGACCCGCCGTCGGCCGACACGGTCGCCCCTTCCAGCCCCCACTGGTTGAGCAGGAGGCCGGGTGGCGTCACCCGCGACCAGGTGAAGTCTCCCCTCCGCACGCCCCTGGAGTGGAGTAGGGTGAAGGCCTTCTTGAAGATAGTCTTGACGATGTTGTACGTCAGCTGCTTGTACGAGCGCAGGTTGCACTTCTTCAGCACAGCGCCGAGCTCCACCAACGATAGCGTCTTCTTGCCCTTCTGCTTGGCTTCCAGCGATAGCAGCAGTTCCGCACCATTCATGGTGATCTCGGGGTACACCACGTCGGCGACGTCGCTGCCGCTGGCTGCGTCGCCGCCGCCGTCCGAGCTCTCTGCATCCGCATCTCTCGACAAAGGGAGCGCTGACTTCACTGTCTTGACCGCCACGCCACTGTTGACAATTTTGGGGTCGCCCGTCGGCCTACACCGCCGCGTTCCCCACTCCTCCATCATCATGTCCTTCTCCTCGACCGTCCTCTTCGCGCCGTAACAGTCAATGATGATGCTCTTGGGGTTGGCGCCGCCGTCGCCGGTCTCGGCCTGCAGCACCGCGTAGAATCCTGTCAGCTTGACCGGGCCGCGGTGCCCGTCAATCAGCTGACGCGCCAACGTCGCAATGGCCTGCATCAACCCCGTCCCGCCAGGGCCCAGGCACACAGGGACCACCTTTTTCCTGCTGCTACCAGCAGGAGACAGAGACGACGCGGGGACCCCAGTTGACCGCTCGGGAGCGACCGGCGGTGACGGAGAGACAACAAGTGCGTGAGCCGGAGGATCCGGTCGGGAGATAGCAGCGACCGGGCGGGGGGTGGCGGCGGCCGGTCGGGGGGTGAGAGCGGCCGGCGGACCGGTCGGAGCGACAGGTCGCGGGTTGCGAGCGGCAGGTAGGGGCTTTGGAGCGTCAGGAGGCATGACGGATGTAGGCTTTGCCGGCGACGACCCGGCAGGAGATGGTGGTGTTGCACGTGCAGTGGAAGGCGACCCCGAGCCGTCGGCATGTGAGGCAATGGGCACGGCAGTAGTGACGGAATCGTCGGCAGGGGCAGCCGCAGGGGTCTCGGAAGAAGAGGGGGGACACGCCAGGCTATCAGCTCCGCGCGTGTCAGCAGCCTCGGCCCGCGTTGAAGACGTGGGGTTGGCAGGCAAAGCAGCAAGAGGCTCGTCCAGGGCCGCGCGAGTGGGCGACCCAAGCGATGGAGGAGGGGGTGAAGCCGGCGGTGAGCTCAACTGAAGCCCTAGCGGCGGGATCCATGCCTCTGCCGCCGACCCTGGCTGTGTCCCCGGCGGCAGGTAGCCACCACATGGGTCAGCATTAAACCCACCGTACACGCGCGCGTAGCCACCACATGCCGACGCTGGTGCGCCCCCCACGCCACCGACGTCCCCTCCATCCTCCGCGCGAGGTGGATGCCCATTCCCGGCCGTGTTGCCGGAGGGAAATGCACCCCAAGGAAGCGCGGACGGCGACTGGCTGGCTGCCAGCGGTGGAAGGCGCCCAATAGAAGGAAGTGGTAGCGCCAACAGGCCACCAACACCGGGCGTCGCGAGTGGTGGCAGGGACATGGGAGGCAGACCAAGCGAGCCGTTGCCGTAAGAGAAATGGCCACCACCAAAAAGTTGCGACAGACCAGGCGGCACCGGCTGGGACCCGAGCTGGGAAAAGGGCAACGGGGGCGGTGGTTGTGAGCCAAAGGAACCATCAAATCCACCAGCAGCACCCTCAATCGGATGGTAGTGTGCCATGCCGATGACAGCCTGCGGCCGACCCAAACTCCGCCCAGACAACCTCGCGAGACGAGACCGCCCTCGTACGCGACGTGCCGCGTTGGTCCTCGCCGTGCCCACGACGGACCGGGCCGGCGGAGGTGGGGGGGAGGGGGGGGAGCTCGACCAAGGCAGATGGGGAAACCCTGCGAATGCACGAGGGTGACGGAGGGGGGACTCCACCACCACGAAGAGGGAGACAAACGAACCATTGTCCCACGTGGTCACCGCGGATACATAGCGGCGCGCCCGGCAGCAGCGCTGCGAACAGCCCGCCGCAGGCTGCCGCGGCCAGCGGGCGGCAGCCGGCGGCAGCCGGCCGCGGGCCACCAGCGGTAGCCGGCGGCATCCCACGGCAGCCGACCTCCGACGGCAGGAACGGGCGTAGCGACGCCCACCCGCCACACGGGAAGCGCGGGAAACGTAACGCAGCCCGGCGCGTAGCGCACGCTGGCCAGGAAGCGCGGGAAGCGTAGCGCAGCCCCCCCAGCGGGCGGGCAGGCGGGCGACGCGGCCAGCCCCGGCAGCCAGCCCAGCGGCGCGGGAAACGCCCCCTGTCGGCACCCTGCAGGTGCAGCGATCTGGCCACCCCGTGGCGCGGCGCCAGGACGGATGCCGCGGCGGCGGCGCGGCCCGCCAATATTTGAGCAACGAAAAAGCACCCACCGAGAAGCTCTAATTTGCATGAACCTGAGCCTGTGATCTCGAGTGTGAGGGACGGCGGACCGGCCCGCGGGCGACTGTAATCGGACGATTGGCGGATCCAGGAAGGTCATCCGCACCCCCTCTTGTGTGTCCTGAGAGCGATTTGGCTCGAGCTTCCTGGATACCCCCACGCCCTGGAAACGCTTCCTGGATTTTTGTGTGTTAACGCATGCTCTTTCGCTTTGTGGACCCGTCGCGGGCGAGCGGGTCGGCGCGGCGCGGCCGCCCCGCTGCACCCGCCGCGTCGGCGGGCGTTGGCAGTGTCGGCAATCAACAGGGCTTCATGACCACCCATGATGGGTAGCGCGCAAGGGGGTGGACGCTGCGCCCAGGCCAAACGCCGTTGCTGGGGGGGCGATCACGCTTCTCGTCGTACGCCGACGCTGCCGCGTTCGTGACCGCGAGCGGCGGTCGGTAGCCAGGGAGCGGGTGGCCGCGGTTGCGGCCTGGGTGACACGACGGGCGACCGGTGTCACAGGCGGAGCGCCACCCCCTTCATCGAAGAAACCACCACCTGCCGAAATGAGTGGGTCCGACACCATCATTGCACCAGCCACGACGCTGCGGGCACGCACCACATTGTCCTCCAAGGCTTTACACCCTTGCCCCTGTACCTCCTCAGCGGCGATACTCGTCTCCCCCATCGCGCGCGCAAAGGCACTCTCCAGCCTGCAGTACGACGGACTGAACCAAACCAAGGCTGTTTGGGTTTTGCACCCGCGCTCGGCGGCGTCGGAGCAGAGGAGAAGTCCCAAACAACGCGCACGACAGAGAAGAACTATGCCATCCCGACGGGAGCACTCACATTCACTGCTACAGTAGACGAAGCAGGCTGGCGCCCCGCGTTGTGCACAACACTGTGAGCCGCGGCCGTCATCGCCACAGGGGCAAGCTTCACGGACTGAGATGCATCGCTCGGGAGGACCTTGAGACACACGTCAGGGTGCACCGGGGCACGTCCATGGCCGATGCCGCGGCGTTCGCTCCGTTTCTACGGAAGCCACCGTGCGCTTCACATGTGGGCCTGGGGATGTTGTATCCGGTCACGTGCAATCAATTCGGTGTGTTTCTGGAGACTTGGTTTCCAAAGTACCCAAGATCAAAGCGTGACGCGCACCGCGTCCACTCGCCTTGATCCGCTGACACGAGGCGCTCGCCAATTCTCAGGCCGCCTGGCCCGTCCTCCACCACCCCCGCATCTGCCCAAGCCCAACCCGCCGACCGACCGCCACGCCCACCACCACCAACTCTGCCCAACGCACC
>Ga0114953_1001932_pt1 | contig 14634 bp, 20 predicted proteins | sample SidtaG_FD_87298 | JGI IMG/M metagenome (GOLD analysis project Ga0114953, IMG submission 87298) | Marine algal microbial communities from Sidmouth, United Kingdom - Sidmouth_Male2 metaG | ecosystem: Host-associated > Algae > Red algae > Unclassified | place: Sidmouth, United Kingdom | collected...
CAATGGACAAGGCCCAGGCCCGCTATAAACGGCACTTTGACAAACGAGTCAAGAGCCGGCGAGAAGCTCTCCGAGTCGGAGACTGGGTCTTCGTGAAGTCACACGAGAACCAGGGAGGTAAACTCATCTTCAAGACGAAGGGGCCGTATGAGATACTCAAGACCGATGGCCGTCGTCTCACGATCGAAAGGACCGATGGGATCCGTACCATAAACGGTAACCACGCCACACTGGCTCCGGAACAGCCGGAGGGTGATCCGGCGTGGGAACGCGCCCTTAAGGCATGGCGTGTACCGTCCCTCTCGTCTTCGAGTGAGAAGACGATGGAGGCTGACTTCGACCAGTTTGTCGGACAGGGGTATGATGACAACGGGCGCCTCTTGCTCAAGGTCCGCTGGTTCGGGTATGGACCAAGGAAAGATACATGGGAGTAGGTCGAGGACCTTCCGACTGAGAAGTTCCTGCAGTACTGCCAACGGCATCAGCTATCCGTGAGGCAAAGACGTGGCGCCGACGAACTCTCGTAGACTCCACAGTGAAGCGAGACCCACTATGAGGTCTCAACGCCAGGCAGGGGTGGGACCCAAGAAAGACACAATTTGGTCTGGATGTAGCATGATGGTGTAATATGACGATCAACAAGCAAGAAACCCCACCCAATCATAAACGACAAGAAACGTGAGACCCCAAGGCCCTCCCTTACTTGGCCTTGATCCACCCACCTCCCCTCACGACTGCATGTCGGGGCGGTTGTCATTGTTTTGGCCGCCTCCCTGATGCGAGTCGTTATCAGCGGGACCACCCCGAGTACGAGGGCTCTCGGGGCGTTACAGCGGCCCGTTGGGGTAGTACGGCACCGGCGGGGCGTAACTCCCACCCGCAGGGGGGCGGGCATAGTAGCCGTAACCCCCGGCCGGCCCAAAGGTCCGCGGCGGAGGTTCCGTCGCCCGCCCATAGTTGGGAGCGTTGTGCCACTGCAGTCCGGACGCAGGGGCGACCCCACCACTTGGGTCTTGGCCGCCCGAAGAGGGGGGGGTCGACACCGAGAGCGGTGTAGGCCCACTCCCCGACCCATAAGTCGGCAGCTGCGACAGAGTAGGCGACAGCTGGACCCGTAGTTGGTCCCCGAGAGCCCGCCCCGACAAGTCGTTGATGAGGCGTTGGGCCAAAGCCGGCTGCCCCGCTTGGAGGACGTCCACCGCCAAGGACGATACCCGACGACTGACCCTCGTCGAGACTTCGGCGAGGGCGATCACAGCCACGACGGGCGAGGCATCCCAGATGTCCGCCCCAACCGGGGGGAACATAGTCAGCAACCCCCGGGTGCCCTGCTCCGGCAAACTCCTGCCACGACAGAAATCCGCCCGCACGTTTGCGGCGGGGAAGAGCTCGGCAAAAGCCGGCGGCTCCAGTGGCGTGACCACAACAGCGGCCGCCGTAGTCGGCGAGACCCGGTGGACAACCTGGGACAGCGGCAGAGTAGCCGCCGCCGGCGCGTCAAGGCCGACGTAGGCCGCCGCCCGTACTTGGGATGGCCCGGCTCGGGAAGGGCCCGCTTGGCTGCTTGGCCCGTGGCCGCGGAAGTTCCGCATAGGAGGCGGTGGGTAAGTCACCCGTCGCTCCGTGTCCTTGGGGAGCGCATGGCGCTTCCCCGAAACCATCCAGCCACTCGCCGGCGGCGGCGACTGTGCGCCAATTTCGGGGCCGTAGGGGTAAGAGTCCAACCCCAGGCCTTCTCGGACGAGCAACCTGCCCTCTGAGAGCCCACAAAAGCAATGGACGAAGCCGCGCGTCGTAGCTTCCGTCCCCCCCTCGGTCGCAGTCCGACGGAGGAAGGGATGGATCGACACCCAATCCAACGAGTTGTGGAAGATGATCATCTCCTCGAGGAGCTCTGCATAGTCGCCGTCCCGCCCATCCCCCAGGCGAGCAGGGGTGAGAGTGCATATCCCCTCGACCAAGGCAGTAGATAGATGCTACAGGTATCCCTTTGACTTGAGGGATGCCACCCACACGGACGCCACCTCGAAGACCCACTGCGTCGCGAGGATGGCATAAAGTCGATGCCCCTCCTCATTCGGCCGCATCCGAGACGATTGGTACGCGAAGAAGCGGGGGAGCATCGCCGGGAAGCCCGTCGGGACCTCCACGTCCTTCCACCACTTGGGCAGGAAGACATAGTTGCCGCAACGGTGGTCCCGCGCGCGGGGGAACTCGAGTTGAAGAACCGAGACGAGGTGGCGCTCGTCACGCCGCCAGACGTACTCATGCCGGGCGGCTGGGTGGTTAACATGCGGGTCCCTCGTCGCCAAGTAGGGCGGGGCCTGGCAACACCAACGCCAATCGACAACCGGCTGGGCCGCCGCCACCTCGGTTGCTCCCGTACTGTGGGCGAGGCGCCGGCGTACGTGGTCGACTTCACCCCAATCCTCCCGCTCGAGTGAAGCGGGAAGATCCACCAGCCACCCGGCAGGAAGAGCCACTTGACGGGGGAAGCGCGCGAGTCGGCGGTTCCACGCCGTCACATGCTCCGAGTCGGGGAAGGTGCGGTAGATCTAAAGAAGGTGACCCCCCTCACCTATAGCGGTTGGGTGCGTGGGAGGGACGCACCAGTCGAGGTCCTCCGGTCGCCCAGACTCAACGACCATCGGCGTCGCCGCTTGACGTGGCGGTGCCGACGCCACGCCACCTTGAGTAGCACCCGATTCCGGTGTTGCCACGGGAGGGGGCGCCGGAGGAGTAGACCCGACTGCCCCACCCGCGACGGGGGGCAGCGCCGACTGCGGCGTCATCGGCGGCGCCCCGGCCGCCGCCCCGTCAATCTCCATCTCGGGGAGTGGCTCCTCGACGAGTAGGTCGGGCTCAGGCGAGGTAGCCGCCGACATCACCCGTCTCGCCCGAGTAAGGGGGGGGTACGACGGGGCAGCGCACCCGAGTAAGGGGGAAGCGCACCCGAGTGAGGAGAAAACGGAGAGGGGGAAGCGCACCCGAGTAAGGGGGCCAAGGGTAGTGGAAATAAGAAGAACGCCGCGCACGCGCACGCGCACTACACGTGGTAGTCGATGTGCGGCATTCCGACTGAGGCTGACGCCGCGAGGCGACCGTTAAAACGGGTCGCTGGGCGGGTGCGTGAACGGTACGCACACCCACGCCCCCCCTCTCACGTCCCAGGAGACGGCACGGGAGGAGTGTCCCCTGCGCCACACGCCGATGGGGCCACCACCACGCAGCAGGCACATGGGAAGAGTGTTTCCTGCGCCTCCAACATCAACTGGGCGGGCAACGACCCCGCCCTCGCAACCCAGGACTTGTCAGGATACGCGTCTTGGGCCATATCCGGGCCATAATGCGGATACATCCGAGAATATGTCGAGGAATATGCGTCCTCGTTTGTCCTTTGGAGAAAAAAAAGACCAGCCACGCCATGCGCAGGACCTCAGGATATCAATATCTGCACAAATGCTATCAGAAAGGCATCTGATGAAGGTGCTTTGTCACCAATTACAGTAGCGCCGGATATCGCATATATATCCTGACAACCCCTGCTCTCAACCCCCTCAACGTAGAGGGGGCATGACACTGCTGTCATACCCCGGCGCCACGCGCCTTGCGTGCGCCTGAGGCGACCCCATCAAATCAAAGGGGGTCGCGTCACACCCACTTCCAGCGGACCACTCGTCCGTTCCCGGTAAGCCGGGACGGCTGACCCTTGAGGAGGGGGAAATGTGGCAGCATGGCCACACGGAGGCCATCTGGACTTGAAAGCTGACGGGGCCATTAAGTGGAGGGCCCACAGGCGGACACGCCGTTTGGGCGGGTCTTTCCCGGAGCTCGCCTAAGTAAGGCTGGGATTCCTGCTCACCGGGATAAGCTAGACTAAGCAAAATCCTACCGATCACGAGACCCACTCGGTGTGATCGGATAGTGGATGGGATGATCCACTTGTGATTCCCGGAAATACCACTCTTCGGTCTTCTGAGTTATGACCGTATCCTTGATTTGTTCTTTTCGTTGTGAGGATTCCTATGTGATGTTCTCGGTGCATCTCACCCTCGCCTCGGGGATTTTTTTGGCATGTTTTGATTGAGTCTTGGGCACACCCCGGGTGGCGGGTGTGGCCCGCGTTTGACCACTGTTTTTGGCCCACGTGCGAGGTTCCCCCTGAGGGTTGAGGGGAGGGGACCGGTGAGTATATCTGAGCGGGACAGCAGAGCAGTCCCGGACCCCCCGAGGGAGGCAAGTAAACGTTGAGCCTCACAACGCTGTGTTGTGTTTGCGGCTTGTCTTTTCCGCCCACACCTGTTGTGTGTGTGCGTCTTGGCGCTTGCTTCCGGGGACTTTCACGAGACTACCGGGTGCCCAGTCGGGCAGGCCGCCCGAGTAGGGTCGGCCCGACTGTGGCACCACACCGCCTCTTCGTCAAACCTGGCCTGGAGGGCAGGGTCTTGCAGCGGAGGTTTCCAATTGGCGACGCTCTTCTGGTGGCGCGCGTGCCGACCTCTGAAGCAGCGGCGGTTGCTGGCGCAACGCCTGCAGGGACAGAGAGATTGCTCGACCAGCTGATCGAGCGCAAGACGGCGTCGAACGTAGTCTCCTCGTTACATGGCGGCCGGCTGGGAGACAAGACGTACTACATGACCGCGTCGGGCCGCTATTCATTGACCTGCATCGTGGATGGGGACTTGGCAGCCGCGACGGAGAACAAAGCCGAGATGTGCACGGCGGTCGAGACCTTCTTGGCGACGCTCATCATCTCCACACCGTTCTTCATCAAGCACACCGGCAGACTCTGAGAGACGGCGGCCTACTTTTTGTTTCTTGTGTGTCACAGCGGTTGTCTGCTGGGCACCGCCGACGGCTTGGCGGGGCGGCTGTCATGGAACTGTGCCACTGACGGTGGCATCCCCGGCGCGGACGGCGTGCCGACGTACTCCCTCTGGGATAGAGAGATGGCCGAGAGGCGGGGCTCCGCGACGCAGCAGCATATGTGTGCGGTGCAGCTGATCGTGATGCCTGGAATCGGCCCGGCGCGGACTAACACCATCGTGCAGGGCGATTTCAAGGTGCCTGCCGCGTTTTCTGCAGCCTACCGCGCGACTTCTACCACTGAGGAGGGCAAGGCGCTGTTGACCAGGCTGACGCCGCCGCCCGGGTGCTCCCGTATTCCTGATAACGTGTCGACCGACATGTACCTGTTGTTCGTTTCGCAGGACTATGGCGGTGTCGCGGTGCGGCAGTGAGTGTGGAGGGGGGCGCGAGAGGTCAGGCTCAGGAGGACGTTGGGGGTGCGCGTGGAACGGTAGCGTGTCAAAGAGATGGAAATGAGGTCCTTGGATAAACAAAAGGAACGCATGTCGTCTGTGCTTTCTTGTTGCGTGTGTGTTGTGGTACAAGGCTTCCATGTTCAAAAGCATATAGTCTTGTTTATCTGGATCCCATCAGGCGGACCCGTACAGTGTTTGGTGTGCGGATGGCAGCCCTACCAGGCGTGCGTTTCACTTCGTGGAGAAGCGTACCTGGGCTCGTGTGAGCACCGACTACCTAGGAACGGGCGTCCTGAATCACATCAACTCTCCGCTGCTTGCATCCAGCACTCGCAATGACGAGCTATAGACTCAGCCCAGCCGCTAAGCGTGGCCGAGCCGGCGCCACAGACGCCATGGGAGTGCTCGGACAGAGTATGCCACAAACACAATGGGACTTCTCAGAGAATGTGTGCCACCGAAGGGACGGGAGTGCTCTGAGAAAGTGTCCCCGGTTGGTTTACAGTATGGTCCCGAGCCGCCCGACCATAGCAGTATGCATGGCATCACTGCAGAGGCTCCCGCTCCACAGCTACAATTAGTTTTCTCTGTCGCACCCTTTCCGTGTACATTTCACGGCTGTCTCATGGACAACAGCCACGGTGCTCGCCCAGTGGGCAATGCTGTTCGATTGAGGTTAGTTGGGTCAGGATGCTCCTCGCTACTCTTTAGTTCGTCAGCCGCGGTGTACTGCTGCTCTCTAATACTTTGAACAAGTCCCAGGCACGTGTTTGGCATTCAGGGCTGAGTCATTTCATGCGGCGGCTGGGCACAAAATTGGCGCGCATAAAGGCACTCTGCGCGCACAAGGTCTGAGGCTACATACATGGGAATGTCACACTCGCAATCGGCTTTTGGGCGAATGGTGTGAGGCTACATACATGGGAATGTCGCACTGGCAATGGGCTTTTGGGCACATCCCCCCCTGTCTTGAGGCGCGACTACGCAACCTGGAAGGTACCGAGCGCTGTGTAGCCGTTCTAGGCACTACCACGCTGGCTCGTCGTCTATCCGAAGTGACCTCTTGATCAGGTCGGTCTGTCGAGGGAACTGCTCCGGAAAGCAACCCACAGCCCAGCCTTCCCCAGCAGAGAAGAGGATCACGGAAAAGCCCAGGGGGGAATCGTCCTCCAAAACACAGTTGACTCTATCATTGTGACGAAGAGGGCCGCCTCCACGCCCAATAAACCCTCTTCAACACCCAACTAGCGACGGCCAAAGTAGCCGCCCCGAAATATCCCAAAACAAGCGAGTCCCACCAATTCAGAAGGTATGCAAGCGATGTAGGGGGGCTAGGAAAACCACTTGGGACAGCGCATTCCCATCTGAGATCCAATCTCCCAGGGCCACAGTGGGTCTGCTGTGCGCCCGCCCGAGCGCCCGGATGGAAATATTTCGGGGGGGCGCCTGTCTGGGCGGGCCCCCCACCACTGAGGGGTCGCCCCCCGGTCGGTCAAGGAACCAAAAACGCCACCAATCTCCATCCACGTGTGACGTGGCGTCCCCGCCCGTCACACGGGGACCCCCCTGGGGACGTGGTTCTGCGCCAGCCTACCGCGTGGGTGCCGACCACAGCCCCCCCCCCCACCGCCCCCGATCCCTGCCCCCAAGGGGTTGTCAGGGTCGGGTGACGTGGCCCGTCACGCGGTCGACCCCCGAGACACCCCCCCACATCGGGGTCGTGGGGGCCGTCACCCCCATCCGGGGCCCACCCCCCCTCCACACACCCCCCCCCAGGGGGTGTCCCGGGTCGGCGCGCCTACCCACACCCTCGTGTTCCCACGAGACGTTCGGCCGCGCCTCACCACCACGTACCTCGGCTCACTCCCCCACGTCACACACCCCGCGAAGAGACCCCCTTCCTCCCCACTCGCGGGTCGCTACCCCCCGCGGTGTCCGTCGCCCTCTTCATCCTTCCACCCCACGACAAGCCGCCCCCCTTCCGCCACCGCGTGGCGCCCGTCGCTTCCAGCGTCTGTTAACCCACGCGGGACCCCTATCCCCCTCCCACTGCACGACGAGCCGCCCCCCTCCTCCACCGCGTGGCGCCCGTCACTTCCGCATTCTGTTGGCCCACGCGGGCCCCCCTGCCCGCCGAGAACCCGGCGGCTGCCGTACTCCTCCGCGTCCGTGCCCGCGTTCTGCACCGCGATGGCCGAAGAGCAGATGATGTACCGCACCGCCGTGGGACCCCTGCCCGTGTTGACCGACCCTTCAACATGGGCGCTAGCGAGGGCGCGCGAGGAGGCGCGTCCGGACGTAACCGAGACGCTCGCCCACGAGACGTTTTGAGGGATCGACCCGCCCGCCCCGCCAAGCCGTTCGCGAAGCAGATAACCGCGATGCCCCACGCCCGCATCCCGTCCTTGGACGACGGCGCCTCGTCGATCACCGTGGTGCGGCGTCGCCGCGAGGTGGGTTACAGCCGGTTGTACCTAGATTTCATGGAAGAGCCACCTGCGGACCCGCCGTTGTTGCCGACCTTCGATTACATCTTGACGTCACCGCCCTACATCGAGGAAGCCGACTTGGAGGGCCCCACGAGGGACCAGTTGACGACTGCCCGTGACCACCTGGGCCAGCTCGCCGGTCACCTTGTGGGCTGGCACCAAGCGTAGTACTCGAGCTGTGCGTCGGCGACCCGCTCGCACTTCCACCTGCCGACTCCCGCGTGGTGGTCCGTGGTGAAGGTCCCATACGGGTGTATGGCGGAACTCCCGTGGGTCCATATGTACGCCGCGGAAGACCTCCACACGGGCCGACGTACCCCGTGGGCCATCTTCTGCAGCGAGTGGGACCTCGGGGCGGCAATCGCCCTCCTCGACGCGATCCGTATCCGTAGGGCGTTGTGGCGCTTCCCCCCCGCGGTTTATCGACTGGATCCGCTTCTTTGGGACGGCCAACATCTGCTCCGGCGCCGAGGGTACCAGCGGGGAGACGACCTCAGCCCTCGAGGCGTTGCTGGACCTCGCGGACCAGCTCACCGATACGGAGGCGCCAACGCCTCCGTGCCCGCAGCGTTGACCGTCGTGACAGTGAGGGATGAGTTTGGGTCAACCTCGAGGTGGGCGACGGGGGGACACGCGTCTTTGTCGCCGAGGATCTACGTCCCTTAGACGTCCCTTACACCGCGGACATCCTAGAGGCACGCAGATACGGCCATTCCCGTGGGGGTTGAGCCGCCGCCGTCTCTGCTGAACGGGGACCGCGCTACACCGGGGGTGCATCCGTCCCGCCGTCTTCCTCTATGGTAACCGCCGCCGCGGGATCGTCTACCGCTGGTCTCTCGCCGCCGGCTGAGTCAGCCGCCCTCTCGCCGTGCAACTCCCTGGGGTGCCACATCGTCTCCTTTGACCCCGTGCAGCACCGCGACATCCCCGACGCGACTTTCGATCAGCTGGACCACATGCCGTCGTACCGCGTTTCCCAGGGGTTGGCGTGGGTGGTAGCTTGTGACCCCGGGGAACTCCGTGGTTATACCACGGGGACCTTGATGGGCGGCTTATGCGACACCGTGGTGATCCTTGGAGACTCGAGCGGCCAGTGGGCCCGCGACAACCCCGCGGTCCCGCTCCGTCAAAAAGAGGAGCTCCTTCAGCTCGTAGGTCGACGGGGCATCCGTGCAGCTCTCCTCCAAGAGACCGGAGTGGCGGCCGGGGGGGCCGACCGTCGTCAGCAGCACCAGCGCGACCGCGAAGGGTACCACGAGGAGCCGCCGGCGCGGCGCCCGCGCTGTCTCCCTGGCCACGTGTGGGGTGGGCCCGGTTCGGGGCTGCGTTGACTCGGGGCAGCGGGAGAACGGACCTCGACTGGAGGGAAGAGATCGCCCCATGGGGGCCGTAGTAGAAGCTCGAGTGTAGGAGGAGTAGTTGCGTCGACGGTGACAGCCGGCATGTCAGCGACCAATAAACACAGCGCGGGTCATTTGCGTATCACCCGCGAGAGCGCCCCCCTCGCCTGGGTCCGGAGCCCCACCCGATTCCGCCTGGACAGCCACAGCCGCACCCGTCCACACGGGTCTGCCGTCACAGACGCCCCGTCCCGTCTACGTCCACGATGCCCGACCGACTTGGCCCGCCATCAAGGCCATGACACGGGCCGCCATCTCGCCGCGCAGCCGCGATGGTCCCAACAGCGGCCACGTCGCCCCCAACGAAACACATGTCGTTGGCCAAAAAAACCTCCACGATTCAAAACTTGAAAAGCACGTGTCCCCCGAGGAGGGTTTTCCCTCAGGCGAGGAAGTCGACGACCGCCACCGCTTCTTCGACCCGCAGGCCCGCGCGGCGCATGACCTGGTGCACCTGGCGGAGGTCGAACCGACGTTGCAACTCGGGGGTGTCCTCAGCCGGGTAGTAGCTCCACCAGCGGGTTCACAGGCGCAGCGTGCCATTGTTGGCGACCTCGTGACCCACGAAGGCCTCCCAGACGAGCTCCTTGCCCGTTTTATGGTGCCCCTCGGGCTCGACGTCGTCTTCGGGCACGCAGAGGTTTTGGATGAGCTTCTGCAGGTCCCCCAGCGGGTCCGGCGCGGCCGTCACATGGTCGCTGCTCACCGTCTCCGGGTATCCGCCGATTTCCAGCGAGAGCGTGTCTTCCCCGCGGCATATCACCTTGTGGGGTCCAGCGGCGTGGGTCCCGAGCTTGTGCCTCGTCCTCGTGTAACCATCGACGAACACCCAGTCCCCCTCCTGGATATCTTTGTTCACTGGCCTCACGCGTGCGTTGTAGCTCCTTTTATACCGCCGCTGTGAAACCGAGAGAGACGGCCGCACCTTGTGGCTGAGGTTACGCAGCCGCGCCCTGATGGCCTCGTGGACACCCCGCGGGCAACCGTCCTTCTCCTCGGGTACCGGGGAACCGAACATGCGCTCAACTGAGAGGCTCCGTATCCGCTCGGTGTAACAAACTCGAGCGGCGCTACCCCGGTGCTCTACTGCGGCCGACTGTTGTAGGCCAGCGTCAGCATCTACACGATGTAGTCCCATCGGTCTTGATGATCCTCAACGTACGTACGAAAATTCCCCACGATATTCTGGTTGTAGCGCTCCACTTGGCCGTTCGTCTGAGGGTGAAACGTCATGGAATACCGGTTGGTCATCCCGAGTAGCGAGCAGACCCCCTGGAATAACGTGGAGCGGAACTGGGGGGCCAATTTCGGACAACACCGTCGCCGGGGGTCCGTAGGCAGCGACACAATGGTCCAGAATGGCCGCCGCGATGGATTCTGCGTCAGGCCGCTGAGGGGGGATGGTCCTCGCCATCTTGGAGAAGCGATACACAATGACCAACAGGTGATCGTTCCGCGCCCTGGTTCGCGGGAGGGGACCGAGCAGGTCCATGGACAAATCCGTCAGCGGTTCCGTCGGGGGGAATGTCTTGAGGTAGTTAGTCTTACGACGTTTGTCGACGCGGTTCCGCGCACACTGCACGCAGTTGGCCACGAAGGCGTGGACGTCTACCACCATAGACTCCCAATAAAACCACCGTCGCATCGACGTATACATCTTGTTGGCCGCCGCATGTTCGGCTTGCGGGGGGTAGTGCTCCCGCATCATCACCCCGTAGCGCATGTAGTTCGGCACGTAGACTTGCGCGGCTCCGTCCAACGGTGCAGTGCGGACCAAGAGGCCGTTCGGATCCTCGCGGAACCGAGACTTGTCATTGCCGTCCATGGATACCCGGACCTCCCTGCACCAGCCATCCTCCGCCTGTCCCTCGAGGAACTCCGCGAGCGTCAGGGGGGACAACTGGCCTCCCTCCGTCTGCGGCGGCAGTTGCCACGCGGCCGACGAGTTGGGTTGCGCAAAGCAAGGTACCGCGTCGGGTACCGCCCCGTCGTCTCCCGCGGGTGTCGAGATGCGCGACATCGTGCCCGCCGCGTGGTGTGATGCACCTGGTCGCGTCTGCACCACGTAGTCGAACTCTGCCAACCGCAGCCGCCACCACGCCAGCCTCCCGTGCACCCTGCGCAGATAAAGCCTCCACTTGAGGGCCGCGTGGTCCGTGCGAACCGTGAAACGCGTCCCCTCGATGTAGGGGCGGAGGAGAAGGAAGGCCCACGCCACCAAGAGGCACTCCCGCTCCGTCGTGCTGTAGTTAAGCTCCGCATCATTAAAGGAGCGACTCCAGTAGCCCACGGGCGGCGTGGATTCGTCGGGTAGTTCCTGTAGTAAGACCGCGCCGACATATCCCGGGCTTTCGTCGGTCTCCAACGTGTATGAACTGTGTCGCGGCGGTAGTGCGAGGATGGGCGCCTCTGTGAGCCGCCTCTTGAGATTCTAGAACGCCCCCAACGCCTCCTCCGACAGGACCCCCCACCGCTTGGGCCTCTTGGAACTTTTCATCGCGGCCAGCGGCCGTTCCACTTGGGCTGCTCGAATATGACATCTAGGAGGGGGATGTAGTGGCGGCGCCTATTCTCCCACTTTCAAGGTCACACAGGGGACAGCGCATGAGTATTTCAGCGGCGGAGCACTTTCCTGGTATGGCACAGATGGGCTCGTTGCTATGCGAGGGCCCGGACTGTGCTTTGGTGGTGTCGTCCTTGTTCACCTCTCACTGTACGTTCGAGAGGGGCGCGGCTTTAGTGGTACAGACGTCCTGTGCTACGGAACATATTATGGGAAAGCCATTGTACAACCACATCTGTTACTTAGATGAGAGGGGCCAACGACGGCTGGAGTGGGTGCGGCTGGTCATGCGCACGATGGATGGGATGGTCGACGACTTAGCTGTTGTGCGGCGGTTGCTCCCGGTACCTTCGATTCCCCGGTGCTCCCTGACATGGTCGGGCTGCTAGCGCATGGATTGGATGTTTGACAGACCCGATTCTGAGTGGCCCGCTCTGGCCCTCGTTCCGCTTTCGCACTTGCGGCGCGTCGAAAGTGTAGTGCCGGATTTCAGGACGTGTGTGACCGGCACGGCTCGCGTGCTGTGCCACCCATCACCCCGGACACGGCGGCCGAGCGCCACGCGCAACGCTTCTTCACCAACCCTTTCTTCTCGTGTACGTCCCGCGTTCTTAACCCAGTCAGTTAGGCCAAGCATATCAAGATGATGTGGTGCGCTGGCGGCGTTGTGACGGTGTCGTGGTGCGGATTGGCGGCTTTGTGATGGCGTCGTGGTGTGGAATGGCGGCGAGGGGGCGGGATGGCAGACTAGTGGCGCAGAAATAGGCCGGAAGGGGGGGTGTTGTGACGCAGATGCATGGAGGCGGTATGGAGGTGGTGCCGCTGTGGTGGGCTGGATGGCGGTGAGGAGTCTTCGCGGCGTGGTAGTGTGGTGGTGTGGATTGGTGCCGTTGCGTGGACGGTGGGGCTGTGGGTGGTATGTCGCGAGGTCACGTACCTGTTGTGAGGTCGCTCATGGTCAATGGCTACATCCACCATAGTAAGCTCGTTGGTCCTGACGTGAGCTGCTCGGTCACATACAGAAGGCGATGTACGTTGGATTGGCTATGTCGCACACAGTCGATCCTCCTGGCGCACTCGGCAATGTATCCGTCGATCGGCGACATCGCCACACTACTGCTGCGTGAAAGAGATTTCAAGTGGCTCTACTGGCGTAAAACTGCTCCCAGAACGGAGAGCCCCTGTCAATGCAGTCCTCTCTTTCAGAGCCAAATGTCATCTTCGGGGCAGTAAGCGCCCGCTTATCACCATTTTCCGACTACTACAAGCTTAGGAAGGAGCGAAGAGCCCTGGTCCAAGAGGGACCCTCGAACATGACAAGAGAGCCAGACTGCTGAGCCAAACATAAAGAAATTCTGTTGGGGCTTTGTTTCCCGAATTGAGGGCCCGACAGATGCTCTGCTGTTCGGCTGTTTCCCAACAGGCTATGTCATATTCTTTTCGGCATTCTGCTAGGGTTTTGCCCGCACCGACGGTGCGGCGCGACCCGCTCGTGCCGCACCGACGGGCGACGCCTGAGGTGTGACCCCCCCGTCCTTTCCGCGCTGCCTGTCGACGGCGGGCCTGCGGTACGCCCCCCCTCGCCCGACCACGGGGCGCCCGCCCCCGTCTGACAGCGGCCGCCCGCGCCACCCGCCGGGCTGACGGCGCTCCGCGCCCGCGCTGCCGCACGTGGCGCGCCCGCTCTTACTGGTCGGGTGCCAATCCCCTGTCGCTGCAGGCGACAGCCCGAACAGAACTCCATTCTGTTCAAGCATCTGTTGACTACAAATGCCCGACAGATGCAAATCTGTTGTGGACCTGTTCGGTGCTATGTGCTGACTCTCGGGACTTTCGGGAGGACCGTGCAGCACGTGTGATCGATAATGGGATCGGGCGCTCCAGGATAGGGCCATTGCTGGAAAAGGCTTCCGAATACAAGTTGCAATCCAACTATTGCAGACCATAGACTGCCGTGCCACTAGAGGTGATCTTCTGATTTCCAGGTATAACCAATCGGGCCAGGCTATTGCGTCCTGCCAACAACACACAGAGCTACTCTACTCCCTGTATTACTCACTTCCACAAACATGAGCCTCAACACACCAATCCAGCCTGGTGCAGACAGAGACAGAAAATCCCGAGGAGAAGTAGAATGACCCGCCCAGTAGAAACATTGAAGCACACGTGAAAGACAGAGAACCTTAGTACGCCCGTTCCCACAACGGCCTCTTGAGAGAAATCGCCTACATATCATGATCACTGACAAATCCACTAGCGCTACGTTTCCAAGGTCGTGCCGCAGACACAGTCCACAGCAAGTGGGTGGGCGGGGGGGGCGGGGCTCGGGGTCTGAGGAACCACACGAGAGGAGAACGCCATCAAACGCACCACAGGCGGATAAGAAGCGCGCCTAGAGGCCATCCCCGCACAGAGAGAGTGGAATGGTTGAGCGATGGCTTTGACGCCCGGCGGGGTGGGGAGGAGCCCGCGAGGGGGTGGAACGAGTGGTGTTCGTTGCATCCGGCGGATAACAACGAGAAGCCGCAGCTCCTGCGCCTCAACGGCCTTTGGCTCCATCTCTTCAACCACGCGCGTCAGCAGTGACTGTGTAGTAAAGTTAAATATTTTAGAACGCCCAATTTTGGCCGATCCGAACAGGAACACAAGTACTCATGTGTTTTCAAACTTTTGTGAACACTCCGCACTTACTCAAAATTTACCGAAGCATGCTTCACAGCAAGTCGGCTAGAGAATTAAATTGGAACTGGAAGTGGTACAAGACCCGGCGGTCCACGACCCGGCCCCCGTCGTGCCGACCACTGCGCCGCACACCGCCCCCCCACCCCCCCCCCCCCCCCCCCCCCCCGGGGGGGCCCCGCGCGCCCCCCCCCCCCCCCCCCCGGGCGGCCCGAAAGCACAGAGGAGGGGGGGGGGCC
>Ga0114953_1001937_pt1 | contig 14605 bp, 11 predicted proteins | sample SidtaG_FD_87298 | JGI IMG/M metagenome (GOLD analysis project Ga0114953, IMG submission 87298) | Marine algal microbial communities from Sidmouth, United Kingdom - Sidmouth_Male2 metaG | ecosystem: Host-associated > Algae > Red algae > Unclassified | place: Sidmouth, United Kingdom | collected...
GAGGATTAAATAGATTAAGAAATTTTGAGTAGGTAGTTTTTGTGTATAACGAGTTGAAAAACACAGACATAGCCGTAGCTATGGCGCGTATTTTAAATGAAGTTAGGCACAAAAAATATTAGTCATAATTCTGAATCTATTAGATCGTTGTTCCTAAGACACTATGCTTCATCTTTTTCCATCACTCTTCGTTAAAAAGCCCAGAGAACTCCAACTTTTCATAGATCGTTTTTTTATTTTTTATTAGAAACCGTTTATAAAAATTTATATCTACGGAGCATATTTTGATTCCGAAAAACCGCTCCTTAACCCGTAATCATCGGCCAAAGGTATTCGACGCATAACATATACAGCGCAACACCAACAATAATTTCAGCGATAAAAATAAGTACTTTATTTTTTTTCTTTTTATTTTCTATCATGGTTATTGTCTTCTATTTAAATTGGACACTCATCATAAAGAACTTTTAATAATACTAAAACGTTCCATCCAACTGGAAACTTAAATAATGTTATTAGTATTTTCATATACCAACGTATTTTCCAAATTTCCCTTATCTATTAAGTAAATTCTTTCTGCACCTCTTCCATCAATTGATTCTGGGCATCCACCATTTTATACTGCAGTATTTTTTACCAGGTAAATTTATAACAACATGTTCACATCACTCTACTCACCAAACCGCCGCAAATCCTCACTCTTAAAATCCCATTCCGGCGTCAAAATATCGCCCTCTGTCAATTCATACCAGGGACTGATCTGTTCATCCATCCGATTGGTTAATAGTTGAATCTCCTGTGCTGGCATATAACTTTGCGCCAGTAAATAAACACTTTTTCCTGTTTTAGGATTTGTTGCTTGATCTACGATGATGACCGCGTGTCCCGGATGTCCGCCTTGAATCAGGATGTCTCCGATAACTGCATCTTCAATTTTAACGGAAATTAATTCCTTTTCGAGCGACGCGGTTCCAGCGTACATAAATATGATTTCCATATAATTCCAAAAATCCTCGTAGGAATTTGAAGGACTTTTTTTATGAACCCAACTTGTTTTATTTCCATTCAGCTTAATTCGATTCCCTTCCATCCACTCGGCATAATCAACACGAAATCCATTGGTAAAATTAAAATGTATCTGGTCGTATTCTTTTTGCTTCCAAAGATATTCCGCTTTGAGTCGCATGATGGCGTCGGCACATTGATGTAAATTTTTGGTACCGATTTGCAAATCTACTACCGCTTCGTATACATTGTGATTTGGTTTAGTTGCTCCGTTGTGATAAAGCACTTCTGATCCTGCAGGTTTTAGTGTTAGGGTACGGAGATAGTGCGCAAAAGAGTTGTTAGACAGCTCTGTGCGTTGGTAATCGGAGGGCGGGTTAAAGCGTTCTTCGATAGTGGTCCCATTTTTTTGGAAAAGATTTTTTGTATTTTTTGTGGGCTCAGATTTATCTAGTTTTGGTTCCGGCTTAGGTGGATCCGACTGGCAGGACATAAGAAAAATGGATAAGACAATACATATAGATTTCATACTTCTGAATTTAGATTTTTTATGAAAAATACTTACCTATTCAACTTTAAGCGGTTGGTTTTTATTTTAAACTTTTGCTATCCCGATATACACCATAAAATATCATAACCGCAATCGTTGTCCATATCATCAAATATACCGGTCCAGAAACTTCCATACCTAAAAAATCCGCATCGCAAGAAATACACTTTATTACTTTATAAATGATATTCATCAGTGCTAAGACACCCACAAAAATGTTAAAAGCTTTTTTCATAATTAATAATTTCAATGAAGGTTATTAAAATATTCTACTGTTCATCAATTGCCTTTTTAAAATCTACTTCAAAAGTCTTCTGGTCTTTACCTTGCGCTCCCAGGCTGACCGTTCCTTCATAAAGTCCACCTGTACCTAATACCACATTTTTTAAAATTAATGTACAATAGCCTGTAAAATAAAATTCAATATTATATATTCCTGGATCACTAGTCATTTTTAGAGTACCATCTATATCCGACGCGGCACCCACCAAATAATTATCATCTCCTGGATTTTTGATGACTGCCGTTGCCCCTATTCCTGGCTGTTCTTTACGATCATTTGCTGGATTGAGAAGCACTACTTTAAAATCTACAATAGCAATTACCGTCGGGCTATGCGGCGTGGCGACCGGATGGGAGCCATGAACGTCATAGCTTTTGTTGGAGACTGCCTTTTTCTTTTCTGATTAATTTAAATTTTCTAGCTTAGGCTGCTAAATCAGAAGGAGAGATGTTAAATTCTTGAAGTAAATTTTTTAAATCCTTTAGAAATTTTTCTTTACGATATTTATATTGGTCTAACATGAAATTATCGCCATCATTTTGATGAATTTCAATCATTCTGTTTACATCTTTAATTTGCTCTAAGATGTCAATTACTTGAGCTATTTCTTCACTTATTAATTCGTTCTGGCTCATTTTTTTTAAGTTTTTTAATCAAAAGATAATTCTACAAATCCTTTAGGGAATCTTTTTTTCGCTCTATTCTTCTTTGAATTCCCGAACCAATGCTCCCAATATAATAAATCTGAGACAGTTTTGCTATAGTCTTTGTGTTCTTTAGGGTAAATTCTTACGATATATGCGTCAATTTTATAGTTTTTAAGAGCTTTTTTATTCATAAACTTACTTTTCAGTAAATCGTATTTTTCTTCCGCAATTTTATAATCTAAAATATTTACAAGATCAATATTTCGTGCCTTCTTGAATTTTCATCAAAAGGATCAACAAAATTTTCTTTGAATTCATTCAGTGACAATTGAATTTTTTCATGTGGCTTTAGATAACCTCTTATGTCAAAACTTAAATCCATAGTTTTTCATTTTTCATTAGTGCCACAATTATAGTGAAATCTTTTGAATTGAGGGGATTTTTTCTTGGTTGTCTCCAACGTGTCCATCATTCCAACCCATTCAAATCGCTTTAACTCACTTTCCATTCCGGGACCGTCGGGTAAGGAATATCCCAATGCACAAACACCTAAGGATTTTCGGCAGGAAAATACTGCGAGAGATAACAAAATAATGGATATTGGTAGGAATAATTTCATAATATCTCTAATAACTTATATAAATTAGGAGTTAAAATCCAGAAGGCTAAAATAGCGTTTATGTATTAATATGCTCAATAGGTATTTATAACACTATTCCTATTACCTAAAATAACAAATATCCCCCAATTAACAAAATTACTCTTTCCGCCCCATCCGTACCGACAACACCAACATTACCCCCAACAACGACAACGTAAACAACATCGCCAACCTTAATCCAAATGCATCCGCCAAAAATCCCAGCGTCGGAGGCCCCACAAAAAATCCAGCATACCCTACCGTTGTCGCCATCGCGATTCCAACCGAAGGTGCTACGCCCGGGGTGTTTCCCGAGGCAGAATATACAATCGGTGCAATCGAAGCCAATCCCAATCCCATCAGAAAACTAGCCAGTAAAACTACTTGCCAACTCATCATCGTCAACATCAGCGTCAAACCAAAAATCGCCAAAAAACTACTGTTTCGCAACATCTTGTTGCTCCCCCAACGATTGGTAAAATAATCGCCAAATGATCGTCCGATAAACATCGCCAAACCAAAACTAAAGACGGTCATCGCGCCCATGGATTCTGATTGACCAATAACGTTTTCCATATAGAGCGCTGACCAATCCGCCATCGTTCCTTCGCCTACCATACTACAAAATGCAATCAGTCCCAACGGTAAGATCAACTTATTTGGCAAAATAAAACCGGGCTGACCTTTTCCCGCTTCACGTTCTTCGGACAGGGCATCGATCAGATAAGCGCTAGCAATTCCCACGAGCACCAAACCAAAAACACCGACATACAAAAAATGTCCAGAAAGTGTCAATCCCGTTTTGGTAAACATTCCGCCAGCTACCGCACCTCCGGCCATTCCCGCACTAAAAACCGCATGAAACGAAGACATGATTGGTCGGTTGTAGGCCCGTTCCACGTACACAGCTTGCCCGTTCATCGCCACATCCATACTTCCCGCCGCGAATCCGTAAATAAAAAAGGCGATTCCTGCCACGTAGATATTTGGCATCACCGCCAGTATTGGCAACGCAACACACATCAACGCCCCCGCAAACACCGACACCCGATGACTGCCAAAACGGGAAATCACGCCGCTCGAAAATGGCATCGCGGTCATCGCTCCCGCCGCAATACAAAACAACATCAGCCCCAACGTACTATTACTTACCGCAAAATATTCCTTGACCGCCGGTATCCGCGCCGTCCAGTTGCCCAATAAAAATCCGTTGACCAGGAAGTAGGCGCAAACGGCGATTCGAGTATTTTTCAATAGCTATTTTTTACAATTTAGGAATTAAAATTAGAATGTAAATTATAATTAGAATATTACCTTTATCACGAAACAACAAGTGCGCTCCATTCTAATTCAAAAAGGGTTTCACCGGCGCGCAAGATAACCATTCTCACTACATCAGCAAAACCCTTTTAATTGATTTAAGTTCCTAAAAAATCAGCTTAGGAATGGTACATAAATAAATTGATAAAACACTATATTTAACCCTTTGCGAATTAATCCATAGACGTTAAATAACTAATTAACAATCATAACAGATAAGGAAAAAATTAACAATTTAAATACATACTAATTTAGTACCCAAACCACTCGCTAACCAGCCTCTTCCCTACTCCGCCGTCACCGATATCCGTATCCCCTCCGAATGACTCGTAAACTCCGGCGCGTACATACACTGAATCGTCGTGATTCCATTCGAGAAATCTCCCGCGTGAAAGACCCGGACCGGATATTCAAAAACGTGCGTTCCTTTCGGTAACCAGCCAAAGAAAAAATTGGTCGAGACGTCCTTGGTACTTTCGTAATAACTCAAACCACCTTGATATTTCCGCTGACTCAAAACATTAATTGGCTCCAGACCACTCGCCCGCATGTCCTTCATATGAACGTATTCCATCGGACGATCAACACGCAGTTCTATGCGAACTTTCAACAAATCACCGGGTACTAATTTGGTACTTTCCGTTACCGGAATCAGCTCCGGACCACGATCGGTATTGACTTGTTTAAACATTGCCTTTTTTAATTCCAAGGGTGTTTCTTCAAAAGTCTTGATCTGATCCAGGTCTTCAAAATATTGCCAGTACATCGCCCCCCAGGCCACGTTGGCATTGGGATTATTGATCGTAATCTTACCCATTTTCGGGGTAATCTCATCGGCCTTCCAGGTGGTTTTAAAATAACCTGATCCCGCTTCTTTTTTGATATTTGACTGGTCAAATTTCTTACCACCGATCTTAATCTCTACGGGTTGATCTTCTAATAACCAATTGGCACCATTACTCAATAAAGCGTATACGGCAGCAGCCGTTGCCTTGGTTGTTTTCCAGTGTGTCGTCTGCTTGGTTTTTAGCAACCATACTTTTAGATCATCCACCGTTTGCTCGTCTTTGCCTACTTCGGCGAAAGCCTCAATTAACAAGGATTGTGTTTCAACAGGTAGTTGATACCAATAATAACCAAAGGTTGTTTTCCAGTACATGCCCATTTCATCATTCTTAACTGCGCGCTCTTTTAAGGAAGCCAGAATCTTGGTCGGAGTGGCAGAACGGTCCGCTCGGTGCAACGCCAACGCCAACATTCCTTGCTCATAATTATTTCTGGACAACCAGTATTTATCCGCTTGATCATAATAGTAATTCATGATTTCCTGAATTTCTTTAGAAACTTTTTCTGCTGGAAAAAACGATCGCATATACAAATACTGAATCTGAATAGACGCAAGGTGATCGTCTTCCATCTTCCCTTTTTTGGTTTTTACGCTCTGCTCTAATTCCCGATATATTTTTACAAATTCTCGATCCGCGTATGGAATAGCCCGACGTTTTATCTTTATTAATTTAGGATTACTGGAAATTTCTTTCACACCTAACTTATCCAAATGACCAAGACCTTCCAGAATATTTTGGGTAATATAACGATTCCCACCTCCACCGGGCATCCAGGAAAAACTTCCATCACTACCCTGCCGCTGCTCCAGTTGACCAATCGCTTTCGCTTGTTCATTGGCCATTTTATTTAGATCAAATAATAATCCCACATTTCGCGTCTGCTCTTCTTCGCTGATCGCAGCCAGTACCCAGGGAGTCTCTTCCAGTAAAGCAGATTTCAGTTCCTGATTTTTACGCAGGTTGCTATCCATCGCATCCGTTCCTTTCCATTGATCAAAAATCCGTTTTACTTTAGGATGAGAATTGGCCACCGACGAAGCCAGACTGTTTGCATAAAAACGGTTAAAAATTTGTTCGGTACAATCGTACGGGTATTCCATCAAATACGGCAATGCTTTCACCGCGTACCAAGCTGGATTACTCGTAAATTCCAGGGTCATTTTATGATGCGCCAGTGTATTGGATTGTCCCGCTTTAGAAAGTGCTTCGAATGTAAAATCTTTTTTCGAATTTCCTCTGATCGGTAATGGCTTGGCTTCGGTCACCAACATCCGATTGGTTACTACGGGAATGGTGCTTTCCTCTCCATCAGCATATTGTCCTGCGCGAGCAATTACGCGATGCGTTAATGCGGTGGCCTGTCCGTAAGGAATTTTTAACTTCCAACGCAAGGCAGCAGATTGTCCCGCCGGAGCAGAAAAATTAGTTGGCTTATCCTTATTTTCAAACAATGCATCTACAGGTTTCATCGTCAAGGCATCAAAGAGTTTTAACTCGGCCTCTCCCGTTAGTGGATTTTCCGTAAGGTTATTGACCTTGGCGGTAAAAAATAACGCGTCGCCTTCTCGAACAAAACGGGGGGCATTGGGTACCACCATCAATTCCTTTTGGGTCACTACCGAATTATTGGTCAAGCCAAATTTTAAATCTTTGGTGTGCGCCATTCCCAAAAACTTCCATCGGGTCAACGCTTCGTTCATCGTAAATTTTATAATCACATTCCCTTCTTCGTCTGTCCGTAAGTCAGGAAAAAAGAAAACAGTTTCATTAAGGTTGGTACGGACTTTTACGGGCGCCTCTGAAGTTTCACTTTCATTCCCGCTAGCAACAACAGGTGGCTCACCGTTACGTGGTGGCTCTACCTCAATACCTGACGCTACCGCCACGGACTCATCCGAAAGGTTTGCCTTAGATTCTTCCATTACTGCACCGCTATCCATCTCCGGTGCCGCGCTCATCATTATTTGTCCATCCATACTTTTAGACCTTCTATGAATCGCCGACGGATAAGTTCGATAATAGTTTTGTGCAAAACCAAACCATTCTAAAACAGGATATATACGTTCTAGATAATTGTTTTTTGGATTCCAGTTTTCCTGGTACAGCTGACTGTAATCAGCCCGATAGCCTTGCATCTGCCAGCGCATCCGACTGTAGTTATTTGGAAAAATATTGTAGTAAAATCCATGAGAAGCAAATTCATCCAACGAAGCATCATACAAGGTAGCTACCATCTCAGCGGCTAATTTTTCCTTTTTAGGTCCACTGATTTTGATCTGCCATTCCTCTTCTTGTCCGGGTTTTAATTTGTCCCGATAACTTAGATATTCAAACGTAAGCTCTTTGTTAGACCACGGCACTCGTATCGTTTTAGAATTACTTTGACTTCTAAAATTTTTGGCAAAACTATAATGGTAGAAAATATTTCCCCGGTGCTTTTCTTCAATTTTTATTTTCTCCGTTTGTAAACGATCAAGGTCTAGCCATTTTTGGGTAACCATTTTTCCATCCACCTCTACTTCAAAAAATATTTTTTGTTCCGGGTAGCTAGAGGCAAAATGTAAACTTGCTGTTTCTCCAGGCTCGTAAGCGGCCTTTTCTATTTGGTGGAATAGTTGTTCACCGCCAATAACAGGGTTGTTTTTCAGATCATAGACAGAGATAAATTTCTCCAATTCCACGGGTGTTCCGTAACGGTCTTCGGTGGTTAATCGCACACGATACCAACCAACGGGTAAAGACTGATTTAATAAAACGGTTTTGTTTTTTTCTGTATCAAAATTGATAGAAATCGGTTGACCGTTTGTTTTCCAGTTAGGCTTCTCGTTTTCATCCTTATAGGCATAATGTGGAAAGGTTGTTTTAAATTCGCCTTCCTTCAATATATAAGTATCCGGTTTTTTCCAGAATCGTTTTACCAATAGATTTTCGGGGGCGGAAATTCCCTGAATTTCTATTTTCCCTTTGGCCGCCGCAAAACTACCACTTAGGTTTTTACTAGAAATATCAATTGACTTCAAACTGTCCCGACTGATGCTTGCAGGCAAATCCATTTGTACCGACAAAGCAACTGAACCTACCCGTACGGTACTGCTACCACTACGTGTTTCTCCAGTAATGTCGACAACATCTGCACTAATTTCGTAAGAGAACTCCGGTTTGTTTTCCAAATCAATTGACGCATCGGGCGTAGCATTAAAGACAATGGTAAATTTCCCTTCAGCATCCGTTTCGGTCGTTCCGTTGATGATTTCCATGGCGTTGTTTCCGACGCTCGGATAAGGACGATAGTAACCACGAAAATAGCTTGGCCAGTAAGGGTATCTAGCGCGACGTGTCACCCGGTAATTGACCGTTGCACCGTCAACATTGTTGCCAGCAAATGCTTTGGCATTTCCAGTGAGGGTTACTTCTTCGTTGAGTCGATACGCCTTTTCTACCGGATCAAAACTGACTTCAAATTTTGGTCGCTTGTATTCTTCCACCCGAATCGCTGTTCGCCCGTTGACCTTATTCGCTACAATACTCATTCTACCTAACAATCCAGAACTCGGTGCCGTAAAGTTACCGTTAAAGGTTCCAAACTCGTTGGTAGTAAAGGTTTTAGTAGTGACAATCTGATTGTTCACATCGTAGAAAATAACTTCCGTTTTTTCGTTGGGGCGAATAGTCGGCATATCCTCGGTATCTTTATAAACCACGATGCCTTTAAAATAAATAGTTTGACCAGGTCGGTAAATCGCACGATCGGTAAAGAAGGTTGTGTGATAATACCCTTGCTTCCGATTTCGGTCGTTGCGAATGTACAGACGATCATTTAGATTTAGTTCGTCTTCTCCTTTTTTGATGGTATACGTTACCTGTGATCCACCAGCAAAACTGGCGGCCACCTTTCCATTTTGATCGGTGATAGATTGTGATTGGCGCGTCTCGTTCTTTCGGCTGGTACGGTTGTAAAGCTGGATGCTAAAGTTCACTTCTGCTCCCGCAACCGGATGGCCAGTGTCCCGATCGTAAACGATCACTTCCGCGTTTTCCTCTTTTCCCCGGGACCAGGACCCCAGATTAGAGATAAAGGTTTCGGAGAGTATCACTGCTTCTTTGTCGATGGTGAAATTCGGACTCGTTCCCATCATTAGTACATAGCGGCCCAGTGGCAACGGCTTGATCTTTAGCTCCGCCTGGTGTGCTCGGTAATCTCCCGGATTTGGTAAAATCTGATCCCAGGATTGTACCGTTTTTGTTGGTTATAAATATCGATTTGCTCCAGTCGATTTTTTCTGTTCAACAATTCTCGTAAGCCCACTGTCAGTGGAATCGCTTTAAAATACACTTTATCAATATTTTTATAAGTGATCAAAGTCAGGATCGGTTGATTCGCTCCGTTGACCAGTTCTACCTGCTGATTAAGGCTTTTTTCTTCAATGGATAACAAGAGGTTTTTACAATCTGAAACTTCTGGTGCATCCGGAAATAACTCGATGGCCTTTTGACAAAGTTCACGCGCTTTAATAATTGCTAGCCGATCTTCTTCCGATCCTCCCGGCTGATACCTTAACCCTTCGCTATTATATTGTTCCGCGAGTTTATGGTAAGCCAGTACGACCATTTTTTGCTTCGGATATTTATCAATTATTTTTTGAAGCGAAGCTTTATATAGTGCCGATTTGTTTTCGAGTACCGCATTGGTATTGACGAAAGCGATTCGCTTTAAAGTGACATCAATCAGTGCAGGAATGTTTTTCAATTTCAAATGGTGAGCGGTTAATTCCTGTAGCAGCTGGATCGTTTTTAACTTCGCAGAACTGGTATCTTTTGTTTCGGGCTTGTATTTTAGAAAATCACTATTCTCTCCGATTGCTGAGGGTTCGGTGATGTAAAATTTATAGGCAGGTTCGGTCAGGTTATTTTGCTCATTAGAGAAGAAGTCGATAGCGTGATTGGCTAAAATATCGTACAAAGTCGGACGAAGCGCCTCGGTATTTTTTCCTTCGGTCAAAATAGCAGAAAAGTCTTTTGACTTTATCAACTTCGTTTTGTCATTTTCTACTGAAGCGAGCATCAGCATACGGGATTTTTGGAGAATTTGGTTGGGGGACCAGGCAGTGAAATCTCCGGTCGGTTCGGCCGTACTCGTTCGATCCCGGAAACGCCAGCGGTTTTGATTCAAATAATTGTTATAAGCTTGTCCCAGATAAGATTGAAAAATTGGCCGCATCGGAAAGCTACTGGTTTTCAGTTCTTCTTCCATCAACTGGATCGCTTTACTTTGACCTTCCTCCTGAAGTTCTCCGGTAAATCTTCCAAGGTACAAAACCGTCTTAACGATCTGCGGAGGATTGTTATCATTTTTAGCGCGTTGGTAAAGGGATTCCACTTCCTTCATTGCCGACTCAGGCAAACCCTGCTGAACCAAGGAGTCAATCTTTTTCCATTCAGCAGAATAGTCATCGTTCATTACCGGTATCATAGGGTTGGTGGGTTTGGTTAGAAATCCTGAAATAAAAAAAACAAGAATAATCAGGCTCGTTATCGAGGTGGTTGCAAGCAATAGTTTTTTCATGACGATTTTGTTTAGGTCCCTTTCTGTAAAAGATAGATCAGGACTAGTTTTGGTTTTTTGATTTATCTAAACAGGTTGATAAAATAGTTTAGTCATACTTAAGATGGTGATAATAGACCTTTAGGTTGGCTAAAATACGAATTTAACGGGATTTTAACAGCTTGAAAATGAGGGTTTTCTGAGCTAAAATGGCGGTTGAGATGGTAAGGAGTGGCTGGTGACTGGGTGAGTGAGACTTTTGAATTGGAGAGTGTCTTTTTTGGATTCTTTTTGATTTAAGGCTTTATTGAAGAGCTTTACCGGCGAGGCTGCTCTAAGGGATGAGGAATTAGCTGGCGTAGGTACGGAGCCGAACCCTATTATTTAGTAAAACTCTATTTTTAATAAAAAAACGGGGACCTGCGCATTGCGTTTAAAGGGCTTTTGACGAAAGTCAGAGGAAGTTTTTACTTAACTTTATCCAGATAGTTAGTGGTATCTATATGGCAAATTTTACCTGTTTATAAATAGATGGAAAAGTGACTTATTTGAAGCATTCCAACAAAATTCTTACCACCAAATCGTCTCGCCAGGGAGGACCCGGCAGCATATTTGTCCGTTCCAGATCATTGGTAATTATTCCAAATAGAACGGGGGTCTTGTATAGTTTTTCGGGGTAGCGAGTATAGCCATCGGTGAGTACAACCACTACGTCAGGGATCGGTTTCAGATCTAGCGCTGCCTCGATTCCCCGGATCATATTTGTCCCGCCACCACCGGGCATTGACGTTATTTGACGGAGGTCCGTGGAGCGCGTGAGCAGGATTGGCGCGTAGGCTTTAGCATCACACGGAATAATCGTAACCGGGGTGTTAAAGACTTCTAAAATACCGCAGACTTCGGAGAGAATCCGGGTTAACTGGAGGTCATCGATGGAGCCGGAAGTATCTACAACACAAGCAATCTGTCCCGTCAAGTTTCCGGAAAGCGCCGGCGGAATCAACGGCTGATAAACCGATTGCCGACGACTGGGCCGCGCAAAACTATAGTCGATGCGTGCTCCTACGCTGTGGTTAATGGCTCGGCTGACGCGGTGCCGCAGCACTTTTTTCCAATCTATGACCGGACGTAATTTTCTGCCTACCCAGCGTTCCCAACCGGCCGGCAATGTTCCGGCTTTCATGGCATCACTCATCTGTTTGGCGACCGCGACGCGAATTTGCTCGGTCTCGATCTCGTCGAGTTCCTGAGGGTCGGTCTCGCCCAAATCCAGTTCCCAGGGACGTGGTATATTGTGTACACCACTCCCCTCGTCGAGCAACTGGTGGTAAGGAGCGTTGGGGTCTTCCCGTTTTTCGGAACCTGATTGTTTTTCGTCGTCTGATTCTTCTGGATGTTTGTTTTCACCGGAGTGGTCGCCTTCTGATACTTCGGCATCGGACCTTCCTTCGTTCTTATCCATGCCACCATCTCCTGCTGCTGAATCATCGCTTTCCGAATCTGGATTATCGGGATCGTTTGTATTTTCCACTTCACCTGGTTGGTCACCACTTTGTTCGGAAGGGTTATCATCTGATTCTTCTTCATCGCCTTCTCCTCCTTCATCTCCTTTTTCCGAATCGTTAGCATCGCCTTCCGCTCCATCTTTTTGCGCTCCTTCCATTTCCGGATTGTCTGTTTCGGTATCAGGTGCTTCGCTCGTTTCCTCTTCTTTCTTTTTTTCCTCTTCATCTTTTTGTTGGTCAGCCAGGATTTCATCCATCGCTTTGGCCAATCCTTTCTTTAATTCCTGATCGCTTTTTTTGGTCAGTTCTTTATAGTAGGTCTCCGCTAATTCGCCAGGGTTCATTTTAAAAGTATTTGGATAAATTCCCGGATATAATTTTGGTGCTTCGAGTCCTTCCCAATCGCTGTCATTGATTTCCATATCAGCGGCAATGTTCCAAATATTTGGATCGACGGCTCCTTCGGCAGCGCGTTGGCTGTGCTCCCGCAGGATGTGCGAGATCTCGTGTATCCATAAAAAGCCTATTTGCTGTAAGGCTTCCATCTGGGTAGACGATTCAATAATTTTTTGCATCTTGACGGGATTGAAATAGATATTGAGGTGACCGTCAATCGCAGCAACAGGGACTTTTTCGGTGAGCTGAATTTTAGTGGCGAAGAGGGCGGGTGCAAACCAGGGGAGTTGCTCGGCGGCATAGGCGCGGGCGAAGCGGATTTGGGATTCTATGTTTTCTGAGTGCTGGATTACTGAATTTTTCTCGATTAATTCGCATTATTTATTAAAAAGAACTCCGTCAAAAGGGGAATGTTCATTAGACTTGTTACCCTACTTCTCAAACACCTCAATATACTGTGAAAATACTTCATCAGCAAATAGCTTTTGAATATGCTCGATCATTTTTTCGCTGTCTTCGGGACTTTTATCTCCGGCTGCTTCTACTGCGTATTCCAGTAATTTTTCCCGGATCACTTTTCGTAAAGATACATAGATTAAATCCCGACGGCCAATTTCAAAAACACTTTCTGTTAACTGGAAAAAGATATGCGTGGCAGGTAGAAAGCTTTTTTTGCTGGTACGACTCATCAATTCCGATCCTAAGGTAGAAAAGAAAATGTACAGTTCACTATCGTTAAGGCTCCCTAGTTTTACTTTTGCTTTTCCATCCAGTACTTTCTCAGAATCCGGCAATTTCAAGTCTTTTAAAAAACTCAGAAATGGTAACGCGGCTCCTTCCCCAATACATCCTTTCACTAGACTAATACAAGCTTTGGAAGCAGCCTGTTCTTTGGTAGGTGCCTGCCCCAGCAAATCACAACTGGTCAACAGGGTTGCGACAAAATCCCAGGTTCGTGGACTCGCAAAACCGTAAATATCATCTTCCGGACTAGTAGACAAAAGGTTTGGGGTACGCTTTAAAAATGCACCCACTTTTACTTTCCAGGTTGGCAGTAATTTTGCGTGTTCCGTTGCATCAATCTCAGGCAAGGTTGCTTTTCCCCAACCATTCTCCAACGCTTCCAGGTATACTTTTGCCGACATTTCCCAGTTGAGGTGCACAAATCGATTTCGCAGTGGAGGCGATAATTCCCATCCACCTGTAATCATATCCGGGGGATTGGCGGCGGCTACAATGCGTACGCCATCTTGCAATGGATGAAACCCTACGCGTCGTTCGAGTACCACCCGCAACAACGCAGCTTGCACGGAAGGCGGTGCAGTCGTCAATTCATCTAAAAAGAGTAACCCCTGTCCATCTTCCGAAAATTGATTGACCCACTCTGGCACGGCGTAACGTACCTGCCCTTCGTGATGAATCGGCAATCCGGAAAAGTCGGTTGGATCGTGAATAGAGGCGATCAGCGTCAGAACCGGAAATTCTTTTGTATGCAGTCCTTCCAAAAAACTGGATTTACCAATCCCTGGTTTCCCCCACAACAGGACGGGAATTCCAATATGCCCTTTTGGCGTTGGGGTCTGCATGGCGATAAGAAGTGCTTCGGCTCCGGTTGGGAAGTTCATGTATTTTTTTTTCCAAAAGTACGAAATGTGGAGGGGTTTTGGGGCGTGGAGTTTTAGGTTTTCTGCGCTACTCACCTCCCAGCCTTCTGAAGGAGTAGCTGCTTCCCGCGCTAGTGCCTTTGGCACTAAGTTGTTGATTAGTTAATCGGTGGATCAGTCACATAGTACGCAATGCGAACGTAACCATCCTGGTTGCGCTCTTACATCAGGATTACCTAATATTTGACCGACTACTGATTAACCA
>Ga0114953_1001938_pt1 | contig 14604 bp, 14 predicted proteins | sample SidtaG_FD_87298 | JGI IMG/M metagenome (GOLD analysis project Ga0114953, IMG submission 87298) | Marine algal microbial communities from Sidmouth, United Kingdom - Sidmouth_Male2 metaG | ecosystem: Host-associated > Algae > Red algae > Unclassified | place: Sidmouth, United Kingdom | collected...
CAGCGAAAAGAGTGGAAGAAAGCTAAGGAAAAGGCAGCGGCTAAAGCTGAGATATCATGAATTCGTTATTCGATATTCCAATTCCTGATTTTGGCAATGATGACCTGACAGGCAGATGCAGACCTTTAAATGATAAAATAGAATATGAGGACGCGGACTATGTCCTCTGCTGGCTGCAGCAAGCCTTACGCGCTTTTGATAATCCGGTCATAGATGCGGCCGTAGCTTATGCGAACGTAAACAATCTTCCGGTCTTGGTGTATCATGGTGTGCGCCAAGATTATCCCCACGCATCAGACAGGCTCCACTATTTTCTTTTAGGCGGTAGTCGTGATTTGCAGCGCGGATGCGCGGAACGGGGAATCCGTTGCGTGAGTTATTTGCAGACGCCCGGCAATATCGAGAAAGGTCTGGTCTACAGACTGTCAGCGCAAGCGCGGGCGGTCTTCGCAGAAGATCACCCAACTTTCGTGGCGCGCTGGCAGACGCAAAGTTTTGCATCAAAAGTGAATCGGCCTGTCTTTGCGATTGACGCTGCTAGGTTGGTGCCGACAAGAGCTTTGCCGAATAGTTTAAAAACCACGCCTGCTTTTCGCGCTGCGAATAGACCCCTCAGAAATGGATTCGCAGCAGCGAAGCGCGACATAGACCCCGAGGTTGCAATCTGTGACCTCCCCTTCAAATTCAAGCATATTGATCTGATAGATACATCAGACGCACAGCTTCGAAACCTTATAGCTGAATGCAATATCGATCACTCTTTGGGTACGTGTGAGGAGTTCCCGCCTTCAAGGTCTGTTGCTTTAGCGCGTATGTCGGACTTCATTTCAGACTACCTGCCAAAGTACAAATGGACACGAAACAACCCAGCGGCGGCGGGCTCCGGTTCTCAGCTTTCTCCTTATCTCCATTTCGGAATATTGGGGCCGCGAGAACTGTATCAGGCTATCCAAGCGAGTGACGCTCATTCTGCGGCAAAATGGAAGTTTCTTGACGAGGCGATAACGTGGCGTGAGTGGTTTCACTATCAAGCCTATCATGATGATGAATTTGACCGTTTCTCGTCGTTGCCAAAACGTGCGTTAAATACGCTTTTCGAACATGCCTCCGATCCGCGACCCAAGCTTTATTCTCTGAACGAGCTTATCCATGGCGCAACAGAGGATGCGGTCTGGAACGCCGCACAAAAGCAGTGGTTATCGACAGGCTACATGCACAACAACTTGCGAATGTATTGGGGTAAAAAGCTCATAGAATGGACACCGGACCCCGAAACAGCTTGGAACACGGCATGTTACATCAACGATCGTCTGAGCCTAGACGGTCGTGATCCTGCCACTTATGGGAATATGCAGTGGTGTTTCGGAAAAGCAAAACCGGGTTATAGCGAGAAACCAATATATGGCTGGGTCGCTCCAAAATCTTCCCGAGCTGTATTAAAACGAGCGGGCGTTGCAGACTGGGTCGAGACTATGAACCTTAAAACCTTACCGACTATATTAGTACCGGACAGACCCAACCATCCCGCTAGGCTTTGAACATGACTGAAGTTTGCCACGAGATGTGCGAGGTGAGACGTCTCATATGAAGTATCCAGTCACACCCGATGGACGATATTTTGTAGTAAGAGGACGTCTCTGGCGGATGTCGGATCCCGACCTCGACGAGGACGAACGACAAAGATTAGTAGACAATTTGATGTCCGCTCGGCGGGACGTAAAGCAATTTAAAACGGACCCGAAAAAGTTGAAGACCGCGAGGGCGAAAGTTCACGCGGCTAAAGTCGCCTTAGGTGAAAGAGGGCCTGTGTGGTGGACTGACAAAGCGCCCGACGAGAATAAAAAAATGGTCAAAAACTCTTCTTACAAAGAATGGTGGATTAAACAGACCAGACATATGTCGCCTGACTAATTTATTATGCACCTCAAAATATTCCGAGCTGCTTAGCGACTAAACTGTTTCGTAGTCGGAACCTTCTCATCAGAGCCTATCCCAAAGTCTGCTCGGGATGGGATCCTGCCAAACGCAATTTTACCGCCCGCATAGCCCCCAGGCAGGTCAACGCGTTGACCCAAGTGTAACATATTTCCTCCAAATTTCGCGTTGAGCTCATCCATCACATCTGAGAGAGCTTCATCTTTTGATGTTGCGGCAATATCGCAAAACAAATCTCCGCTCATATCTCTTTCTTTTCGTAGTCCGTGTAGCAGTACCGTCACTCTCTTTAGTCTTTTTGTGCCCGAGTTTTTAATGTTTTGGTCAAACGTCTCTTCCATTATCCGCAAGAGATTTTTATCGTCACGAAGTCCTGAGAATTCTCGTACCGTCTTGAACTTTCCACCGTTAAACGTTTTGTAGGAAATCGTGAGCTTGCTCGCAAAATACTCTCCCTCACGCAAACGTCGCGCGGCCTTTGTTGTCAGTAGTCGAAGACACGCTTTTGCCTTTTCCGGACTCTGCCAACCTCTTGCAAGGACTCGGCTATGACCGAACATGCTTCGTTTGGTTTCAGGACGTTCAACATACTCTCCGTTCAGGGCTCGCCACATCCGTTCTCCCTCGACGTTCCCCCAAATCGCGCGAGCCTGTTTAGGCGCAAGTTCCAAGAGATCCGGCATAGTCGTAACGTTAGCGCGCCGCAGACGCTCCAGCATTCCGCTTGCGATGCCCGGCACGTCTTTCAACGGAACAGCAGTAATTTTTGAAGGCATTTGACTTGGCTCCAGCAAAACCAGTCCGCGAGGTTTATCCATCTCTGCTGCAATTTTCGCGAGGAGTTGGTTACTCGCGAGTCCAATAGACGGCGTGATTAAGGGCCCGATTTCTTGGGAAAGCGCTTCCCTAATTTCCTCGGCCAAGGCGACGGCCGCCTCAGGTTTTAGTGCTCCAAGATCGCACTCCATTTCGTCAATTGACCAAGCTTTCGTCACTGGGGCAAAGCGCTCAACAATTTCGATTATCTGATGATGCAAATCCACATAGACATCATGGCGAGCGGGTTTGAACACGGCTGTCGGAGCCAGACTGAGCGCTTCCGCGCGGGACATGCTCCGCTTAACCCCGAAAGCCTTCGCCACATAGCAACAGGCTATAACCCCTGAATGCGGGCTGTCCATCGGGCAGACCAACACCGGACGCCCATGTAGGTCAGGGTCTAGCTGCTTCTCCACGTTGGCGAAGAAGGCATCAAAGTCGATATAAAGCGTGTTGACGCAGTCTGATTTTGTGCTGATACGCATTCAGAACATTTATAGAACACCCGCCGCGAAGTCGAGTCGAGCGAACCCAAATTACAACGGAATTTACAGTCTCATCCAGGCGCACTGAGTACGCAAATATCACATTGTCCTCGCATATTGGAACTCTGGGTCGCTGCCAGGGGTTGTAGTGGGTAACCGGGCCTAAACGTCCCGAATAAAACCTTAAACGCTACACAAATGGACGTCTTATGCCTGACTGGATCACCACAACGCCATCAACAGTCATTTTCATTGTAGTGAGCTGTCTATTGATTTTTGTAACGCTCGTAGTTCTCACGCGGCTTGTGGGGTTAAGAAGTTTTTCTAAGATGAGCTCTTTCGATTTTGCGATGACGATCGCAGTGGGGTCGATATTGGCAAGTGTATTGTTGAATAAAACGACCCCTTTAGCAAACGGAGTGGTTGCACTCTTATCAATATTCTTACTGCAGTACGTCGTGGCGTTCTTAAGAAAAACAACCTCATGGGCGCCAAAACTTTTCGACAATGAGCCGAAGCTTCTAATGATTGGGGAAAAAATATTATATGATAATTTAAAATCGACGCGCGTGACTGAAAATGATTTGATTGCGAAGTTGCGAGAAGCAAATGTTCTGGATTTCGGCCAAGTCAAAGCTGTTGTTTTGGAAACAACTGGCGATATCTCAGTATTGCATAGCGCTGATAACGAAGCCGAGTTAAGCGACAAATTACTCAAATCCGTCAATCGATAAATAATTAGAAATCATATTGGGTGTCGTCATGCCGACTGAAGATATATTACAATGGTCAGCGACTTTCACGGGAATAGTAGCGGCGATTATGGTCGCCCTTAACTTTGACGCAAAGATATCCGGTTGGGGCTTCGTTATTTTTTCCCTGTCATCTCTATTATGGGTATCGTTCGGCCTTATGGAGGGGGAGCCACCTCTGACGATTCAAAATTTGGTCCTATTTTTGATAAACCTTATCGGTGTGTATCGATGGCTCATCAGACCAACCTTAGGCGGGGAAGCGCCAAACGGTTGACCAATCTCCGCTGGGGCCCTCGGCCCACCGACACCTTAAATCTCTTGGAAAAAGCCCCGGAGAACACAAACAAAGGGGGTAAGGGCATTCTGCGGGTAAGCAGTATCCCTCCCGGAGACCGCCTAGTTGAAATAATAGGCTAGAATTTCACATAGCTCAATAATTTGTAACCAGCTTAAGGCCACTCCAGCCGTTTACGGCTGCAGAGAGATCATTCGTGGCGACACCTAGAATTAGGTCACAGAAATTTGGCTGCGGGACGAAAATCTACATTGACAATTATAGGAATTTGTTCCTTTTTTATTCTCATGACTGATATCCACCAGATTCTCGTTTAAAAAACCCCTCCAGCAGATTGATAAGCGTGGGAGCTCTCGCTGTCTCAGCAGGTTTCCCATCGCCGGCCGGAGACGACTTAGAAGATGAGATTGATCCGATAAGCTGGATTGTAAGGCGACCCGGGTCAACATTTTGGTATCGGGCTGAAGGTGATTGTCTTGCAGATGTGGGTATTATGGACGGGGATTTAATCGCCTTTGATCGCAGTGGCAAAAAACGATTGGGACGTGTTATGTTATTTGTGGTCGAGGGCGCTCTCACTGCCAAAATTTTGAATAAGCGCGGCGGGCAGTACTGGCTCGATCCCGCTAATTAGCGAGGCGGATTTAAGTCAATACCGTATCACGAGGACATGGATTGCTATGGTGTATTAGCCGGCGTTGTACGGCGCTGCGGAATAGAATGAAGACACCCAAATCAATCGCTATTTCAGATAGCGCAAATTTTTACGTATCTGCGGAGCGCGTTTTTGACCCCTCTCTGATCGGCGTCCCAGTCATAGTGCTATCGAATAATGATGGGTGCGCAATAGCTCGGTCAAACGAAGCCAAGTCGTTGGGTGTAAAGATGGGTGCGCCGGTGCATCATCTAAGAGATAAGATCAAAGATCACGGTATAAGAGTCCTCTCTTCAAATTATACGCTTTATGGTGACATGAGCCGCCGCGTGTCCGAAGTGTATGACGATTTTTCGCCTCGCGTTGAAGTTTATTCGATAGACGAGTGTTTCTTGGATTTTGACGGCTTCAAACATCGGGAGGCTCACGCGAAGTCTCTCGTGGCGAATGTCTGGCAGCGGGTTGGTGTTCCTGTTCGCGTCGGTATTGGCCCGTCCAAACACTCGCAAAATGCGCGAATGAGCTGGCTAAGAAGAACCCAATTTTCGACAGTGTTTGCGATCTGACAGACCTGTCAATCAGAGATTATATGTTGCCGCGTGTCGCTGTCTCCGATATTTGGGGTATCGGACGGGCAACAACTCGTAAGCTTGCGAATGAGAAAATTTTCACCGCGGCCGGACTGCGCGATATGCCGCTTAAATAGGCCCGGGCCATCGGAACTGTGGTGCTTGAACGCACCGTGGCTGAGCTACGCGGCGACCCGTGCATTGCATTTGAGAACATTGAGCCTCGACGAAAAGGCATGGCTGTCACGCGATCGTCTGGTCGCCCTATGGTCGATTTTGACATTATTATGGAAGCGCTTACCGCACACGCGACGCGGGCCGCTGAAAAATTACGGCGGCACGGACTTGTTGCAGGCTCATTAACAGCTTTTTATAACACCTCTCGTTTCCGAACTGATCAAGCCAACCATAGAGCAAGTAGAACAACACGGCTGACTCCAATGTCAAATGATACGTTTGACTTAGTTCGGGCCGCGAGGCGCTGCGCGGAAGCGGCTTGGAGAGGACCCCGAAATTGTAATCAAGGTGGATATGCCTATGCGAAAGCCGGCATTATGATTGATGATTTACTGCCTACTGAGCAACGACCACTCACTTTGTTCGACGAAGTCGATAGCCGTTCGCCGGAGCTCATGGTAGCGTTGGACGCTGTAAATGATCGGTTTGGGAAAAAGAGTTTGGTGCTCGCGCGCGAAGGTTTTCGCAAACGCTCCGCAATGCGTCAGAGCTTTCGATCTCCGCGCTATACGACGAGAATATCCGATGTACCAATTATCAGGGGTTGACGCTGCCATCTCAAAGAATTTTCGGGACAGACAAGCGATAAACACCAAAAACGAAGTTTAGGTTTTCGCTAAGCCCCTACGACTATTCCTCCGTTGGGATGCAGCGTTTGACCCGTAAAATATGACGAGTCCTCACACGCTAAAAAAAGGTAACTTGGCGCAACTTCATTAGGTTGGCCTGGCCTCGCCAGCGGTACATCTTCTCCAAAATGTTCTACATCGCTTTCACTCATCGTGCTGGGAATTAACGGAGTCCAAATCGGACCCGGTGCGACGCCGTTGACGCGAATGTTCTTGGGCGCAAGTTGTCCACTCAGTGCACGTGTAAACGCCAGTATAGCGCCGCGTGTTGCAGAATAATCAACGAGGGTTGCAAGTCCTCGGAACGCGTTGACGGAAGTTGTATTGATAATGCTATCGCCGCTAGTCATATGATTGACGGCTTCTTGGGCCATAAAGAAGTAACCCATGACGTTTGTATCAAAAGTTTTGCGAAGTGTTTCCTCACTGACGTTTCGAAAGTCTTCTTCGACAGCTTGTTGCGCCGCATTATTGATAAGAATGTTGAGGCCTCCAAACTTCTCAACGGTTTGAGCAACCACTTTTTCGACGTGCGCTTTGTCGCCTGTGTCACCCGCAATTAGCAGGGCGTCACCGCCCTCGGCCTCGACTAACCTCTGAGTTTCCTTAGCAGTTTCATGACCGGAGTGATAAGCGAGAGACAGATTTGCACCTTCACGCGCAAACAATATAGCGACCGCACGTCCGATCCCACTTGTCCCGCCGTTTATCAGCGCGGTTTTACCTGTAAGTTTGTCCGAGCCGGGATATCGCGGCATATAGTCTGGCGGCGGGTCAATATTATTATTATTCATAGTAGGACCTTCGAAATGCAAATTAAGCTTATACAGTTCCTATATATTCCCGTCGATATCTATATCGTCCAAACTCATTGTGTGCTTTATCGTTCCGTTACTTTTTCTATGCGACTGATGTCGCGATCACCCCGATAGCGGACACAGACGAAAGCGTTTCGGACAATTAGATGGTGCACCGCTTAAGGATTTGCAGCCACATTCACTCGGGGAAAACTTACTGCGAAAAAAAAGTGGTTCGACTAACCAAACTCATCAACAATTTTGTCTTGCATTAAGAACGGGGCGACGAAGCTCTTTAAATTTTCGGGTTCTAAGATTGTGATTTTATTGCGGTCATAGTCGACGATCCCTGCACCGGTCAATTTAGTGAATGCCCGGCTGACCGTCACCGGGGTCAGCCCCAACGCGTCAGCTATATCGGGCTGTGTGAGAGGGAGTCTGAGCGTGTTCGCATCATCAAATTTATTGCGCATTTGTTTAGATCGAAGACCCAGAAGCAAATAGGCAATTTTCGCAATTGCATCTCCATTTGAAAACACGCAGATTCTGTCTTGCATCGTAATATAGCGTCGGCCCAGCACTTCCGTCAGAGCCAGTGACGCTTTTGGCGCAAGCGCTAATCCTTTTACGAACTGGGCAACAGGAATCAGATACAGCAAGGAATCCTTAAACGCTATCATGGTCGACGACGCACGGCTCTCAGAAATAAATTCGAGGCCCGCAATATCAATCGGGACATGAAAGTTCAGTAGCTGCCGTCCTCCTTCCTCAAGTTCAGCTGCCGCAGTCATCCAACCCTCTACAACGCAAAACATCTCGTTGACCGTATCTCCCGCACGGAAGAGCGATTCGCCCTTTGCCAGACGGCGGGACGACACATCGACACGGTCAAGAAGCCCTGTGCTACCCGCGTCTATACCGAAATTACTCAGTAGGGAGTCTACTATATATGTTTTTGCATCCACTCGTCTGTCGACCCGTCCCATTTAGCGTAAACATGCCCCCTTCGTTTAAAACCAAACATAAAGGAAATGATATCAAAAAGATTGTTTAAAACGGCTTTCTTATCAACAATTTAGGCCGTTAACTTTCTTATAACATTATATGGACGGCCAATATTCAGCATCTTACACATAGACAGGTGAGTCGGTGGGCTTCGCAGCCACTGACGCTAAAAACTGAAAGTTACCTTCAGGCGCAGGCCGATGGCAGAGACCATTGCAGCGCTGTTTTAAGGGGGTTTCACCAGAGTTTTGATTGCGTCTCGGTTTTTTTACGAGCAGCTTAATCGCTGTCGAGGTTACGTCATGACTGCTGAAATATACGCACCCTTCATTCCCTATTTGCGGCGCTTCACGAGAGCATTGACCGGCGATCAAATTGAGGGCGACGCCGGAGTTTGGAAGGCGCTTAAAAGAGTGGTGGCTGAAAGCTACGACCGTACCAGTGACGTGCCCGCCAAAATTCGTTTGTATCGTGCCTTTTATGAAACTTGGGCGAATACGGAAGGTCGAGTGACAAACAGGTGCGAGCGGCCATTCTCGCCGGGCACAAGAGTCAGGCGACTGCCTTCGGTACAGCGTGTCGCGTTTTTGCTCAGCGCGCTTGAGGGCATGACAAATATAGACATCTCACAGATCATGCAAATTGCGCCCTCCGAGGTGGTCAATCTTCTAAACTCGGCTGAAGCATCGATTGAACAGGAACTCGCGACCAGCGTTCTGATCATCGAAGACGAGCCTTTCATCGCGCTTGATATCCAGGGTATTGTGGAGGAATTGGGGCACAAGGTTTGCGGCGTTGCCGACACGCATCAATCGGCGCTTGACTTAATTAAAGTTTCTGAGCCCGGCATTATTCTCTCCGACATCAGGCTTGCTGACGGCAGCTGCGGAATAGACGCCGTTGACGAAATTTTGAACGAAGACGATCTTCCCGTAATATTCGTGACGGCCTGTCCCGAAGACTTCCTTACGGGAAACAAGCCCGAACCGGCCTATTTGATTTCAAAACCGTATGAGTCGGAAAATCTGAAGGCCGCCATCAGCCAAGCGCTGTTCTTTCATCATGCCGCCGCTTAAAATTTGCGGCCTGCGGTATTCGGCAACTGGTTTAAATCAACCGAAATCTTTGGGTAACGTGAACGACAGGGTCCTTTTATAGCCTTCCGGCGTTGGGCCGCCTGTGACTTGTCCTTTCAACTGCTGGATTGTGATCTCGATAAGCTTCGTGCCAAACCCGCTTCCGTCATTGGTGGCATTGAAAGAGCCTGTTTCCGTCCACGTCAAATTGACCGTGTCTCCTTCCAGCTTCCAAACAACTTTAAGCTCGCTGTCATCAGAAGACAGGGCGCCGTATTTGACCGCATTGGTGGCCCATTCATGGAAGATCAGTGCGAGCGAGGTTACGATGCCGCGTGGGATTATGACGTCAGGGCCCTTTACAACCACTTTTTGATCGCTGAGCGACGGCGCGATGACAACATCTATCATCTCTTTCAGTGAAGAAATTTCGCCGGATTGATTGCTGGTCGTTAGCGAGTGAGACCGACCCAGAGAGTGAATGCGTCCGCGCAGATCAGAGGCGAAAGCCCCTACTTCGGAGGCGTCTCGGGAGCTGATGGCAACAATCCCCGAGATAACCGCGAACAGGTTTTTCACCCGGTGGTTCATTTCTTTAATCATGAGTTCACGGTTTTCGAGTCTTTCGCGCTCCTCCGTCACGTCAAAGGTGACGCCAATGAACTTCTTGACATCGCCGTCCACCAATCTTCGCCCCAAGCCATGCAGCCAGCGCGTCCCGCCGTTTTTCAGCGGTATGCTAAAGGTCTCGTCAAAGTCTCGGTCACCATCCATGGCTCTGCGAAGAGAGGTGTTGATTCTATCCCTGTCTACCATGGTCATCTTGGCCAAAATGGGTTCCATTGTCGCGCCAGGATCGTCCGGGTCCAGCTCCAACAAAGATCGCTCGGTCAGATCCAGAACCGTTTTGTCGGAGGACGGCTCATATTCCCAAATGCCGATTCTGGCGACCTCGAGGGCAAGCCGAAGGCGCTCTCGTTCTTGTTTTAAATTACTCTCGAGGGTCAAGATCTTCGTGATGTCCGTCATAATCAACGTTGCACCGTCAATCTCTCCCTCGGCATTTTTATATGGGATCACGCGAACAATAAATTGCTTTGCATCGCCCTTGATTGAGGCGCGATACTGGTCCGCTTTACCTTGGGCCGACGCCGCTTGTGCCAAGGACAAATATTCCGATGTAGAAAGCTTTGTTTTAATATCGGCCAACGGTTCGTCGATATGTTTTTCGGTTATCGTGAAGATTTTTTTCGCGGCATCTGTATAGCTTCTCACTTTGAGATCACCATCTAAGACAATGACAACAAGTTCGGTCGAGTCGAAAAAGTTCTTCAAGTCTGCATTGGCGATCGAAACTTGATCAACCTTGCCCTTGAGCTCATCATTGACAGTAGACAGCTCTTCATTTGTCGACTGAAGCTCTTCGTTCATCGACATCATTTCTTCGTTGCTGCTCTTAAGTTCCTCATTTGTTGTCTCGAGTTCTTCGACGGTCGTCCGCAGACGCTGCCGCGCCGACTTCAGTTCTTCTTCAAGATACCCGACTTGGCCTTGGTCGATGTCAAACTCATCATCCGGATCTATCTCAAACGGATTCAATTCACCGTCATCCTTCAACACAAAAAGAAATGCGCCGTCGCCGACAGGCTCGCAGATGGCCAACGTGGAAAGTGTTCCGAATTCGGTGACGACGTCGATGTCTTTGCGGGCGAGTCTTCTGTTCGACGTCCGGGACTCGCGAAGCATTGGGCCGAGAACCTCTCGAAGGCCGGGCCTGGCCAAACTCGGCACGTGAATATTGCGTTCTGATTTCTGGGGAAAATCGAGAAATTTGCCGGCCTTACCCCATTGGTCGAGCAGAAGACCGCCGCCATCAACCAGCAGCGTGACCGGCGCATATTTGTCAGCAATCCTGTTGAGGGCCGCCGTCTCATTTGTGCGCGCCACGACCGGAACCGGGAGCGAGCGGCTGTAAGCCTTCCGTCGCGCCCTGCCTGTCGTCTTCGTCGGGAGATGCATGGAAAATTTACTGCGACCGGTCTTTCTGGCGAAAATACGCGATGACGACTCGATAGGCTCAAACAAGTCTTCAAACCGACCTATGCTCTCAGATGATCCGAGAAACAGATAGCTGCCGTCATTCCGAAGCGCGAAATGAAACAGAGGAAAGACTTGTTTCTGAAGCCCCTCGTCAAAATAAATGAGCAAGTTACGACATGAGATAAGTTTGACGTTCGAGAAAGGCGGGTCGGAAACCAGATTGTGAACACTGAATCTGATCATGTCGCGCAGGCGTGGTATGATTGAAAAATCGTCGCTTCCCGCGATGATATATTTGCTTGAGAACGCCGAAGGGAGATCTCCCAACGCTGAAAGAGGATACACGCCTTTACGAGCGATATCGATCATTTGCAGATCAATATCTGTCGCAAATATTTGCACATAGGGATTGACGCCTAACCGAGTGATCGCATCGCTGACCATCATCGCAATGGTGTAGGCCTCCTCGCCGCTGGAACAGCCGGGCACCCAAATTCGCAAGTCCTCGTCATCTTTAGAATTCTTCACAAGCGGGTCGATAACCAGTTTCTGGAGATCATCGAATTCCTGCTTGTCCCGATAAAAACGCGTGACATTAATCAGGAAGTCCCGAAACAAAGCTTCGCACTCGGGCACATTGCTTTCGACCAGCTTTAAATATTTTGCTGTGCTGTCTATGCCCAGAACTTGCATCCGGCGTGCAATCCTGCGCGTCAGGGTCGCTTTTTTATAGCCGTTAAAATTATGGCCGACTGTTTCTCGCAGGATATCACAAATCGCGTCTATGTAGTCCACGACCTCGGTTGCATATTCGCCCGTGTCTTCCCCCATAGGATAACGGTCGAAAAATTGTCGAAGCAAGGCGACAATCTCATTCGGTGGGAGCACCATGTCGACCAAATTTGTGTTGATTGCGGCGACAGGCATGCCGTCATATTTGGCAGTCTCAGGTTCTTGGACGACGCAGACACCGCCCTGTTCTTTCACCGCGCGCAGGCCGCGCGTTCCATCAGAACCCGTGCCTGACAAAATTACGCAGGCCGACAGGCGTTTCTGATCCTCCGCAAGACTGATGAAAAAATCATCTATAGGACGTCTAAGGCCTCGCGGATTTTCGAATTCTTTCAAATTTAAAATACCGTCATCCAAAACCAATCCGAAACCGGGAGGGATAAAATAGACATGGTCCGGTTCCAACTTTTCGCCACCCTTTGCCTGAGTAACTTTCATACTCGTATGTTTCTCGAGCAGTTGCGCCATAAGAGAGTCGTAAGTCGGATCAAGATGCTGCACGACGACGAAGGCCATTCCAGTCAGTCCGTCAAAAGCTTGAAACATTTCACGTATCGCTTCGAGACCGCCGGCTGATGCGCCAACCCCTATGACTGGTGTAATCTTGTTCGCGTCAATCATATAGGTGTCCGAATTCAGTCAAATTTTGCTTGCGCAATCAGCGCATGTGCGGAGGCTAGCGCGTCGATGCTTCCTAAGAAGATGTAGCCGTCTTCCTTAGCCAGCGAATTTAACTTCCGGAGGTCTTTCGAAAGGGCTTTCTCGTACAAGTCAATTCCGGGCTTTCCATGTCGCGTGAAGTCAAATTGCGAACCCAAATAATGGGTCGTTTCGCCGTCCTTTTGTAATTTGGATATATATAAAATGTTTAAGAATGGCGTTCCGTCTTTGCGCCGGTTCGGGATAGCGAAACGCTCACTGTTCTCTTCGCTGCCTGTAAAGAAATCTCGGATACGATCGCATACTTCCATTCTCGGGCCCTCCGGTTGCAAGAACCGGCAGTTTCTGCCCAGCACTTCGTCTGGGTCATAACCTGTAAGAGCACAGAAAGCCGTATTCACACCCACCAACGGGCGATCTTCTTTTAACGCGTCACTTAACGACAGTGGTGTCGCGGACTTTAAAAAAAAGTCCTTTATCGGCGCGGGTATCCCACTACTGAGTTCAAAATGATGCATTCCCACTTCCCCTGATTTCAAACATTTACACCACGTTAACGCTTCGTCATAGTTTTTAATTTAACATTGACCCAGTCAATCCGCGGCATTTTGGCAGCTTGCTCCTAAAGCGCCTCCACCTTCGAGGTCAGGAAATTGTCCGAAAGTGCTGGGTCTGATAGTGGGCCGTTGGCTGCAATATTCGCGGAACATTTTAAGTGAGAGAACGTTCACACATTGATTAAACTACACGACGGGACGACGAGGGCTTATTGCCAAAGGAAATAAGACAGATATGTTGATCGGTCTTCTCCTTTGGCATGACCATTTCTAAAGGTCACTCCGAGGACTGAATAAGTACGGACGTTCGTATGAATTTCATTAATCTCATCAAATTAAAGAGAGCAACGCGAGTTCAAGCAGGACAAGCGCCCTTCTAAATAGGGTAATAGGAAAGACATTTATCGTGACGCTGAATACAGGCCTAGTATATGTGAGTGAGATATGAGCCCTTCTGCGTTTGTCATAGACGATGAGCTTTTCATTGCGCTTGAGATTGAAGATTACCTGGTGAATTTAGGTTTCAAAATATTGGGTCCTGTGTTTGACCTCAGCAGCGGACTTAAGATGATAGAGTCTGTTTTGGAAACACCGGATGTCGCGTTAATGGACATAAATATTGGTCATAAAATGGTTTGGCCCCTCGCCAGGTTGCTTCGTGATGCAGGCACCAAAGTCATTTTTGTCAGCGCCAATCACTCCCATAAAGAGCTTGAGGCAGAATTTAAGGGTTGCCCGGTTTTAGATAAGCCGGTCTCTCAAGAGCGAATTGCCGAGGCAATAAAATCGGTCAGATTAGATCGAAAATAAGTAACTCAAGGCATGATATAGGAACTGGCTGTCGGACTAACAAGACTTTTCAAATCCAGATTTTTTGGGGTGCATAAGGATACTACACTTCTCGTATTTTGACATCGGCTTACGTCCGCTATGCCCAAATGGCGGACATCAGTAAAACGAAAGAGTTCCCACAGCGGAGCCCATGTTAGGATGAAGGCAGTCGTTCATCTGTCCACATTATAATTGACAGAAGCTTGGAAACCAGAAGATATCCGTGTGCCACAAAATCCAATGTGAAAGTGATACAAATTTTAAAATTGACAGTCGTAAGTAATTGTATTATATGTGTTTTTCTACATGGCACTGTGCCGTGTGGGGGCACCATTTTCCTAACATAGCAAGTTGCGTAAGCCTCTGAAAAGTCTCGGAAAATCCTTCTTCCTTGTACTTTCCACACGGTAACTCGCGCGATTTGCTTCACTTCTTGCCTTACAAAAGGCTCACAGGAGATGGCAGGA
>Ga0114953_1001963_pt1 | contig 14502 bp, 14 predicted proteins | sample SidtaG_FD_87298 | JGI IMG/M metagenome (GOLD analysis project Ga0114953, IMG submission 87298) | Marine algal microbial communities from Sidmouth, United Kingdom - Sidmouth_Male2 metaG | ecosystem: Host-associated > Algae > Red algae > Unclassified | place: Sidmouth, United Kingdom | collected...
CGGAGCGAGTTAATGAGCGTGATGTCCCGATTGCTCAGACTGCGTGAAGTTCCTGATCGACGCCAACCTCTCTCCAAAGGTGGGTGTTGCTCTGATCGACGTTGGTTTCGAAGCAAGCCATATTGTTGAGCACGAGTTGCAGCACGCAACGGATGAAGAGATCTTCGACTGGGCGAGTGCGAGCGGTCGTGTGATTGTCACTGCTGACTCGGACTTCGGGATGTTGCTTGCGTTCTCGCGAGCGAAGAGTCCCTCTGTCATTCAGCTTCGCGGTGTTGCGGAGATGCGGGCGGAAGCGCATATTGCTCTGCTCGTCGACAACGTGGTTTCGGTCCTCGATGAGCTGGCCAACGGTGCCGTCGTAACGATCAATCCTGATCGACTTCGAGTTCGCGGGCTTCCAATAGAGCGTTGGGTCTCAGCAGATACCTATGAGCACAGCGCTCATTCAGATGCAGGTGGCCTGCGCACGAATCAGCGAGGTCTCCCTGAGTCTCGCTCCGGAAATCGTTGAGGCCGAAGGCGAAGGTATATGAGTGAGAGCGAGTTCAACTTTCTCGTCATCGTATGCGATGACTTGAATGACTGGGTCCTGCGGCCCGCCGGTCACCCTGCTCCAATGTGCCCAAACATTGATGACCTTCGAGCCAGGTCAGCGGACTTTGAAAATGCCCACTGTGCGGTACCCGTTTGCGGGCCATCGCGACTAGCGATGTTCTCCGGTCTTACCCCTCAGACGAGTGGCGCGTACTCGTTTGGTGGCTGGAAGTCGTTTCCGGGGCTTGAAGGAGTCGACCCGTTGCCGTTGGCCTTTCGCACTGAAGGATTTGTTGTTGCTGGCGCGGGGAAGGTTTTCCACACGGGGCCCGGTGGCGATTTCTACGATGGCTTCGGCCCTGGCGTTGACTACGGCCCTCATCCTTGGCTCGGCGTGGGCCGTGCTGAGTTCACCCCGCACCCCGACCAGTACTTGCTTTGGGAGGGGCATCTGAGTGCGTGGGACATGCATCGCGATCTGAACTACGGCAGTTTGGCGAACGTCCCGGCATGGGGACCGCACGCGGAGCGGAATGCGCCTGGCGCCTCCGGCTGGCATTACAAGGAGGCGCGGCCGTTTCGCTACGAGTCAGACGACGACCGTGACCCCATGCCGGACGAGATGTCGGTCGACTGGGCACTCGATCATCTCCATGCCCTGAGCGACGATGACCGCTCGTTGCTTATGGTGGGATTTGCCAAACCTCACACGCCGCTCTACGTACCGCAAGAGTACTTCGACCGTTTCCCGATCGACTCGGTCGCCTTGCCGCCATATCTCGAAAATGACCTGGATGACTGCGCCCCGACGCTGCAGAATCGGTGGCAGTGGGGCTTCGAAAAGTTCCGCGCCCTGCTTGCCGCTGGGGGCGAGGACGCGTGGCGAGAGTTCGTACAGGCTTATCTGGCGACGATTTCATTCGTCGATGACCAAGTCGGTCGTCTACTCGCTGGCCTTGAGCAAACTGGAAGGGCAGAGTCGACGGTTGTGATCTTCACCAGCGACAACGGGTATCACTTGGGTGAAAAGGATTGCATCCAAAAGTGGCACCTCTGGCACGAGTCGACTCGGATTCCGCTCATCATTCACGTGCCAGGTCAACCTCCACAGCGCGTCACGACCCCTGCGAGTTTGATCGACATCTACCCTACGATGCTCGACTTGGCGGACGCCCCAGACAACCTTCCTCGTCAACGATTGGAGGGCAAGTCTCTGAGCTCTCTCGTTGATGGCTCAATCCGCGCAGATGATGATGGTGCGGCGATTGTTGCTATCCGGGACGCAGGTGAGTTTCCGCACTATTCAGTGTGTACGGCAACACATCGCTATACGCGCTGTGCCAACGGCGAGGAGGAACTCTATGACCTTGTTGTCGACCCCCATGAGTGGCATAACCTCGCCGAGCGACCCGTCCACCAAGACATCAGAGCAGAGCTTCGAAATTTGCTCGCCACCCACTTCGCTGGCACACGCACGCCCGATGGATGGTCCGAATGGATGAAAGAGTCTTGACCCGCACACTGCACCGAGCGCTTTGCCCTTAGCCGTTCATTTTGAGCACAGCGCTTCGTGCCCGATGCCTCAGCAATCGGGAGTTAGATTCTCCTCTCGGGCTCCAACGTCAGCGCCCGCTTTTGCAGTGACCACGCAAACTGTCACTCCAGCACTCTCACGAGTGACTCGTGAACTTCTTCAACTGAGATTCCAACTGCAAGTGCAATCTTTCGATTTCGCTCGTTGTTCTGATCCGATCACGTTGACAGCGCTATGTCGATCGGGCCGTGCCTCGAACATCTCAATGACTCGGTAATCCAACTCGGCCGGTCTTTTGCAATCCGACCCGTCGAGCTTGTTCGGCGAGTGCACCGCCCGCCACTCATAGCCAGTCCAGTCGCAGGGATCCCCTTCCGTTGCCTTCGACCACTGGCGCTGCGGGGCCCGATCGAATACCCCGTATCCCCCTGGCGCTGGCTTCGAGGGTCTGCTCTGGCTATGACCTTCACGCTCGTCCGTAGTGAGGTCGCACAACGGCTTGACACCGGAGACCTTGATCGCCTCCCGCGGTCGCCGTCGATGCGGGTTGCGATGTTGGGTTCCCTACTGGGCGGATCCTCGCTTCGCCATCAACCAGCACGCCGTGGACCGAGTTGCGTCGAGTCGATACAATCTGAATCCGACACCTGTGAGACCGACATGGCAAGGACAGACATGGCAAGGACCGACATGGCAAAGACCGACATGGCAAAGACCACTTCGACGCATTCTGGCTTCCGCACGTGGCTCGCTGGCACAACTGCCGTTCTGGTCGCCATTATTGGCTTGCTTGCTTTTACGCCGGGCATTGCCAACGCTCAGAGCAATGCAGTGGTTGAGGTGACGCCCGGAACGGTAGAAGTTGGGCAGTCCTTCTCCCTGCGCGCAAACAACTGCCCCGGCCCGAACGTCGACCCGCCGGGAACAACGAACCGCGCCGTTTTTGGCATCGACTATCTTCCACCACCGCAGCTGCCCGGTGATCCGGCTCCTGGTTCCTATTCAGTAGATCTCAACTTCACCACGCTGCTCGACAACGGTTGGTGGGTGGCCTCGTGGTCTCTGCCTGCAACAGCACCAACACTGGGTGGGACCTATCAGGTCACTGCTGAGTGCATTAAGACGTTCCAAGGCGTAGATAGTCTTCGTTTCGCCTACCCGCCCGCAAACTTGCTGGTCACCCCACCCAGCCCGGCGGTGGTCAGCGCCGCAAGTTCGACCGTGCCCGCCGGAGGACAATTGTCGGTAACTGCATCCGGCTGCCCGACCGCACCCTTCGTCGGCGCTGATTATCGAGTGGAGTACACGGTGACCTATGTGGGTGTGAACGGGTCTTCTGCGCAAACGGTTGCAGTTCCGGGTGCCTTTGGCGACCACGCAACAACGATCACACTGCCAGCGGACGCGCCGGTGGGACCTTGGGAACTCACCGCTGAGTGCCGGGCCAACGAGTTGGGTAGTGACTCCCTCTGGTTCGCCTACGCCCAGACTGTCCCATTCCACGTCACCAGCCCAGCAGGTGGGTGGGGCACCTTTGTCGGATTGGGCGTTCCCAACTGGCACGACGGTCCCGCGCAACTGGACGGGCACTCCATCGTGTCCAACGCTTCGGGCGAAACTGCTCTGGTTGCTTTGAAGGACAACCGTCACTTGTATGTGCGCCGTTCGGCAGACGGCGTCGAGTGGGATCCGTGGGTCAAGTTGGGCGTGGGCGGTTGGTCTTCGGCTGACGTGGCGATTGACGATTCAGGCCGCGTTGAGATCATCGCAGTCAAAGCTGATGGCCGGCTCTACACGCGATCATGGCTCGCCATGGGGAGCTTCGACCCATGGGTCAGTCACGGTCTGGCGACCTGGGATCCACTGGCAAAGCCATCAATATCAACCTCGGGTTCCCGGATCGCGTTGGGTGCGGTGAAATCTGACGGTCGATTGTTCACCCGTGAGCGATCACTGGTGGGTCCGTGGGGAGCCTTCACCCGCCACGGCTCGGCGACATGGGCACAGGTGGATGTCGACCAGGCTTCGGATGGATCATTGTGGTTTGTCGGCTCGAAATCTGACGGCCGGTTGTACACGCGGTCCCGCTCGGGCAGTTCGTGGGGTTCCTTCACCAAACAGGGTCGGCCAACGTGGGACCCAACCATCGCTCCCTCCATCACGGTCGAAGCAAACAACGTTGCCGTATTTGGCGCGGTGAAAGCGGACGGCCGGCTCTATACGCGCGAGTGGTCTGGCGTTGGTTCCTCGAGTGGGTTTGTTCGCCATGGCGTCGACTCCTGGGCTGGAGTGAGTCTTGACAGTGATGGTGCGGGGGGCGTCGGATTGGTGGCGAACAAGGACTTTGGCGTGCTGTACACCCGATGGTTCAGCACGGGAAGTTGGGGGTCGTGGCGTTCGCACGGCCAGAGCACGTGGTCCGATGACACCGCACCTTCGATCGCCGCTGGTGACGGGACTCCCCAATTTCTGGCTGTGAAGTGGACCGGCGCGCTTTGGACCCGAGCCTTCAACCAGCAATAGGCTCTGCAACAGGTTCGCTGGCTTCCAAAGCACAGTCGGACCGGCGAATCCGGAGCCGCTACCCAAGCGGGCGAGGCCAGGTTGACGGTGTTTCAGAACCGCCGGACCGCGGGCTGGCCGAACAACCCGGTCGGTCGGATCATCAGCACAAGGAGCAGGACGATATAGGGCAGCACCTGGGAGTATCCGTTGCCGAATATCGACGCATACTCGCCCCACAAACCGCCGACCATTACCTGCATCATGCCGATCATGATCCCGGCCACGTACACCCCGCCGTAGGAGTCCCATCCGCCGATGGCAAGCACTGCGATCGCTCGATAAAACAGCTCCGGCAGGCCTTGGGTGGCGAAGATGCCCGCCCCAAGAGGCGGCACCGCGAAGGCCAACGCCGCGAGCGTCGCAAACATGGCTGCCATGGCCCACCCGATAGCCAATACCCGTGATCGGTTGATGCCCACCGACAACGCCACTTCCTCGTCCTCGGCCACCGCCCGCGTTGCTATGCCGAACCACGACCGATGGAACACGGCGATGAGGCCAAGCACGGTCGGCGCGATTGCGCATACAACAAGCGTTGAGATGAACACGTCCGCTTCGCCGAGCTTGAAGCTGGCGGTGCCCCACGGCAGGGAAATGCGACGGGTGATCGGCGCCTGGCTCACCACGATCTGTAGCGGGATGGAGATGGCGAGCGTCGCCATGGTGATCATGACCGGCGATTGTTTGCCAAGCGGCTTGATGGCCAGACGGTGGACCAGAGCGCCGAAGCCGCCGACCAGTGCCAATGCCAATCCAAAGCACAGCACCCACCCCAGCGGGTGGCTGGCCACTGTGGGCATTGGGCTCCGGCCGGCCAACGCTTCAATGCCAAACGCTCCATCGGACAACAAGCTCGCCAGTATCAAGGCGCCAGCCGCGCCCAGATGCGGCAGCGAGAAGTTCAGCGCCTTCGACGTCTTGTAGGTGGCGACGAACCCAAAGGCGACGAGCGCATAGACCGATCCCATCGCCCAACCATTGATGAAAAGGATCTCGATCCTCATGGCGACACACTACCGGGTGCCCTCGCGGCCAGAAGTCTCGCAATCGTTCTTGGTAGTGCCTCTCCGCGCGTTCCAGCTTGGTTGGAACGCCATGGCGGCGTAGAGGGCCACCCCCTGGATCATGGCGTCCTCGTCGATGGTCATCCGGTGCGAATGGTGCCTTCCATGAATGCACTGGCGGGGATGATGTTGTTGGTGGTGCCGGCCTGGAGATGGGCAACGGTCAGGACTGCTGCTTCTCGAGCATTTGTGGTGCGGCCGACCACGGCGTGCAAGCCCAGCACTGTTGATGCCGCAGCCGGCACCGGGTCAACGCAGCCGTTCGGCATGGATGCATGACCGCTGCGTCCATGTCGCCGCGTAGAAGCACGGTGGGGCCGGGCCTGCCGGTGTCAAGATCGGCGACCACCGATGTCAGGTCCGGCAGTGGTGAGGTCCATTGGCGAACCCTGGTTTGTGTCTGCGCACAAGACTTCTTGGCGCATGGCCACCTGTCTGCCGGCGCTCAGCCTCGGCCGATTCGGCGGGCGTAGTCCGCACGCTGCGCGTCATCTTCGATGCCATTCAACGCCAGGTTGATGGTGGCCTGCGGAATTGGGCATTTCATCCCGAGCACCTGCCGGATGTCCTGGCTGTGGACCACAACGTCGCTGAAGGGAATCTCGGGACCGGCGCCCGGGGGCGTCCACTCGTTGTCAGCATTCTCCCGAAGGATCCGGCTGATGTCGTCTCGGCTCACCCGACTCTTGACCCGTTCGGTGAGGTCGATCATCGCCTCATCAAAGTTGCCGCGCCGGCGCAGCATGGCCAGGCCAAATCGGGGTAGGGAAACTTCAAACGGCACCAACAGGTGCACGGCCACGTCGTGAACCGTCCAGCGTTCGCACTGGGACCGGGTGCGCCATTGTTCGTCAGTCAAGGTGTCCAGTTCATCGGCCAATCGGCGTCGCTCGACCGCAGTTGCGGCCCAGACATCGGTGGTGGTGGTTCCTGTGGGGTCCGTCATCGGTGCTCCTCTGGGTGGCTTTCATCTCCACGACGATCGGCGCGCGGTCGAATCGACACGGTCGTCAGATTGTTTCGATGATTTCAGCTTTCGAGCAGCGACTGCCCCAGCCAACGGTCGGGTCCGGTCCCGGGACCGGGCAGAACAAAGAAGAAACCGCCACCCACCGGCTTGACATAGTCCTCCAGAGCCTCGCCATCGAGTCGGCGCTGCGTCGCAATGAACCCGGCTTCCAGAGAACGCTGATAGGCCAGGAAGATCAGCCCCTGGTCCAGAAGACCGGAGTCATCGAGGCCGCGGCGATAGCTGAAGCCGCGCCGCAGAATTTGCGTTTGGCCGGTGCGGGGATTGGCCCGGCGCATGTGAGACGCAGGCGGAACGGCCACATTTGACGAGTCACCAACAAAGGCCGGTTCCTCCTGCTCGTGATCCTGGCCCAGGGGCGCCCCGTTTCCTTTATTGCGCCCAATGATGAGTTCCTGACGAACCAGGGCGACCGTGGACCAAAACTCGATCAGCATTCGAATAATTCTTACGGCTTGGTAGGTCCCGCCGGTGGCCCATGCGGGCTCGGCGTCGTCGTCGGCGATCCAGACGATCTGGTCCAGTTCCTCCTGGTCGGTGGGGTCGGGGTTGGAGGTGCCGTCTTTGAAGCCCAGCAGGTTGCGAGTTGGGGCGGTGTTGGTGACGGGCGCGGCTTGCAACTGATTGAACCCTTCGTGCAGCCATCGCACCTCCAGCTTGCGAGGAGTCGAACGGATCAGTTGTTGCACGGCGTGAGTCACGGCCTGGGTCGAATTGGCGGTGATGGTGAAGGCGATGTCGGCTTCGGTCAGCGCCGGATCCATGAACCGATCGTTGCGAAACCGAGGCATCGGTTTCAGCTCTTGCGGGCGCTTGTTGCCCAGGCCGAACCGATCGTCGAAAAGCGACGAGCCCACGCTCATGACAATCGCAAGGTCGGTCGGCGCCGGTTGAGGTCCCAGGAGGCCGGCGTCCGATGGTGGACTGACTTCGGAGTCGTCAATCACAGGTTGGGCCGCCATCAAACGCTCGATCTCCACACTGATGGTTTGGAACAGGGCCGCCAGGTCGTCTGGACCGGTGACCAGGACATTGGCTCCCAGAACGGCACCGTCGGACATCACTGCTCGGGCCACGCCGTGTTGACGTGCGACGCGAAAGGGTGCCGGTGCGGGCGTGGCGGTGCCTGTCGCAATGTCCTCGACCTCGACGGCGTCGGACACACAACCAGCGGTTCCCAAGCCAACAATTGCGGCTGCTCCGACGCCCCGAACAAAGGACCGACGGTCGGTGAAGACCATGCTGTCTTCGGTGGGTTCTTCCCGCTCGCTCACGGACTCATTCTTGCCGCCCGGCTCCAGCAACCCACCTCGCCCCGGTGAAACTGGTCAGGCGAAGTCGGATTGTTGCTGGGGGCTGCGTCAAGTAGCGGATCCCCGGCATCGATGGCGACCGCCTCCCTGGCGAGTACCCCGGGGTCAGCGGAGAACGTCAATTATTGCTCGCTTCAGGCGGTAAGAGGTGCCATGCTCGGCCGGATCTCATTGTCGACAGCGGGCAGGAACAGTTGGCCGAGGTGGATCGGATGGTGGAACTCGGGGGAGCGAAGGTTCCGTGGGAGTATCCCACCGCAGACGATTTCGTGGTCGTGGCTGACACCGAAGGGAATCGGTTCTGCATCGTCAATGTGAACCACAGCAACGAGAGCGCCGTCCAGAATCCGGACACTCCGCCAAGTCCAGACGGCTCTCGTTGAGAGGCGTCGACGTGGCGGAGATGAGGGGTCTTCTTGCTCGCCAGCGGTAGGGAGTCGCCGCCGCAATGGTCCGTTGGTCATGGGTCGATCGAATTGCATGCTCTGCTCCGGGGTCGATCTCCACTCAATTCAGGTGAACGTTTACCGAACCTCAGCATGACCCCTGACCGTTGGAACGTGTGTGAACGTCGATATCGACATTCTCTGGCTGCTTGTCTGCATCGTGCTTGTCATGCTCATGCAGGCTGGATTCCTGTGCCTGGAAACCGGTCTCACGCGCAGCAAAAACAACATCAATGTCGCCGTAAAGAACCTGACCGACCTGGGCGTGTCCATGGTGTTGTTCTGGTTGGTCGGCTTCGGCTTGATGTTTGGCGCAACCAACGGCGGCTGGTTCGGCGTCGAAAATTTCGCCTTCGATCTTGCGCAGCAGGATCCCGGCCAGGCCGGCTTCTTCCTCTTTCAGGCGCTGTTCTGTGGTGCCGCAGTGACCACCATGTCCGGAGCGGTTGCGGAGCGGTTGCGTTTCGGTTGGTACGTGGCAATCGTGGTGGGCATTACCGCGCTGGTGTATCCGGTGCTCGGTCACTGGGTCTGGCACACCGACGGATGGTTGGCCCAGCTTGGCTTTGTTGACTTCGCAGGCGTCTCGATCGTGCACAGTCTTGGCGGCTGGGCGGGGCTGGCCGTCATTCTCATTCTTGGTCCGCGAGCGGGTCGCTTCGGCGCCAACGCGTTCCGGGTGGGCGGTGCCAATGTTCCGTTTGCCACCCTGGGCGCGCTCCTGCTTTGGACTGGTTGGACCGGTTTCAACGGCGGCAGCCTCGGCACGTTCGACGGGCGAGTCGTGGGCGTCGTGGGCAACACCGCCATGGCTGGAGCGGCGGGACTGCTGACGGCGCTGGCTGGTGGTTGGTTGCGCACGGGTCAACCGCGGGTCACCGACCCCATCAACGGCATGCTCGCCGGTCTGGTGGCGGTGACGGGAGCGGCGCACGGGGTTTCGACCGTGGATGCCCTCATCATCGGTGCCGTTGGCGCCCTTTGTATGCGCGCGGTCGAGGGGGCGCTTGAGCGCCGGCAGATTGACGATGCGGTTGGCGCCGTCCCCGTGCACCTCGGTGCTGGTCTCTGGGGAACGGTGGCGGTTGCGCTGTTTGGCGATCAATCGATCTTCACGGTTCAGCGAACAATGATGGGACAGGTCGGGGTCCAGATACTCGGCTTGATCGTCACGGGTGTGTGGGTCTTTGGCCTGGTGTGGACGGTGTGCTGGCTGGGCAACAAGCGTTGGCCGTTGCGGGTGAGCGCGGAGGACGAGCGGATTGGTTTGAACGTTGCTGAGCACGGGGCATCAACCGAGTTGATGGACCTGTTCCTCACCATGGAAGACCATGCGGTATCCGGTGACCTCACGGCCCGAGTCCCCGAGAACCCATTCAGCGAGGTGGGACAGATTGGACAGCAGTACAACAAGGTCATTGCCGCGCTGGATCAGTCCGAAGCCGATCTTGATTCATCGGAACGCACCGCAAATCTGGATCCGTTGACCCAGACGCTCAACCGGCGTGGCCTCTCGGCCACGCTTGAGTTCTTTCGGGGCGGACCAATGACGGTCCTTATGTTTGACGTTGTTCGGTTCGGGTCGATCAATGGCTCGCTTGGCCATACCGCCGGGGACGAGGTGCTCGCGGAGACTGCTCATCACATTGGTCGTCGTCTGGGGGGCGACTGGTGGTTTGGTCGGTGGGGAGGCGATGAATTTGTTGCCGTCACCAATCAAGGGATCGACATCGACGACGACGTCGTCTCGGCGGTTGTGTGTCAACTTCCGTCCGGAGGTCAGATCAAGGTCGGACTTCGCGCCGGAATGGTCCGGTCCGTGGAGCAGGCTTCAGCCGATGAGGTCATGCGGCAGGCCAGCTTCGCCTTGGACGAATCCAAGCGCACGACTGAACCGTTGGTTGATTTCAGCGGCGAGGTCGAGCGTCGTTACTGGCGCACATTTGCCTTGGCGGCATCGTTGGGCGGTTCACTCTCTTCGCTGCGCATCGTGCCGGTGGCGCAAACCATCTTCGACGGGCCCAAGGTTGTGGGGGTGGAGATGCTTGCTCGCTGGCAGAACGATGACGGCACGCTGTCTCCTCCCATCGATTTCCTGCCGGTGCTGGTTGAACATGGCCTGATGTTTGAACTTGATCTGCACATGATCGAGCAGGCGGTGGTCTTTGCGGCCCGGTTCAACGATCACCCGTCGCCGATTTGGGTTTCGGTCAACGTGTCCGCTCCCAACCTGGGCGTGCTTCAACTTGTGGAACATGTGAAGCGCATGCTGACGCAACATTCGGTGACCCCCCATCGTCTGGTCATCGAAATAACCGAAGCCGAGCAGGTCCTTGCCGCATCTCATTGGGTGGCCAATGCCCACCGGCTGCGGGAGCTTGGCGTGGGGCTGGCCATCGATGACTTTGGTTCCGGCTACTCCGGCATTGAACGCATGAGCGTCATTCCAGTGACCCACGTGAAGTTTGACGGTGAGCTGACCCGTTCGGTGGACGGGCCGTTGGGTGGGATTGTGAAATCGGTGGTCGACTACACCCGCGACGCGGGCGTGATGGCGGTGGCCGAGGGCGTGGAAACCATTGGTCAACAGCAGGCCGTCAACGCGCTGGGTATTGATGTGATGCAGGGCTTCCTCTTCAGCCGGCCTGAACCTCTGGATGACGTTGCGTGCAAGATCTTCGGCTCGCAGCATCCAGAGACGGTGATTGGATCATGAGCAACTCTGGGTGGTGGTTCATGCGGTGCGATGAGAACAGTGCCTATTCTTGAGAGATGAGCGAGCAGCGGCAGCCTCCGATTGACTACATCGATCGGATCACCAACCAGTACCAGGCCCTGGGATACCGCACCTACCAGTGGCTGCATTCCGAGACGGCGCCGGCCATGGCCAAGCTGGGCAAGCCGGTAAGCGAGTCCAAGGTCGGACTGATCGCCACCGGCGGCATCTACGTTGAAGGCCAAACCGCGTTCAGCTACAAGGACGACACCACCTACCGCGCCATCCCCAGCGATACGGCAGTCGACTCGCTTCGGGCCACGCACTTTGCCTATGACCTCACCGATGCCCGCACCGATATCAACGTGGTTTTCCCGGTGGATGCACTTCGTCAGATGGCTGCCGATGGCGCCATTGGCTCGCTCGCCGACAACTTCTTCACCTGCATGGGCGGCATCTATTCACAGCGCCGGGTTCGCGAAGAACTGGCGCCCGCTCTGGTGCAGCGATGCAAGGACGAAGAAGTTGATCTGGTGCTGCTGGTGCCCGTTTGACCGGTCTGTCATCAGACAGTTGGTCTGATTGCTCGAGCCCTTGAAGCCGCCGGTATTCCCACCACCAGCCTCAGCACCTCCCGGGACATCACGCGCGCGGTTCGCCCCCCACGAGCCGCGTTTGTGGACTTTCCCAACGGCAACACCGTGGGCCGGGTTTTTGATGCGGAGCTCAATCGCAGGATTGTTACGCGGGCGTTGGAGCTGGTGGACCACACCGAAGGGGAGATTCTTCGCGATCTGCCATACGTGTGGGACACCACCGACCAGTGGAAGGACTCGGTGTATCTGAAGGTCCGGACCGAATCCGGTGAGATGAAGATGCTCGATGACCGGGTCGAGCGGTATGAGACGCCCCAGTTCCAGTCTGATGCCGATGCAACTGCGGCGGCTCAGACCCATGATGGCGAGAGCTGCCTCGTCTGTGCCGGCATCGATTTCTGAGCGCCAACGGCGGCGCCGACCTTCGAAAACTGAGCGGGTTCAGCTGGTTGGATACGCGGCGTCGAGGGCGGCTCGCATCTGGGCCACGAATGACGCAGCCTGGTCGACCGACTCACCATCGAGGACCTTGCGCATGAGCGCCGACGCCACAATGACGCCGTCGCTCTCTCTGCTGGCGGCGACCGCGGTTTCGGGACCCGAGATCCCAAAGCCGACAATGGCGGGCTTGGACCCGACGGCTTTGACTCGGCGGGCCAGAACGCTGGCTGCATCGTCAACGTTCTGCCGTTCGCCGGTGGTGCCCATGGTGCTCACCACATAGACGAAGCCGGCCGTCTTCTGAGCCACCTGCCCAAGTCGCTCATCGCTGGTGACGGGGGCGGCCAGCAGGATGTTCTCGATGCCGTGCTCGGCCGCAGCGGCGGCCCACTCCTCCGCCAGTTCCATCGGCAGGTCGGGAAGGATTGTGGCTCGGACCCCGGCCGCTGCGGCATCGGAAGCGAAGCGCTCGTGGCCGTACCGATAGACGAGGTTGTAGTAGGTCATGGCGATGAGCGGCACGCCGTACTGGCGGCCGCGGAGCTCGGTGAGCGCCTGCGCGGGGGTCATACCTCGATCAAGGGAGACGACCGACGCTTCCTGAATGGTCGTGCCGTCCATGGCCGGGTCCGAAAACGGAATGCCGATCTCCACGGCGTCGGCTCCGGCGTCGATAACGGCTTCGACCAGATCAACCCAATCGTCGATGATCCCGGCGGTCACGTAGGGCAACAGGACCTTGCCGCCTCCGGCGATGCGCTCCTGCAGGTGAGCTTCCAGAGAGATCATGGTGGTGGTCATTGCGCCGCTCCGTTGATGGTGCCGTTTCGCTTGTCGAGAATTTCCTGAACCTGGCGGACGTCCTTGTCGCCGCGACCGGACAGGTTGATGAGCACGGTCTGGCCGGCCAGCTGTTCCTTCTCCTGCACGACCCATGCCAGCGCGTGAGCTGACTCGAGGGCCGGGATGATGCCCTCGCGTCGGCTCATCAGTTGGAAGGAGTCGAGCACCTGATCGTCGGTGACCGGGTGGTACTCGGCGCGCTTGTTGCGTGCCAGATGTGAGTGCTCGGGGCCCAGGCCCGGGTAGTCGAGCCCCGCCGAAATGGATTCGGCTTCAAGGATCTGTCCCACCTCGTCCTGCATGAAGTACGACTTCATGCCATGGACAATGGCGGGCACGCCGCGGCCAGCAGCGGCGCCGCCGGCGGGTTCTGCCCCAATGAGGCGAACGGTTTCGTCATCGGCAAATCCGGCAAACAGGCCGGCGGCATTTGAGCCGCCGCCAACGCACGCCACGGCCACATCGGGCAGGCCGCCGGTAAGCGCCTCCACCTGCTGGCGGGCTTCGGTGCCGATGATCTCGTGAAAGGTTCTGACCATCCACGGGTACGGATGAGGTCCCATGACCGAGCCCAGGCAGTAGTGCGTGTCGGTGACCTCGCTCACCCAGGCTCGCATCGCTTCATTCACGGCATCCTTGAGGGTGCGGGAGCCTGACATGGCGGGGATGACTTCGGCGCCCATCAGGCGCATGCGGAAGACGTTGAGGGCTTGCCGATCCATGTCCACTTCGCCCATGTAGACAACGCAGCTCATGCCCAGTAGCGCCGCGGCGGTGGCGGTGGCCACACCATGCTGGCCGGCCCCGGTTTCGGCAATGAGGCGGGTCTTGCCCATCCGCTTGGCCAACAGCGCTTGGCCAATGACGTTGTTGATCTTGTGGCTGCCGGTGTGGTTCAGGTCTTCTCGCTTGAGAAGCAGCCGGAGACCCAGATCTTTGCTGAGGTTCTCGCACTCGGTGAGCGGCGACGGTCGCCCTCCGTAGTCCTTGAGAACAGCGATGAACTCATCACGGAACGTGTCGTCGGCCCACGCGTCCAGGAATGCTGCTTCCAATTCCTGGCAGGCGCCGATCAGCGGTTCACCGACAAAGCGGCCGCCGAACTCGCCAAAGAACCCGGCCGCATCGGGCAGGCCCATATGGGTTGGCGACGCAGCAGTGGGGAAGGTGTCACTGGTTGGATGTTCGGTGATGGCCATGGGTCTCCTCGGAAGATATTCCGCCACTCTTCTAGAACTCTAGACTAGAGGGTAGGGTGTGATCCGGCAAGACGCAACCGGGCCAATTGGGTTCAGCGCTCGTCGAGCCCGTAGCTGATGCGGAGGTGATCCGACGACCGGTCAGCAACGATGGTGCACCGATCACCAATCAGAATCGCCTCGTCATAGAGGAACGGCACATCAAACTGGTTCACCGA
>Ga0114953_1001964_pt1 | contig 14501 bp, 20 predicted proteins | sample SidtaG_FD_87298 | JGI IMG/M metagenome (GOLD analysis project Ga0114953, IMG submission 87298) | Marine algal microbial communities from Sidmouth, United Kingdom - Sidmouth_Male2 metaG | ecosystem: Host-associated > Algae > Red algae > Unclassified | place: Sidmouth, United Kingdom | collected...
CCCCCCCACCACCGCCACCCCTACCACCGCCACCCCCTTCTTCCGCCAAGTGCGTGGTCGACTGCATCGACGTCGCTGATACTCTCCGCACGAATTTTACGGACCACACGCAGCACGAGTGGATCGACGACGTGTCGTTCAACGCCTTTGGAGTTGCCGTCGAGCGAAGCATATCGTCGGCCGCGCCGGGGACACATGCGACGTGGCTGTCAACGTGCCTCTGGCCTAGCATTGTCGCGCAAGCCGACAAACGCCCGCGACCGGCTACTCTGCGCGGCTCCCTGGCGTCAACCCTGGCGTCGCGAGTCGACCCCCACAACTTGGGACGCGTGTCGGTACCCGTGCACCATCGAAGCGAGGGTGAGGGCTCCGACCACTGGACGATGGTCGCCATCAATGGCGTCGACCGGACCAACAATATTTACCTCGCCGATAGCAATCGACCAGGTCAGGCGGACCAGGCTGCCGTTCCATCCCATGCCGCGCGCAAGCAGGAGCTCGGCGTCGTGGTTCTGTTGTGGATGGGGGCATTGGCCAAGGAAGCGGGTGCACCGTTTGACGCCGACGCCTGGAGCGTCGTGTGCTCCCCCCCGACGCTGCAGCAGCAGGTGGAGGACGACTGTGGCGTATTTTCCATGCACTGGGGTGCAGTACACTTAAGTGGAGGCAACCCTCACTTCGCGCCGCGTATCGATACACTACGCCACCGCGACTACATCAAGAACGTGTTGATTTTTGTGGGTATGTCCGAGGCGCATGGGTTGCCTGTGTCACTCGCTGTTTCGGGTGGGGGTAAGCGAGTCGGGTGGCGGGCGGATGATGGTACTTTCGATGTGGCGTCGGCGGCAGCGGGAGCACATGCCATCGGTGCCAACACCTCTCTGGAGCTCAAGACGGCAGCGGCATCACGGGCATCACCAATGGCGGACGCGACGCAGGCGATGCTGACGGGCGGCGAGGGGAGCAACGACGCTGATCTCTTGCCACCGGCACCACCCGCAGTGTCATTGGGAGCGGTTCCCAAGCAGCTACGGTTGGGACAGCAGCTACCGCTGCTTCCGCCAGAGCCGAGGACGAGGCAGGCGCGAGCTTCGACGGACGGCACGACGCCACGGCGCGAAATTCAGCGCGCACCGCTGTCGGTGCCGGCTATACCTACGCGGTCCAAGAAGGGTCCAAGGCATGCCGATGCGGATACGATTTCGTCGTTCTCGAGCTCCAGTGACAGCAGCTACGACGGCGGCTCCTGGGAGAGCGACCCGAGCCGCACAAGCACGGACGGCGAAGAGCTTCTGTTGATTTCGAACAGCAACGACGATGTGCAGGCGGCACCAAACCGTCGCTGGGGTGAGGGCGATGTGGACATCGGACACGGTGAGCCCACGCGACGCGAAGACATTGTGGCCATTAGCTGTCGAGCGGCGACGAAGGAGCAGCTGACGGTCATCTGCGAGCGCAGGTTGGAGAAGCGCAGGCGCGTCGACGCTGTCGTCGGCAATGGCGTCGTGCCGTCATGGGGCACCGAAAGACCCGAAGACTTTGACTACGAGCCCCATATGCTTCCGACCACGGTGGCCGTCGGCTACACGCTGTTTTGGTTCGACCACACCGACGAATGCCTCGATTACAGCGGTGAGACGCTCCATGGCCATGTTCGCCTAAGGAATCACCGCTGTGGCATCACGCACACGCGCACAAGACAAAGGCGACGAGCATGCGAGGCCGTTCGTGTCGGGCAAGCCATGCAACGCCTGGATGCGGGCTTTTTGGTGGTCATCCGCAGGTGGCAAGACCCGACTGTGCTCTAAGTTCGCTGCATACAGTCGAGGCCGCCCTTGTGGCGTCCAGTGGAGGTCTCTTTCGGACGGGTCACGCCTCAACGCGCACGTCGCTGGACGTCATCACGCCTCAACGAGGCCTTCTGCGCGGACTCGCCGCCAGCCGCGCCCTCGTCGGAGCTCTTCGCCGCTTTAAGCAAGTGATGGGTCACATGCACCCGAACGAGCGTAATGGCTACGTGGAAGCCGATGCAGCGTACACCCGCAACCTGGTTTCTGACTTCCGGAACCTGCGTCTCGTCGGTGTGCCCTTCGTTGAGTACTCCACGTTCGGCCATGTATTGACAGCGGATGGCATCTGTTGGAAGCTCCACAGTAAGGACCGTCAGAAGATCGCATCCGACAACAAGAAGTTTTGTGAGGTGCACGATTGGGTGCGCACCCACGATTGGCGCCTGCCGCGACAAACCAACAAGGTGGTCGAGAAGCGCCTGGCAGTGAGGCTGCTCAACATCCGCCCCCAGTGAGCGCACCTTACCGCGAGCCTCAAGCCTCGCTTCGAGTCGCTAGGCGGGAAACCAACCCCAAAGAAGATCGACCGGCAAGGCGAACTGGCAGGGAAGTGTGCCGCCCATTTGGATAGGCGACGGTCGGAGGGAGTGGCGCGCCGGCGGGGCCGCCGGCCTCAGCCACTTCGGATGTTGGGTGCTCAAGTACGCGCTCGCCACCCCCCACCTCGCCCACACGCTGGGCGCGTCGCCGTCTGTGGCGTGAGCGCTGTGGGCGCTCACCACCCTGACGGGACTCCTCGCGCCTCCTAGGGCGCCGCCGCGTCGGCCGATGGCATGACGGCGTTTGCGCGGGCCGGGTGCCTCCTCCCCGCCGGCCGCGGCACCGCGCTCGCCGCCGCATTTGGCGGCTTTGGACAGCGGGACGTTGATTCACAGGGCATGATCTTCCGGAGGGCGCGCGCCCTGGGGAGGGGACGTGGATATGGACACGGCGGTGGGGGGGTACGGCCCCCTTCTTGTCGAGCGCCCCGCGCGGGGGCGCCTCGGCGGACGGCGGGTCCGCCGTCGCGCAGCCGTCCGTGGCCCCCGCCCGCCGCCGGTCCGTCCTTGGCGCGACGCTCGCGTCCATGGCCGCCCTCGGCCCCGCCGTCGGCAGCGTCATTGTCATCTACGTGCTCGCCTGGTTTCGCTTCTTCTGCACCCTGCCCTAATATTCGGCGTGGATCGGCACATCTGGCACGTCTGGCCTCGGCGGCACCCCGTCGGCGGCCCTCGGCACGCCAGCGGCGGCCGCCTATCGACGGGTCGTCACGATATTCTCTTCCGCGTCAGGCAGTCGGCGGGTTCGTGTGTGCAGGGTGCTACCCGGCACCGCTGCGGCGGCTCGGTGGCGGCGGCGAGCGGCTGATGCTCGGCATGCCGCTCGCCGAGTTTGCGCTGGTGTTGGGGGGGGTGGCGGGCACCCAGTCGGGGGTGGTGGCGGGCGCGGCCGTTGCCGCCGCCGCCGTGCCGTTTGTTGTCACGCAAACGATTTCGGTTGCCACTGTCGTGACGCCGCCGCACGAGGGGGGGGGGTTGACCGCCGCCGTTGACGCGGAAGGCGGGCGGGGCGGGCAGTGTTGCAACGGTTTACTGAACCATCGCGCTTGCGTGCGCCCAGGAGCACTGCGCTGTGGGTGCTGAACCTGGCGTGCGTGCTGCCGCAGCTGCTAGACACGGCGTACACGGGGTGGGTGGCGGTAAATGCGGCCGGCACGGTCGGCGGGCGGTGCTGGGCCGCCGACCACGGCGGTGTGGTACGGGTGGTGATACCACTCGGTGACGGTAGCTGCCGTTGATTTCTTGGCGCTTCGTCGTTGCTTTCTATTGCTCCTCTCTTTTACAGCGCGTGGGTTTTCCTCGGCGGGGCCTGGCGTCGCTGCCGCCGCCGACGTTTGGCCGCCGGCGTTTTGCGACGTCGGTCTCCTTTCGCCATCGTTTCTTTTCCGCTCCCTTTCCCTTTTCCCGTACGGTCATTCCCTCTTATTTCTTGTTTTCTGTCTGCTCCCCACCCGCCATGGCGTCCCACCCCCCAACCCTCTTTTGGAAAACCGGCTCGCCCAGTGACCCGTGGTGGATGCAGTGCCACTAATGCTGGGTGTCAACCTCGGCGACTGGCTATTCCTCGAGCCGTGGATCAACGCCGCCCTCTTTCACGCCCACCCGCCGCCGCGCGGCTCCCCCCCGGGCGGGGACGAGGGCTACTCGGACGCGCAGACGCTGCGGTCAGGCCGCGCCGACCGCGCTTGTGGGCGAGCTTGAGTGAGAGCGTGAAGCGCTTCAGACTGCCGCCGCCGCCGCCACCGCCGCCGCCACCCGTCGCGCCGCCGCCACCCGTCGCGCCGCCGCCACCCGTCGCGCCGCTGTGACACGGTGCTGGCGCGCATCGCCGCCATCGCCACCGCCGCCACCGCGACCACAGACGTGGCAGTAGCATCCACTGAGCTCTTCTCCCGTCCGCTGCCTGCCGTCCGTCGCGGAAGGGCAGGCGGGGCTGGCAGAAGCACCCGCCGCTGCCGACTCCCGGGGAGGGAGGGGAGGGGGCGAGGAGGGTGCACCACGACGCGACGTGAGCAGGGGGGCGGGCGGAGAAAGGGGAACCAGTCGCCGCTGCCTCGACTTGGCGCCCACAGAACTCCGTAAAGCCAGCTGCAAACGTTGGCGTAAGCGAGCACAAAACGCGGGCGGCACAGGGGCAGGAGTCGGAAAGCGATCGGGGAGAGGAGGCAGCACGACAACGCCCTGCGGACATCGCCAAGCCGGGGGGCAAGGCCGGAAGAATGGTGAGGCAGGCCGGGGAGCTGCAGGAGGGCAGGGGGCTGCAAACCGCAAACCACCACAAACCGCCACAAACCACCACAAACACCCACAAACCGCCGCAAACTGAAAACCATCACAAACTACCACAAACCACCACAAACATCCACAAACCGCCACAAACCGCAAACCACCATAAACCACCACAAACCACCACAAACCACCGCAAACCACCAAAAACCACCACAAACCACCACCAATCGCAACAAACCCCCACAAATCACCACAAGCCAGGATCTTGGTGGCCTATTCAGCGATTTGCGAACGCAACGGTGGCCGTCAGTGACGCAGCGGGCGGTGCGCGTGTCTCTGGAGGGGTTTCTGCGACGCGCCGCTGCCGGCCGTGGGCGTGGTGGTGATCGCGATGCGGCGTCGTGACAGAGGCCGAGCAGCGTCCACGATGGGGGCAGGCAGTCGCTCGGGAGCTTACCCACCGTTTCGCTCTCTCTTTTTGTGTGCGGCGTCTCGCCGCGCTCAAAACGACCGGTTGCGGTGGAGGGGTGGCGTGGCTACCCCGGGTCTTCGAGTTTATCATTCTGCTCCCGACGCGGGTGACTTGGCTGCGCGGCATCTCCACGACGCGGGAGCGCGTGGTGCAGGAGTGTGGGGGCTTTCCCTCCCCCCGGCGCGCTCCACGGGACTCATTTGCGCGTCTCCTTTTTCTTCTTGAGTGTACATTACTTGGTCCCTTCCTCCCTGCCTCTCTTTTCTTATTCTTTCATGGCGGTTGACGTGATCACGCTCAACGTGCCATTCCTGCTTGGGCTGGACACGCTCGACCGGTACAAGATGTACGTAAACAATATCACGGACGAGCTGGTTTGCGTGAACGATGGGATCAGCCTCCCCACGATTCGTTCGGATGGACACGTCTACTACAGCTGGGAGTGGAGGCCGGACATCCTCTACACATTTTCAGAGTTGGTGCGCATCCACCGCCACTTCTTCCATGCGAGCCCCGAGCGGCTGTGCGCCGTAATGAGGCGCTCGAAGAACTAAGATTCTGTTCCGGAGACGCTTCAACGACTGCAAGACGTGGCGGCGGCGGGCGATGTATGCCAACGCCTGGCGAAGGATCCGGGTCTCTTCCGTGCCGCGCTGCCCGAGGGGGACGTGATCTTCAACCGGGTCGTCCTGCTAGACCTGATGTTCCTCAACGGTCGCGCTGTACTGCGCATTGTCTACAAGGACACCCTCTTGAGGGCGACCACCTTCCTGCGCGACGGGAAATCGACCGCCGCCTTCTGGGACGCGTACATGAGCCTTTGGGTGACCAAGTACGCTGGATACTTGAACCACATCTACTTCGTCGCCGGCACCCAACTGCAGTCAGAAGAGTGGAAAGCGCTCCTCCATGCCGTGGGTGTCCAAGTGTAAGACTCGGGAGTGCAGAGCCACAACTCTCTGGGCGCCGGCGAACGCTACCACGCTTGCGTGCGTAACTTATACAACCGGGTGTCGGCGGATCGGCCTGGAATCTCGCCAGGCATGGCCTTGGCGCTCGCTGGCTTCATAATGAACCAGACTGCAGGGCCTAGCGGCTTGTCACCGATGCTCTTACTTTTCGGCGTGAGCCCGCCGGTACCTATCAAGCCGATCGACCTGCCAGGCCACCGCGAGCGGAGCAAGGCCATGGCGGAAGCGCGCCTGGAAATGGTCAAGCGCGTCGCAAAGGCACGCTTGGACGCCGCGCTGCGCAACAAGGTGCCGAGCGGCGCAATGGTCAACTTATAACCCGGTATAGATGTGCGTGTCTTCCTTGAGGTGCCAGACAAGAAGTGGGAGGGTCCCTAAAAGGTTGTCAGCGTGAGTGGCAAGAAGGTATGGCTCGACGAGAAGCAGAGGTTACGAATGTACTCGATCACTAAAGTCAAGGTGTAGAACCCGCCACCGAACATTGAGCCCGCCCGCCCAGTCATGGCCTCCGCCGAGCGCGAGACGCCGCCCGACCCGACGGCTCCGGCTGATTCCACGCGCGACAGGGGCACGATCGTGGGCGGAATGATCGCGGGTGATACCCTTGTGACCAACGTGTACCGCGCCATGGGCCAGCAGCGTGAAAAGGCGTACCGCGGTGCCTCCTCTGCGATGCAGACGCCGGAGGATGTGTGTATGTCGGAGGTGCTCAAGTCAGACGACCCGCGGGCAACATCTCCAGAGATGGAAGCGGCATGCCAGTCTGAAGCGGATGGGCTGGTTTCACGTGGAGCATTTCGGGGGCGGCTGCGGGCATTAGTGACTCCCAATTCCAACGTCCTCGGTGGCCGGATGGTGAAGGTGAGTAAGAGGGTCAACACGGCGGACGCATCCGCCAACGCCGGCTTTGTCGCACAGGGAAACACAGACAAGGCCAAGGCCCTTCGTCTTCCACATCCTCTCGGCGGTGCATCAGAGTTCCACTAAGATCCTCGTGTCCACTAGCGCCGTGCTCGAGTTCCGTGTCTTTTCCCACGACGTCAATCAGGCGTATCTACAGAGCAAGGACAAGCTGTCGCGTGAGGTATTCGTGAGACCTCGTGCACGGGACGCCAGGTTCTTTGGTGTCCGCGATGACGAAGGGCTTGAAGTACTACTGACGCTGTACGGTCTCCCGGACGCGGGAGACTACTGGGACGTCACCGTACTCGACCACGTGGAGAACGAGCTGGGCATGGAACCGCTTGTCGGCGACCCACGTCTCTTCGTCAAGGACGGTGCCAACGCGCTGCAGGGTCTCTTTGGCGGCTGTGTGGATGATTTCCAAATGGGCGGCGACACGCACTTCCAGAATCTCACCGAGAAGACGCTGCAGCGGTTCGAGTCCAAGCAGCGCGTATGGGACAACATGGAGTTCATCGGGGTGTCAATCAAGACCCCACCCGGTCCTCCGCGAGTGCTCTCCATCGACCAGACGGGACATCGACGCGGCGCTCAAGTCACCGTTAAGCATCAGCTACGAAAAGTTTGTGTCGGTACGCTCTGCGTTCGCGTGGCTGGCACATTGCCGCCCTGAACTGTGTTGCGCGATTAACCGTGACGCGCAGGTGACCACGTCTACATTTCGCGAGAAGCACCTCAAGGAGCTGAACCAGGTCATCAAGCACGCGAACGCGACGCAGACGCTCTCCCTAATGTATGCTCCACTGGAGGTGGAGACACTACACTTGGGTGTCTATGCTGATGCCTCCTTTGCTTCCAATGACTACCTGTCATCCCAGCCGGTGTACATCGTGCTTCTGTGTGATGGGCACTCGCGCTGTCACGTCATGAATTACTCAAGCAGTAAATCGAGACGTGTCGTCAAGAGCATCATGGCGGCGGAGGTCTACGCCTTTGCAGATGCGTTTGATGCCGCCTTTATCGTCAAGAACGACTTCGAGCGAATCTACGATCAGCACCTGCCGCTGGTGATGTTGACAGACTCCAAGCAGACGTTTGATGTGATCACTCGTGCCTCTCACACTACGGAGAAGCGGCTGATAATTGACGTTGCGGCGACACGCGAGGCCTACAAGCGCTACGAGACCTCCAATGTTGGCCTGGTGCGGTCCGAGCAGAACCCTGCGGATGTGCTGACTAAGCCGCAAGTTTGTGGGGCATTGGACGCTACTCTTTGCATGGGTATGGACGTCAATCCGGTGGAACAGTGGGTCACTCGGAACGAGACGATGGCAGCCTCGGCGACCGAGACCATGACGACGGCGGAACGGACGGATGGGCGCTCGGGTGAGAAAGACCCGGGAGTGTGAATCTTTGCACGCCGGCGGGGGATGACCTGCACCTGTCGAGATCCCACGCTCGCGCCAATCACCGGCCGATGATTTGGATGGACCAATCGCTTGCGAGATTCAGCGTTGTGCCACGCCGGAACGAGGGGGAGATTGCCTATTGCGCCCCGAGTGTGTGGCTGTGTGTGATTGCGCTAGCGGGCCGTTACCCGTCGGTAGCTTGTGTGCACCTGGAACCCCTGAGAGAGGGGGTTGACTGGATGGCTTGTTTGGCCGGGTTGGCCCGCGTGCGTGCGCGTGTGCGGGCATATGAGGACACCCCGCACCAGCAAGCGGGGGGGTGACTGGCCCGGCCGCCCAGAAACCGAGTGCCGCCGCACCCCAAGCAGGGGAGCGTCGGTGAGCCCGTGCACGGGTGGGCAAATACTGCGTTCTTTGCCCTTTCTCGCCGGTTTTCCCACACTTTCCCAAATCGATCGTCCATTGCGCTTGGGGCCCGTGCACAAGCGAAGTAGTGGAAAGATGTGCTACCAGCCGTCCGAACTGTTTGCACATCTTATCAAGCAGGCTACTCAGTGCCACTACGGGATGACAATCTTCTCCTTGCCTTGTTGAGCGTCGTGAACAGATCGACAGCCTGGACTACTCCTTGCAAAAGTGCCCAGGAACCCGTCTGTATCGAATTCAGCGGTGGCCCCTCAGAGTGTGATAAATCGCTCCTCTAAAGAAATCGATTCATTTTACTCACTAAAAATTTTAATATAAATAGGAAGCAGTATGACCTGACAGTGGACTTCTGCTGATTTATTCTCTATTCGTGTGTGTTCCGACTCAGCTGTCTGCTGACTTTATGGTTCAGGCTCTTGAAATAGAGAGGCACAACAGATGAAGTACTGCTTTGGATCAAGAGCTTAGTCGCGTGGACCGACAGTGTATCGTGTGACATCGTCGGTCCTTGCGTGGGCCTGTTCGCATCGCCGCACATCGCTCGCACGCCCCAGGGCACGCCACGGCCCTGTCGGGCTGTTTGGGGGCCGCCCGCCCGACGACGAAAGCAGACGTCACCGTCCTGGTCGAACCCTTCCCCTCGCCGCAACCATGGCCAAGCTGACGGTTGCTGTTCTGGCTCTCGCCGCCGTGGTCGCCGCGGCCGCGCCGTCTGATGCCTTTTACCTTCCCGGCATCGCGCCTGTGGACTATGAGGAGGGCGCCAAGGCGGAGGTTCTGGCTGCCCGCCTCACCTCAGCGAAGAACAAGGTGCCGTATGACATCTATAGCTTGCCGCTATGCAAGCCTCCGGCGGGACTTCCCCGCAACAAACGCCACCTGAGCCTTGGACAGGTACTGGTTGGAGAGCGGGCACAGCCGACAGACTTTGAGTTCAATGTGCTAGTCCCTACCACTTGCAAGGTCTTGTGTGAATTTGAGGTTCCTGTTGGCGCGCCGCTGCGGCGCCTGCATCGCCGCATCACAGACGAGTATGTGGTGCGGTTGAACCTGGACAATATGCCCGTCGTGACGCGATTGAACCTTGCGGCGGCGGATGCGGCTAAGGCGACCCCGTCATTTATGCTCGGCTACCCGCTGGGCGTCAGCGACGCAAGCGGGGCGGCCTACCTGTACAACCACCTGAAGTTTCGGGTGCTCTACCACAAGCCGTCTGCCACAGATGTGGCGGCGGCAGCCGCAAGCGCTGCAGCGGTCGCGTCGGGCACGACACGTGCGCCTGCCTACCGGATTGTAGGCTTTGAGGTTGAGCCGATGAGCGTGACCCACAAGATGGTCGACGGCGAGATCACCACTTGCCCGGTCAATGCCAGCACGGCCGTGCCGCTCGCGGTGCCCATGTCCACGGCCGGCAAGAGCGCAACGGCGGCTATGTCCAACGCCATTACCTACGACGTGGAGTGGGTGCAGAGCGACCGTGCGTGGGCTACTCGCTGGGACGCGTTGCTGAATGCCAACTCGGCACAGGTGCAGATCCAATGGTTCAGCGTTGTCAACTCGGTACGTGTGGGAGGGAGTGGCGGGATGGTGTCTGCAGGTTCTATTTGTCTGGAAGAATGTGTGTCTGGCATGCGGCGTATGCCTCTGGGTAGTTGTACCATGAGCAGGTTGCTAACCGGCCTGCGTTTCCTGTTCGTTTCTGGTGCCCGTGGCTGCTTTGCGCTGCTGTGCACAATCTTGCATTCGCTTCCTTGTGATCTGGCATGGATGCCCCATGGTTTCACAGGTGATGATTGCGCTCTTCCTGGCCGGGATGGTGGCGCTCATCCTCCTCCGTACGGTGCACGCGGACTTTGCCCGCTACAACCGCCTGGATGGCGACGACGACCTGGCCGATGATGCCGGGTGGAAGCTGGTGCACGGGGACGTGTTTCGGGCGCCGACGCGGGCAGCGGCGCTGGCCATTGCGGTCGGTACGGGGGCGCAGGTGACGGCAGTGACGGTGATTACGCTGGTGTTTGCGCTATTGGGGCTGCTGTCACCAGCCAACCGGGGGGGCCTGCTGAGCGCGATGCTTCTGCTGTGGGCGCTGACGGGGGCGGTGCCCGGCTTTGTGTCGGCCGTGCTGTACGGCCGGTGGGGCGGGATGGACCGCAAGAAGGTGACCCTCGGGGCTGGGATGGCATATCCGGGTCTGGTCGGCACCCTGTTCTTTTTGCTCAATCTGATGCTCTGGGCCGCCGGCAGCACCATGTCCGTGAGCTTCTTCACGCTGCTGCTACTGCTGGCGCTGTGGTTGTTCGTGGCGATGCCCCTCTGTATTGTGGGGGCGTACGGTGGCTACAAGGTCAAGACCGCCGACTGGCCGACGCGGGTGAACGCCATCGCGCGGGCCATCCCACGGCCGCCGATGGGGGTGTCCCCGAGCTGGTACGCGCTGGCCACAGGGATCCTGTGCTTTGGCGTGGTGTTTATCGAGCTCGTGATGGTGCTGACGTCGCAGCTGTACTACATGTTTGGGTTCCTGTTCATCGTGTTCGCGCTGCTGGTCGCATCGTGCGCTGAGGTACGTAGGCTACTCATCATGCTTTTTCTCGTGTGTTCTGTGGCTGGCCGTACGGATGGTGTGTCCTCCTCGCGTTTCGTGCTCGCTTTGTGGTCAAGCGTTCATGGTCGAAGACTGCATTGGGGCAAGCTGACGCGTTGTGCCATATACGATTATGCTCCTACCGGATGGTCGATTGCAATCTCCCCTCGTTCTGTTGACCACCTGCCGCTCTGCGCTTGCCCCAATCCAGGTGTCCATCGTGTTTGTGTACCTGTCGCTGACGCATGAAGACTGGAGGTGGTGGTGGAACGCCTTCAACTACACGGCCTCCTCTGGCTTGTGGGTGTTTGCGTACAGCCTATGGTTCTACACCATGCAGAGCGGCCTCGAGTGGTCGACCCACCTGCTGTCCTCGACAATTTTCTTCGTGTACAGCGCCATTGCGTCGAGCGCGTTTGCATTGATGACGGGGACCATTGGCTTCACGGCGTCGTACATCTTCGTCAACAAGATATACAGCGCTGTTCGCGTAGAATGAGAACAGTCTGCTGCCTCCCCTTTACTCATGCGATTCTCTCTGCTTGGCGACCTCGTTAGTAAATATTTTTGGAGTCCTGTTGTGGCGCCGGCGCTTTTTGCGGGGGGAGAGGTATGAGATCGTCGTTTAGTACCGCGTTTTTGCGCCGTGTGGCTCACCGCCAAGTGCGCCTCGTACCGGCGCATACCGTCCACGGAATCCCTGTGAGAGGACTGGTGGTATTCTGTCTCTCCCGAGTGCAGTCTTTCTCCAATGCTTGGCACCCTCTATTGCTATAAAGTAGCCGGTGCTCTTCGTGCAGAAGACAGCTCCTTCGGCCCTGACGGCACCGCAAAGCTGTCTTGTTATGACTGTAACATATGAAGAGGTCCTCCATTCCCCTCTGCAGTGGCTGACCATTACCCCCCAGCCTGCCTCGCAGCACAAATTGATCGACTGGATGGCCTCGCTGCTGCCTTGAGCAGTAGTGTGTTGGCCGCCTTCTTCCCCATAGTCATCTTGATGTGGTCGGGGCTGGTCACGGGCAGGTCGGCGCGCCACGTCCGACCCCAAGTTGGCGGTTCATATTGGTAAAGTGCTCCCTGTCGTCCTCATCAAGCCCGTCCTCAGCCAAGCCCGTCCTCAGTGGAGCACATGTGAAACTTGGTGTGAAAGTCTTTGTCCATGGCCAGCAGCTCAACGCCCAACCGGGTCGTCGACCGGTCCAACCTCCTCTTCTCACAGCCAAGGTCATCCTTGTGTTGAGCCACTCCGGCGCTGCCACGCTCATTGCAATCTTGACGCTGTCCGCCTATCCGGTCTTGTCCGTCGCCTCGAGCCTCCGCTGCGGGCCGGCCCGCTCCGAGTCGTCCTGGATGGTGGGAACAGGGCCGCCCTCGTCCCCGACCGACGGTGCGTCCAGGCCGAAACGCTTTTTGATGACACCCTCGAGCGCCTGGTACGCCGCGGTGCCCATCTTCATCGCCTGAGAAATGTCGTCGCGCCGACGGGTAGAATCAGAAAGTCCTGCATGGCCTGCTTTTGGCGGGCGTGGGCGCCCCAACGATGGACGTCCCAGCTCGACATGGGCGGCAGCAGCTCGGGCGAGCCCACCAGTCCGTGGATGTGCCTGTACTGCAGCACCCCCGCCGCCGCCCCCCCCGCCCCGCACACGGCCATCGACACGCCGAGGCTGGCGCTGGCGGCCTGGCGCAGCTTCCAGCCCCCCGCCGTCCCGTCCACGTCGATTCTGATCATCTCCGCTGCCGTCTGCTGCATCGGGTTCCACCCCGAGCAGCGCCGGCGCGATCTTATCCTGACGGTTGACCATTGGTCTTTTCCCTCTCTAGCTAACGGAGAGTCGTGCGCGTCCCCATCCCGCACCTCCAGTACCTGCCGCCCCGTCGAGTCGCCCCGTCGTGTCGCCCGACGGCACGGTCACGCGGCAGTTGCCACTGCCGGCGCTCACGGCAACGTCCACGGTCGGGTTGCCGCGGCGGTCAAGGACGGAGCGCGCGCGTCGGCGGCGGCCACCTCGGCCATGGAGTGGTCGCCGGCGGGCGCGGACGGGGCCGCCGCGGCAGACGGCACGGGGGGACGGCGCGAGCGGCGCGTCCGCCGCACGACGGGTGACGGACACGTCACCCCGTGGTACAGTCGGCCACGCGGGTGCGCCCCCGTCGACCGCCCGCGTCGCGCATCATGCGGATGATCCCGCAGGACGCGGGCACCGCCCCTCTGGGGCGTCCCTGCTGGCGCGTCGACGGGCGCCGCCCTTGGGCGCGACGCGGCTGCCCTTGGGGCGGGCCCCGCGCGGCGCGGCACCCCCTTGATCCAGCTCGTAAGCAGCGTCTGTGATTTTCTGGCGTCTGACGCGCGCGCGCGTCGCCCTTGATCCGCGCGGGGCGCCCCACCCAGATCCCCCCTGCCCAGTGTCGCCCCCCCCAAAATCCCCGCCTGCCAGCCGCTGACACGCGCGCGAGCAAGAGAGTACGTTGACAGGCACCCATTTGCACACGCCAACGCGGGGACTGTCAACACTCAAGTCCCGTACCTGCCGCGCCTCCCACCGGTAGCAACGGGGGGGGGGCGCGGCCGCGGCACGGCGGCACACGGCGGCGCGGGCGCGCGGGGGGCCCAGCCGAGCGCGCGTCCCGCGGGGGCGGCCCGCTTTGGGGCGAGGCGGTGGCCCCTGCCAGGCGGCGCCCGCATCGTCTGGCCGCCCCGCCGCGCGCCACCCGCCCGCGGCGGCCGAGCCTCGCGTGCCGCCGTGAGCCCCCGGCGGCGGGGCCGGCCGCGCCGCGCCGCGGCTCGTCCGAGCCCCCAAAGCACGGCGCCGGCTGCCCGCCGGCGGGGGCGCCAGCGGCGTCGACCGGCAGGCCCCCCACGCCCCCCCCCTGCCCCCTCGGCCCATCCCCTCGGTCGCCGACGCCCCCCGCCGCCGCCGCCGTGTGCAGACAGCGGGAGGCGCGTGACCCGCCGGCGCGGCGCCCGGCGGCGCGACCGCCCCAAACGCAGCGGCGGCGGCGGGCGGCCGACGCGCGGCGACGGCCGCGGCGGCAGCGGCGGCGGCGCGCCACGCGGCGGCGCCGCCACACGGCGGCCACAGAAACGGGTCGACGCGGCGGGCGGGCGGGG
>Ga0114953_1001966_pt1 | contig 14500 bp, 12 predicted proteins | sample SidtaG_FD_87298 | JGI IMG/M metagenome (GOLD analysis project Ga0114953, IMG submission 87298) | Marine algal microbial communities from Sidmouth, United Kingdom - Sidmouth_Male2 metaG | ecosystem: Host-associated > Algae > Red algae > Unclassified | place: Sidmouth, United Kingdom | collected...
AGCGGCAGATCGTTTGCACCAGCGGAAGATCCGGCGCACAGAACTCGGGGAACCTGGCCGACATGACGATCGCCAATGCCGGATGATCCGACAGATTGGCACCCACGCCTTCCATGGTCGCTGTCGGCGCGACCCCCAACGACGCCAATTCAGCAGAGCTACCGATGCCGGACCGCACCAGGACACCAGGAGTATGAATCGCTCCCGCCGACACCACGACCAGCCGAGCATTGATGCGTTCACCGGTGGCGGTCTCGACACCGACCGCTCGTCCGCCCTCGACCAGCACCTGCTTCACCAGCGTGTTGGGCCGGATGGTCAGGTTCTCTCGATACCGAGCCGACGCGAGATACCCAACGGCCGTGGAGATGCGCACGCGACCGAGCTTGTTCATCGCCATCTTGGCGACACCGACGGCATCGGGAGCATTCACATCGTCGCAAGCGGGGAAGCCATGCGCGAGTGCCGCTTCGATGAAGGCCGCCTGGGTGGGCACCAACTCGTCGTTGGTCCAACGGCGAATGGAGATCGGACCTGCGTCGCCGTGGTAGGGCTCGGCGCCGTGGTCGAGGTCTCGCTCGAGCCGATTGAAAGCAGGCAGCACCTGATCCCACGCCCACGCCGGATTACCGAGCTCAGCCCATTCGTCGTAATCGGCCGGAATTCCGCGCAAGGCAATGGTGGTGTTCACGGCGCTCGACCCGCCGGTTACCCGGCCCCGGGGGAAGCGATCGGAGCGCCCCACGAGAGGGTTGTAGGACAAACCCCAGTCATGATCGACGTAACTGTTGTCGTGACCGTTCACGAGATCATCTGGCAGGCCCGCGGCAAGGGGATAGTCCGGTCCGGCGTCGAGCACCAACACCGAGCGTTGTGGATCCTCACTGGCACGAGATGCAATGACCGCACCCGCAGCACCTGCGCCGATCACGACAACGTCCCACGTCTGACCATTTGTATCGCTCATATCTTCATTCTGTCTCAGTGTGCGCTCCTGTGGGGAGTGCGCACGGCATGGCCTATTGTTGAACATGGCTGATCTGATCATTCGTAATGCTTCGGTACTCGACGGGACCGGTGCGGCTGCGACCGATGCCGATGTGGCAATAACCGGCGATCGCATAACTGCGGTGGGCGACGTGGCGCAGAGTGCAGCGGCCGAAATCGACGCCGGGGGCAAGACACTTGCGCCCGGCTTCGTCGACGTGCACACCCACGATGACGGCGCGCTGCTGCGCCACCCGGGCATGGAGTTCAAGCTGAGTCAAGGCTGCACGAGCCTGGTCATCGGCAACTGCGGATTCAGCGCTGTGCCGGCCGTGCCCGGCGAACGCGAGAAGAGCGGTTTGATCGGTGTGACCCCGACCTGGACCGATCTCGACGGCTTCCGCGACGCCGTTGCCGAGGCAAATCCCGCAGTGAATGCAATGGCGCTGGTCGGGCACAACACGACTCGGTCGCTCGTCATGGGCCTGGAACGCAGAGCGCCGACAGACACCGAACTCGATGAGATGCGCGGGTATGTGCAGGCGGCAATGGCGCAGGGAGCCTGCGGATTCTCGACCGGCCTGATCTACGAACCGGGTCGCTACTGCGAAACTGACGAGATCATCGAGTTGGCCAAAGAATCAGCCCAGGCCGGTGGCATCTATGCCACGCATATGCGCAACGAGGGCGACCGTCTGCTCGAGGCGGTCGACGAGGCGATCGAGATCGGCACCACCGCAGAACTACCGGTGCAGATCTCACATCACAAATCGGCCGGGCGCCGCAACTGGGGCAAGATCGGCTTGTCGTTGGCCAAGGTCGATCAGGCGAACGCCGCTGGTGCCGACGTCACACTCGACGTGTATCCGTACACGGCAGGCAGTGGGCCGATGGCGCAGTACTTCAACCTGGCGAACATCGATCCCGAGCTCGCCGAGGTCATCCGCTTTGCCAGCTGTCCCGCGTTTCGCGAATACGAGGGCCGCATGGCGGTCGACGTGGCCGCCGATCTTGGCATTCCCGTGACGCAGTTGATCCATGATGTGATCAGCGCCCCCGACGGCGATCGCACACTTTGCATCCAGTTCATCATCGACAACGCCGATATCGAAGAGAACCTGCGCCACCCGCTGATGATGATCGGCTCCGACGGCATTCCCGACCTGCGCGGGCAGCCACACCCGCGCCTGTTCGGCACCTTCCCCAAGGTTCTCGGGTACTACGTGCGAGAACGCGGCGTGCTCGAACTGGCCGAGGCCGTGCGCCGCATGACGAGCCTGTCGTGCGATCGGTTCGGCTTCGTCGACCGCGGACGCGTCGCCGAAGGGCAGTTCGCCGACCTGGTGCTGTTCGACCCCGACGCAGTCGCCGATACTGCGACCTACGACCACCCCAAGCAAGAGGCGACCGGCATCGACACGGTCATCGTCAACGGCCGAGTTGCGTTCGACCACGGCATGCACACCCGAATCGGCGGCGGCCGCCTGCTCTCCTTCAACCAGTAGCTCGGGCTCAGCGCACCCCAAATGACCGGCTCGGGCGTGCCGCCATTGCGTCGCGCATGATCACCCGAAGCTCCTTTGGTGTTGGAGCGCTGCTCATCGGCGCGATCGCCGACGTGATCTCGGTGCGGTGGGCCTATGTCGTGGCGGCGGCGTTCCACCTGGTGGGGCTTTGCTAGACAGGGCTCATGGGAATTCTCACCACAGACCTGTGTCGGCGCTTTGGTATCGAGCATCCGATCTTCGGTTTCGCTCACGATGTGGCCACGGTTGCTGCGATAACCAACGCCGGCGGCTTGGGTGTGTACGGCGCGACCCGCCGCTTCCCCCACGAGATCGACGAGGAGTTGGCCGAGATCAGGCAGCTGGTTGGCGACAAGCCGTTCGGGGTGGATCTGGTGTTGCCCGACGGCATGCCCGAGCACAACAGCCGCGATGCCATCGAAGCCCACATCCCCGACGAGCACCGAACGTTTGTCAAAGGCATCGTCGACAAATATCAGGTGCCCGCACCGAGCGGCCCGGGCATGCGCACTCGTTTCATTCGTTCCAAGGAGATCGAAGAAGAGCAGCTCGAGGCAGTCATGGCCTCGAGTGTCGATCTGTTCGCGTGTGGCATCGGCGCTCCTCGGCCGGCGGTCGACAAGGCCAAGGAGCTCGGCAAGGTAACGGCCGCGCTGATCGGTAGCCCTCGCCACGTGCGCAAAACGCTTGCGTCCGGGGTCGACGTGGTGGTCGCCCAGGGCGCCGAGGCCGGTGCCCACACCGGCACGATCGGTACCTTCACCCTGGTGCCGCAGATCGTCGACGCATGCGAAGGCCTCCCGGTGTTGGCCGCCGGTGGAGTCGCAACCGGCCGCCATGTAGCGGCTTCGCTTGCGCTGGGTGCCCAGGCGGTATGGGCCGGCACCATCTGGCTAACCACGACCGAACACACGGCACATATGGCACCGGCGCTGGTCGACAAATTGCTGGCGGCCTCGTCGGCCGACACCGTGATCACCCGCAGCGAGTCGGGCAAGACCTTCCGCCAGATCCGCTCCTCATGGAGCGACGAATGGGAAGCCGCTGACGCCCCGGCCCCGCTGAAGATGCCATACCAAGATGTGTTGGTCGGCGACCTACTCGGCGCGATCGATGAACACCAGGTCGCACCGCTGCTGCACTCGGGCGCCGGCCAGGGCATCGGCTACGCCACCGAAGTACGCCCCGTCGCCGACGTGATGGCCGACCTGATCAGCGAAGCCGAGGCCGCAACCAGCCGCTAGCCGCGATGCATGGAGCTCTTCCGGGAGCGCACCGAGAACTGTCGACTCGAACCGTCAGCAGCCATGCTCGATGACATATTCCCGGCAGCGCAATCGTCGGCGCTCCACTGCCAGCGTGAGCGAACGCTCGGAGTCGGTGTTGGTGGCGAAGACCGTCACGAGATCGAGGTCTGCGGGGTCGACCCGAGCACGCGCGGCCGCCGCACCAACGAGTCGATCGAGATCATTCGCGCCCTCATGACTGGACAACCCATCGACTACTCGGGCGAGTTCTTCGACCTCGAGTGGTCGCCGCAAGCGGCGAAGCGGCTATCGAGGCATCGGCCGAGATCGCCACGGCGTTGAGGTCGGGGACACCACAATAGGTGAAGGTACCCAATCTTTGAGACAAAAGGCTCATAGGCGACCCGGGTAGGCCGATGGGTCCACGTGGAAAACCAAACGCTCGACTCCGGCGCCGCCATACGAAGATGCAACCAGACGAGTACTACCGCCTGTTCGCCCGACCCTCTTGCGAGCAAGATCCTGCGCAGCCTTCGTGACACCGTCGTCGTAGTGTCGCCAAATTTCGACATCACGTGGGCGAACGAAGCCATTGTCTCCCTGCTCGGATTCACCCCCGAAGAAATCGTCGGCCGTCCGGCAGCCGAACTCGTGCACCCCCAAGACCTCACACGTGCTGTCGAGACGTGCGCCCAGCTGAGTGCTGTCGACAAACTCTCCCGAATCAACATCCGCATGCGCGATGCCCGCGGCGATTGGGTTGCCGTTTCGATACGTGGTGTCGACCACAGTGCTGATTCCGCTATCGGCGGCATGGTGCTGACGATCGAGAACGACGAACGCAAGAACGAGACCGAGCGGACGCTGCAAGAGACGCGTCGGGTATCGAACACCATATTGGAGAGTCTCACCGACGCCGTCGTTGCCACCAACGAAGCGGGTGAGATCACTATTGTGAACAAGGCAGCGCGCAAACTCTTCTCTCTCGACACCAGCCGGTCGATGCGCAGCCTCACGGTGCATGACTTCCGACTCCTGAGCGACACCGGCGAAATCCTGGCCGTGGAGGACCATCCACTCACCGCTCTCGACTACTGGAACGACATCGAGCTTCGGATCAGCTCCCCGAATGGCATCCGCAATGTCACCGTCAGCCGAAGCGAAGTGTCTTCGGAACTGGACCATCTCGGCACTGTGGTCACCTTCCACGACATCACCCAAGCACGATCCGATGCGCGCGAACTGCGCCAACGGGCTCGTCATGATCAGCTCACGGGACTGGCGAATCGCCGCTACCTCCAAGAGCGCTTACGCATGCTGGAGAACTCCAGCAACCCACCCCGGTTGGCCGCCTGCTTCGTCGACCTCGACAAGTTCAAGAACGTGAACGACATCCACGGCCACAATGTCGGCGATGCGGTACTCAAGGCAACTGCCCAGCGGCTGACCAACCAGATACGGGGCGCCGACATTCTGGCTCGCCCCGGCGGCGACGAATTCCTGATCGTGCTCGTAGACCCCGAAAGCGAGCAACAAGCCGTGGCCGTGGCGGAACGAGTGCGAAAATCTCTCGCTCGACCTTTCGATGTCGACGGGCTCCGTTTGCATCTCACCGCTTCGGTCGGCGTCGCCATGCATACAGACGGCTGCTTCGACGACGAGCAAATCATGCAACGGTCCGACATTGCGCTGTACGCGGCGAAGGAGCGCGGCCGCGACCGCGTCGAGGTCTTCGACCAGATGCTGGCCACCGTCGTGGAACTCGAGCAAACCCAGCGCAACATCGTGCGCCGTGCGCTGGACAACGACCGACTTGATATGCACTTCCAGCCGATTGTCGATGCACACGGCACCACGGTCGGCGTCGAGGCGCTTGCCCGCTGCATCGATGAATACGGCAACATGCTGGAGCCGGCTGGTTTCATGAAGGCGATCGACGATACGAACCTGATCGTGCGTCTCGACCATGAGGGGTTCCGCCAAACCTGCGAACTCGCTGCCACCCTGGCGAAGGATGCGACTACCGAACACCTCCATCTGTCGGCCAACTTCTCGGCCATGACCGTTGCTCAGCGCGGGTTTGCGGACACCGTCCTGCGCACGATCGCCGACACCGGCGCACCAGCAGGAGCCTTGCGCATCGAACTCACCGAGACAGCAGCCTTCGAAGGGGGCAGTGGTAGTTCGAGTGCACTCCGAAGGCTGCACGCGGCTGGCTTGCATATCGTGCTCGACGATTTCGGTACCGGCTACTCGTCTCTCTCTCACCTTCGCGATCTGCCGTTGTCGAGTGTGAAGATCGATCGCAGCTTCACCACCTCGCTCAGCCAACGAGGAGCCGAGCGAGCAATCACCAGCGCCGTCAACGACCTTGCCAAAGTATTGGGATTCGATGTCGTTGCCGAAGGGGTCGAGACCGCGGAAGACCTCCGAGCCGTTCGCGATATCGGTGTCACCCTCATGCAGGGTTGGTATTTCTCGCAGGCTCTCTCCGTCGACGATCTACTCGATTCGCTGCACGAACGATCGCTCGTGTTCGCCTGAACCAGCGTCAGCCCCTCGCCCACACCACCACGGTCACCGCTGAACGTGTCGGTGCCTGCTGGCACCGACACGTTCAACAATTGCACCGGGCCAGCTGCTCGCTATTTCGGGCAGGAGTAGCGTGGTCGCGTGAATGATCCGTTGTCGTATCTACCAGGGCCCATCGAGATTGTTGGTTGCCATGCTGCGGGCGAAGTCGGCGATGTCATCGTTGCCGGAGTCGAGACACCTCCAGGTGACACGCTCTGGGAGCAGCGTTGTTGGATCGACGAAGACCAGCGACTTCGACGCCACGTCCTGAACGAGCCACGAGGTGGCGTGTTCAAACACGTGAACCTGCTTGTGCCCGCTGTCGATCCTCGCGCCGATATCGGCTTCATCATCATGGAGCCGATGCACTCGCCGCCTATGTCGGGATCGAACAGCATCTGCGTGGCCACTGTGGTCCTCGAAACGGGCATCGTGGCGATGACCGAGCCGACCACGACCATCGTGCTAGAGGCACCGGGCGGGCTCGTCGAGGCAACGGCGACCTGCTCGAATGGCAAGGTCGAACAGGTCACCGTGCGCAATGTTCCTGCATTCGTCGCCGAGCACGATGCGCAACTCGATCTGCCCGGATTCGGCACGGTGCGGGTCGATACTGCGTTCGGCGGCGACAGCTTTGTGATGGTCGACGCCGCCGACCTCAACATCGACGTGACGCCCGAAAACGGTCGACGTCTCGCCCGGCTCGGCAACCAACTCATCGCCGCCGCAAACGAACAGCTGGAGTTTTCGCATCCGACAACGGACTGGAGGCACTTCTCGTTCAGCCAGATAGCCGGGCCACTCGAACAGCTGAGCGACACGAGCTACATCATGCGCAACACGGTCGTGATAGAACCCGGAAAGCTCGACCGATCGCCCACCGGAACCGGAGTTTCGGCTCGTATGGCGCTGTTGCATGCTCGTGGAACGATGATCGTCGGCGACGAGCTGCGCATGCGATCGGTCATCGACAGCGAGTTCGTCGGCCGCATCGAATCCGAAACAGTGATAGGCGACCATCGCGCCATCGTGCCCCTGATTTCTGGCACCGCATGGCGGACCGGGCGTTTTACGTTCGACCTCGACCCCGGCGACCCGTGGCCACTCGGCTACCGGGTCACCGACACCTGGGGTGTCGACTAGCAGGGCAGGGTTCGTCTCGTGGTCTCCGGGTCCTGCAGTCACTCGGCGCCTGCGGTGTCCTGGATCCTGCGGTCTCCTGGATCCTGCGGTCACTCGGCGTCGAGGCGGAGTTCGTGCTTCTTGACCTTGCCGAGAGCGGTGCGAGGAAGGGCATCGACGATACGAAGTGCACGAGGCTGCTTGTAACGAGCCAGGCGATCGTCGCACCACTCGCGAAGATCCGCCAGGCCCAACGTGGTGTCAGGCACGAGCACGACGACGGCGACGGGGATCTCACCCCAGCGATCATCGCGAGCCCCGATCACGGCAACTTCGGCGATCGCCGGATGTTCGGCCAGAACCGGTTCGAGTTCTGCCGGGTAGATGTTCTCGCCACCGGAGATCACGACATCTTTGATGCGGTCGGAGATGTACACATATCCGTCGGCGGTTCGGTAGCCCACGTCGCCGGTGCGGAACCAGCCGTCAGCGCCGAATGCGTCATCGGTGGCGGCGGCGTTTGCCCAGTAGCCAGAGAATACATTCGGACCACGAACCCACAGTTCGCCCGGTTCGCCGTCGGCCACGTCGGCACCGGACCTATCGACCAACCGAAGCTCGGTGTGCAGAGCAGGTTTGCCGCACGACCCCACATGATCGGCAGCCTCGCCATAGCCGAGCACGACGGCGGTGGGACCGGTCTCGGTGGTGCCATATACCTGGCCGACAGGGATCCCTCGATCGAAGAATGGTCGCATGACTGCGTCGGGCACGATCGACGATCCGGTGTTGATGCCGCGCAACGACGACAAGTCGGCCGCGTCGAAGTCGGGCTGGGAGGCGACCGCAGTGAGCATTGCCGGCACCAGCAACGTCTGCGTGATCTCGAGTTCATCGAGCAACCGCAGCACTTCGGCCGGATCGAAACGGCGCACCAACACCACCTCGCCTCCGACGCGCAGGACCGGGAGCGTCTGGATGTTCAGGCCGCCGACATGGAAGGTCGGCAGCGGCGCGACGATGCGATCGTTGCTGGTCAAGCCCTGGTGGTCGATGCTGTTGAGTGTCGTGTACCTCATCGCGTCGAGGCTCAACATGGCGCCTTTGGCGTGCCCGGTGGTGCCCGAGGTGTACACCATGAGCACGGTCGTGTGAGGCCCGGAATCCGCCGCCGCCGGTAACGGATTGGCACCAAGGCGGAAAGGCCGGGCGTCGAGATCTCGTGTGGTCAGCTGCGGCGCCGCCTGCGCCAGCAGATCTTCGAATCCATCGGTCGTGAGCACCAGCGCAGGGGCGCAATCGGTGATCTGGTCGCCGAGTTCGCTCGCCGTCAGTCGGTTGTTGAACGGCACGAAGATGGCGCCGAGATGCGAACAGGCGAACAGCAAATCGAACACCTCGAGCCGGTTCGACCCGCAGAAACCAACCCGGTCGCCTGCCGAGATGCCGAGTGAAGCGAGTCCGCTGGCCGTGGCTTCGATACGACGAGCAAACTGCTCATAGGTCACCACCCGACCTTCGAATCGAAAGGCCACTCGACCCTCGTCGATCCAGGGTTCGATCCAGTCGACCAGGCTCACGTCGCAGGCCACCCCGAGCATGCGCTGTCGACATCGTTCACTTGGCGAGCTTATAGTCGCCGCCAATGGCCAGCGCAGAACGAGACCGCCCCCGCATGCAGCGCCGCACGCCTGTCTGGTCCGCCCCCGCCGACATCACGGCGCTCATGGGTAATGTTTCGGGGAACGATCTCAACGGATGGGGCGAGCCGGCGGTCCGCCAACCGACCCTGGTCATGTGGGCCAACCCGGCCAAGTTGGCCCACGGTGCGGTCCAGGCTCGTATGACCGAAGAGTTCGTGAGTCATCCGGAACTGCGGGATGTCCTACGTATGGGTGACCGGTTCGAGCCCGAGCCGATCGCTCGGGAGCGTGTCGAACGATCTCGGTCGGACTGGGTGACAGAGCTGACCGATTTCGCCACCAGCGCCGAAGGGCACAGTGTCGAACTGGTCGGCGTTGTCGCCCCCAGGCTCGAGTGGTTCTTCGAAGGTCGAAGCAGCGAGCTGCCGTGGATGGTGGTGCTCGGTGTGGCCATGGACCACGAGCAGCTGGCGACCGCGCCCGAGTACACGTCGGCTATCGAGGTCCATCGCCAGTACAACCGGGGTACCGCGGCCGCGCGAGCACTGGCGGATTGGATTCGCCGCCAGGGCTTCGACGCTCAGGGGCATGGCGGACCCGGTGCCGGGCCGATCCAGATGGTGCCCGCCGCAATCGAAGCGGGGCTCGGCGAGCTGGGCAAGCACGGTTCGATCATCAACCGAGAACTCGGCTCGTCATTTCGGTTGGCCAGCGTGCTCACCAATGCGCCCCTCGAAGGGAGTGCGCCCGATTCGTTCGGCGTCGATGACTTCTGTTTTGGCTGCCGGGTGTGCACCGATGCCTGTCCGCCCGATGCCATCGCCCCGGAGAAACGCCTGGTTCGTGGCGTGGACAAGTGGGCGGTCGACTTCGATCGATGCCTGCCGTATTTCGCCGAAAGTCATGGCTGCGGCATTTGCATCGCCGTATGCCCCTGGTCGACACCGGGCGCCGCCCCTCGGCTGGCCGAGAACATGTTGCGAAAGCAACAGCGCCGACGAGCCGAGGGCGTCGACTAAAGCTGATCAGTGGCACGACTGCACCGCTGGCAAAAACAGCAACACCGCTCGTACGAACGAACGGCGTATCTGTATCGGCCGGGAACGTAACGGCTCCTGACGTTTGTCGGTCTTGCTGGTCAGACTCGCTTTGCCAGATAGATGATGGCCAAAATGACCAAGATTGTGAGTAGAACGCTTCCGTAGACCATGAGGCCCCTTTCGTTGATGAGGATCGTTGGCTCAAGGCGTACCCGGTACGGGCATCTCTCAAACCTGACGGATGAGCGTTGGGCGAACGGTGTGGATCTGCGAGGCCGCGCAGATAGCGACGAGCTCAGCAGCCTCCAGGCTGACGTTCCCGCTCTTTTTCACAAGCCAAACGCAGGGTTGACACTCACGGGCCGCTCGGCCACGGTTCAGCCTGCTCTCGAGTCAAAAGTGGGTAGCTATCCGCTGGACCCTCGCGCACGGGGTCGTGGCGTGCGCCTTATTCTCAGGTTTGGTTTCCGCCGTCTCGGGCAAGTACGTACTATGGAATCAATCATGACCTCGACTTCTGACCTCACTCCTGCTCCCGCTCCTACGACCGGCGTCGTGCTGTTGGTCGACTCCAGCCAGACCGATCCCCACACTGCGGCCCTGGACTATGCCATCGCAGTCGCTCAACGTGACCAGGTCGCGCTGACCATCTATGACCGCTCCGAAGAAACATGGGGCGATAGCCAGCACCCGGACGGTCCCATGGATCTCGACGACAGTCGACTCGACGACCGCCCCGATTTGCGTGGCATTTTGCAAGTCGCTGCCGACAAGGGCGTCACGCCCAACGGTTGGGTGTCGACCCTTCCAAGCGTGAGCGCCGTGACCAGCGCGCTGGGCGCCCTCGAAGCCGACTTGGTGGTGATCCCCGACAATTTGCACCAGAAGCTTCTCGAGCGAGCCCTTTCCGGAAACTCCACTGGCGAGTCCCTGGCCACCCAAATCGACCGCAACCCGACCCTCGATGCAGTAGTTGTCGTTGTGAGCAACGACGGCACCCGAGTGCTGGCCGAAACAAGCAACTGATCAACGCCCGGCGTATTCTCGGCAAGAATGTCAGCCATCACACTCGCCTGCCAGCCGACGGAGAAGCACTCGACAATGACCGTGACCCCAGAAATGATCGCCGACGCCGCCGCCGCTGCGGTCCAAGCGCGCCAGCACGCCTATGCCCCCTATTCGGATTTCCCGATGGGTGCAGCGGTGATGACCGAAGACGGCAGCATCGTGCCCGGCGTGTTGATCGAGAATGTCTCGCTCGGCTTGGCGATGTGCGCAGAACGAGTGGCACTGTTCACCAGTGTGACGCAGCAGAAGCGTCCTGCGGTTCTGGCCCTCTGTTCGAGGCGCACCGATGACAACTTCACATTTCCCTGCGGCGCGTGCCTGCAGGTTGCGCTCGAGCTCTCCGACCAAGATTTGACCGTCGTGGCGATCGATCCCGACGGAGCGCAGACGCACACCACGCTCGGAGACCTGCTGCCCAAAGGCCCCAAGCGGCACACCCCCGGCGACTCGGACTGATTCAGCAGCTCATTGTCAACTCGAACGTACTGGTTTGTTTCCCAGCGTTCGGGGTAGGCCCCGAGCATGCTCATTGCTGGTCCTGTCCGTCGCGTCCTCTTCACACTGGGCGCCATAGCGCTGATCGCCGCCGGCTGCGGATCCACGTCGGCGGGCTCGACCGATGACGACCGCAGTGACGACGTCGTTACCGCCGCCGACGATTCGGCGCCCGTCACCACCACACCGCTCGACGATGCGCGTCCGCTCGACCCCGCCGCGTCTCCCCGAGCCACTGCGGTACCCGAGCGCAATGCGCTCGTGGCCGCCTCGGAGCTGGTCGTCGAGCTGGGCGCCGAAGGCTCAACGGTCGAAGATGTACAGGATTCGCTGAACGATTTCATCGGTTACGCCGACCTCGACCAAGACCGGATCGCCGAAGATGGTGTATTCGGGCCCAACACGCAAGCTGCTCAGCGGGCCTTCGAAGAATTCGCAGGGCAACCCGTCGACGGTCAGTCGAGTCCGGCTGACCGAACAGCGCTTGAGGCAGCCGTGGTGTCACTCGAGCTCGACGCCGCCGACAGTGTGGTGTCGGCCGGCGACGAATCGCCGTTCGTGGGCACGTGGCAGACACGGTTGAACGTGTGGAACGAGCTCGTGAGCGAAGCCCCCATTTCCATCGTCGTCGATGACCGATTCGGCAGTGATACCGAATTCGCCACGCTCACCGTCGAGCGTGCCCTCGGCCTGCAGGCCGACGGAATCGTGGAGCCCGGAGATCGGGCCGCATTGCGAGCCGCCATCACTCAGGCCCGAGAGGAAACCGACGTGACCACTGTCCTGCGAAGCGACCAGGGCAATGGCCCGATCGTGGTGAAATCCCTCTACACCAACGACCAGTACTGCGTGCGGTTCGTTGTCGGCTTCGTAGCCGACGAACGGTGCACTCCCGGTGTCGGTGGCGATGTGAACACCGCGTACTTTGTCACCGTCAACGGCGTGTCCTTCATCGGCGGGACGGCGAACCCCAACGTCTCTTTCGTCACGCTCACCAGCGCCGACGACGCCACCACGCCGCTGGCTACGCGCCAGATGGGCAACTCACCGGCTCGAGCATGGGCTGCGATTGTCGATGCCGAACCAACATCGATCGAACTGCTGAATGGCGCAGGTGACTCGTTGCTGGAGTTGCGCTTCTCTCTCGACCCAACCGACCGAGCAGACGTCGGCCCGACTCTCTCGCTGATCTCGTCGCAGTACGCGCAGTCCTTCTTCGTCGATGACTGCGCCGTGATCGACGACGACAGCCTGTCGCTCGCTGCGTCTCTGGTCGGCGCCACTATGGCAGTGGATACCACCGATGGCGAGGGCACGCTCCGCATTGCTGCAGGAACAGTGGCTGCGCCGATATCCATCGCCGGTTCGATCGATGCGACCAGCGTGGACGCCGACACCTTCGTGTTCACCGGCACCTTCGACGCCGGCTTGTTCGAAGGCGACAGCTTCAGTGCGAGCGGTTCCTGCTAACAGCCGCAGCCGTTGATGGCACGCCCTTTATTGCGCACCACGGCTACCAGACAGTGGATCTCAGACAGTAAATCTCAGACAGAGACGATGCAAGGTTTGACGACCGGTCGATCTGGGTATGCCGTGGTCATGAACGAAACAATCACTCCCACGCTCGATCGACTCGAATCACATCTCCCACCCGTGACCCGGCGGATTTTCAAGCTCAACCGTCGCATCGCCACCGCAGGCGTGAACGCTGCCGCCGGAGCGACCAAAGCGGTGTGCTTCGCCACCCAAGAGGTGACAAAGCGAGCAACAACCGGTCTCTCGACCGTTCGAGGTCAAGCCGAGTCCGCAGCCGACCGCGTCGGATCCACGGCGAAGAGCGGTGTGAAAGAAGTTGTCGGGCAGGCGAAAGCGCAAGCCAATGCGACGCTCGACACCCTCGAAGACGAAACCATTTCGCTACTCGACGATGCCAACGAGGCCGTGGGCGATGAGCCCTCTGGCGCCTACGAAACCTGGACCAAGGCAGAGTTGTATGAACGGGCCCAAGAGCTCGATATCGACGGCCGGTCCTCGATGAACAAGAGCCAGCTCATCACCGCACTACGCTCCGACTGACATCACACCCTAAGCAACCCGGACCTCGATCATGACGCGCATCAGGCAGCTACTGGACCAGCTGCGACACCGCCTCGTCGTGGTGCCGATTGCGTTCGTGATTCTCTCGATGGCCTTGAGCCAGCTGATGGTGTCGATCGATCGGTCGCTCGGCGAAGACCGTACGCCCGATGTCCTGCTCACGAGCGCCGACTCCGGCCGGGCCATCTTGACAGCAATTGCGGGCGGGCTGATCACGTCGATCACATTACTGCTATCGATGATGCTGGTTACCGTCCAGATTGCGTCGGGCCAATTTTCTCCGCGTACGGTGCGGAACTGGTTGGGTGACCGGTCCCAACAGGCCGCAGTGGGCCTGGTGCTCGGAAGCGCCGTGTACTCGCTGCTCGTGCTACGTCAGGTGCGATCAATTGAAGAGGGAGGCGCCTTTGTTCCTCACCTCTCCATAATGCTGGCAGTTGCACTTGGCGTGCTGTCGCTGGTGGCGGTAGTGCGATCGGTCGATCATCTGACCAACCGATTGCGGATCGGCTCGATTGCGAGCGACATAGTCGCGGACTCACTGCGCGTGATCGATCGCCGTCAGAAACTTTGGGCGGCTGAAAACCCTGCGATCACTCCTGCCAGCGGAGTGGTCGAGAGGGCCCAAACTGTTGACCCACCACCAGACGCCACCCCGGTGACCGCTCGAGAATCTGGTTGGATCCAGCAAGTCGATCAAG
>Ga0114953_1001979_pt1 | contig 14468 bp, 11 predicted proteins | sample SidtaG_FD_87298 | JGI IMG/M metagenome (GOLD analysis project Ga0114953, IMG submission 87298) | Marine algal microbial communities from Sidmouth, United Kingdom - Sidmouth_Male2 metaG | ecosystem: Host-associated > Algae > Red algae > Unclassified | place: Sidmouth, United Kingdom | collected...
ACTCTTCATTGGTGAAAAACTCATTATGCTACGGCATAAATCGTATTTCACCGCCTCGATTAGAACCAAATTAACCGACCCAAACCTTTACAACTTATTTTTTAAACGATCCTAAGCAATTTCTTGACCCGAGAGCACCAACTCAAAACTCCCCAACTCAAAACTTCTTCCCCCTTAACCCAATTCCCGTTTTTTGTCTAACTTTCCATTTTGAATAAAGTCTAATTATACAATGCACAAGATCAAAAGAGTCATTCTCATCGTGCTCGACAGCGTAGGCATCGGAGAACTACCCGACGCAGCAGAATATAATGATACCGGAAGTAACACCCTCGGCAACATCGCGCGATTACATCCAGATTTTTTTATTCCCAATTTGGTTGCGATGGGCCTGGGGAATATTGATCCGAATAACGAAATTCCAACCACCCCCAATCCCACCGCTGCCTACGGAAAAGCCAACGAACAATCGGCTGGTAAAGATACCACCACCGGACACTGGGAAATATCCGGCTTAATTTTAGAAAAACCTTTTCCAACTTTTTTGGATGGATTTCCCGCTGATTTTATGACCGAATTTGAAAAAAAAATAGGCCATAAAACCATCGGTAATAAAGCTGCTTCCGGAACGACCATCATCAATGAACTGGGGGACGAGCACGTAAAAACCCGTCAACCCATCGTTTATACCTCCGCTGACAGTGTCTTTCAAATTGCGATGCACGAAGATGTTTTTCCAATTGAAGAACAATATAAAATTTGTAAAATAGCTCGGGAAATGCTTTCCGGAGACATGGAAGTAGGACGCGTGATCGCCCGGCCTTTTGTAGGATTTAATGGAACTTACAGCCGTACCAGTCGGCGAAAAGATTTTGCTGTATTGCCACCCGATAATATTTTAGATGCTATTGTTAGTCAAAAGAAAGAAGTATTTGCCATCGGAAAAATAGTGGATATCTTTGCGGGAAAAGGCATTACCAAATATGTCAAGACAGCCAACAATCAGGAAGGCATCAATCAGACGATTCAGGCTATTAAAAAAGAAACCACCGGATTGATTTTTACAAATTTAGTTGATTTTGACATGCTCTTTGGACATCGAAGGGATGTTCCCGGCTACGCTAATTCTCTGATGGAATTTGACGCCCGTCTACCGGAGATCACTACCGCTCTACATCCTGATGATCTACTCATCATCACCGCTGATCATGGCAACGACCCATCGGCGCCCGGCACAGATCACACCAGAGAATACATTCCTGTTTTGACCTATACACCAAAGATCTCCGTAGGAAAAAATATTGGTGTTAGAGATTCTTTCGCCGACATAGCCGCCACGATTGCTGAAGCACTGGAGGTTCCATTAAAAACACCTGGTCAATCTTACTTTAAGGAACTTCAATAGTAATCGTAAATTCAACGATTCAAAAGACTGTACTATCAGGGATTGTTCTCTTTGGCCTGTTCTGCGTTAAAAAATATCTATTTAAAAAATAAGTTATAAAGTTTTGAGCCAATTAAGCAGCCAAATGTTATAAGTTATTCTTTTATTGATCCTAAATTAGTATGTATAGCACTCTAAAGTATTTGAAAAACTTCCGCACTGACAGACCTTACGATAACAAATCAACGATTAAACAAATTAACAATCAACAATTCTACTCTTTCATCACCGGCGTAACCACAATATTCCGATATTCCACCGGAGAATGATCCCCTTGCAACATAATCGGCCCAGGCGCTCCCTCGTCACTATCCAGCGCACCCCCGGTAATTCCTGGAATAATCTGATCCGTAATAATTGTCTTTCCGTTGGCGACTACCGTCACCCGATTTCCAATCAATGTAATATCAAACGCCTGCCATTCTCCCGGAGCCTTGGCCACCATTTCGTTCGGTTCTAAAAAGCCATACACCCCACCAAACTTAATATCCGAAGGAGCATCTCCTTGATTATCAGCCACCTGCACCTCATATCTTCCGCGCAGATATACACCACTATTTCCCCCCTTGGGATAACGAAACTCAACATGCAATTTAAAATCAGAAAATTTTTGATCCGACATCAAATTGGCGCCCGAAGTACTACTGGTTAAAATACCATTATTGACGGTCCATTGATTGTTGCCCGAAGCCGTCCAACCTCTAAGATCCAGATCGTTAAAAAGCCTGGTCGGAGCACCCCAAACCGGATTAGGGTTATGCGTCATGACGGGCGCACGGGAACCTGTCCAAGTGTAAGATTTACCATCCACATAAACCATCGTTCCCTGAATTTTGCCGTCCTTCAGGGATCCTTTAAACGCCATTTTTCCCGTTTCAGCCTCCCATTGTGCCGGAATACTAAAATTAAAATGACTACCTATCTGCTTAATGTGTGCTATCGGACGAGCGCTCCCAAAAGCGTAGACAAAACGTCCGACAAGTGTCTGATGACCAGACTTTCTTATCTCCAGCCAGGAAGGCAATTTAGTGTCATCTTTTTCTATCTTTAAATCCCAGCGTCCGGGTAATTCGTTTTTGTCCTGAGCAAAAAGGGTAGTGCCAAGAAAAACAAGAATTATCAAGGACATAAACGGTCGAGTAATTATCTGCATTATTTTTTCTAAATTTTATTTGATGAACGAAATAATTCTTGCTTTAAACAAACCCTCCGACTTTGAGCCTGCCTTTCAAGAAACGCAGACAGCCTTATTTTCATTCGGTATAAACGAACGATCTCGCAGAGTCGAGTACGACAAAAGATTAAATTTAACGCCAACCTTCACTCCCTACCTTTTTCTTCCACGACCAACATTTTCTTCCCCTCCCGATAATATACTCGCGAACCATCTGGTACACTTTTCGTGATCCAGACATTTCCACCAATAATACTGTCCGAGCCAATCCTGGTATCTCCACCCAAAATAGTAGCATTGGCATAAATTAGTACCCGATCACCGATGGTCGGATGACGTTTTATTTTGGCCATCCCTTTACTGACACTCAAGGCACCCAAAGTAACACCTTGATATAATTTTACGTCTGCACCAATCTCTACCGTCTCACCAATCACCACGCCCGTTCCGTGATCAATACAAAAACGAGGACCAATTTTAGCGCTGGGATGAATATCAATGCCCGTTTTGGTATGTGCATATTCCGTCAGCATTCTGGGAATATAATCCGTCCCCAAAGAGCAAAATCGATGCGCAATCCGATAGATCGCAATTGCATAAAATCCCGGATAAGTTCTAATTACTTCCACCCGGTCTACCGCTGCCGGATCACCCTTTAAGATCGCATCTGCATCCGCCTCCATGGCTTCCATTAATTCTGGCAAACTGTCTATAAATTTACTTTGAATTTCTTCAATGGGAACTTCCGGATTAGGTAGTTTTTTGAGCAATTGAAACAAATGCGTTTTTAATTTTAAAAAATCAACGGCAAAGTCATCCTGATTTTCATACGTTTTATCGCATAACGTAGGAAATAACAATTTCATCAACCCATCTGCTAATTCACCAACCGTACTCAGGTGGATACCTGGCTTGGTACTTCGGTGTTGGTCGTATAATTTTTTTATAAATAATTTTTCATCCATAATTGGAATACTGTTTTAGAGAATCTTACTGGTAGTCAAATGATATTTAGAGCAAAAATGTTGCTGAAAAAAAGCAGTCAAACGTGTAAAGTTATTTTTGAACCGTTCCCTAGTTCCCAGGACACTGGTATATTTACGTAGTTTTTCCTTCTAAAGTGTCAGTTATGAGGATATACTTTCTTACCTTTAAGAAATGAAAAACAAATAGTTAGAAGTTTTTCAGTGACTTCTTTTTAAAACTAAAAAATTATGTCTGTATTCAAAGATAAACTTCGCAAAATGGTAGAGACCATTAAAGAAGGTGCCGTGGATTTTTCCAGCCTCGAAGTCACCACTTTAAACGGAGAAATTTCCCAATTCATCGACGTAAAAGGAAAATTTGACGTAGACAAAGTAAACGATTTTATGGCCGGAAATATCACCGTTCAGGGCGAAATCCAGGTAATTGCTCATACCCACACGTCTTTTGATCAGGACACCCTTTTATTTACCAAAAAAAATATGACACCCGAAGAACGCGAAATTTTTCAACTTCATCTGGAAATGCTCGCTGCCGCTCGTGTCTCCCGGTTGGCCTTCCTGCATTTTTTAAAAGAAATTATTGATTAAAAATAAACAACACGTTTCAACAATAAAAAATGATCACCGATCTCGACCAACTTATTCCGCGTGAACAATATGAGCCCTACCTCGAAGGCCGTCCGCTTGATTATCTCCAGCCACTGGTAGATCTGGGTTTTCTTCGTTTTTCACAAACAGAAAATCGGTCTGCGGTACAGTCTGCGCTAACCGAGTTTCGAGTAGCTTGTCATGAACTCAGCTGGTTGTCAAAAAAAGAAAATGGCCTCGAACCATCCATTCCTCCGTCCGACGAACTGGACAGTTTAGAAATAAAATTATTACACCTGCTGGTCGATATGGATGGTGACTTTCAAATCAAAAAACTGCCAGAGTGGGGTAGCCTGAATATCTTTTCTCGGGTCATTTATTATCGGCTGCGGTTGCACGGATTTTGGAAACCTGGTGACGAACCGCAACGCTTTGATCCTGCTATTCTGGATATTGCGATCGCCAAATTGAACAGTTGGATTCCGCTACAAATTTCCCCTCTGCAATGGATCAACCTATTGGGAGATATTCCAGAATTAATTCGTAATACTTACGATCACGGTCAGTTGGATCAGCAAATTGTCTGTTTTAAATATCGTCCACGTACCGCGTTTAAAGAAAGTTTTCGTAATGAAATTGCCAAAGAAACCGATCACAAAATAGCAGTGGAATCTGTTGAGCTGGAAGAAATAAAATCTACGTTGACAGAACTGAAGGCTAAACGAATTGCCATAGCTGATGTAGAACCACGTCCCGCCACCACCCGGAAAAATAGACGCCGTCAGTCCGAAGTGGAGGTACTCCGAATAGAGATAAATACCGTTGTTGAGCAAATGCGAGATGCCCTGAATCAGAGGCATCAGGCGAATAACGAATTTCAACCAGTTATTCTGGCAGCAAGGGAAGAATTGCGAAAAGCAAAGCTCGTCCTGGCGCATCATAAAGTGGATATCAAACAATTAAGGAAAACGCGTAAATTTCTGGAGGAGCTAGAAAGGGAAAACAAGAAACTTCGTAGAAAAAGTAAAAGAGCAAAGAGAGATTTGCAGGATTTATTTTCTGATAATCTGGAGTTGGAACGTCAACTTGTTTTTCAGTTATCATCGCTTCGGAAACTTCTGGAGATGCAGTCTGATGCACCGGATCACCTCCAGCATAAATTTGATAAACCCATCTCCAGTGCGAAGAAAAAAATAGACCTGCTAAAAAAATATTTTGCAAGGGAAGAAGCGATTGAACGGAACAAAAACAGACTGGCGGATCGGGTCGATATTGATGAAAAAATAAAAGAGAAAGAAGCCACTACGCCAGAATTTAAAAGCCATGTTACGCGGATTGAAAACGGTTTGGCTATTTTATTAAAAAAACAAAGAGCGATAGTAGATGCGTTTGATGATGATATGGTAGAGGAACAACAAAAACTGAAAAAGGTGGCGGAGCGGTATCAGCACTTACTGAAAAAACTGGAGAAAATACCCCGTAGATTCCGGAGAGAACTAAAAGAATATCTAGCACCTGAATTTTACGAAAAAGTACGCCGGGAATTATTAGATCGGGAAAACGCTTCGCTCTTTTCAGAGACCCTCAATCATCCTTACAACCAGTTTTTAGTACGCTTGTTACAATTGCATCAATGGACCAATGGTTATTATAATGGTGTGATTGACAGTAATTTAGGGCGTAGAACTTTTCGTTCAATTCGCGAGATTGACAAAGATATAAAAGTATTAAAACTTCGCTTTGTCCTCTACCAACTCAATCCCCAATCCGGTACCTGGTTGCTTAATATTCGCTATCTTTTTGCAGAAATGATTGACTCTCTGGATGCCTTTAAAGAACAAGATGATTTCGAAACCGTAGTCCAAAAATACGAATTGGAAATTGCCAATAACCCTAATATTCAAAACCAGAAAAGACGGATTGACCAGGAATTAAGTAAAACAATTAAAGAAATAAACAAAAATCGCGTAAATAATAAAATGCGCCGTGTTTACTTTGGAGTACGGAGTTTGGCGCGCTCAATTGTAAGGGGAATGGCTAGACTAATTCAACTCATTGTCAAAGGCTTAAAATTTATCTATCGGCTGCTACGAAATTTTGTACTCCTGCTCTATCGCGAAATTCGGGAAGGACTCCTAAAGTTTGGCCAAGGCATCGCTTTTCTTTTTGGGAAAAGACAAATTACCACTTCTTTTACAGACGGGAGACCCGCGATTGTAACGCGCTTTGATTTTGATTGTGATGTACGCTCGTTCGCAAATTTGGATGCTGGCCAACATATAACAAGACATCGGATCAACTGTCACAGCATTACGCACAATCTTGAATTTGCACTCGTACTTACCGCAAAAATAATCGAATGGACCTTTCAGGCGGTTCGCCTTACCTGGGTAACGATCTTGATAAAAATTGCCCTTTATTTCAGAAAACAAATTAAAGCCTTTTTTAAGAAAAATGTCATTATGTAAATTTCTACTGTTTATAAAAATAGTAAAATCAAGCTAAGTTGTTCTTTTAATGATCCTTACTGTTGTCCTTTCAATAAAATTAGTATTAACTTGCTATGTAGAATTATTAAAAGAATACTTTATTACCGTTGCTTGGGAATGAGGTATTATAAATAAATTGATATTCCATGACGCGTACTTATTCCATCTTGCTTTTCCTCTGCTTTTATTCCACTATTTTATTATCTCAATCCACTCAAGATGCCCGGGACCGTTCCGTTGAACTGGAATTGGTCAACGAAAACGGTGATTTCCACCTAAAATGGACAGCAGACAATGATGCTCCCGAATACCGGATCTACCAAAAAGAATTGAATGATACTACCTGGGGTGAACCCATCGCAATTTTACCCGGTGATGCCACCCGTTTTGACGACGTAGAACTATTTCCCGGTACAGCAAAAGAGTTTGGTGTCTTTAAATATGAATTTGACCTGATCGTCCAAACCGTGGAGGTTCCTGCTGGTTCAGATTTTGTTTTGGAATTTGCGGACATGTTCAATATCGGACTTTGTTGCGATTTTGGATTTGGCTATTATCGGTTATCGGGTTGTGGTCAGGAGTTGGCGTACGGAGATGATTTTGGAAATTCAGACATTACTCCATTTACGGTTTGTGATAATGGCGAAGAGACTGAAACACTCACCTTGACCATCAAGCAGGATATGTTCCCACAATCCACTTCTTACGTTCTTCGGGAAGTAACGACTGATTCGATCTACCTCACTTCCGGCGAGCCTGGAACGCTGATCGCACAAAATCCAGCGTATGGATATATCTACGCGGGCAATCGATTACCTCCAGTACATAAACGGGGTGGAATCATCTTGCTTATCGAGGAGTCGGTACGTATACCGATCGCTCCCGAGATTGATCGCTTACAACTGGATTTGGTTCGAGATGGCTGGAAAACGTATATTGAAACGGCCACCACCACCGAGCCAGTCACCGATATTCGTTCAAGAATTCAGGCGCTACATCAACAAAATCCGGAAATTAATTCACTCTTTATTATTGGTCACGTTCCCGTTCCTTACGCTGGAGAAATTGCGCCGGATACACATTTTGAAAACCACGAAGGTGCCTGGGCCGCCGATGTCTATTACGGAGAATTAAATGGAACCTGGACGGATTCGGTTGTTACCAATACCTCCGCGCAATTTACCTATAACCACAACGTTCCAGGTGATGGAAAATTTGATCAGGACTCTATTCCAACGGCCGTTGAGCTAGCAGTAGGACGCGTAGACTTTTTTGATATGCCCGCTTTTTCGGATTCTGAAGTTGAATTGTTAAAAAAGTATTTTCAAAAAAATCATCTCTACCGAAACGCGTTTTACAACATTCCACGTCGAGCGTTAATTGATGATAATTTTGGCAATACCTTCGCTGCACCTGCTGCGAGCGGTTGGCGTAATTTTTCGACTATGTTTGGTGCCGAAAATATATTAGTAGCAGATTACTTTTCAACGTTGTCTACTACTGCTGGATATCTTTGGTCTTACGGCTGTGGCAGTGGTTCGCACATTAGCGCCGAAGGAATCGGGACGACGCAGGACTTTGCTAATGCTGAATTGAATTCTGTTTTTACCATGTTATTTGGCAGTCAGTTTGGAGATTGGGACAATACAAATAATTTTCTAAGAGCACCATTGGCTTCTGGTTTGACACTGACCAATTGCTGGGCGGGAAGTCCGCCGTGGACTTTTCACCATATGTCGCTTGGCGCACCCATTGGAACTTCAGTATTGGCTACACAAAATAGTCGATCCAATGGCGGTGTATACCTGGACAACGGACCACAGCTGGTACACGTAGCGCTCATGGGAGATCCGACACTGCGTATGCATATGGCTATTGCACCAGCTTCTGCTTTTGCGCAGGTGGACGATGCGGCAGCTGTTCGCATCAACTGGAATCCCGCAGGAGGATTGAATATTGAGGGATATAATATTTATCGTTCAACCGATCAATTTGGAGATTACGAACTGGTAAATGATACCCCGATTGATGGAACTACCTATCTCGATACACCTCCAGGTAATGCCCTCTATTATTATCTGGTTCGAACCGTTGTCCTGGAAACTACGGCTAGTGGAAGTTATCTAAACTTAAGTGCTGGTACTCCTGCTTCTGTAGAATTTATTGTCGGTACCAACCTACCAGATTTTAGCCAGCAAATAATGCTACAACCGAATCCTGCAAAAAAGGAATTTCTTTTGAATTTTGCTTTCGCTTCAGAAAATTTCAAATTAGAAATATATAATGTTCAAGGGCAAAAAGTCTACACCGACCAGGTAAATACTCGTTCTGAAAATATCAATATCTCCATCCCCGCGGATTGGTCTACGGGCATTTATTATGTGAAAATGTGGAACAACAAATGGAGCGCTGTCAAAAAGTTGATGATTACCGAATAACGCATAAAGTCTACCTTTGTGAACCATCCCTAAAATTCAAAAACAATTTCCTATATTTGCTACCATATGAAAAAAGGCCGTACCATACTCGAAAAAGAGCGGTTTTCCCTCACCCTGGAACGACTTTGTCACCAGCTCATTGAGCACTACGACAACTTTGAAGATACCTGTTTGGTAGGCATTCAAACCAGCGGCGTAGTTATGGCCAATCGTATTCGTAAAGGACTACAGGAGATTTTAAATATTGAAAATATCCAGTCTGGTAATCTCGATATTACATTCTATCGGGATGATTTTCGGATTCGCGAAAAACCGCTCCAGCCAAGCAAGACTTCCATAGATTTTGATTTAGAAAATAAAAAAGTAATTCTGGTCGACGATGTGCTCTACACTGGACGGACGATTCATGCGGCTATGTCGGCACTACAAGATCACGGACGACCTTCTCAGGTAGAAATGCTGACGCTGGTAGACCGACGGTTTAATCGGCATCTTCCCATTCGGGCAGATTATGTAGGCATTACGGTAGATTCGATTGACGAAGCGTATGTGCAAGTAGAGTGGGCCGAGGAAACAGGAACAGACAAAGTTTTATTATTTGGTTCAAAAAGAGAAAAATGACGGGCTCCCAGCTAAGTACCAAACATGTTTTAGGTATAAAATATTTGACCGAAGCGGATATTCGTTTAATCTTCGAAACGGCCGAAAATTTTAAAGAAGTCATCAATCGACCGATTAAGAAAGTACCTTCTTTGCGTGATGTGACGGTGGCTAATTTATTTTTTGAAAATTCTACCCGAACCCGATTATCTTTCGAATTAGCAGAAAAGCGTCTTTCTGCCGATGTAGTCAATTTTTCTGCTTCCTCTTCTTCCGTCAAAAAAGGGGAAACGCTCCTCGACACGGTGAATAATATTCTATCCATGAAAGTAGATATGGTCGTCATGCGGCATCCGGCTCCCGGCGCTGCTTACTTTCTATCACAACATATCGAGGCCAATATCATCAATGCTGGAGACGGTACCCACGAGCACCCAACACAAGCTTTACTGGACGCCTACTCCATGCAGGAACAAGTCGGAGACCTGGCAGGAAAGAAAATTGCCATTTTCGGGGATATTCTACATTCACGGGTAGCGCTAAGTAATATTTTTTGTTTACAAAAATTAGGTGCCAAAGTCCGGGTCTGCGGACCTCCTACCCTGATTCCCAAATATATTGAAAAATTAGGGGTCTCGGTCAGCTATAGCGTTGCGGAAACGATGGCCTGGTGTGATGTTGCGAATTTATTAAGAATTCAACTGGAACGTCAGGATATCAAGTTTTTTCCATCTATTCGAGAATACGCACAGTATTTTGGTATCAATCAGGATGTTATTGATAAAACCGGAAAGAAAATCGTTATCATGCATCCTGGTCCAATCAATCGCGGGGTGGAAATCTCTAGTGAGGTGGCCGATTCCTCCGATTCTATTATTTTACAACAGGTAGAGAACGGCGTAGCCATCAGAATGGCAATTTTATACTTACTGGCAGCAAAAAGGTGATGCTTTTCGTTTCCTTTCAAAAGGTAATATGTGCGCTGTTATTTTTAGAGAACTTCACGATTATAACCTCTGTTTTTCAGTTACATAATTAGCGCATTGTGGTTAACAGTTTAATTTATTACCAATAAGCATTCATTGGATTACCTTGATTTAGACAACTTCTTACTATATTGTGCAAAATAATCAAGTTATGCGTCTATCAATTCTCCTTTTCTCTTTTCTATTTTTTTCCAATTATCTGGTTCAGTCCCAAAACTGCGCCGGGCTTATCGTTGAAAATAAAATGCTGGGAAGTTCTCAGGTTTTAAAATCTAAAGACCAAACCATCGTTATCAGAGGTACTTACAGTTATAGTATTGAATTTAATACTACTAATAGCGGAATCGTGGCCAAGGTATACTCAAATGGTGGCGTAGAATTTAATCAGGATGATGAAATCATCTTTATGGATAGTGGCAAGAAGCGGCAGAGCTATCGATTTATGGAGATGGGGGAAGTAAAAAAATCGGGTAATACCCCCATTTTTATTAATACGCTTCAGCTGGATATGGCAGCGATTGACTGGTTTTCCAACGCACAAATAAATACATTGTATTTGCGTAATAATGTAACAAATAAGATGTTGAAGTTAACGGTAACTTCCAATCGACAGGCGGACTTTAAAAATCTGGCTAAATGTTTTGGTTCGTCCCTGGACCGGGGCAAAGTAAAAGATGTTAAACTGACCAATAATAATTTTTCTGCAAAGCCTAGTGGCAGAAGTTCCGGGGCACCGATCAGTTCTACTTCTTCCGGTGGTGGCCGTCGAATTACGGATGTTAGCTTACTTAATGACAAAGAGCTGGCAGATTTAAAACAGGAATTGGCTTCTATCAAAGAAAAGCTACGTGCTGAAATACAACTGGAGCGGGATAAAGCAGATAAGATTAAAAGTCAGTTACAAGATGAAGTAGTACTGGCCCGGGAACAGGCCGCCCAGAAAAAATCTGAATTTGCTCAGGAAGTATTGGCAGCTCGGGAAAAATCTAGCGCTGAAATGGGAAAATCTCAACAAGCGGTAGCTGAATCTGTGCAAGATGCACGCTCTAAGGCCAATCAGGAGATAGAAAAAATAAATGGTAATGTTATAGAGAGTCGTAAGAAAGCGGACGCGGAGGTAGCCAAGGCAGAGTTGGAAAGTGCACAGGAAGTGGCTGCTGCCCGGGAAAAGGCAGCACTTGAAATCAAAGCAGTTAAAGAAAAACTGGAATTGGCCAGGGTAGAATATAGTGATGAAATTGCTTCGGCCAGAGAAAATTCCCAGATGGAATTGACACGTATTCGGGAAGAAACGGCCAATGCAATTTCAGAAGCAAGAGCAAAGGCTAAAGAAGAACGAAATAAAACGACGGAAGATGTTGTCAGTTCCAAAAAAACAGCTGCCCAGCAAATCTTGCAAGTGAAAGAAGAAACGGCTGAACAAGTGGCGCAAATTAAAGAAAACGCGGTTTTGGAAAAGGAGAAGGTTGCTTTTGAAGTGGCCGAATCTCGTCGAAAGGGAGCGGAAGAGAAAGCACTGCTTCAGGAGAATGCGGCGTCGGAAATAGCAGATCTCAAAGAAAATATTGCGAGGGAAAAGGAAGCTTCAGCGATCGAAGTAGCTGAATCCAAAAGAAAAGCTTCTGAGGAAATCAACAATACACGACAACAAGTGGCAGAAGCCAAGCAGAATTCTAGTAAAGAAGTGGCGGATACCCAAGCAATGACTGCACAGGAAATTATCGAGGCTAAAGCCAAAGCGGATATTGAAAAGCAAGCGGCGGCCGAAGAGGTAGCTGCCGCTCGTAACCGTGCCGGACAGACCATCGCTGAAATTAATCAGGAGGCGGCCGGCAAAGTGGCTGCTGCCCGTGAACAAGCAGAAGCGGAAAAAACTAAAATAGCAACGGATATGGCGACGGCCAAGGAAAGGGCGCAAACGGAAATGACCAGGATTCAGGAGGAATTGAAAATGGCGATCGAAGAAGCAAAGTCTGCGGAAGCAGCGGTAAAAGCGAGTTCTGCGGAAGCGGTAGCATTGGCCAAACAACGCGCAGCAGAAGCAGTAAAAATAGCGCAGGAGTCAGCTGCTTCGGAAGTGAAAATGGCCAACGAAAAAGCAAGTGAAGCCAAGACAGTTTATGCCTCTGATGTCGCCAAAAGTCAACAAACTGCTCAAAGCAAAATTAAGGAAATACAGACAGAGGTATCCGCAAAGATTGCCAAAGTAAAAGAGGAGGAAAAGAAAAATCAGCAAATGACCGCCGAAGAAGTACAGGCTGCTCGTAATAATGCCGCCAGTGAAGTAGCGAAGGCTCGTGAAATGGCGGCCAATCAGATTGCGAAAGCAAAAGAAGAGGCGGTGGTCGCTCAGCAAAATGCTGCAAATGAGCAGGCAGAAGCAAAACGAAAAGCTGCTGAAAATATCGCGATTACTCGGGCAGAAGAAACTGCTGCCATATTAAAAATAAAAGAAGAGGCCGCTGCTCAAAAAGAAAAAACGGCCAATGAGGTGGTGACGGCTAGAAATAATGCAGCGGCAGAAATTGCGGCTATTAAAGAACAGACGGCTAGCGAGATCCAGAAGGCCAAGCTCGCAGAAGCCGCCGCAATAGAAGAAACAGCACTGGCGATTTTGCAGGCCAGAGAAGAACGGGCTGCTTCGGTGGCGAAAATTAAAGAGGAAGAAGCAAACGAGGTGGCTGCGGTTAAACAACAATCTACAGAGGCTATCGCAATGGCTAAAAAAGAGATGGAAGACCAAAAAGCAACTTATGCCAGGGAGACGGCGGAAGCGGCTGAAAAAGCAAAAGAAGAGATTTCTGCCATCAGAAAAGAATCGGCAGATAAAAAACAACAATATCTGAACGATGCCGAGGAAGCCAGAAAAGCTGCTCTAGCAGAGATATCCGCTGCTCAAAAAGAGTCTTCGGATGCCGTTTATTCCGCTAAGCAAGAGGCTAAAAATCAACTCAATCAGGTAAAAGAGGAAACGGCTAACCTCATTAGGGAAGAAAAGGAATCTTTGAAAAATGCCCAAATGGAATTGAGTCGAATTCAGGATGCTATTACTAAAACAAAAGCGGAATTGGCTAAGCTTAAGGAAAAATAATTCGAACTTTAAAATGGAAATTTTAAAAATTATTATTATTATTGCTCAATGCTATTAGGAATGGCGATTAAATAAATGCAGATTCCAGGGGAATTATAGTCATTTATTTTTAACTCATTCCTTATTAATTAATCATCTTTTTTAAAAATATAATTATGGGATTTGACGTATTTAAAAGTGAAAAAAACGGAAAATATTATTTTAACTTAAAGGCAAAGAATAGCCAGGTTATTTTGGCTAGTCAGGGCTATGAGGACATTTCCGGGGTGAAAACCGGTATTTCTTCTGTTAAGAGAAACGCTGCGAACAAAGATAATTTTCTGGTTAAAAACTCTACCGACGGAAAGGTATTCTTCAACCTGGTAGCGGGCAACAATCAAGTAATTGGCCACAGTCAGGTATATGCTTCCAAGGATGGAGCAAACCGGGGAATCGCTTCTGTTCAGGAAAATGCAAAGGATGCGGAAATTAACATGATGACATCTTAGGGTAACAAGTCTAGTGCAAAAGTATTAATAAAGTGAGCCATAATGCGAAGTAATTTTGCTTTCTAATCATTTTGGAAAACTTTTTTAAATAAATTTCTTATTAGCTCATTCCTAAGGAATGAGATATTAATAAATTAAGAATTTTGGGTTAGAGATTTTTGTTGCTAGTGAGGCAAAAAACGTA
>Ga0114953_1001983_pt1 | contig 14461 bp, 9 predicted proteins | sample SidtaG_FD_87298 | JGI IMG/M metagenome (GOLD analysis project Ga0114953, IMG submission 87298) | Marine algal microbial communities from Sidmouth, United Kingdom - Sidmouth_Male2 metaG | ecosystem: Host-associated > Algae > Red algae > Unclassified | place: Sidmouth, United Kingdom | collected...
CCGATCAACACCGTTACTTTTTCGTAGGCACGATAACCGTAGAGTGCTTTCAGGTTTTGGACAATATCAAATGGAGAAATGACGTAGCTAAAATTCTTTATACCGGAGGTAGCCGGATTTCCCGCAGGAGGACTGCTTAATTGTTCCGCCAAAAGAACGGAAGCAATCGTTGGCTTGGGAAAATTTTTCTGTCCGGCCAGTATCGCGGAACTGATAATCCCGGTTCCAATCACGATATCCGTCCCTGGATCACTCCACGCTTCCCGAAAATTCTGCTGAATCTTACTGGCATCAAATCCACCTCCCATAATTTTGAATTGAGGATTATAGCGAACGGATAAGAGCGCTTTGATTTCTTCGACCAACATACTGTCAAATTCGATCAGATTATTCAAATCAGTAGAAGCATCACTGACGATCGTGATATTCGTGGTTGGTTCTTGAGCCTGGACCGACAAAGCTAGAAAGAAGCAGAGTGTGAGGGAAAGCAGTCTTTTCATTATGTTTTACTTTAAAGTTCTTACCGTACTTTTAGTTTTGTATAAAAAGAACCAATTAAGTTAAAAAAATACAACTGGTTCTCAATTGTTGCGCAAATATACAACTTATTTTTTAGTTCTTAACTTTCAGAACTAAATAATTTAAGCTATATTTGCATTATCAAATTCTAATAAAAATATACTATCATGACATCAGCAGCGGCAAAGAACGAAGGAAAAGGAATACTGGTAGAGAAGATGGGTGTCCATTTTGAGCAGTCGGGATTTTCTCCCATGACGGGACGGGTATTCGCCTATTTACTACTGGCAGAACCCGCTCAAAAAGATTTTAATGAGATTCCAAACTTCCTCGACGTCAGCAAAAGTGCGGCTTGTAGCCGAAGTACAAAGTCACCGTTCTAATAATCCGGAGGTTCCATTGAATATAGAGCTAGAACGAGTAGCCGAATTTTATGAGCAATTGACCACTGTACTCCAACAATTTAATCAGGATTGGAAAACAGGATGTAAGGTTTAAGAGAAACAGCGGTAGAGCTTAGGATCCTTAGGATCAATATTAATACATTTTTAAATATTACAAACAAAACCATCCCTTAAGATGAAAGAGATTTTACTCCTTCTAATTGCTTGTTTATTCACCTTAACGCTCCACGCACAATATCCTCAGGGAGGCGGTGGAAAATGGGGAAAGAAAAAAGAAAAGACGATCAAAGGAAAGATTACCGGAAAGGTCACAGGCGCTGATAATGAGCCAGTTAGCTACGCTACCGTCGTGTTGGTTGATAATAAGACGCAGAAGCAGGTAAACGGAAATATTACGGATGAAAAAGGGAAATTCAAACTGGAAGATGTCGTGACCGGAAGTTATACTTTAAAGGTTTCCTTCATTGGTTATTTGGAACAGGTCATCGAAGATGTTAGTCTGACTTTGAAAAAACCGGATTATAATACGGAGGATATTATTCTGGAACAAAACAACGTATTACTCTCTGAGGTAGAGGTCGTGGAGGAAGCCTCGTTGGTAGAAACGAAAATTGACAAAATCGTTTACAACGCGGACAAAGATGTCACGAATGCTGGTGGTGATGCGGGCGATGTGCTCCGAAAAGTACCCATGTTATCGGTTGACTTGGAAGGGAATGTTTCCTTACGGGGAAGCCAGAATATCCAGATTTTGATCAATGGAAAACCCTCGGGTATGTTTGCTAATGGAACAGCGGACGCACTGAAAATGATTCCGGCGGATCAGATCAAAAAGGTAGAGGTGATTACTTCTCCTTCTGCTAAATACGACGGAGAAGGCTCGGGTGGAATCATCAATATTATCACGCAAAAAAAACAGGTACAAGGATATAATGTCTCGGTCAACGGGTCGGTTGGTACCCGTCAGAACAACGGTAATGTTGGAATCAATGCCGCCAGTGGTCGGCTGGGTTTTAATGCCAACGTAGGCTTTTGGCATTCGTGGCCACAAGATGCAACGCTGGATTTTGTGCGGGAAGATTTCGATGGAGAAACACTCGTGTCCAGTTATATTCAGCAAGGGATTACGACTTCTTCACGAACGGGTTTTTTCGGAAAAGCGGGATTAAATTATGACCTTAACGCCTATAACAATATTTCTACTTCCATAAATTTTCGGGGATTCCGCTTTGCAACGGATGCGCCAACGGAAGCCGTTTTCACGCAGGATTTATTTAATGAAATTACCAACCGTCGTGCGGACGGAAAAACTTTAAATGGCGGCTTTGACTGGTCTACGGATTATCGGCGTACTTTCAAAAAGGAGGGCCAGGAACTTAGTGCGGCCTTTTTACTAAACGGAAACGTCAGTAATCTGGAAAGTGATATTACCTCGTCAAGTAGTTCGGATGGTCTGGACTTTTTGGAAGAGCAGGAGAATATTGGAGACAATAAAGAATATACCACACAAGTCGATTATGTACATCCTTTTTCAAAAGCGGTAAAACTGGAAATTGGTGGAAAATCGGTCATTCGAAGGATTGATAGTGACTACCAGTTTGAGCAATTTGACGACGCGGATAATGCCTTTAAAGTAGATCCGACCAGAACCAATAAATTCAAGTACCAACAAGACGTGTACGCAGGATACGCTTCGTTTACTTTTACATTGCCCAAAGATTTTGGGATTATTGCCGGAGCCCGTTACGAATATACCTCTATTGCCGGAGATTTTGAGTCAACGATAGCATCATTCGATAATTCTTACCAAAATATATTGCCGAGCGTTATTGTTTCGAAAAAGACCAATCAGTTTTCCAGCTTGAAATTAAGTTATAATCAACGAATTCAGCGTCCGAGTTTATTTTATGTCAATCCTTACCGGAATGATATTGATCGTAGAAATGTCACTCAGGGAAATCCAAATCTGAATCCGGAACTGGTCCATCAGGTAGAATTGGGATATAATACCTATATCAAGGGATTGGTTTTGAGTACGGCGGTTTATTACCGGCATACGGATGATTTGATCGAAGCAATCGTCACCGTAAATGAGGAGGGAATCGGAGCATCCAATTACCAGAATATTGGCGTTAATAATTCAATCGGAATCAATGTTTTTGCTTCAAAAACCTTTAACAAGAAATTCACCATTCGTGGAAATGTTAGTCTGTTTACCTATAATGCAGCAAGTACGCTGGAAAATCTGGATCTAAGTAATAACGGCATACAATCGAATTTCTTTGGGAGTGCCTCTTACGTTTTTAAGAAAGGATGGAAGGCCGAAGCGTTTGGTTTTTACCGTGCGCCAACTCGTACGCTGCAGGGAGATCGAACTTCTTTTTGGATGACCAGCGTTGGTGTGCAAAAAGAGTTTTGGGATAAACGGGCCAGCCTCGGTATTCGGATTGTGGATCCATTCAATCGGACCAAAAATTTTCAGACAGAATTAACCGGCGAAGATTTTTATCAGCGATCCGACTTTAGAATTCCGTTCCGATCGTTTGGACTTAACTTCCGCTATACTTTTGGCAAGCTGGATTTTAAAGCAAAATCCAGTCGTTCAAAAATCAAGAATGATGACCAGAAAAGTGGTGGAGATAATCAGCAAGGTGGCGGTCAGGGAAATTAATTGAATGTCGAATTTTAGGTCAAGCCAAAAACGTAAATTTATTAATAGCTCATTCCTAAATACAAATATCCAATGGCTTTTCAAAAAAAACTAAATTATGTGGGATTTCATAGCAGCAAATAAACAAATGGTCTGGATCGTAACCGTTATTATTGGGGTACTCTTTTTCCGGTTACTAACCATTTTGATTTTTACTTACCTTATCAAAAAAAATAGCAACAAAGGAGCGAGTGCCGTAGAAACGCTGACGCTCCTGAAAAATCTTATCGTAGGCTTTTTGTACATAGTAGGTATTATATTAATCAGTTACGCCTTTTTTGATCAGACGGTATACGAGACCTTAAATAAAAATCTGCTTACCGTTATCTGGATTGCATTGGTGGGTATTTCGACAATTATCGGAGCCGCAGTCAGTAAAATGTATTTTAAACGCAAAATCGTACAGACCTCTTATCTGGATAAAAACGATCCTACCACGTATAAGTTCCTCAATTATCTCGTGACGACGCTGATTTACTTTGTCGGGATTTGTCTGGCCGCTATCGCCATTCCTCCCCTGCGGAGTTTGGCCCAGTCTGCGCTGGCCGGAGCCGGTGTCCTGGCGCTGATTGGTGGTTTTGCGGCTCAGGAAGCAATGGCCAATCTAGTTGGTGGACTTTTTATTGTTTTTTCTAAACCATTTCGAATTGGTGATTGTATTCGCGTTGGTGAAAATCTGATTGGAATTGTAGAAGATTTAACGCTCCGACATACCGTCATTAATGATTTTAATAATAAAAGAATCGTCATTCCTAACGCCATTATCAACAAAGAATATATCACAAATTATAATCTTGGAGAAAACAGGATTTGCGAATGGATAAAAATCGGAGTCAGCTACGATTCGGACGTTGATCAGGCGCTGGCCATTATGATCGAGGAAGCGAGTAAGCATCCTTCCTGTGTTAGACCGGGAGGAATTGGTAAGCCAGATCAGCCGAAAGTGGTCGCCAAAGTAACGGATCTGGGAGATAGTTCCGTCAATCTACGGGCCTGGGTTTGGGCGAAGGATTATGTATCTGCCGTTAATATGCGCCACGACCTTTATAAGAGTATCAAGGAGAGATTTGATAAAGCCGATATTGAGATCCCCTTTCCTTACCGAACAGTGGTTATCAAAAACACAACGCCTAAACCAGTGGAAGCGACTGATCTGGTAGCGGCATCCTGAGAAAATTGAATTAACCGTAAGTACAGATTTTTTACTTTTTTATGGACAGAACTAAAAAAAATACTTTACTTTAATGCTTAAATAACTATATATTACAGAACATAATTTTTAAAAAAAATTAAGATGGCAACCAAGAAGAGTCAAGTTAAAGAGAGTCAGGAAATGGTAGAAAAAATGGGTGTGTTTTTTGAAAAAGCAGGACTGGCTCCAATGCCCGGAAGAGTATTCGCTTATTTATTATTGGCAGAACCACCTCAGAAGGATTTTTACGAAATCCAGGAATTTCTCAAAGCGAGTAAAAGTGCGATCAGTAATGCACTCAAATTCTTGCAAAACAGAGGAATGGTCGAATATTTAACAATAAGTGGTGATCGGCGACGCTATTTTAAGGTGGATGCCAAAGGCTGGCTGGAGACAACTCGGGCAGATATTGCCTCAACGGCGCACTTTAAAGTAATGATTGAAAATGTTTTAAAGCACCGGGCAGGTAGTAAGCATCTGGATTTTAATGAGCAACTGGAAGAGATGGTGGAGTTTTACGAAGCTTTGGATAAAAATCTAATTACATTTATGAAAAAATGGGACGCACGGAAGTAAACTTAAAGCACTAAAAGAATTGCAAAAACTAGTGCCCGTACCTTCTACCGGATACAGGAAAGTGGAGATCGATCCGTGAATACCGTTCCGTTTGTAGTCAACGGACAACAAAAACTTCGGCTTACAGTTGACGCCCGGAGTTATGTTTTAAGGGAATACGATATTTACGATTTTTAAGATTGTTTTCATTTGGTTTTTTGGGTCAGTCGGAGGGGTGGTATTCCTCCGGCTACTTTTAAAAACAGAGGACCTAACAAAAGTAAAAAATTGGGTACTTGTTTAAAAAGAAGAAAGCGGCCGTCTCAGGTTGGAAGGAATTCAAAGTGCGATTTTCTTTTAACTTTGCAGTAATTTATAACCTTAAAATCTAGTTTAAATGTTCACCCGCTTTTCGAAGGTTACTCCCCTGCTAATATTACTTTTTTCCATTTTTTATCCGGTTGACCTGATTGGTCAAAGTCCTTACGAGCTCAACTGGAAAAGAGAAATCCCCCTGCTGTCCGCTGGCATCACTGGACGCATCGTGGGTTTACAAATTATCAAAAAAATGGCCCCGCTCTCCGAATCGGCAGCAACCATGCTCAGACCAGAGGATATCAACCGCTTTGATCGAGATGCCATCCTTAACACCTCGGAAGCCGCGGGAACGGTCAGTGATGTTCTACTCTATTCTTCTACCATTGCTCCCTTGACTTTTTGGGTACCCAAAAAAACCAGAAACGATATATTGACCATCGGCGTCATCGGCCTGGAAGTTTTGTTTTTAAATACCGGAACGACGACCATGGCCAAGGCGCTCGTTAAAAGAACTAGACCGATGGTTTACAATCCAATGACGGATACGGATCTGGAAAGTATTTCCAAAACAAGGCTCTCTTTTTTCTCGGGACATACCTCTGGTACAGCGGCACTGTCGTTTTTTTCGGCCAAAGTATTTGCGGATTATTTTCCTGATAGTAAATGGAAGCCCGTTGTTTGGTCGGCCGCCGCACTTGTCCCGGCCGTGGCTGCTTACACGCGCGTGAAAAGTGGTAACCATTTTCCCACCGATGTGATTACGGGTTATACGGTAGGAGCCTTATTTGGCATTTTGATCCCACAGATACATAAGAAAGTTCGTGAAGGGAAGAACAATAGGTTTGGTTTTTCAGTTTTGGCACTAAGTGGCGGGGTTGGACTGACGGTGCGATGGTGAGGGGTGTTGAGTTGCTTCACTCGTTGACGTGTCAAAACGTAGGAACAAGGCAATGCCTTGTTCCTACGTTTTGACAGCCTTATTGCTACTTTTTGACAGCCTTATTCCTACGTTTTGACAGCCTTATTCCTACGTTTTGACAGCCTTGTTCCTACTTTCTGACAGAATCGCTTGTTATCGCGTTTTGCTTTTCTTTGCTTACATAATCCTTAAAAATAAATGTTATAATGCGTACAGACCTCTCCGTTTTACTTCTTTGCTTCCTTCTGGTTTCTCAAGTAAACATGGCTTTTGGTCAAACCGATCAAAGTTTATATTTACTCAGTAATCTGGAGAAGCTCTCCGCGGATGCGTCCGAATTTGAAGCCATTCAAAAAATAATCAATGATGAAAAAGGGGATTTTACTATTTTGGTTACCGGAGATTTTATTGACAAGGATGGTTTTGAAAAAGACCAACAACCAGATGAAATTAAAAAACTGGATCGTTTGATTGCTCTGGCTGGCGATCAGGGAAAAATAGTATTCGTTCCCGGAGATCGGGAATGGGATGATGGAGAAAAGGGCGGTCTAAAAAAGGTAAAAGCACTAGAAAAAATTTTTAAGGACAAACCAAAGTCATCCGTCCGGTTTTTATCAGAGGACGGTTGTGTGGGTCCGGAGATTATGGACATTGGAACGCACCTCAGAATTGTCGCCATCGATACCCAGTGGTTTTTACAAAAGGAAAAACGGCCGGAAGAAGAGGATGCTAAATGTGGGGTTTTAAATGAAAAAGAATTTTGGGATGTTTTTGATGATGCCATCGCCGATTCGGACAATCGAAATGTGGTGGTCGCCCTTCATCATCCCCCCGTTTCTTACGGTCAGTACGCTGGCTACAAATTATTCAAGCAACATTTTACGCCACCGGTCATTGGTTCTATGATTGCGGCTTTCCATCAAAATGTGGGCAACCGAAAGGATTTGAGTCACCACGAATTAAAAGATGCGGCCGGTAGATTATTAAGTAAAGCCAGACACCACCCCGGCATTATTTTCGTTTCGGGACATGAATATGACCTGCAAATTTTATACGACAAAAAAAATTATTTTATTAATAGTGGTTCTTTGGCCGAAGGGCGTCCGGTAGCCAAAGGAAAGAAAACAATTTACAAACAAAAGAAAACCGGATTTGCCAAACTGGTCTTTAGCGAGAACGGCGAAGTCAAAGTACAAGCCTATTCAATCGACGACCGGAGAGAAATAAAACCAACATTTAACCAAACTTTATTTAGTAGTCCTTGTAAATCTTCTTACCATAAAATTCCCGTCAATAATTTATACAATCCTTGTCCCAAGGTTCAAGAAGAGCAAACATTTAAACAACCGATCAGCGGATCGATTACACCTGGGCCACATTATAAAGCTAAAGGAATAAGGCGTTTTTTCCTGGGAGAAAACTACCGCTCCACCTGGGCCACTCCTATCCATAACATTCCATTTTTAAACCTGGATACGATTCACGGTGGATTAACGCCGTATGCCAAAGGAGGTGCCGCGCAAACTCTTTCTCTGAAATTTAAAAACCCCGAAGGAATACGATATTCTTTCCGATCCGTTGATAAAGACCCATCACAGCGGGCAGATGAAAGTTTGGTCGAAGGCGTGTACGGAGATATCGTGAGAGACTTGACTTCCACGCAACATCCATATGGTTCTATTATCGTGACGACCATGATGGATGAACTGGATTTGGCCCATTCCGGGCCTACCCTATACCTCATGCCCGACTCTCCGGTTCTGGAATCTTATCGGGATGAATTTGCCGGACGATTGGGATGGCTGGAATTAAAACCAAGAGGTGATAAAAAAGACCGCCCCGGATTTAAAAAAGCAGATAAAGTAGTGAGCACGTTTGAAATGTATGGTAAACTACTCGATGATAATGATAATAAAATAGATGTCGAAGCCTTTGCCACGGCCAGGGTTTTTGATCTCTGGATTTCAGATTGGGATCGTCACGAAAAAAACTGGAAATGGCTGGCTTACAAAAAGGAAAAAGGATACGAATATGTCCCTTTTCCAAAAGATCGCGACAAAGCGCTCTCCACGCTTGAAGGATTTTATAGTGTGATGGATTGGGAATTTGTAGCACCGGATATGGCCAGTTTTGGAAAAAAGTATGGTGGACTAAAAAGTTTAAATTATAAAAACAGGACGATGGATCGCTGGCTGGCAAATACTTATAATTACGAAGACTGGATGCGGATTGTTAAAAAAGTGCAGACGCTCATGTCAGACGAAGTGATTGCCAATGCCATTTCCAGTATTCCTCCCGAAGTACAGGCTTTATCCAGGGAGAAACTAACTAAAACACTAAAAATCAGGCGAGCAAAACTCCCGGAAGAAATGACTAAATATTACAGCATGTTGGCTAAATATATTGATCTGGTCGGCTCTAATTCCAGAGATCTTTTTGAGCTGACTCGATTGGAAAATGGTGATGTACAAGCCAAAATTTTTAAGCTAAATAAAAAAGGAAAAAAAGGGCTGATGCTATATGATCGGCTGATAAAAAGATCAGAAACCAAAGAGATTAGATTACACGGTTTGGGTAAAGATGATGAATTTAAGGTAATGGGAACTGCTAAAAAAAGTATTCTGATCAGAATTATTGGTGGCGATGGAAAAGATGTCATTACCGACCATTCAAAAGTCAGCGGACTGAAAAAAATGACCAAAGTATATGACAAGCGGCAAAAGGATGAGTTGAGTTTGGGATCGGAAGGAAAAGTAAAAAGCACCCCAGCGGTAATTACTTTCAAAACCGATAATATGTTTAGCGATAACAAATCTTTGGTGTTACCTAGCCTCAGTTACAACATCGATGATGGATTCAGTCTTGGTTTTAACGGAAACATTACCCAACACGGATTTAATAAACCTGGCTTCAGTAGAAAATTTTCTTTTCAGGCCTCCGGTACCACGAAAGGAAGTTACGACGGAGGTATAAATGCCACCTTTAGACACGTCATTGAAAAATGGGATCTGGTCACTGGCGTAAACATCACCAATCGAAACAGAAACTTTAGAAGGTTTTATGGACTAGGTAATAATACCAAGGTGGATGAAGCGTTAAACGACGTAGATTTTTATACCAACAATATGACTTCTTTTGAAACCTATATTGGGTTTACCAGAAAATTCTGGACCCGGTCTTCTTTTACTTCTACTATTTTTCTAAACTTTAAAGAAGTGATACCTGAGCCCGAAGATGGTCAGCAGGCGACCATCTATGATCGTCTCCCCCTAAACAACGGGCTAGGAGATACGGACCTGATCGGTCCCGAACTCGAACTGGATATTGACTTTAGAGACAACGGATCTTTCCCCACCAAAGGAATGCAATTCACTTTAAAAAACTACACCTTCTTTAATAACAACATCGAAGGTAAACTGGGCGGTCGGATACAATCTACCCTATCCGCTTTTTTCACAAAAGGAATTCGGGTACCCGTCACCTTATCTTTAAAAGGCGGCGTCTCGCACGCCTACGGAAACACCCCCTTTTTCTATAAAAGCTTTCTAGGCCAGCAAAACAATCACCGCGGTCTACGAAGAAATCGCTTCGGTGGAGAAACCGCCGCCTGGCTAAATACCGATCTACGCCTCCACTTCGGAACCGTAGCTACGGCCATTGTTCCCATCAAATTCGGGATCTATGGTTTGTACGATCTGGGGCAGGTATGGACCCCGGAAAATGATTCCAATACGATTCATACGGCGATTGGCGGCGGCTTTTACGTGGTGCCGTACGTGGAGAGTTTTACGATTACGGCTTACGTGGCCAAGTCGGAGGACGAGCCGTTGTTGTTTAATTTTGGGGTGGGGTTCTTTTTAAGGTAGCGAGGGGATTTTGCTGATGAGAGTAGATATAGAATTGTATCTATTGCCAAAGGCACTAAATAACTGGTCATATTGATTAACGTAAGAACAAGGCATTGCCTTGTTTTTACGTTGATCTGTTAACTTAACTTTCTCTGCAGACTTTTTTGAGTTTTTCAAATACTTTAGAGGGCGATACCTATGCGTTGGAAGGACCAATTAACTAGTGCGTCGGGATCAAAGAAGATATATGATTTTTTCTTTATTTGATGAAATTTTTACTACATTTGGAAGTATTATACTAAATATTATCAATTCTCTTCCGGAGATTACACTTCACTATAAAGAGCCTCCGTACAAATGTCATGTAGAGCCAAATAATAAGTATTCAGAACTAAATAAGTTTTTGCCATTAAACGATACCGATAAGTCTCATCTTTATCGGGCACTAGATTATCTATCTGGTTCACAAGCGGATTTACTGAAAGCAAAAATTGAAGGATTATACGATTTTTTAACAACTCGGGCTGCGTCAACTTCGGCATCCGGCTATTGAAAAGATTAACCGGTTAGAGAGTGATAAAAAACAGGAGAAAAAAGTTATCCTGAAAAACTACCGTAGTAACCAAAGTAATCAAACATCTGATCGATTAGTGGAACCCCATCTGATAAACCCGGAATTGGATACACTCCAGGCGTTTGATTATATCCGAGGTAAAAGCATACACTTTCGATTAAGCAGAATTGAACGAATAGAAGATACTGAGGAAGATTGGGAAAATAAAAAACGCCATGTTAGCCAAGCTACGGATGTATTCAGAATTGCTGACAATGATCAGCCTCAGGTGATATTGCGTCTTCAGGTGAGAGCCTATAATATTTTAATCGAAAATTTTCCCTTGGCGAAAAATTACCTGGACCACGATTCTAAACCCGATCACTTTATCTTTCAAGCGCCCGTCAATCATAATTTTTATGGTTTGATGCCTTTTATTCTAGGACATAGTGAATTTATAGAAATAATAAATCCCAAGAAACTAAAAATAGCCGTCCTGGCCGAAACGAATAAAATTTTAAAAAGACATAAATAAATATAGGGGGTTACCATTTTTGAGTACCCCTCTTGTACTATCTTTGTTTTAACAAAAGAAAAAAATATGCGAATATACCTTCATCTTACCCCCAATACGGAAATCGTACCTTTTAACTATCAACAGCGTTTGTGGTTCGGCCCCCTATAATTCCGACAAAGAATTACAAGAGTTATAAAAATACCTATTAGATTTACCTTTTTTAAGGTCGTCGCTTCCTCTATTAAAATTACGTAATTGAGTATCGACGATTTTATCTACAGACTTTCAACAAAATTTTTACTATAATCGATTGATTATCAGTAAAAAAATCGATCGTATTGATGGTCTCTCAATTGTACCACTTAGGAATTGAAACAAGAAAGAACGCATTTGTTTTTCATATTTCGTCTTGCTCTCAATTGTACCACTTAGGAATTGAAACGTGGCACATGGCAGTGGATTGGACACCTAGAATAAACTCTCAATTGTACCACTTAGGAATTGAAACAGGACTTCCAAAGTTTGTATAGCGTTTCGTTTTCTTCTCTCAATTGTACCACTTAGGAATTGAAACCTTCTAACATGACTGCATTGCGATCATTAAAAGAACCTCTCAATTGTACAGCCTTTTAGAGTAAGGAGTCTTCTAGAAAGTAATTTACTCTGGGTTTTTCCAAAAAAGTTAGCCTTTTTATATGATTTTTATACCATATGTTTGCATTAAGTAAGATTAACTAATGATTGTCTAGCTACCGATAAGCGAAGAAATGCCTTAGTGTTTCTGATTAGATGAGGATAAGCAACATAATAACTATTTTATGGACGCAGAGTGACGGAAAAAGAAAAAGTATAGAACCGTCATTTATTTTGATACTATTATTTAACTTATTAGTAAGAGAATTTGGACCACCAGAATCCATAAATATCTCATCTGCAACCTGAAAAATAATCCGTAAATAATTTAATTGCCGTTTTATAAACAGTCTTAAAACAAGAAACGGACAATAATTGGAAGTATATACCTTAAAATTTGGTGGACAAAAGTAGGCGTTTACATAGAACATATGTTTTAAATTCACATTGCATTGTTTCTTTATATCAGGTTTCAAAATTCACCCCATGGAACCAAATGAAATATTAAGTTTGTATGGTAAGGTATGACCTTAATTTTGGTCTTTTATTTACTAAGCATAAGAAGATTTTTACGCTGGGTTTTTGGAAAAAAATCAATGTTTTTTGTATTAAAAAATAGTTGTATGTTTGATTTCAGAAAGAAAATATAATTTCTTTGATTAAGACAGAATCATTGGTTTTTATACTAAGAATATCCTACTATGTGCCGTAGGATTATGTGGCTAAATTTCATTCTAAAAACACTTATCCAACAAACCGATCACTTTTTTAAACCTTAAAAGGTCTGAGTTCTTCAGAATTTTCTTGATTGAAAATTCTTTATCGAACTACATTCTTGTCTACTTGGTATTGGCCATTTATCTAACAAAAAAAATTGCCTTTAAATAAAAAAATCAAATTAATAAATATCAAATTTCCACACCCATAAATAAACACAAAATGAATAGAATTATTTTAACCTTACTCCTTTTTGTTCAATGCGGTTTTTTCTATGCTCAAAATGAATTAGAATCTACCCAAAAGGAAGAACACGCTTACGTTAATGAACCACATACTGGCCCTTGTTTACATTTAGAACAAAGGGAAAACATAAACAAAAGACTCAAAAGTAGTATAAAAAAACTTAGATTAGAGAATATATTGTTAGAAGCTAATTCTTCTCTTGTAACACTACTTGATTGGCCTGTTAGACAAGTAGCAGGCTTCAACAACAAAGATTATTATCTTATTACTAATTATGTTGACCATGACTTAGTAGCAACGGGATCACAGTATGATAACCCTTCTAATTCGAATGAAGATTATTTTTGTGGTAATCGAACTTATGATACCAATACAGGATACAACCATAAAGGAATTGACATCGCTCCTTGGCCTTTTGGCTGGCACATGATGATGAACAATCAAGTAGAGGTTATTGCTGCTGCTGCTGGAACCATTTTAATGAAAGAAGATGGAAAACCGGATATGAACTGTGATTTTACTAATCCTGATTGGAATGCCGTTTACATTCAACATGCTGATGGTTCACAAGCATGGTACGGACATATGAAAAGTGGAACAGTAACAAACAAGTTAGTTGGTCAATCCGTCTCACAAGGCGAATACCTAGGAGTTGTAGGTAGTTCTGGTTACTCAACCGGACCTCACTTACATTTTGAAGTATATAATGCAGCGGGAGAATTAATTGATCCTTACAGTGGTGCATGTAACAGTCTGAATGGTAATACCACTTGGTGGACTAATCAAAAACCTTATCGAGAATCTGCATTAGTTCATGGATTAATTACTAACGCCCCTATTACCTATAATGACTGTCCTATTCCCGCAACACTGAATGAGCAAAGTAATTTTGTTTGCCAAGACAGGGTTTATTTTACTTTTTTCTTACGTGACTTTCTAGAAAATCAAAGTGCTGCAGTAAGGCTTCTTAGACCAGACGGAACAGTATTCGGGTCTCCAACTCCCATAATTGCTTCTCAGGATTTTAATTACACAGGCTATAACTATTTTTACACTTTACCAGCTAATGCTCCTTCAGGTTCGTGGAATTATGAAATCACCTATTTAGGAGAAGTTTGCAATTATTCATTCAATGTAAACTGTAGTACAACCTGCCCAACTCCTACCACCGTGACAGATGGCAGCGCTACCATCTGTAGTGGCTCTTTAGGTACCCAAGTCTCCGACTGGCAAAACATGGTCGCCGCCGATAACACCATGGGACTCGTTTATTCCAGTGTTACTCCAATGGCCGGGACCACTCCTCCTGATAATATGATTCCCAGTGGCG
>Ga0114953_1001984_pt1 | contig 14459 bp, 18 predicted proteins | sample SidtaG_FD_87298 | JGI IMG/M metagenome (GOLD analysis project Ga0114953, IMG submission 87298) | Marine algal microbial communities from Sidmouth, United Kingdom - Sidmouth_Male2 metaG | ecosystem: Host-associated > Algae > Red algae > Unclassified | place: Sidmouth, United Kingdom | collected...
CCCCCCCCCCCTTCCCCCCCTCCGCACACCATGCACGTTGCGCTGCACTCAGGTACGTTTTTCCTCAATGTGTTCCTCGTCCTTTCCCGTCCCCCCCTCGAGCCCCAGCCGGGGTGTTTACTCTTCTGCTCTTCTTTTCTTGAGGCCTCTGATCGCCTCTGCTGTCGACCTCCCCCTGCGTGTGGCGGCGCGCCGGGTGCTGCGCTTGTCTGCCTTGCTGACCATTTCTTTGTGCTGAGAATCATGCGACAAAGATGAAGATATTAAATGGGGACCGACAACGTGGACGCTTTAACTGGAGAAGAGAAAGGGACACAACAACAACTAGGAAAGAGTAAAGGGACCCAACGACGTCGTGGTCAGAAGAGTGAAGGAGCAGAACGAAAGGCCTCATTACAGTGCTGAAGCTCGGAATTCTATGGCAGCATTGAAAAGCGACGCTCCCCCGATGTACAACCCTTATGCTGAATATTGCATCACACGATAAGTTAAGTGCTCTGTCAGTCACGTCAACAATATTTGTAGAATGGGTGAAGCAGCTCGCTCGTGTGACGGGACTCAAATTTGGCGCCTGAGGATAGAATCCTCATTGTTTGAGCAAACTTTTTTTTGGAATTGGACACACCGTTCGACTCAGCTCATCGAGATCTGTCCTGTGATGCTATCTCCAAGTCAATTTGATCGAACGTCAAGAACTGGTGGATGCGCAGTGGCGACTACTGACGTTTTCCCAAACTGAGTGTCTGTGTTCTCACGAAAAGTGGAAGCTTCGCTACCTGGTCCCTGCCCTGGGGGACCAACTTGTTATAACGGTTGGCGAGAAAATCCGGCCATTGTGGCACAGCGCAACCAGGTCCTCAGGTAGATTCAGGACTACCTTGACGCTGGGAAGGCGCGTTTTTCCACGGGCGGAACTCAAGTGGACAGGAACATGTCCCCAACCCGAGCGTGAGACGACGAATGATCCAAGGCACGGCTGAAGGTTCCCGCTCGGAAGGGGGCTCGAATAATCATCGCGCACGTGAGCTTCCGCATCTGCGGCTTAATGGACGGGGCGGGATGAGTTTTCGTCGGCGAGAGAACGACGGGCGACTACCGCGGCGAGATGCTCCGACATCTGGCTGAAGTGGCCGGAAAACCAGGTTCCACGAAAGATTTGAGGTGGCAAGGTGGTTGTTAACCGAGAGCCCTATCATCTGGTGCTGACGGACGACACCAGAAAATATACAGCAGCCTGCGCAAGGCCGTGCTTGCTGATTGTCTGGCTGCCCACAAGGCTGTACCGGATGGTTTGGCCGAGGTCGATTGGCGGCAAGGTCGGACCAGAGCGCAACCGGTAGCAGCTGCCAAAAAGAAGCCGCCCACTCCCAGATATCTTGTACAGGACCTGACGCGGCAATTTGACATGGCCATGCGCACTTCACCGGTGAAGGAACGTCATGCTCATCGCCGCTGTACGCCGCTGCTGCTGCGAAAGTGAAATCGAGAGACCAAGTGCTTGCAGTCGTTCGAGCCGCAAACTCCCCTACGCGACCCGAAGATCACGCCTGACGAAAGAAGGGGCCATACTTCCCAGTTGGCGCCCAGTGCGACTTCCTCGCAGTTTGGTAACGGCTGGTTTGTTTCACATTTATACTCGTCCGAGTTTGAGTGAACTATTCGCAAGTTCACATTTTCTATTCTTGCGCTTCTGTTGTTTTGATTTGTACGCGCTTTGCTTTGATCCTTGATGCTTTGATCTGGTGAGCGTGTTGATTTCGAGTGTGGGTTGGCGTGCGGCCGTAGCGGGCTGGAGTACTTCGCCTTCGCCTGCTTGAGGAATGTCTTTGATTGAGAGAGGGGCGCTTGGGAGAGACAACCAACAAGGAACCTTCGCTCACACGCATTAGTCCAAGGCACTCAACCGCTCCACTGTTGTCCCCAATCCCCTATCCCCTCTGCGTTTCAGCAGGTTATGGGGCCAGATACGGGGCTGTGACAAATTGAGGGTGCGATTGACGGCGTCGCGGTTCTCGCGACGAGTGCGGAGAAGACGAGGTCAACGTGGGTCACGGCAGTGACGTTCAAGGCTCAAGGATCGGCAACTTTGGGCGCTAGGTCAAGCAGGCGACATGGACGGCGGCGCTGCCGGCATGGGCGGTATCAAGATCGAAAAATTGAATGAGACGAACTTCTACGAGTGGCGCCAGGGCATCAAGATGGTCCTGGCGCTGCGTGACCTCGATGACATTCTTGACGAGTATGTCAAGCCAACGGACGACGAGGTTTGAGAATTGGCGCTGTGGAAGCGTCGCGACACGAAGGCGAGGGCCATCATGAGGCTCACTTTCGGTTCGGAAGAGCTCGAGCAAGCGTCGAATTGCAAGACGACGGCTTAAATGTGGTCAGCGCTGCAAGGTGCCTTCCAGCGCAAGAGCCTGATGAAAAAGGTGAGGGCGCGTCGTGAGTCCTACAATATCGCGATGAGCGCCAGCGAGGGCATGCTCGGCTACATCAGGGACGTGGGCAACCTCGGCGAGAACCTCAAGGCCATGAGTTGCGAGGTGACGGAGATGGATGTCGCCATGGGCGTTGTGAACAGGCTGCCGTCAACAGACGAAAACCTGCTGGTGGCCCTTGACGCGAAGGACGCAGAAGAGCACAGCCTTTATTTCGTTAAGAGCCGACTTCTCCAGGCGGAGCTTTGTCTGGCGTACCAGGCACCAAAGTTGAAGCACACGGTTGACATGTTCCTTGTCGGAGATGGCGCTCGTGGTGAAAGCCGCCGTGGTGATCTGCCCCAGGTCAAGTGCTTCTACTGCCACAAACGTGAGCAAATTTCTCTTGATTGTCTCGTGCTCAAAGGCAGGAACAAGAACAGGGAAAGGGCTCCCGCAATTCAAGCTGACGACGGATGCGACAGCGCCGAAGCTATTTGCCTCGTAGGTGCCGCGAACGACGACGGCGACATCGCCAAGTCGTGGCTGGTCGAATCTGCGGCCTCGGAGCTCGCATGCTTGATGCGCGCCAGCTTTGAAGACTACCAGAACACCACTGTTGCGGTTCTCGGCACCACCACTTTGGTTCGTCGTCCAGCCTGAGTGACCTTTTGATCAGCTCAGTCCGTCGAAGGAACTGCCCCGGAAATAAACCCACAGCTGAGCCTTCCCCGAACGGGAGGATAAAAGCACGGCAAATCCCAGGGGGGAATCGTAGTCCAAAGAACAGTTGGTTTTATCAAACGGCGATGGGGACGACCTCCCTACTGTCAAATAACCCCTCCCCAACCCGAGCGCCAGTGGCTAAAGTAGCCACCCGAAATGCGCCGAACAGATAAATCCCCCCAAAGCTAAAAGTGCAAACAAGTACAAGGGGGGCTGGGAACACCACGAGAGAAAACCCCCGCCCCCGACCAGATACGATCTCTCTGAGATTCGGACAGGTCATTCCCTTGCTGGCCCGGATCGGGATATTTTGTGGGTGCCCCCGGGGGTGTGCTGTCCACAGCTGAGGGGCCGCGCCCCTTCCAGCCGCGGAACCTCCCGCCCGCCACAACCACGAGTATCAGCGTAACGATGGGGGACACAGGGTCTGTGGCTACTTCCGGTGTCGGGACGGTCATCGTTGATGTCATCATCCACGGCACCAGTCGCAATATTATGTAGAAGAACGAGCTTCATGTTCCCACGATGGGCTTCAACCTCATATTGGTCGGTATTACGGAATAGCGCGGTGTGGCTGTGGCCTGAAAGAGTGGTAAGGCGATTATCAATTTAAGAGGAAAGAACGTCGCATGCCGCACCCGGAAGAGCGGGCTCCACGACCGGGACATAGAGCATCAGAGGCATGTTGCTGCGGTGGCCTCTCTGAAGCTGTGGCCTGAGTTCCTCGTGCATGTGAGCGTGGCAGGCGTAAAGTGGATGAGTACCCACAATAACGTTGAAGGACTGAAGTGTACATCCATGGCGGTGAAGGATATATGCGAACCGTGCGTCTGCGGAAAGGCTGTGAGTGCGCCTATGCCTAGCGCAAGCGGTGTTTGTGTCCTCAAGCGGCTGGAGTTTGCGCATTGGGGCTTTGGAGGACCAATGCCAGAGCCGTCTCGTGGTGTTGCGCTCCATTTCTTAACCTTCGCGACCGACTTCTCACGCCGGACGGTCGTCGCGTTCTTGCAGAAGAAGAGCGACCTTCTCGCGGATTACAAGAAGTGGCTGACTAAAGCGCGGCTTCACACCGGAAACAAGATCATGGTTTCAAGATCCGACAACGGCGGCGAATACGTGTCTTCCTCATTCAAGGCGCTTCAAGACGAGAGCGAGGAGACGCACCAGACGACAGTACCCGACACGCTACAGCAGAAGGGAGGCGCTGAGAGTCTCATTCGAGATATCGTGGAGATGGCGCACACCATTCTGCGACAAAGAGACGTCGATCAGGAACTGTGGGCGAATGCCATCAGGACGGCGGCCTGAATCAAGAACAGCGTCGCAAGCCGAGCGCTTCCTGTCGGTAAGACGCCTCATGAGATGTGAACCGGACACAAGCTGGACGTCAGCCTCATGCGCGTTTTTCGGTCTGCATGCTTGGTGGTCTTGTGCGAGAGCCTCAACGACCGCATGCTTGGTGAGAATGCAGCAAAGGGCATGTTCTGAGGCTATCCGGACGATGGCAAGGCGTACAAGGTCATGCTGGACGACGGTAAGGTAGTCAAGGCGCAAAGCGTCGTGTTTTATGACAAGAGCTCGAGTGAAATTGGAGAAAGTTTAGAAGAATCTCCCGGGGACGTCGGCGGCGAGGAAAGGAGCACTTTCGACGCTGGTGGCAGCGGAGAAGCAGATGAAAGTTTATATGAAGAAGAAGAAGGCACGGAAGACGATAAAGCTGGCTCTAACACGTCTACAGGCGACACTTAGAGTGATGTCGTCTCTGACGATACGCGTCGTCGGAGCAGAAGAACACGACGACTTTTAGTCGAGTATTGGCGCTGAATGAGCCCGGCTGCTCACGAGGTGCCCATGACGTACGGTCAAGCAGTGAAAGGGCAGGAAGCGGCCTAGTGGCGGGATGCAATGGAGCGCGAAATGGAAGCAAATCGGAAGAACATGCCGTGGCGTTTGACGGATCGCCCGATCGGCTGACGCGTTCTCAAGAGAAAGTGGGTCTACAAGGTCAACGATGAGCTGGACAAGAACGGGAACCGTACGACAAGGCACAAGGCTCGCCTGTTCTTCATGAGCAATTGACCGATCGAAGGGTTTAACTCCAACTAGACGTTCGCATGGGTGGCCACTTTTACTACCATGCGATGCTTCCTGGCGATGACGGCGGAAAATCGATGGGAGCTGCAACAGATTGACGTCAAGACAGCTTTGCAGCACGGCGACCTTGATGAAGAGGTCTACATGGAACATCCCGAGGGGTATGTCTATCCGACGTATTCTGAAAAGGTGATCCGTCTTCTCCAGGCACTGAGTGCGTTGAAGCAAACCCCCAAGATGTGGTTCGCCAAGCTTGTCGCCTTTTTGAAGTCACAGGGGTTGGACAACATCGACCCGGATGCATGCCCCAATCTCCAGACCAGGGGCTACGAAATATTCATTCGGGTAAAGCACCGTTCTGTCAGCAGCGGGATCCTGCTCGCAACAACATCTTATGTTCATCAGTCTTCTCACAAAGAGTCTGAGAATGGGGTGAGCTTTCCAGCAGTGTCTTCCGTGTTGCTCTCACATTGGATGGCGAGAAGATTCCAACGGATATATCCTGATATATCTGGATATATACCAGATTCTGCTGAAAAACCCGGATTCTGAAAGGCCCTGCTCCAGACGGATGACGGCGAGATCATCATCGTCCTGGTGTACGTCGACGCTCTTCTTGTCGTGGCATAAAGCCTGCGGGAGATCCACTTGATTCAGCCGGCGTTTCGGGAGCGTTAGCTAGATCAAGGACCTGGGCGAGGCCAAGGTCCTCCTGGGGCTGGAGATAAGTTGCGAAAAGACGCTGGGCACACTCAAGCTGTCGCAGAGGAAGTATGCTACTGAAGTGCTCCAGAAGTTGAAGATGGCGGACTGAAATTCGATCGCGACGCCGCTGGACGTCGGGCTGCAGCTGACCAGGTCAGAGAAAAGCGGCGAGGCCCTTCCGTGTCGCGAGGCGATCGGAGGCCCGATGTACCTGATGTTCGGGACGCGTCGTGAACTTGCTTTTGCGGTCGGCCACCTGAGCTGCCTCGTGTCGGGATACACCGAAGAGCACTGGGCGGCCGTGAAGCGCGTTCTTCGATATGTCAAGGGGTCTGTCGACAAGAGCCTATTTGACGACAACTGCGCGTCGGGCATCCGCCAAGGTTTCAGCGATGAGGCCTGGGAATGTGACTACGAGACGCGGAGATCCACAACGCCCGTCATCTGCATCCTCGACAAAGCTGCCGTCAGCTGAGCCTCCTTGATGCAGAACATGGTCGCTCTGTCCAGAGTGGAAGCGAAGTGGGCCAAGACCTTTGCGATGAGGACTGGGAAGGTGAGTACGAGACGCAGAGATCCATGACGCTCTTCATCGTCATCCTTCGCAAAGCGGCCGTCAGCTGAGCCTCCATGATGCAGAATATGGTGGCTCTGTCCACAATGGAGGCGGAGAACATGGCACTCTGCGAAGCCAGCAAGAAAGCAGTTTGGCGGAACACGCTCACCCAAGACGTCGCTCACCTCGTGACGCAGTCGGAAAACTTGCTCAGGCCGGTCAACATCAAGGTCGAAAACTGCGGCTGCATCATCTTTTCCAAGAACCCCGCGCTCCTTGGTCGGCCCACCGGCCAGCAACACTGTAAGGCGCGCGGAGCTGGGGGCTGCCACGCGCACCTCGCGACCCGGACCGACACCGACTTCGTCGCCTCCTCGCAGCTGCACCAGCGAGCTCCGCCGCGGCCTCACTCGCCGCCGCCCCGCCCCGCCGCGGCCGCGCTCGCCGCTGCCTCTCCGCAAACACGCTCGCGACCACCCCACCGCGGTCACGCTCGCCGCGGCCGTGGTCCATCGCTGGCCACTGCGTGTCTTGGCCGCAACGAGTCCGGCGCGCGGCAGCTCCGGCGATCGTAGTGGAGGAATCCTCGTCCCCGATTCTGCGTCAGGCTTCAGCCCACGCACGGGCAAGCCGGCCGCCGGCCGCGTCAGCTGCCGGGACGACTTCGAGGGCCTTCCTTGAAGCGGCCCATGGCGCAGTCGTATCTGAGTTGTGGCAGGTTGTCACGTCCCTCTGTGTTTGTCGATGACGTCGAGGGTTCCGTGTTTGTATCCCCGTCTTCGTCTTTTGGTGTTGCCGTAGTGCATTCCGACTTGCGTCTTGACATTTACATGAGGAGGAAGACTGTGGGGCCGAGGGTGCTCCTGGCCTGGGTGGTGTCAATGCGGGGAGCCGTGAGGAACTTACAGATGGAGGAGGCCGACGGAAGGGCGAACGTGACGGAGGAAGAGATGACAACCGGGGGGATGAGGACGCCAAGACGTCGAGTCCTCTCGGTGACAACCCCTGACCGCCTCCCGTTTGAGGAGGAAGTTCTGGTCGACGTCTACACTTGAAAACTGAAAGTCTCTGTGGGCGTGACGGCGCGAATGGGTGGGACCGCATCCGTGACCGGCGCATGATGGCATGGCGCGCAGGTGCTCATCCTTGTCGCCGATTTTCATCCGATCTCTACGTGCACGTCCTTCACGGATTGAAAATTGCTGTCTCTGAGCAGCTGCTCGGGTGTCCCTTGGCGGAGGCCGATTATCTTTTACTGCCGTGGTGATGGAGTATGCTGCCATGCAAGCGGCTCTCGGGCGCAGCAGCTCCTGCCGTCACGTAAACGCGCTGTTGCACGCCTACGAGGCGTTGGCGCACAGCACGGGGGCGCCCACCTGGGCCGAACTCTTCTCGACGTTTCGGACCTCGCTCGGGCCGAATGATCGTGATGACAGCGCCGGAGAACCGGCGTCGACGAACACCTGCCACTCCATGAGTGCCGGCAGGCGCCAGAGCGTGTCTATTTTTGCAGTACTCTACGACGGCGCGTGGACTGCTGCCGCCTTCCGCCCGTCGAGAAACAAGGTCGAGGTCGCTATCTGCTGCCATCTGTCTTGTGAGTCGCGGCCGTGGGGCTGCATCCATGCCAAGGCTGTGAACAAGATGCCGCGGGTGGACGCGGCGTCCAAGGCAGTATATGCCGAGATGTCGAGGGAGGACGCCCTGCCGCTCGGGCCCGGTGGGATGCTCAACGAGCAGCTAATGGCCGCTGCGGCACCTGGAGCAGCCCTCCCACATGCTGATGAACGGTATCCGTTTAACACTCTCTTGCGAGGCGCCACCGGATGGTGACGCACAGCATCCGGAAGTGGCTCGCCGACGAGGCCGACTTCTACAAGACCGAGACGCAGCCGTGAACGGTCAAACACCCCAGGTGCCGTCCGCAAGAGTACATTGACGACTGTGGCGTCTTTAAGAAAAGAACATGCACTATATTTCTCGGCGGTGGGACGTCAACAGCTTGAAGAGTAGCACCGCGTATGACCTTCCGCAGCACCGCACCAGAGCTGCTGGCCATGACCGGTGGCGGCTCCGGCTGAAGGGGAGAGGCAGAGAAGACGCATGTAGGGTGGCGGAGGCATTAAGTATCTGTTTGTTTTTATTCTACTTCTTGTTTGCAGTGTGACTGTTTGGGTCAGGCATTCTTCAGGGGGTGGATGTAACATGACGAGGAGTCCACTGTTTGTCGACTCCAACACTATGTACCCATGGAGGCGGGGGTTTGAGAGTGATAACCTCACGGCTGGTGTCGGATGCCCCACGTCCTTCGGGCCTCTGTGGCGTGCCCTATCCATTCATCGTGTTCCATTCCGTGGTTTTAGAATCATCAAGAAAACTGCATGTTCTTGCATACCCGTCGATGAATGTACAGTGTCGTCCTTCTCTGCTCCGTTGGGGATAATTCGACTTAGTCGTGGACGTTCGTCTTCTTCACGCCCACCTCAGATGGCAGCGACGACAGGGAATGTGAGGTGGGCAACATCTGTCGTTCTGTCAAATCGACTTGTTGCACATGGGCCAATATGGAGGGCAATAATGTACAGCGCACGTTCCATGCATGCCGGTATACAGGTGTGGGCAGGGGGCGTTTTTTGTAGATCTGTGAGAATGCGAAGATAGATCTCAGTGCAGTACAGATGTAATATCGCGAAAACGATGTTAGTTCGAGCATGTCTGACCGCTGCTCGTGGAACTCGGGTGCTCCGGGACGCGTCCGCTTCACCGGATTGACCTGTAAAGAGAAGCGCCTCCACTTTTCCACCAGCTGCCGACTGCTGGGCCAGCAGCAAGACGAAGTTACCGTATTATGCCCACCACCCGCTGCCAAGCGGCGTGGAGCGCCCAGTGCTCGTCTTCTCGTGCCCCACCCGGATGTAAAGCTTCGGGCCAGCCTCGTCGGTCGCTCGTGGATGACAACTGTCGATCGCAACAATGTTCGAAGTGGTGCGGTGCACCAGCCGACGGCGCCCTTGTGTCTCGCGTGCGTGCCCTACCATCGAGTGCCCCGCTCCCGTGGCTCTCCCACGGCTCAGGATGGAGGCTCACTAGTGTCTGCATGCGCTCGTTTCTGGCTGTCTTGATGACTTCGTTCTCCATTGCCCCGAGTGCGCCAGCCGCGCGCGTTTCCCTTCTTGGCCCTCGCATACCCGAAACTTTCGGCAGCCACCACTGTGACCTCCGCCCTGCCTGCGTGCGTTTCCCACTGCGCTTGCGGCACATGACGTCGCCCCGCTTGGTACTTCACCGTAGACGCCGCCTCCTTGTCATCCTCAGGCGGCTCTTCATAGGTGCCTCGGCAAGAGCGCAACCCGTGGCGGGGTCTAACGAGATTGCGTGCTTGTGCACGAATGCTTTTCCAGAGAATAATGACGAGGACGTGGACAAGGACCGATGGATGATCGTGCGGACCTTTGTGGCGCCCAACGTGGCTGATCCGGTGCTAAACATTTTCGGCGGCTGCGACCTCATCGACATCGAGGTGCTCGCGCGGCTGCACATTGAGCGGAAACCCAGTACAGAGTGGATACAGCTGGCCCCATGTGTGACTCCCGTAATGTTTGACTGGAAAGTTCAGCTTATTGTGAGGAAGACCATGGACGCGCAGCCTGACCTGTGCTAAGCCCTGGGCGAGCTGATCCTCTTCTGCGTGTTGGCCGACAAGGAGCCACTGTCGTGGTGGGAGGCCAAGGCCAAGCCGGCAGCCAAGGCTTACCGGGACAAGAGGGGGCCCGCAGACCCGGTTGTCCACCAGGAGTGGCTGCATTCCATCGGCGTGCGGCCGGGAGTCACCCATGTCGTCGCCGTGCCGGCCTGGAACGACAGCATCGTGAAGCAGGCTAATGAGCTGCGGAAGAGCCAGTCGCGGCCAGGCCGGCCCATGCTCGGCGCCTTCCCATAGGACGCAACGGCCGAGCGGCAGCGGCTTAAGGCTGCAGACAAGCGGGAAAGCGAGAAGGAGGACACGGATAAGGTGAAGGAGGTCAAGGCTTGGGACGCGGACGATTGTCGGAACGCCTTCTCTGTTGGCGTGCTGCGGGCGCCCGGCGTGGTGACCTTCGTCTGCGGGTGTAGGCGTATTTTTGGCTGTGAGCTTCTGTGCGAGACCGAGTGTCCAGCGCATGTTGTCGCGGCTCTTGTGCAGCGCATTGAATGGCTTTCCAGAGATTTCCATTTTGACACTGATTGTCAAGCTGAGCGGAACGCCCTCCGTCGCGTGCCTTGCCTGATGGACGGGGTGTTCACGGCCTGGTTCAACGACCGCTTCTATCGGTGCAATCACGCCTTCGCACCAGTCTTCAAAGCAGAGCAGTATCCCATCCTGACCCAAGGACACGACACGTCCGGCGCGGAGAGGCAGCATTCGATCAAGGAAAGGTCAAAGAACAGCGTGTCGTACATGACACAGTGGCGTATTAGTGTGCGCACTCGGTTTATTGCCGCTCACAATGTCATCCGGGTGTCTCTAAGACGAGACGTGACCAAGTCGGCGGCCGCAGCGCGCCACGCAGAAGGACCAAAGACCGCGACCGAGATTCAACACAAGCCGAATGAGACGTTCTATCACGACGACATTGTCGAGCGTGTGGGGGAAGGAGTGCTCGTCCAGAGGCCAAGTGAAGCGCAGAGGGCCAGTTGGGCTTGAGAGGAAAGTGTGAGGTGACGGTGTAGCACGATTAGGTAGCAGCGGGTAAGTACGCAAGGCAGCTAGCCATCGTGCGTCCCCCACATGCAACACCATAACGAACACAAGAGGACAAAGTTGTCCCAACAAGGTAGAAGAGCCACTCGACTATCCTGTTCAAGAGCACCATCGACGAGACAACCGTTTTGTAGACTTATAGCCAGCTAATCGTGCGTCCGTGCCGTTAGATCAGAAGCCTGTCCCATACGGTGACATAGCAGTCAGAGCTGCAAGATAACAAAGCGGCAGTCCAAGTATCCCAGAAAAACAGCGCGTAGTTTACTGGCCAAGAAGTCAGCGAGCTTCTCTTAGCAACAGTTTGTCTCGGTCTCTCTGTGTGACGTGTCTTTCTGGCCATGAGGGGATGGGGAAAGCTCCTTGCACGAAACGTCCTTCTGGTCTCACTTGCTCACCACCACCCACCAGCCGCTGGCTACGGCCTGCAGACAGTAAAAAAAGACAGCGACGGTACCTGTTGGGTGACCATACGCGCCAAATGACGGCAATGAGAAGAATGAAGTTGGGGCCTACAGGCGGTGTGGGAGGCGGTGGAGCCGGGGAATCGTCCGACCCCAGAATGGTTTCGCTGGAGCAACGGGTCCAGGGGAGCATACACCATCGCAACTGCACGAGAAATGGTGCCGCTTCTCAGCCCCCACCGCAACCAGCAGCAAGCACCGAGATGTGCCAGCATCTGTCCGCTCTGAGTTGCCGCCTCCACGACGCTGAGGCAATACCACACGCCCACGCACCCGAAAGGTGGAGTACCGCGCAGCATGCGCCTACCAGGTGGCTCAGAAGACCACGGCGTTGGAAAACGCCGAAAGCGAGGATCAAAAGGACAGAGGGACAGTGCTGGAATACAGGATTCATACGCCTGGCCGGCACATGCCAGCACGGCTGACGCACGTGCCATTGCCAGAGAAACAGTGGCCAGGCAGCTGCAATCCTGCCGCTATCTACACTTTCACATTCCAGGCAGTTAGTCATGAGATCAGGGCCTTGGGTCGGTCTTCTCATGCTGCCCCGCTGCACGTGATGTGCGCCGCCGGCGGCGCTGCGGCCACCCCCGTTTCTTCCAAAACGCGGGCCACCCCCCCCCGGCTGCTCCCAGGTGCGGCACTTGGGGTTCCGGCTGCTCCGAGGCGCGGCAATCGGTGTTCCAGTACAGATGACTGTCAGGCTGGATACCGTTTTGGTCTGCAGCAGACCGCCACGGACACGAGGCCGATCAGAATTATCAATACATCTGAGCTTTCATGCCCAGAATAACTTGGGGATAGAGGGGTCTGGAAAACTCAAATCGCATTACAGGCTCTGAAACGTGTTTCCCATAGGGAAGTGTCTTGTAGCATGCAATTTGGGCGATCTCTATATTTCTAAGAAGCAACCGGGGGACATTCGAGTCGATTGCAGGTGATCGCATGCGAGTTTATGACGATTGTACACTCGCATATGGTGATCTGCACTCTAATCTTCGATGACTCCTTAACTCAAGGCCTGCGCGACAACGCTCGGGCTTAGAATTGAAGTTTTTCGTTGTGACTTGAATAAAATGCACACCGATGGCAAAGACTGTCTCCGGCCAGCTCACTGACCCGGGTGAGAGCTCTGAGCGCGAGAGCCGGCGGGGCGGGCGGCCAGCAAGCCCCTCCGCGGCCGTCACAATAGCGCCGCGCGGCGGCGCCGCACGCGGTCTCCCGCCAAGCGGGCGCACGCCATGAGTCGGGTTCGGGGGAGAACCCGCCGCCAGCGGCCGCGCGGCTCCCGCCACCCCAGCCGTTTCTACCGGCGTCGCTGGACAGGCGACGGCGACGCCTCGACTGCCGCCGCCCCCGCCGCCCAACGTCGGCGCCGCGGACAGGCGCTGGGCGTCCCTCGACGGGTTGGCGGTCGTGTCCGTTGCCGCCGCAAACGCCACCACCGCCCTGTTTGGTCTTTCCCAAGTGTACGTAGGTGCCATGGAGTGGTCGGACACAGCCATCTTGCTTGCGCCGGGCGGCGGCGGGGGCGCCGGGGGTTTCGTTCCGGCGACATAGCCGCGGAAGCGATCGGCGCGCGTGCTGGGGATGGCTGCTGCCGACCGCAGCAGGGACGGTGGGGGGGAGGACGCGGATACGCCCGGCAGTGTCGCATTACGCGGTCTGGTCCACGCCCCTTTGCAGGCGAGGAGGTCGATGAGGCGCCGGGCGGCGAGGATGACGTGTCACGCCCCGGTTCGGACAGGTGGCGCTGTACTTGCTGGTTGGGATCTTGATTGATTGTTCGTCGTTTGCATTTGCATGTCAATTCCATGAATTGGCTGCTTTACAGCAGGGGGGGGTCCACTGGTATGGATCCCCAGATCTCCCCTTAGGGAGGCTACTGTGTTTCAGATTCGGTGTCTTTTGGGCCCGTTTGCTCATATAGCTTTCGGGGACATCGGGGCGCCCGTGGCCCGTCTTCCCCACACAAACATAACTGCGTTCTCACCTCCTTCCTCCCCCTTTGCGCCTTTGGGTGTCTTCCCAGGTGACCGCGTCAACGGGCGAGAGTAGAGCAAGGGTTTGCGAGTGGGTTCCCTCTGCTGTTCAGGTGTCCCTATCTGTTTCTATGGGCTGGGGTGATACGACTTCTTACAGTCGTCCAACGGAAATCCCAGCACTCCAAAGTTTGTAACAGTTACACCACAAGTGATGCTTTCTGGTGACACGACGTGCTTCGAAACTCGCACCGTGTTATCCTCAAAGCCACATTCTATGGACTTTTTCTGCGGGCGCCATGTTTCCGAGGGCATGCATGCCTCTTGTGACCTCATAATTGAAGGGCCCTGCACCGTGTTAATGGAGCCACGGCGGGCAATCAGCCAATTTGGTTCAGCAGTAGCTCGTTTCGTGCCAGCGACCAGCAGAGGTTGATTTCGTCTGCTCGGAGACAGATTCGACGTTGAGGGGCTGCGCTGATAATTCCACCCCAGTGTGATTTGAGATGGCAGCAATATGTGTGCCAGTTCACGTCCCTGAACGCCCACCGGAATCGGATTGCAGACTTTGTTGGTGTGGGTTTGGAAAACGGTGATGGATCGCGAGCGAGAAACTGTGACGAGTCCCACGGTGATATTTAACGGTCGACCACCGGAAGCTGTCGACGATCCGCATCTCGGCGCCACAGCATCCCCGTCCTCCTTCCACCCCCCCCCCCCCCCCCCCCCCCCCCCCCCCCCCCCCCCCCCCCCCCCCCCCCCCCCCCCCCCCCCCCC
>Ga0114953_1001997_pt1 | contig 14411 bp, 7 predicted proteins | sample SidtaG_FD_87298 | JGI IMG/M metagenome (GOLD analysis project Ga0114953, IMG submission 87298) | Marine algal microbial communities from Sidmouth, United Kingdom - Sidmouth_Male2 metaG | ecosystem: Host-associated > Algae > Red algae > Unclassified | place: Sidmouth, United Kingdom | collected...
GGGGAGGGGGGGGGGGGGGGGGTGGGTGTGGGGGCCCTCCGCGTGTGGCGGGGGTGGGGCCGGATGCCGGAAGCGATTGTCTCAATCGCTATTATGATTTCATTGATTCTACGCCATCCGTGTCGGATTCGAATCCAATCTGCATGGATCGAGTTTCCGCTGAAGTGGACCGATAAGAATCAGTCGATCTCATGGTCGGGTGGCGGACGGCTTCTGGGCCCTCCCGATCTGCCGCGTCTTTCGTCGCGGCCAGCGTCTGGTCGTTTGTGGACCAGTCGCCATCCGCCACCATGGCGCCATCGTTGTCGGGGCGTCGTCTTCGCACCGCCTCGTCGCACACGATGCCATGGCGACGTCCGCCTCGTCCAGCGACACGGGGTCGTTACCCTGGTCCTACATGCAGTCCCTCTTGGCGCAGTAGCAGGGGTGGCTGCACACGCTGGTACGCCGTGTGGCCCCGCTCTATGCTGTTCTTGTTTGCATCTGGGACTATTTTTCCGTGCGCTCCTGGCGTCGTTTGTCAGGGCGAGAGGCGAGGGCTTGCGGAGATGATGGGCGCCCATACTGGAGATACCTCCTACATGATCATTCTTCATCCTGCTGACCGGGACGTCACGTGTTCTCCATGTACCTTTTTCCCCTGTGCTTTGCTTTCCCGTTCACTTCGACCTCCGCCGACAGATGGTGAGGGCCGGCATCGGGGTTGTGCGCGGCGCTCTCGGCGCGCCCGACGTGGCTGCCGTGTCTGCCGGCGGGCCCATCGCGCCTCCGGCGCTCGCCGTGCCTGCCGTACCCGCCAGCATGCCCGATGGGGCCGCTGGGCCCGCGGAGCCCGCTGTGTCCGCGGTGCCCGCCGCGCCCGCGATACGCGCCGCGTCCGCGGTGCCCGCCGCGCCCGCGGTGCCCGCCGCGTCCGCGGTGCCCGCCGCGCCCGCGGTGCCCGCCACGTCCGCGGTGCCCGCCGCGCCCGCGGTGCCCGCCGCGCCCGCGGTGCCCGCCGTGCCCGCGGTGCTCGCCGCGCCCGCCGTGCCCGCCTTACCTGCTGTACCTGACGAGGAGTACATGCAGTTTTTTCGGTCTTTGGGCATTGGCGACAGCACCAAGGTCGCCTTCCTCGCCCGTCTGCTCGAGACCTTCCACGAGGTCGCCATGAAGCTGGACGAGCACCTGGCGCCAACGGGGGCCATCCTTCACGCTGCCATCAGTCGCATGTGCGACGGCGACAGTCCCATGGACGCCCCTCAACACCGGTGGATCCGTATTGTTGACAGGATTGGCTTCTTCTCGGACGAGGACGACCACGCAAGCCGCGTGATCAACCTCGGGCTTTCGTTTGGCTACCGGCAGAAGGAGCTTGACGCGGCCTCCCATGCCATTGCGCTCCGATTGGAGCGCACGCGCGCCGCTGTTGGTCGAGAGCGCTCGGAAAGCGCGGCACCCGAGCAAGAGGACACGGGCGCTGCAGCCCAGGAACAAGGCGACTCAGCGGGTGCTGACGTGGTGTCGATTGGGGGTCTCGTCGTCCGCAACGATGGCTCGAGCAGACGCATGGAGCCCAAAGCGGCGGGAGGTGGAGTGGGGAAGGCCGCCCGACCGGATGTGGACGGCCTTGACGTTCCTCTCGGCGGTGTCGTCGTGCGCCGACATGTCGTCGGACAACCAGGCTCCGCTGGCCCTGGTGAGATCCCCGAAGATGGCGTCCTTGTTGTTGCTCGACGCGACGCCCCCGGTGTTGCAGCCTCCGCTGACGCAGCAGCCGCGGCTTCCACCGCGCCTAACGCCGCTCATGATGCACAACCGGCGGCGCTCGTAGAGATTGCTGGCGCCGCCAAGACGACTGACCGTGACACGCCACCCCCGCTGTTCAAGCCCTCCGACCACGCGGTCGCCTGCGTGACGCGTGTGCTCGAGCTGATCCGGGAGCGCGATGATTGCAAGGACGTCATGCGAAAGCTACATGTCGATGGCCTGGTCTGCCTGGCTCGCCTTCACGGTGGGCAGGCTGTCGAAGGAGTGATCGCAGCCAGCAGCGTTGAGACGGACTGGGCGCGTGTGCGCACCTTGCTCAAGACGTGGTGGCCGTCATGGAGCATCCCGTCTGGTTCTCAACCGATGGCGCCCATCCCCGGGACTACCGCGGCCGTCCTCAACCCTCTGCGGCGGGCGCAATCGTCCAACTGGGTGATTAGCGTCGACATGGCGGCCATGCACGTCGCCATCCGCCAATGGTCGGGCAAGGCCGAGCGGTACTTCAAGGTGAAGGAGCTGACGAGCACCGTCGACGTCGTGCGCATGGCCCCCTCGCTCAAGCCCCCAATGGCGACCACCATCGCCTCCATGCTGCTGGTTGGCACGTGGGACCCGGCTTTCTGCTCGCTTGTCACCCAACTGGCGACTGCCGGACGCGCCCGAACCCCTCGTGCAGCGCCGCTTGAGATTGCCGCATGCCACAACTTTGAAGCGGCGGACGTGAGTGGGCCTGCTATCTTGCGGTCGAGGCGAGCGGCCAACGGTGCCGCGGCCATGACCGCGCCGCTGCCTCCTGCGCCCGGTCAGCGCTCCCAAGGGGAGCTCATGGCGGAGCGTCAAGCCGAAATCGACGCCCTTCTCGCGGCTGACAAGACCATCAACGCTACGGCCAGCCGCGCTCGCCGCATAGACGCTCGACGTCGCCAGTCGACAGCGTCTGGGTCGGGCGTACATGGGTCGAGTGGGGTCGGCCGGGCACGTCCGCGAGCCGCCCCGAGTCGGCGGAAGACGGGCGCGCCGCCAAGCTCGAGTCACTCACGGTTTGGCGCCACACATGTTGGCGCTGCCCTTGAGCGCCGCGGCGGCACTTCCAGGGCGGTTGATGCATTAAGTGTGAGCCAAGTGACGGCAGTTTTACCGCATCCTGACAAGGTAGTGAGTTCTCTCGACCCTGGTCCTGTTGAGTCGTCTTTCGTGGGAGCCTCTGCTTCTGCCGTGTGCCCTCCCCGACCGGAGCTGAGCCCCGATGCGTCTTCGTCTCTATTTACTTCATTGCCCAATGCGGACGTACCATCGATGGATAGCGAGGAGGAGGATGGGTCTGACGGAACTAAGTAATAAATATAACATAGCTACAAACGTGGACTGTCTCTATACAGTTGCAAAGCATCCGCGTCGGCCATCACACGGCTACCGCAAAAAGAACGCACGTGCATGCGCCTCTTGTCGGGCACCCGGCTCATTGCAGCCAAGACCATGCCCGACCCAAAAGCCTCCCCTATATCCAACACCGCCTCCGACAAGGTCAAGCTCTGCGACCGGTGAACAGTGATGCCCCAGCCCAGGACAAAAGGAACTTGAACACGCACAGCAACAGCTCCCGGTCGTGATAGAATGCGAGACTCAAACTCAACTGGTGGACAACACACTTCCAACCAAGCGGCACCCGCCCCCCGCACCCCCTGCCTACCCGACCGAGTACCCTCCGTGAGCTCGTGGTCGTCAAATCGAACGACGGGGGTCCCATCGGTCTCGTAGTCCACCAGGTGGCCAATGCTCCCATGGAAGAGGCCAAGTCCGAGAAAGTGGTTGGACGTCAGCATGACGCGCGCACCGCGGCAATGCTCCACCCGCCGGGGAGCCACACAATCGATCAGAGCGGCCTCACGTGCCTGCGCGGGCACGTTACCGAGGTTGGGCGAGGCCACGTCGCGGTCCCGGTTCGGGTCCTCCTTCACGTCATGGATGGCAATGGAGACAGTGGGTGGCGAGCCCGCGCAAAGCCGCCTCAAGCACGCTTGGTTGTTGTTGTCCACGTCTTCGTGTCGCGGCATAATGTGCAGCGCCTGGTACTGGAGCGTCTCATACGCTTCGTCCGACACGGACCGCTCGTCCATGAGCGCCTGCACAGCGTCGGTGCACCGCCCGAACCGAGCGTCGTGGATTGCAGCTACAAAGTCCGGCTGGCCTTGGCGGTGCACGCGCGTCAGCTCCACAAAGCCGACTCCGAACATCAATGGCCAGCAGTGGCCTGTGAATGCCATCTTCCCAAAAGGGGGGCTCAACTGCAAGAAATCCCCAAAGGTGTAGATGACGGCCGGCGGCTTGCCCCCCCGGGACTGTTGCAAAAGCTCGTACATGACCTCGAAGTTGTCCGCGGGCACCATGGAGATCTCATCGATCATGAGCACCTCCACCTTGGCGAGTCGCCGCGCGATGGGCCGCCACCGGTCAAGTGCCAGCAGGCGAGCGGCTTCTTGGATGGGGTTGTCCGACTGCATCTTGTAGTCCTTGATGAAGCCGAAAAACGAATGATACGTGACGCCCTTCGCCGTCTTCGCGGCGCTCCCGGTCGGCGCAACGACGACGACTGCACCGGTTCCCGGCATCCGTCTGCGCACAAAGTCGTGAAAACAACGCAAGAACATGGTCTTGCCCACCCCAGGCCCACCACTGAGAAAAGTGCTCAACCCTCGATCACAAAGACGCTGGAAAACAGCAGTCCAAGAGCAGTCGGCAGCCATCCGCGTCAGCGGGCCTGGCGACGGCGGCAGGCTGGCGCTTGACGAGCCACCACCGACCACATCGGCGCCTCTCGGAGGCGGGCAGGTGTCATTACCGGGGACGGCGTCGGCACCAGGAGCCCCATCGGCGCGGTCATCTCCGAGGCCGGTGGCCACCGCGAGTAAAGAGCCGCCCGCCTTGTCGAGCGACGCCCACGCTGCCTGTCGCTGAGCGCCAAGCGCAGCGTCGCGACGCAGGGCCTCTTCGTAGTCGTTCTGCTCCCATTGCGAAACCGAGTCTGCCACCATGCGGTGAATGCTCTGGAACGTAAACTGTCCCTGACCTGGGTCGCCGGGCCCCACCCATGAAGGGTTCTTGCATTCCGACGGCCCTCCCTTCTTGACGCACCCACGCGAGCCGCTGCCACCGACGTTGGCCGACTGGAAGCTCCGTCCGTCTCCCGAGCGACGCAAGCCGCCGGCGCCACGGTCAGGCACTCCAACCAAACAGGCGACTGCCCCACATGGGCAGGGTGAAGGGGAACGGTCGACGCCGCTTTGCCGCGCGCCCCGAGATGAAGACGGCGCCGACGCTGTCGCATTCGAAACTCCTCGGTCTGCGGACCCGTCGAGGTGGCAGCTGCGCTTGAGACCGGGGCTAGGAGCTGGCTTCGGCGCCGCAAGAGCCCGTCCCACAGCACTCGCACACAGCGTCGAGGACGTGAGCGGGCGGCTCGGCACGACCGCCGACGGTGTGGTGAAGCGGCCAACACGAGCGCGCTTGTGGACGGGAGACACAGCGGCGGGCGCCGCCGACGGCCAACGCAGCGGCGAGGGTGCCCGGGGCCTGGAACCGACTCAAAGTCTGACCGGGACCGGACCAAGGGTGCCGGCAGTGCTTGCTTCTCAGCGGGTGGCGCACTAGCTGGGGCAGTGGTTGCCACCAACAGCTGCATTGCCCCACCAGCGTCGTTAGCAAGCCACAGGTAGGCGTCTGTAGCAACCGAGAAGCTTGCCGCGACACATAGCGTAGACGCCGTCGTCTGCATCAACTGCACCGCACCACCAATGCCAGAGGTGTTGATCTCAAAGCAAGCCCGCGCTCCTCGACCAATGACGGCAAGCCAGGCAGCTGAGCCCACCGTCGCAGAGACCGCCGCACTCGGCTGACCGATGACGCCAGCGGTCACAGCCGCAATCGCGTCGGGGTTGGTAAGCCAACACATCGCCTCCTCCGATGACCCAAAGGAGTTGCAAGCCAGCACACTGCCAAGCTCCATTGCCAGTAGCTGCTGCGCGATGCTGCCAGCATCGGAGGCGCGGAGGAGTACCGACGTCAGAGGAGTGATGACAGCGAGCAATGGGCGCGAGCCCACCGCCGCACCGGCAGGGGGCATCTCCGAACCGGAGCGCGCCGCAAAGCCGAAAAGAGCGGGGGGGGAGCGCAGGGGTAGCACCGCTCAGGTGCCGTACCGCCGCGGAAGACAAACCAGTGCGGCGGTGGGGACGGCCAGGAAGACGAAGATGGCGTGGGACGGGGGGAGCGACCCGTCGACCACCCCCGTCCGCTACACAACACAAAGAGGCCCGTCGGTGGGGAATGCCCATATGGACAGGACAATCTCGAACGACCGAACACTCGTGCAAGCGAGATGGGCAGAAAGGGGGGGGGGGAGCACGACGGGAGCGCGCCGGTGGGCCCCGGGGGGCGCGGATTAATGGCGCTCAATGCGCGTCCCCGGGGGGGGGTACAGAACCCCGAGAACGCCGGCCGCGCGGCCAACAACGGGCCGAAAGGGTGCTCAGCAAACCGCCCCAGAGACCTCATTTAGGCGGGTCGTCCTTGCCGGGCCAGACCCGCTGAGATTAACCCCAAGGCCAAGTGCAGGACTTACCAAGACACCACATGCCGACCCCATTGGTAAAACGCCGATGGAGAACCCGTCAAAAAAAATATCTGCGGGCAAACACAAAATCTGGCAGCCCTCAGATACGTTGAAAGTGACAAGCGGCATCGACCGCCCGGCCAGATGGGCTGCCAGAACCGCCGATCTGGCGCATGGCCCGATGTCTGGCGCACAGGGAATTCAAACATGCTTTTTCCGAGTCACGAAGAACTCCAATTTTGAGCTCTTGTGGTTGAATCTATCGGTTTGATCTGCAATCGACGGAACTGTGGATGGGTAAATGCTTTTCTCGACGTGACGCCCTCGCGACCCAGCTGGACCTTGCGGGCGCTGTTGCCCAACCGACGCTGCTTGCCCGTTCCTCATGACACCAGGGGGCTCCTTGATCCGCGCAGTATCTGAATTGAATCCATGATCTTCTCCGCTTATGGACCCGTCACGAGCTTTATGGTCACAATACACAGCAGTTTGGCCACTGTAACATACTTGTTCATTGTGATAATCATGCAGACTACGGCGAGTGTGCCTTGGGAGGCGTCAGGAGGGCAGAGCGCACCCAGCGGAATGGGCTTTCTGTTGTGGCGGTCACCTTTTTGTCGAATTCCGCGCTCTGTGAAGCACGTCCATGTTAACGCAGGCCCTTGTTGAAAAGTACCATGTTTGTGTGATCCTTTTCAAAGCCCATCGCCTTCGCCCAGTCAGAGCACCTCGATCTAGCGAAGGTGCTGTTTCCATGCTCTATTGGGGGGGGGGGTACAGGTTGCTGCTGGGGCGCCCGAACAGCTGCTTTCTATCGATGTGGGCTCTGCTGAGGGAGGGTGCTGGTCGCTCGCCAAGTATGAGAAACGCTGCCTGTTGCGTTTGCTTGGGCGTCCTGGCTACTCCACCTGGTCCTCCTGCCGCACCTGGCATGGCGCAGTGACGCCCCCATTCGGCTGTGCTCACTGGGCAGCCGCACGTGTCATGGCGCTCCCTCGTCCGCCGCTCCGACAGCACCATGGCGGTGTACTGTGACTGCGGCCAAACCAGCCCCCCCCCAGCACTTTCATGTCCCACGCCTGCACTTCAGACTGCCTGCCAGAAATGCGGCGTTGGTCGATGGTCCTGCACCTCATGCGAGCGGTGCCTGAACCACGCCCAGCACGCCGTGCCAGAATCCGCCAGTCCACACCCGCGTGGCGTAAAAGGCTTTTCTTGCAGTCACATTCCCACAACCCCATGAACGTAGGTGCCGGCGCCAGTCGTGACCGATGCTGCTGACGGGTGCCATATGCCAGACGGTAGCCAACGCGGGGGCCACCGCCACGCAGGTAAACACCGTTTGCTACGGGAGGGCGTATGGCTCTGGGCCTGGGGCAGAGCAGGGGCAGGCGTCAGCCCGGGGAGGGCGCGCGGTTATAGGCGGGGCGGGTTAGATGACATGGATGCATGGGCAGTCGGACTAGGTGCGTTGTCCGCCGAGCGTGCACGGATGGCGATGCACCGGTCTGGGCAGGTTGGCACAGACGCCTCGGCCGTCCACTCGCGCTGCGAAGAAACAGCTGGCGACCTGAGGTACAGCTCGCTCTCACACTCTGGGTGGTTCCCCCGAAGTCCTACCTCTGAAAGGTATCTTGGTTAGATATGAGGTGCGGCACAGAGCGCCAGAGTCTCACCAGTGCATATCCAGTCTGGCACTCATGAGTGCAAGCGATTGCAGGAGTGGGGCTTGTGTGAGGTGGGTCGATGTTGCTACAAACTGTGGCGCTACCCCAGCGCCCGCCACCCCTCCGCCCGCCGCTGACGTTGTCAACCGGGAGAGCCATTGTACGGACTCTTCGTGCAATGAGCTGGGTGCCGACCAGTGGTCTGGGCGGGCGGCCACCCGGACGGCACTGGCACAGTCTTCCCGGCTGCCGTCGCTGAGCTCATCCTTTACCCCCTCGTGGTTATCCACGCCACTGCTACCGTGGCCGTCCCCCGTGGCACATAAGCGGCAACCGCCTCTGAACCTTCTCCAACCCTTGTGAACTGCCCCAGCCACAGTGTGCGGCTGTCCGGGGGCGTGTCACCGCATCACAGTGCGCTTACGATGTGGCCGCTCGGGGGTTTATTGTTTGTTCAGGGTTTTGGATTGCACGTATGGGTCAAGGTGGTCTTACTCTTTGTACGAGGCGCACAGAGCAAGGGCCAATACGAGATGATGATGAATGCACAACGCCTACGGCTCCTAAGCACACCCAAACAATACACACAACCACAAGCCTACTCCCTGCCAACACTGCACTTGCACAGAACGCTACTAATCCTCGACGGCCGTGCTCGAGCCGCCCATCGTGGGCAGAAGGCTGCAGGCATCCTCAGTCACCAAGCTGTCCACATACAGCATGGCGCTCACGCGCTGGCGCAAAACAGGAATGTCCTCTTGGCTAAAGCAAAGAGAAGCACCAAGCGAAAAGCAATCGGCCGCCGCCAAGACAAACACTCCACAGCTACCACCGTCAGACTGACGCGGCAGGCCAACGTCCATCACGCCCTCCCACTCCTCAATCTTCCATGACTGGGACACATCCTCGCCCAGGCGAGCCGCAACCTCGTCCGTCAGCCAGCGCCGCGCGGTCGACAAGATTGACGACGCCCCACCCCCGTGCATCGAGTCAAAGTATTGGAACCGCCGCGCCTGCAAGTCAATGACGACCAGCACCCAGTGCGAGTTGCCCACATTGACGGGCATCATGACCCGGTCCACGGCGCCAATTTCAAGACCGTTCTTGAAGCCCCACGTGCGAACGCCGTTGTAGTCATAAAAGCCAGCGCGCTCGATCAGGCGAGAGAAAAAGAAGGTGTTGAAAACGTACGTCCTGGGCGCCAAGGTGCGCGCGGCCGGCCCGCCCACCGACGACGAGCACAGCAGATTGGCCCGATGGTTGAGCAATGCCACAAACGAGTTCATCAACTCGTCATTCAACCACCGCTCACCGACCAACAGCCGAGAGTCGGAGACTGTGAGCGTGATCTTCGCCTTGTTCGCCGTCCGCACGGGCGAGGATGGCGGGCGGTCCGCTACCAACGCCTGAACAGCCGCCGCATGCTCGTCACACAGCGGCGCCGTGCTCATCGGCATCCAACGTGGCCTGACCGACCAGCAGTGCATGGCCCCCACCGCGTCGAGGGCAGCGTCGTCGGGAGGATGCGCGGACCCGCCGTCGTCACCTTGCACGCCATTGTCAACAGCAGCGGCAGCGCCATCGCCGACTGCAGCCGCGGAAGGGCATGTCGAGGCGCGCGGCGCAGGCGAGGTGAACTCCTCGGCCAAGTGCGTCGGCCAGCCAAGCTTGACGGTCAACGCATCCTCTGTGTCGCGGTGCCCATCGTTGGCTATGGAATCTTGGCAGTCACAATCCGACCCCCGCTGACAATGACGGGAGAGTTGACTATGGAAGAAGGGCGCCAAAGGGATGTGGTCGTTCTCCGCCTTGGGGTTGGCCGATGCCAACCGCTGCTGCTTGCGGATGTTCATCATGGCGATTTGCACCATCTTGTGCGTCATGTACGTAGCCGGTTTCATATACGCGAGGCTCGTCCGGTTGGCCACCGCAATGGAGTGCGACACTTCAGCCGCCTGGGTCGCCACGCCGGCCATGACTCCCAAGCTCTCATCCGGCATGTAGATCGGGGAGCAAGTGTGGGTGATGGAATGGGGCCGGTCGAGGATGCAGCGCACATTGTGCGCGCGCAGGATGGGACGCACGCGCCGCAGCGCGTTCTTGTCCAGCTTGCAAGCAACATCGTAAAAGATTACTTAAGGTAGTTGGGGGAACCGCTCCAGAACGATTGACAGCGCCTCCCCGACGCTCTCAGCACGAAAGAGGCAGCGAAAGCCGAGCGTAATCACATGCGGGCACACCACGTTGAATACACCTTGCGTGCTGCCGCACTTGATGGAGAACGCCTTGTTGCACGAGTCGCCGTCGCCCTCGACGTCCGCGGCATGCTTGTCCTTCCCCTTGTAGCCGACCCGCCGCTTGAGAGCCTCGCTGTCCTTGATGCCCGGCCGCACCCGCTGCCACCCGGGAAAGGACTCGAAGCTCTTCAACGGGTTGTCCATGTCCACGACGCTGGCGGCGGGCTTGGTGGCCAGCCACGCAGCGTAGTCGGCCGGCGTCGGTCGGCCACCCCACTTGCGGCAGTAGTCGGCGTTGACCCACCCCCGGGCGAGTGTCTCCTTCTTGTTGGAGGTGGTCGAGAAGAGCTCGTCGATATTGCGCTCAATGTCGACGGCTCGCAGCAGCGTCGTGCCCAAGGCGTAGCGGAAGTGAGGGTCATTGTCGATCTCATCAGCAAACCAGCCGACGAAGTTGGTAAGGAACCCAATGCCGTCAACAGCGTCCGTCACGTCGCGCCACATGCCCGCGTCTTGGAGCCGCAATGAATTGGCCATTAACCGCGCCGCCGCCTCGTTGTGTCCTTGAAACATCCCCGTCACGGTCTCGCCCAGCAGGGCTTGGAGAAAAGGACGGATGTGGAGCCACGCTCCGTCGTCACGCCTCGGGTAGTTGTCAAAGTCGGGCGCACAGTGGCCGACCCGGTCGCGCCACGACTCCGACGGGAGCTTGGCCCGGGTGCCCTTCCCGCCAAGCGTGAGGTTCCCATCCTCATCCTTGCGCAGCTTGGTCTCGAGGCCGGTGCTCGGCGTTGTTCCCTCAGCCTCAGCGGTTGCGCCGCCATCGGACGTAGCGGCCGATGTGCCCGACTTCCCCGCAGCACGTGTTGGTCCGCAAAGAGTCCCGCTCCTGTCCACCCCCGTGCCGCCAGCCTTGGTGCCAAACGGGAAGAAGCGGAAAAACATGCGAGCAGCGGCGGTCTCGACGCAGGACCGGTCGTTTACGGAGATCGTCTTGTGCCACGCGTCCATCAAAAGCGTCTGCGAGGCCGTAAGTGCAACGGCGGAACGGAGCACCTTGCTGATGGCGACGCGCAGCGAAGCGGACTGCACGACACACAGCATCGACGCCGCAATCTCGAGCACGGGAACCTCCTCCTCGTACCGGGCGGGGTTGGCATCGTCGTTGTCGGTGCAGACTAAGGCCTGCCCGTCGATGACGACAAACTCGGGATTAGGACAACAGATGGGGCAAACAGCGGCCTCGGCGGGGATCACAAACGTCCGCAACATGGCCGTCCCAAGTTTGACGACGTCTTGGCGCCGCAGCGCAAAGGAGAGCACGTCCGATGTTAGGTGCCGCGTCGCGGCCGTGTAGGTGGACCGCGCCGTGATGATGTAGGAGTAGAGCTTGTCGAGCAGTGCACGAGTGAGCACGACCCACCGGCGCTGCTTGTCTCGCCGCCGCGAGTTAAACAGAGCGTCCATGCTGCCGTCTTACTCCACCTGCCGCTGACAATCCGCTCTGTCGCACGCCCAGCGACCCACAAGCATCTGGGTAAAGATTACAGCGCAAAACAAGATCAGGTCAATGCATCACAAGCAGACAGCAACAGAGCAGAGAGTCAGAAAAAACCCTGTTATCGGCGCGCATGCCACGGGCGGCCACACTAGTGGCATGAGAAGAATAGTCACGGCATGCGAGCACGCAAGGACAACCAGGCAGTGACCACGCCAACTCACCTCAATGACTGGCGCCGTAGGGTGATGCGTGTACAACACAGCTCGCTCCTTCTTCACGCCGTGTCGTTCCTCCCGCATACGCCCACAGCTGCCGCAAAACCGCTCCACCGGTACAAACGTGCGCGGGTGAATCATCCCAAGCCGAACAGAGCGCTCCACGAGGTTGCTCATCACCTCCAAGTCGCTCGCCCGACTGCCGCCCGCACTCGAGCACCGCCCCAAAAAGAGCGCTCGCCAGTCGGCTGTCCGGGCCCAGACGGCCCCAGCCTTGATCTCACCCACGCAGGGCAAAAGGTTGCGGCGAACGCGAGCGGCCACAGTTGCCTCGGCCGCGTCGCCCGTCGAGCGCTCCGTGTCGCCGGGCTCCGACTCGATGCCAGCATCCTCGTCGTCGGGCCCGCGAGGCACCGTGGGACCGTCGTCGACGGCGGCGGGCTTGTCCTTCGCGATCTTGGCGGCTGGTGCCATTGCCGCGTCTGAGGCGGCGGCTGCCCGGCGTTCCGCGTTTAAAGGACGCGACAACACGACGTGACCGCACCGCGCTCGAAATCGGCGACAGCTTGGGGCAATGCAAGTGGCCACCTGGCCTGCGGTGAACGTCACCAGCGAGAACACAGAGCGGTAGAGGACCACCCAAAACCGCATGGGCCCGTACTGGTGCCGGCCGACGAAGCTGGCGGGGGTAGGGTCGAGGTGCATCCGTCGCCAAAACGTGGCGAACGGGATACCGTTCTTGCTCAAACTTGTCCTCAAAGCCGTCGTGTGCTGGCATAGACAGCTTCGAGAGGAAGCAGACAGGAACAACGCGTTGTGCGTCCCAGAAAAACACAAGCACAGGATACCGCCGCGGTAGGAGCACCAGAGGATGGCAGCGTCCGCCTTGCCGCTACCGACGCGCAACAAAATGGCTCGCGACCGCGACTCAGGGTCCCCCACCATCACGGCACTCACCATACTGGCGTGCCTTCCGATGGGCGTCGACGATGGCAGCCCACAATATCGACGCACGCAAGCGCTCAAGACCTCCGTCATGCGCGCGTCCACGGGGGGAGCAGGAGCATGATGCGACGGGGCACGACCCGGTGTGGCACGGACTGACGAGAACGCGACGTCCACCACACCACCGTCACCGCCCTCGTCGTCTTCCGCGAGTGACGGTCCAAGGGGAAGTGGCCGCGGGCGCTTCTCGCACCGTGCCCGCTCGCGAGGGACACAAGCACCAACTTCAGCCGGCGCCCGAGGTGAGGCCGACACCACCGCCCGTCGACCGCCAACGGCCTGGACGCGGGCGCTCCAGGTCGGATCGGCGGGGCGAGACTCCGTGCCGGCCCTGGTGACGGCGACCGGGATGCCGAGGGCACCCGACGGCAAAGACGCCAGGCGGTCGACAAGACAGGGCAGGGCGCCAGGGTCCCCGAGGTACGGCACCACCACGGGAGCGTGGAAGCGCCGCTTGCGCGGCGGCCGCTCATCACCCATCTGCGAGAATCGAACGGACGCTCGCAAGCAGCACCATCACCGTGGGGCAAGCTCGGATGTGTTTGCCCGAGACGGGCCTGCACCGCGCGGCAGAGGGCAAAGCGAGGGAGAGGCCACAACGAAGGCAAGGTACAGCGCCGCGGTGGCCACGGACACGTGCGAGGAAGAGGACGGCCGACCGGACCCAGGTCGGCGTGGCCAGGACGAGGACCACGACGACGGGGCGAGCACGACCCGACGGCGCAGGCCCCTGAACCCAGCTGCAGACCAGCCGCGTACAGTGACAAGAACCGACAGTCCACGAAAACACAGCGAGCAGGCCCCAAAATGCAACAAACGGCAGCACCGGCCAGAACAGGGGCGTGCTGGGGGTGCTCCAAAGGGGCCACAAACGCCTGTGAATGTTCTGACCGATTTCATTGGTCAGGTGGCGGACGGGGGCGGGCGATGCGGACCGCAAAAAAATGGCGGCGCCATGGCGGGCCCCCCAGCGCGGCCTGCCAGCCCCCCGGAGATACGGAGCCCGCCACCGGCCAAAACAGGTGCGTGCTGGGGGTGCCCCAAAGGGGCCACAAACGCCTGTAAATGTTTTGACCGATTTCATTGGTCAGGTGGCGGACGGGGGCGGGCCATGCGGACCGAAAAAAAATGGCGGCGCCATGGGGGGCACCCCAGCGCGGCCTGCCAGTCCGCCGGAGATACGGAGCCCGCCACCGGCCAAAACAGGTGCGTGCTGGGGGTGCCCCAAAGGGGCCACAAACGCCTGTAAATGTTTTGGGCGATTTCATTGGTCAGGTGGCGGACGGCGGCGGGCCATGCGGACCGCAAAAAAATGGCGGCGCCATGGCGGGCCCCCCAGCGCGGCCTGCCAGCCCCCCGGAGATACGGAGCCCGCCACCGGCCAAAACAGGTGCGTGCTGGGGGTGCCCCAAAGAGGCCTTGGCCGCA